>JACCEC010818033.1_pt1 | contig 69965 bp, 52 predicted proteins | sample 7450121 | NCBI WGS metagenome assembly JACCEC01 (sample SAMN15323455, study PRJNA562643) | freshwater metagenome | isolation source: river surface water | place: USA:Blue River Watershed | collected 2017-08-18
AAATGCATCTTTCTATTTTATTAGTATTTTATTAAATATACGATTCTCTTATATGATGTATATAAGATGTATATATAATAAAAATATGTATTGTCCTGATGATATCATAATACACAATCCAGTACAATAGTATTCTACTAGTAACCAGTCAGACTATGTGTGTATGGGTTTTGCCTAAATGCATTTAATAATTCAGGGTTGATACGTTCATTGTTTATGCTATTATCATAGCTCTGTGGCATTGTCATTCGTCCAAAGGTTTCAACGCTAGGGATGGAAGGAGGAGCAGCGGTTGGTGCCAAAAACCGATTATTATCGCGGTCACTATCAATCTTATTAATATGAATATTTTCATTGGAGTTAAATAGTGACATACTTCCTGGATTTAAACGGCTTTTGTATGACTTATTGACATTATTTCGTTGATTATATGCAGCATTATAGACTTGTGTTCCATAGTGTGTTGCAGCGCCACCAGGTGCGCCCATATAGTTCACCGAGGTAGACTGACGTTCAGTATCAACTGGTGTCTGATCTGCAATCAAGTACCCTGAAGCAGCCTGGCGTTCCATGTTAAGATGGTTAAATCCAACAAGACCAACCGTTGTTTCCTTAATAGTTGTTGGAAGACGGTCAGCCGGATTAAATACAACCCCGGCGGGTACAATACTCTTTGCATTCTCATATGGTCTAAGATTGCCAGTAGCGTTTTCTTTTCTGGAAGGACGTAATACATCGAGCAATGGTGCGACAACTGCGCGAATGGCCCCATGAATACCTCCCATTTCATTTTCTCTCATAGTTGTCCGATTATTATGCGACATTGTATATGAGTCTCGTCCAAAGTCACCCTCTGTTGGCATTCCTTTTGCGGCTGCATATGGATTAATAATGGGCTTTCCATCATATTCTTCGCGCCGCGTCTCTTCATAGTTCTGAGGAGCATACATCGCAGAACCAGTCATCGGGTTTGCACCAGCGCCATAATATTCGGATGTAGTGGTTGTTCGGTTTACGTCCTTCTCTACTTCGATTGCACGCAATGTCTGCCCCTTCTCCATACCAGTTGTAGTGAGCCATCGGTCCGCAGAGTTGACATAAAATGTATCGGGCAGATGTTTTTCAACGCGACCAAACGTCTCGACGGTTCCAGATGATTTGTTGAAGTAATTTCCCGGACCCTGATGATTTTCAAGACTATATGACAGCTTGGGGTTTGTTTTAACGCGGAGTTCATCCACCGTTCGATCCATCCATTTATCACGGGATTCAAGCCCAGAATTGAGACCGGCATTTCCGCCACTAGTATATCCTTTGTCTAAACCAGGTCCGACTTTCACTTCATCCCATGGTTTTACGTTTGCCATTTTCATGGACGGCATAATTCGCGACTGATAAAAGTCGCTGTGGTTTTGCATGCCGTTCGGTACATGTAGGTTTTCATGTGGTGCGAATAATGGAGCGAGTTCTCCTTTTGAAATAAATTGAGACCCCGCGCCACCCTTATTGTCTAAAACACTTTCATTCATGTCAGCATTTGCAGTACGTCCACGAATCTTGGCACCAAAGAATGGAACCATATTATTATGTGTAAGTTCCGAAGGATTTAATTCCTCTCCAGTGAGAGATGTGAATGGTGCGCTTCGGTATGCATCGCCGAACTGGGTAACGGGGTTGTCAAGATTACTTCCACTGGTAACACCCATTAAACCAGGACCACCTACACCTCCGGCAATACCAGACGACATTTTATTGAAGTCGACCCCTCTTGCAAAATAACGGTCGGTGGCGGCATTTGCTTCTTTATATTTATTAACATTTGACCCCGTTCCTGGTTGAACAATTGGGTAATTTGTCGTTGGAATATCAGTATTAGGTAAATAGTTTGCTTTTTTTCCCATATTTTCGTAATTCTCTCGTTGTGTTGATTTCGACTTTTGGTTAGATGCCACATACATCGACCCCAACGCAAGAAGTGGTAATGCTAGTTCCATGCTCTTACTTTATATCAATATAATTATAGAAATGGATAAGTAGGATGATGAAATATATAATATATATTGTGTGTACAATAAATATAATATGGTGATAACGTATTCTATCGTAGTAATGATGAACATGCTAAAGGTATGATTCGTTATTGAAATAATGCCTCACCACTTGCTTGTCTATAATCCCCGACACTAAACGGTTCTTGTGTTGAACTATCGACACGTGAGTCAGATGAATGTGTATAAATAGAATCTGGGTTTTGAGGGACAAAGTAATCTTTTTCTAAAATACGCGTATTCAGGTTGTTCTGGAATGGCATAAACGTATTTGCTTGTGGGTCGAAATGCAGCATCTTCCAATTATTTTGTTCAACCTCTCGTGTCATCCATGCGGGGTGAGTTGCTCGTGGTTGTTCTACGAACGGAGAGCATGATGGAAAATTGATCATATCATTATTGCGGCTCGCTTTTGTAGCGGAAGAGGATGCATATGCATTGCTAATGGAATCCCGATTTAAGTGACGACTGAGGCCAAAGAGTTCAGCTTCAATATCAACAGTGTTTGTCATAATATTTGCTCCCCACTTTTGTGCGCGTATGCATGGATCTACCATAAAGCATGGCTTATCACCTTGACCTGGTACATTGAGAGTATATCGTCCTGGGCCTGTTGACTGTTCGAGTTGTTTCTTAATTCTGGCGGGGTCATCATGAAATCGTGTAAATGACATGGTTTACTTGTTATTACGCTACTATATTATTATATTATATTTCTTACACCTCAACCGCTGGTTGCTAGTTGCTTATCGCTTATCTCTTGTTGTTATATCATAGAGAGATTGAGAGATAAAAAAGATATAAATAATGAGCAACTATGTATAATACTATTTACTTGTAGTATTATCATGACTAAAATACCTATTATTGAAATCGCGAGTAGTTCAACTGCTGTATTCTCAACCTCTCATAAAAAGCCAGTACTTGCATCTTCTACAAAGGATATTATGAAAAAAACGCCAAATAACAAGGCATACACATTGTGCTTAAATATGATTGTAAAAAATGAGTCGCATGTTATTGTTAAAACCCTCTTAAACTTGTGTAACTACTTCGACTTTGATTACTGGGTTATCTCTGATACAGGTTCAACTGATAACACGATTGAACTTATTGAGGGATTTTTTACCGAAAAAGGCATTCCAGGGTTTATTGATAGAACTGAGTGGGTCGACTTCGGACATAACCGGACACGTGCGCTTACACAAGCGTATAACCTAACAGATTATCTTCTTATATTCGATGCAGATGACAAAGTAAACGGCGATTTGGTTGTTCCAAACATACTTGTATCGGATGCATACCAGTTTAAGTTTGGTGTAGGATTTGTGTATTTGCGTACCCTTATGGTGAATAATCGAAAGAGATGGATATTCAAAGGAGTATTGCATGAGTATATTACATGTATTGACCATGAGGATTCGATGACGGTTGTGGAAGGGAATTATCATCTTGATTCCGGGAGAAGTGGTAGTCGAAGTATGGATCCTGATAAATATACAAAGGACGCTGCGGTATTAGAGCGGGGGTATCATGACGAGATGACTAAAGTTGGCGGGGATCGTGGTCTTGCAGAGAGGTACGCATTTTACTGTGCGCAGAGTTATATGGATGCAGGACCACTGTATTTCGATAAGTCGATTGAGTGGTATAAGAAGGTGCTTTCTCAAAATAATTGGTATCAAGAGAAGTTTTACAGTGCGTATTGTATTGGTAACATGTATATTAAACAGGGCGACACCATGAATGCGACGAAGTATTGGCTGAAGTCAATCGAGTATGATCCAGAGAGGATCGAGGGAATTGCGAGTGCAATGGATGTATATCGTGTAGAAGGATGGCATGTAATGGTGAATGCTCTCTATCACAAGTTCAAGAATTATAAGCGGTATCCTCGCGATAAATTGTTTCTTCCGATTGATAAGTATTATGATGTGATTGAGTATAATAATACAGTATCCGCATTTTATGCGAGAGATATGAAAAGTGGGTATGAAGCATCCAAACATATTATGGGGAATCGAGTAATGCCGGATAATTATCTGGAGTCGGTATTGTCGAATATGGTATTTTATCAGGACGAGTTTGAAAACGATGACTTGCTTTCATCAATTAAGTTGTTTTTCGATATCGATTTGTTTATGGGTACAGTTTCATCAAATATAAATCGATTTACAAATGAGCAATTTACAGTATGGAATAAGTTGTTTAATATGTTGCGGAACATTCTCTCGTCCGACTCTAGTATCGTATTAAAAGAGACTGCTCCACAACGTGTATACACAGTGTCGAATAACATGATTCTGCAAAATAAAGTAAAGGAGATACGTCTTAACCGGCATAATCCTCGTGTCATGATTACATTTACTACATGTAAAAGGTGGGATTTGTTTAGAGAAACAATGAACTCTATATTAAATCAGTGGACAGATATTGATGCAGTGGATTATTGGTATTGTGTTGACGATAATTCGAATGAGGATGAGCGCAGAGTTATGAGAGAAACGTATCCATGGATTGACTTTTACATGAAAACGCCGAAGGAGAAGGGGCATCGAGAAAGCATGAATATTATTTGGCGAAAGTTGAATGAGACGAAGCCGAAGTATTGGATTCATATGGAGGATGACTTTTTGTTCCATACTCGCGGGTCATATGTAAATGATGCGATTCGAATCATTGAGGATAAGACGCTTATTGATTCTGGTGAGAATATTAAACAAATATTGTATAACCGTAATTTCGGCGAGACAATTAATGATTATAATATTCAGGGGCATCGTATGATTCGTCAGAATGGGTATGAATTGGCGGTTCATGTACATATTGGTGGGCAGACATTTCCTTATGGTAACTGTCATTATTGGCCGCATTATAGTTTCAGACCATCGATTATTGACGTAGAAACGATTCTTTCGTTGGGTAATTATGATTCTGAAAATCAGTTTTTTGAGATGGATTATGCATTAAAGTGGATGAATGCGGGGTATCGGTCTGGTTTTTATAATAAGATAACAAATCGTCATATTGGGCGGCTAACATCCGAGCGTAATTTACCGAATAAGTTACCGAATGCATATGAGTTGAACGATGAGAGTCAATTTGTTGCGCGTCCCGATGAGATTGATAAATGTGTTACAGCTGCAGTGGCTGTGACAGCACCGATAAAGGTTGATTTATCGACAGGTGAGATGGTATGTAAGAAGTACTATGTAAACGAGGACAGGAGTGATGGATTCGGGGCGCAGTTTCAAAATTATATATTTACGTGTTATTACGTAGAGGAGAATGGAAATAAGTTTTTATATAAGCCATTGAATCGTATGGCACATAATTATAACAATGATCCAACGTATATTGAACGGATGGAAAATCTCATGAACTTGCGGTCGATATACCGAGACTACAGAGAGGTTGTTAAGGAAGACTCTGAAGTGGAAATCATTGTACCAAACTTCAACGATATATATAACTTTACAGAATTGAATATGGATCGTTTTATAAAGAGTAAGACGATGGAGCGTATTCGCGATGCATTTTGGAAAAATAAGGGGGATAAAACGATGTATTATCCGGATAAGGATACGAAGATTCATGTGGCAATTCATGTTCGGCGAGCTAACTTGGATGACACGGCATACAATTCATCCGCGTTGCCTGATTCTTATTACTTGAAGGTCATGAGTATTGTAAGTAATTTATATTTGGCAAGAGAGAATGAAACTGGAAAGAAATTGCACTATCATATATTTTCACAGGGAAAGTCCGCTGACTTTGTTTGTTATACAAAGAATGACGGTGATCTAGAGAAAGAGGATCGTTCAGATGTAACATTGCATTTGAATGATTCGAATGAGGACACGTTTATTGGTATGGCAGCAGCAGATGTATTGGTTACTTCGAAGAGTTCATTTAGTTATGTGGCGGCATTATTCTCCGATGGAGATATTTTGCATACTGAATTTTGGCATAAGCCATGTAGCTGGTGGACAACGCTGGTTCCTTAGGTCACGTGACTTCAGCAATAACGTTTACGCGCCCGTGTCGCATATACGAGGGGTCCAAATCATTAAAATAAGTGATGTCGCGATTTGATGTCATAATAAAAAACACATGAACATATCTTCTACGGTCAAACTTGTCAAGAAATGAGTTCCAGTCTCCTTTACACATGACCATTGTTGGAAAGTGATCATGTTTTTTCATGGTTGTGTTATGTATCATATCAATAACCTTATCAACTTCTTCAATGACGACAATAAGAGGTTTTTCCCTTGTAGGGTTGATTGTATGATATAGCATAGTAAATGAATCGTTTGGTTCCCATGGTTTGAATGTATCAACTAGCGATACTTCTAATCCACATTGAATTAGATGTTTTGCAAGTATAATTGATATGATTGATTTTCCAGTACCTGGTTTTCCATGTAATAATGCTACGCAGTATTTTCTCTCGTTATAACTTCTCATGATATCGCGTATTGCGGATTGTTGGGTTTGTCTCACTTCATACGTGAGGGGGTGGTATGGATATTTGGTGTATTTGATATCCCAGAATGTGCCTTCTCTATCATATAAGTCAATAACATAATTCATTTGTACAGGTCGCGATTCCGAATCATCTTTATCTGTAGTACAACATATGTCATATGTGTTCGATTGAGAAATAGACTTTTGTTGTAACATATCCATATAGTCGTCATTATGTAATGCATGGGTATTTTCACTGCATCTCTTAAAACACTTCTCGGAAGTTAGTACATATAACTCTTTCACACTGGAGTGTTGATCATTCGTCTTGTGTATGTATCCGATAAAGTATTTACCCATAAACCATCCGAAGTGTTCGTCATTGTTATCAATTGACGAGTATGCAATATGTGTTTGAAAGTTGATAAGTTTTGTACCAGTTACTTTGTAGATCTTTATTTTACATAAACTACTTGCAAGAAAGATGAGTGACCATACGATACTTGATGCAGGAATGAGTATGAATAGTATGTCGTTCATTCAGGTAAGCGCGGTGACTATATTTATATCTGATCCATAACATAATGCATAGTGATGTTTTTAAGTACTTCTTATTCTGTAAAGTTGTTACAACCGATGTAGTAGTCTCCATGGTAGTTGTGCTTACATATCCACGTTTTTTGATGTGACCCAGATTTGGGTTCATACCTAGTTAAATTGAAATGCTTTTCTCACATAAGATTAGAAGCAATTGACTACATCAACAACCGACACGTTACAAATGGCCGCTATCTCGACTGCTACTTATCCCAACTACGACACGACGATTTACGACGAGAACTTCACGGACTGGTTTGACAATTTCATGGTAGATTATGAATACCGTCCAAGTGATGTTACTCCTGATCAAAAGGAGAGACTGTACCAAGCTACTCGGAAAGGAAATGCAAACATGATTGAGGAAATTATTGAAGAGATTGCATTCAATGCAAGTAAAGTGTATGAGCAGGAGGAAGAGGAGGAGGAAGAGGAGGAAGAGGAGGAAGAGGAAGAGGAGGAAAAATACTACTTGTATGGTAAAGTGAAAGCCGACTTCATATATATGTTGTATACTACCCCGTTTACCGAAAAGGATTTAAATATGATGAATGAACTCATTGAAGAAAGACGTAACTTTATTAAACCTAAGTAAACAATACATAAACAACACAATACATAATACGGATGACGTTGACATATATTCATCCACTTTTTTTTATGTGTCGAATGTTTCACTTCACAGTAACAGGAAAGTATATGATATTCCACTCATTTTCACCAATGTGAATAATATTTATGTGTTAATACATATATAGAAAATAAGTGAGAGGGTACAGTACAAAAAAATGGAAATTGACGATTTAGTAAAACGGGACAAGGTATTACAATATTTGGATGGTCTAGAACGTCAACATCATATTTCGATTGCAAAGAACATGTATGATACTCGCCGAACGATGAATGCGAATGAATATTTGATACCGATTTATGAGACATATAAGAGGGATTATGATGCTCTTGTAAGAGATAAACAGAAACAAATCCGTACATTAGAAGGAATGTATGAGTATCTTGATGATGTTTTGAAACAAGATCGACTTCTTTTAAATAAGACACAGCAGGATAAAGATATCATCTCTCGTGAAATACGGAACTTGAAAAGAGAACTAGATGAAATGAGGGCGATTGATGTTGGAAATAATGATACTCTTGATGTCATTTACAATGATGATCTCTCGGATGAAGAAAGTGAAACGAGTAGCAGTGAGAGCAGTGAGTGCAGTGAGAGTAGTGAAAGCAGTGAAAGCAGTGAGAGTAGCTACGATGAAGAAACGCGAATCAACTAATACACATATATCTTTACAGTAAATTGGGAATGGCAGGTATACCTACTCGTTTCATTTCTTTTTTCATATAAGTACTACCCATATGTTCCACATTCATAAGGAAGCGTGTATTTTTTAGGAAAATAGGGATCTGCTTTTTAATAAGGATTCGCTTCTTTACAATTCGCGCAAATATTCGCAGCCAGAATGTTTTTAAAATAGCAACATGTTCGCCACTATATAGTTGAATCTCTTCAACAACTTCAAGACGAACAAACCCTCTTTTCAATCCAATTTCAATATAATTACGTATTATTGGATGACGATATACATCCCTATTACGTATGTTGCGATTTACTACCATCCATTCGAACCTATGTCTTGGAACTCGTCCTACTTCATATTGATTTGTATTCTCGCTCAATGAAACATCCAAGTTATTTGATATGGAATACTTCATATTATATAAATCGATATCGTTTACATAATATTTTCGTTCAAAAGAATAGTTGTCAACCGTATTTATAATTAAATAGTTACTTTCAATATCTGGATCACTTTCTATATCTTTTCCATGTATATGATCGTTGTGGATTGCACATATCGCTAATGTATACCGAGAAATATTTGACTGCATCTTTATAAATACTTATAACTGGTGTAACTTGTTTCAATTTTGTATAGATAATAGATAACAGATAACAGATAACAGATAACAGATAACAGATTATATGCTATGATGAATTACATAGGGAACTACCGATAAAGTATAAAATATTGTATAATATATAATTGATATAACAACAAACAACATGGCAGTTACTATTCCTCCTTTTATAAATAACCTTCTTCAAAACAAGAATGTGTTATACGTCGTTCTCTTCATTTCTCTCATGAACATTGTAGGGTATTTAGCATTTAATGATATCGATTCAGTCGTATTCTTTGTATTAATTGGATTGGTTGCATCTTATTTTAGTAAAAATATGATCGTTATTCTCTTGTTAGCAATTATCACTACCAACTTGTTTAAGGGGGTGCAACGTGTTACCCTCTCGCGCCGAGAAGGTCTTGAAAACAAGGATAATGACAAATCCGCTTCAAAAGAAGAGAAGGGGGGTGCATCAGTTGCACATAATAAGGTCGATGCCGCCGGAGAGAAGGATGTAAAGGCAGCTGAAGCCGCCGAAGACGCATCAAAGCATGGCGATTCATCTATTGCAAAGACGGATAAGAAGGACGCAAAGAAGCAAGGTATGGCTACTCTCTCTCCTGCGACCTATAATAAGAGCGAAGACGACGATGAAGATGTTCAGGCCGCGAAAAAGAAGTCTACCGGAAAGGATATGAATCGCGTTGATTATGCCAAGACTTTAGAACAGGCGTATGACAACATTCAGAATATTATTGGAGAGGATGGAGTTCGCGGACTTACTGACCAGACCAAATCTCTCATGCAGCAACAGAAGGTTCTCATGGATAATATGAAAGATATGGAGCCGTTGCTTAAGAGTGCGCAAGGGTTTATGAATCAACTCACTGGTAATGGCGGTCTCGCAAGTATTTCAAGTATGTTGGGTGGTTTTAATGTTGGAGGCCAGGCTTCCAGCCCCAAGTAAGGCAGAGGATATATCAAGACCTACAATTCGATAAAAATACTATATATGATATGTATATATACTACACTATCATATATAAGAAACACGCATACAATAATATACGATGGCTCGAAGATGTCCTCCTGGTGTTTTTTGCGTTGAGAATATTACATTCGGATTTTTCGCACTCATTTTAATTGCAATTGGAATATTTGTTTATGTTAAATACATGAATCATGCAGGAGGAAGTCGCATTCATTCGCAGCCACTCGTCACTATGTCTGTATCATCCTCTCCTTCATTATTTATGGAAGAGGGTCCTGGACTAGACTTTGGTGGAGGTGGACCCCCCGTTAACCAGGATGTACTCATGAATCCGTATGTGCCTCCCTTGAGAGATAATACCGTTGGGTCGACGCAGCCAACTTATGATATTCGAGGTGCAGAGAGAGTTGGTCTGGGGGTAGGAGTATTTAATGGAAGTAGTCGTGTAACACCCGTTGGTATGCGGGTGAATGTCCCGACCCAATCGGTTGACACAACCTACCGGCAGGTTGGAATACTTACACGAGTCAATGGAAATGAGACAATCCTTCCTTTGATGGGGAGACCATTATTTACGAACCGGGATAAATGGCAGTTCTATACACTAAGTGATAAGAATAATGCGATTAAACTTCCTGTCTCCGTAAATGGTCAAAGTGGCACTGGCGAGTATGGATGCAATAATGTAAGTAATGGAGATACTGTATACGTGGAAGGGTATAATGATGCGTTTAAAGTAACGGTTTATGACTCTGCATCGGTTCGATACTTGCCATTCTAGAAAACGGGTATTATGGATTATCTAGGCTTCAACTTAAGATACCATTCCGGGTCGTCGATTATATTAAGTACATCAGACACAATACTAGGTGTGTTAACTGCTACATTTGTAGACAACGTCTTATCAATTATTTTTATAACATCATTTTTTAAGTTATTATTTACTGAGGTTTCTGTTGTTTTTACTTCTTGTTCCTCTTTATGTCTTTCTTTTTTATCAGCCTCTTCAGCAGCAATAGTCTCTTCAGCCTCCTTCTCATTCTGTTGTCGAATTACATCCAATATTTCATTCACAGATCCAATCACCGAAAGGTCACTTGGATTTTGAAGTTTGGCAACAATACCGCCATCCCCGGTCGACTTTATCAAAAGTTCAAGTTCGGGATTAGTAGTACCCGGGAATCTCTCGCATGGTCCACCTGGCCCAGCTTGTGCAACTCCAAGTAGTTTCTCAATCTTGGTAACAAGAGTCTTATGTGCTTCATACTCCCCTATTTTAAACTTATCAAGAGTTTGTTTGGTTGTATTCGGAGGAGAGGTTGCGCTATAAAAGTACATAAACTTATATATACGGTCCTTGAACTCATCATCAAGATTATTCTTATAGAGAATATCATATAATATTTGTAATTGCTCTTTCGAAGGAAGTTTATCTGAATCTTTATCATCATCCATATTTTTACGAATAATTTCAAGGATAGTTTTGAGAGTAACATAAATTGTGATTGAGTCGCCACCATCCTTTTTAAAGTTATAAACATATGAAGGAGAAGAACCGGTACTTTTTGTTTTAGAGCTTTCCGGTTCAATTACTTTTACTGGGTCCAATTTAATGCGGAAACCCATAATATCATTTGTTGCAGTAGGCGGAAAGCTTTCAAATATATCGAGATTCAACTTTTTTTCGGTATTTTTACCTTCAAGCTTAAACAACTGTCCGTATTCGGCTTCTTCAGGTGTGCTTGGTTTATTGGGGGTTTCCAATGAAGGAACCACTTTTACCTTTTCAGCATCATCAGCACCATTATCTATTTTTTTTACTCGGTTTTGAATAAAAATATATGTCCCTTCAGAGAGATCACTGTCTGCTGGTTTAGTACAAACTCCAACTGATTCATTTTTGCAGAAGTAAAACTCTTTATTTCCAGCTTCATTTTCTGGAAAATCGCATTTTCCTTCTGGTGCAAGTTTGCCATATAATAGTCCGTCGCTTATCATGTATGTATTTCCATGAAACACGACATCCCCATTATTGAATAGTACAGTTTTACCTTGTTCTGCCTTTTTCAATACATTTCGAATAAAGTTAGCGGTGTCCTTTTGTTGATGTGTTAAAACCTCTTCACCAAGTACGATATCACCTTTTATGTCCGGACCGAGAGATGAAACAGGAGGACCTTTTTTATTATTTTTGCTACTAGTAGAAGAAGTAGGTCCTGCACCACCTCTCCGTCCAGAAATATATGCCTTTTTATTATATTTTACAACATATTTTCGTATGGTCTTACTTAAAAAGTCAACTACATCGCTATTCTTGTTTCTAAATGTCCTTATTCCTTTATTACTATTATACTTCTTGCGTGGGACATATGATTTATAACTTTGATTTTTTGTATGACGTAATTTAGATATTTTACTGCGTGTAAGTTTCATTCTATATCCTTAAAATAATATAATATAATATTAAGATACTATACCCAACAAATACACGTGAACATAGATGTCGAATAAAAGAGATGCACCAATAAATATTGAAACCTCGATTAATACTAATCCAGAACGTTCATGTATTTCAACTTGTCAATATAGTTTTCAATATAATAATAGTTCATGCAATGTGTATCATGAGGGCGAGTTCTTTCGAATCCCGTATGATGCCGCATCTGGATCATACCCTGCCAACTTTAAAGGAACGGATTATCGTGTGGATTCTATTCGTATTTATCAGCCATCATTACATTCCTATGATGGTCAGAAAGCGGATGCTGAACTTCTTGCGTACCATTCAAGTGCTGATGGCCGAAACCTGATTGTATGTATTCCAATCGTACTTGGATCGGGTGCAGGTCAATCAAGTTCTGATATAATGAATCGAATCTTGCAAAATCTCCCGGAAAAAAACAGCGGTAGTGGTAAGTATATATCTGATGTGAATAATTTCAATTTAGGAAATCTTATACCGAGACAACCGTTTTATTTTTACACGGGTAAGAATCTTGTTCCCCAGCATACAGGGGTGTATAACTATATCGTATATCACAAGATACATGCGATTCAGGTGATGCGTGAATCTATTCGAAGTTTGAATGATCCTACATATAACACCTCTCTTACGAAGTATAGTGGTGGTGGAGCATTAACATCAAATACGTATTATTATAACAAAAAGGGTGCAAATAATGCGATGGCGAAGGATGATATATATATAAAATGTCAACCAACTGGAGAGGATGGTACTGTCTTATATCAGCAAAGTAAGGCGAGTTTGGGAAAAGATGGCGGAAAAGGGGATATTGATATTGACAAAGCGGGATTTGATATTAATCAGTTATTGCAAAACGAGCATGTTATTACGATTATTCGAGTCGTAATTGGATTTGGAACAGCAGTAATTCTCTTTTACGTATCAAAGTTTATATTTTATCGACTTGGAAATAAGGTGAACTCGAAGGGTGAGATGTCGGGTGGCGCAAAGCTAAGCACCCGAGAGATATTACGGCGAATAATAGGAAAACAACAAAATTAATGTGGAATAACAAGGTGAGTCGTATATACATCCGTGTAATACATAGATGTATATATATATGTTGTAGAGGAGTATACATTCGGTAAATTATCTAAATGACGCCATCATAGTCGGGTTCAACAGCGCCATAAAGGTTTCCGAGAACAGGCTGAAAGCTTCCAGAGTCACTTGCGCCGACTTCATTATTCGGGGCAATCGGGGTAAGTTTTTCAACAAGTTCTTCTTCAAGAGTGAGAGATGGGTCGGGGTTCATCGCTTTCATGACTTCTGCCTTTTTATCTTCAGTGGGGGTAAATGACTCAATTCCCCAGCTACCAGTAGAAACGGTTGACCGGCGAATAAACTCATATGCTGCGAAGAATGCTAAAACACCAACAATCGGGTTTGTGCTGACAAAAATGGTGATTGCAATAAGAACAACAACAACTTGTCCATAAACATTATCGATGTATCTGGCAAGTGCGGAAGGTGTTTGGGGATTAAACACAATATACGCAACAAGCAACACAAACAGGACGAGTTCATGTTGCTTTTCTTGCCTCATTAAAAACTTTAACGAATCCATATATCATAACATTATATATTTTTTCAAATAAATCTAGAGAGAATAGATTAAATAGTTATAACTGTTTGTTGCCTCTCTCGGTGTATATTCTCTCACTTTGTATAAATGTCAACTGTATCAAGTTATTTGGGGTCGAGAGGTTATACTATTTTAAAGGAATGTTTGGACGAAGAAGAACAAAAGATGCTTAGAGAGGAGTTGACAGTTGGTGCATATATTCCTAAAGCACCCATTCAACCTCCAAAGTTTCCGATATATCGGGAATGTTCTACCAAGTACTACATTCCAAGGTATTATGGAATAAAAACATATGGAGATGCTGAAGAAAGCCGCATTCAGGAAGGGGATGATGTGTCAGAATCTCTCGTGTTTAATGGTGATATGAGAGAGTATCAAAATATAATCGTGAATAAATATGTGAATTATGTAACTGCGAATCCGGTGATGGGGGGTGGTGGGCTACTCGATGTTGATCCTGGAAAAGGAAAAACGGTGATGGCTCTTAACATAATCTCTCGGTTACGAAAGAAAACGTTGGTTGTAGTTCACAAGAGTTTCCTTCTTAATCAATGGATCGAGAGAATCCATCAGTTTCTTCCGGCTGCAAGGGTTGGATCAATTCAGGGACAGACATTCGATATTGATGATAAAGATATTGTAATTGGGATGTTGCAATCTCTCTCGATGAAAGATTATCCAAAGGATGCGTTCGACAGTTTTGGTCTCTCGGTGTATGATGAGTGCTTTCCATATAACACATGTGTACATACAACCAGTGGACCACGAGAGATTGGCGAATTATACGAGAGGTGGAATGACGGACATGAGTTACCGCTTATATTGAGTTATAACCAAACAACAAATACATTTGAGTATAAGAAAATGACGTATGCATGGAAAAAAGATACGAAGGAGTTAATACAACTTTCTCTCACTTCATCGACAATTACATGTACTCCGAACCATAAAATACTGACAAACCGAGGATATGTTGCGGCGATGGATTTGGAGGCGGGTGATCTTATACTTTGTATGAGAGAATGTATTGACGATGACGGGATGGATGTGGATGGGATGGACGATGATGGGTCTCCATTTGCAGTATTACAAAAGGTGTATGATTGGGTTATTTATACAGAGATAAAACATTGTAGAGGAGAGGATGAGAGAATTGACGTATATGATATTGAGGTCGAAGATAATCATAATTTTGTATTGGCTACTCCGAAACACAACGAATCTCTCAGAGAGCCATTTGGATTGTATCCGGTCGTAAGTAATTGCCATCATATGTCCGCGGAGGTGTTTTGTCGATGTATGATGAAGGTAGTTACGAAGTATACGCTGGGTCTCTCTGGTACAATGGTTCGAAAGGACGGTCTAACAAAGATTTTCAAGTATTTTCTGGGGGATGTTATACATAAAGAGAAGGCTGAATCGACACATTGTGTATTGGTAAAGGGTATTCAATACAAGGTAAATGACCCAGAGTTTAATGAGACCGAGTATGATTATCGCGGTAATCCGAAATTTAGTACTATGATATCAAAGGTATGTGATTATAATCGCCGTAGTGAGTTTATATTGCGGGTATTAGAGAATGAGTTACGTATAAATCCAAATCAACAAGTAATGATATTGGCTCATAACAAATCTCTCATTACGTATTTATACAAGGCAATTGAGCATAGGCATATTGCCACGGTTGGGTATTATATTGGTGGAATGAAAGAAGCTGCATTGAAAGAGAGTGAGTCCAAAAAGGTGATTATTGCGACCTATGCAATGGCATCAGAAGGTCTAGATATAAAAACACTTACTACACTTATTATGGCATCACCAAAGACGGATGTATGTCAGTCGGTCGGTCGTATTCTTCGTGTGAAACATGCATCACCGTTAGTAATTGATATTATTGATCCTCAGGATGTATTTCGTGCGCAGTGGTTGAAGAGACAGACGTATTATATAAAACAAAAGTATCGGATAATTATGACGGATGTTGATGGGTATGAAAAGAATATGTGGACAACGAAGTATGAGCCGCCATTGACGATACAAGCGGTCTTACATAATAGTCGCAATCATGTGGTGGGTGAAGTCGAAGAAGGGGATGATGTAGTATATGACGTGGATGATAATAATAACATCACAGTCATGACAGAATCGGTTGCAAAGTTTAAAACGAAGAACTCGAAAGAGCCAGCATTGACAGGAAAATGTATGATTAAATTAGAGATATAACCATTACTTGTTTTTACACAACGGGATGGCAGCTATTATATGCAGAATATGGGGCAGGGTTTGCAAGAGCAATATCATTTGGTGATAATTCGACACCTGCGACAGAGTATGCGGCATTTGCAGTATGAGAGGATGGTCCGCCATTTGGAGCGCCCCATCCTACAACATTTCCACCATGATATATTTTTAATGACTTTTTATTATGTTTTTTGCTATGTCTTTTGCTATGTTTTTTGCTATGTTTATTAGTACGTGTAGTATCCGCACCGAGAATCATGAGAGAGCAGTTTTTCTTGCTTTTAAGGTATTTCTTCATGCCCTTGATACGAATGCGTCGGCTCTTTCGACCACCGATAATAACATGGGAAGGTGATGATTTGCCCTTGCTGTTGCTTTTGCTCTGGCTTTTGCTCTGGCTTTTGCTATTGGTTTTACTAGAATGACGATGGATGCGGCTGCTATGGCTATGGCTACGGGTTCTGCTGGGATGGTATCCCTTTTCTGGGTATGTGTAACCACCATTTTGAAAATTGGATGAGGATGATGATGCATTTGCATTATGATTTACTGTTAATGGAGAATATGATCCTCTTGCTATAACAAGGGTAGGGTCATTATCATTCAGGTTGCTGTTTTCACTACCAAACCCATAAAATATGCCACCTCCACCACCGCCTTGTAATGCAATTCCAGCCTTTCCTTGATAATAACTAGCGGTTCCTCCAGTTGGTATTTCATTGCTTGAAAATGAGGCAGGATCGTGTATATTGAGAATATTTGCGGTACTTGTCATTATTATATATGGATGTATAGATTATCAATATATAATAATTACTGAATAAGGTGTATATTATTTGTTACATCCCAGATACAACCCAGATACATTATTGCATACATGTAGCGGCTGCTTCAAACCCATTAAATGTTCCTGTTGCACTAGCTAAAGAGTACGCCCCCATGTTTTTAAACATAATAACATCGTCAATCATGGGAAGTGGAAGAATAACACGATCACAGATAATATCGAGAGAATCGCATGTTTGTCCAAAAATAACGCATGTAACATGAGGTCTCTCGCACTGAGAAGTACAATATAGCGGAATCGGCGTAAACTCTTGATGATCAAACATCTTTCCTTGAAATGTGTGGTATAAGCTATCATTGATTGTAATATAATACACCTCTTTTCCGTCAATTATGCGTCGCCGTGTGGCGATAACCTTTGTTAAGAGGTTTATAGACGGAGATGAAATAATTCTCCCTGGCTCAGCGATGAGTTCAATCCCTTCTCGTTCAAACTGACGAAGATACTCCTTCTCTCGAAAAAGCACACCAAGACGTTGAATATCTTGAATGTTTTCAAACCCTCCTCCAATATCGATTGTCTGTGTTTTTAACTCACACGCGTCACTTATCATTTTGTACTTTGATAAAATGGTGTTAATTGTATATTCATGCGACGACATATCCTTGCATTTTGACCCAACATGGTAAGAGTACCCTCTAAATGAGAGATTATTATCACGCATGTATGAAAGCATGGTTTTTGCGTCATGTACTGATGCGCCGAACTTTTTGTTAAATTTCATAAGTGAGTTTTGTTCATATCCCAACACACGAATAATATATTTAGCGGCGGAGTCAATGCTCCGTATTTTTTTCACCTCTTCAATACTGTCAACAACATAGTCATGGACATTATTCTGACACGAGTATTTAATATCGTTTACACTTTTTGTAGGGTTACCAAATACAATTTTCGTTGTTCGTTTTTTCGCGACTTCAATCTCTTGTTTGCTTGCACAATCGAAGCCAAAGTCGTGAGAATGAAGTAGGTCAATTAATTCATTGTTGGGGTTAGACTTTACCGCATAAAACGGATGAACATACGGAATCGATGTCTTCCACGCCTTGATGACTCGTTCAACACTAGATAAACATAGTTTTGCGATACTGCGATAAGAAGATGAGGAGGAGGGAGTGAGGGGAAACACCATAAAGCAACAGCAGATAAGTGACGGTCTAGCTGGGTTATATGTATGTAATGTTTAGAAAATATTTCTAAATGATATTTCCAAATCGTTTTTGCCTGATGAAAAAATTGAAATACTATATAAGGTTACAAGTGAAACGCACGAACAACACAACCTCTGCCAGTATGAAGATTAGTTACGCTGATTCCGAACTCCTCGAACACTACGGTATTTATCCGAATGTCACATATTACACAACGCCCAATTTTGAGATAAGAGCGCTGCCGTTTACCTTTATGGACAATGTAATTCAGGAGCTTAATCGGTTTATATATGATTCACCCGAACGCTTGATGGCTACTGAGACAGTAAGAGATGAACATCAAGAGCGAGTTTCAATCTTTCAACAAAATGACCCGATTCCGGATATTCAAGTAAGTATTCCAATGTATTACGACGATGAAGAAGAAGAAGACGATGGTGTTGATTCGCCTCCTTAAATGTGCGTTTGATTTACACAATGACGATATTTAGCAGTATTTTCTTGTGTATGGGGTGGGGGAAGGGTGCGGTGATGTGCATGTCTACACTTTTTTTATGTGGCATCCTGATGCACCGCCTGGTTGTTGGCCATGTTTCCGCTTCTACCCGATGTATATGGCATCATACGATTTGTAGTACTATCGAAATAGTAGTTGGAGTATGACTTCTTTATATTCATCGGGTTAACATGCTTTCTATGATGGTGGGATTGGGGTTTTTGTTGGAACGGTTGTTTTTGAACATATGGATGTTTATAATTGTTATTTTCAACGGATTGAATGTATGACAGGGTTGATATGCTGTTTAAACAATTTTTTGGGTCGATATTTTGTGCTACTTCAACCGGTATCCATCTCCTAAACTTATCATTAAATATACAAATCATACATATTTCTTTTGTCATGTCAACATACTTATCGACATCCGTATTTTCAAACTCGTCTTCATCATCGCTCTCTTCAAGAAAGTCGAGGTTTGTGTTTTCTTTTATGTTTCTAAATAATGTATTCATAAGTACACTTGTTTTATAACTTGGAATATGTGCAACATTGTGTTTTTTCAATGTAGGACTTGTTGTATTATCGCATACATATAAATCATATATATCGAATTGAATGTCGGGGCGAACTAGAAAACATCCGTAACTTGTTTCATGTTGTGTGTACTTACTTCGAGGTGGTTGTTGTTGTTGTTGTTGTTTCTGGTGTTGTGCCGGAGATGGCGGAGTGTGCTGGATACGCGGTATTTCGACAACTGGTACCGATACATTTCCATTTCCTAACACAAATTGTTCAACTTTGGCTGTGCCTTGATACCTTTTATGAATCGAATATACGGTGTACGGTAACTTGCCGGACAGTGCAATCGTTTCTGCTTGACTCATCGTTTGACAACATATCGGTAACCCAAACACAACTCCATTTGATGTAAATCCAGTTTGAACAATTTCTCTCGAATCAAATATTCGAGTTATTAACTTCATATAGTCATGCATATGAGAATATTTATCGTGAACTATGTTTCCTTTATACGCATACATGTTTTGTACTGTAAAATAACGAAGACCCGATTGTTGTGTATTAAACATTGTGCCGCTAATAATTGTTCCAAGTGATAACGCTGCATCGAAACATACCGGAAATACATACATATCACCGAATGAGTTAACATGGTCTTGCTGCTGTTGCTGCGATGGCATACCCTTTAATACATTTTTTATAGGGCGAATAACTTCAATAAAAATACATACACGATCGCACTTATACGTTGTAAACCACGCAACGTACCTTCTCCCTTTTGGAATTATGAAGTATCCAATACTACTAGAATTATCTACATTCGTCGTTTCTTTATTATGAATGTTTATTTCATAAGAAAGTTTTATTTTTGGCATTGCATGTAATAACGCTGCTCTATCATCTGACGGTATTTTCATTATATATCAAGTAACCTATTATAATATGTAATGATGCCTTTATATTTATCTTATAATTACAATTGCAATCTTAATTGTTATTCAAATATGAAGGACGAAAGCTCTCTCCTGTATTCATGGGAATGTTAAATATCGGGGTTGAATCACTCGCATTTAACCCTTTCAAATATTGCTTGAGTTCTTGTTTCATTGAGTTTGTAGAAACATTTGCCGGAGAGTGGCCATTTAATACTTCTATATTTGAGTTTACTGGCTGAAGTGCTGAAATCGGCGTTGATGATGAACTTACCCCTGTCAAATCCGAAATAGTTATTCCTGCCTCGTTTGGCATTCCAAATACGGTAGGTTGGTTTCCTAAATGCGATGTTTCATATTTATGTGGTTGCGTATTTGAAAGTTTTATTGTATCAAATAACTTCTCGTATTTTTCACTTGGTCTGTATACAAGATCTTTTACTTTTGGAACGGTTAATGTTGTTTTGAAAAATGAATACAAGTAATGTACCAATATAATTAACACAAGTGATATTACGACAATTTTAGATACCCATATCAGCATCATCTCTGTGTATATTATTTACATAACTTTAACAGTAATAAGAACGATAAAATATCCTCTTTTAACGAATGAGTTATCATATCTCCACAAAAAGATTTCGCAGATGATGCTGATGCATTTACTATATCAACTACACCTGTTTTTGTGGTAAAGTATAAGTCAATGAGGCGCTCTTGTGATTCATCCAATACGATAACACATGTGTTTGGAGACGAACCATGTAGTCGAATAAAATATTCCCACTGTCTTACAAGTTTATAATTTGGCGATATATGAAAGCTCTCTAGGTTTGTGTCGATAACCTCTTTTCCTTTGTCAATAAGCAGGTCAAGACAGAGTGAAGTATTATTCTCATTCTCATTCTCATTCTCATCACAGTTATCATCTTGATCTCCATACTTAATTACGGTAGATATTACATCAGTTACAGCATCATAAAAAGACACCTTCACCAGTTTTCGTATAGTACTCTGCTTGGTACTCGTATTACAATCTTTATCTTGAACTAAAGACACATCTACCAGTTTAAATATGTTTCTGTCAGCATAAATATACTCACTAACATGATGCGTTATGTGAAGGTGATGAACATTTGGCGCAGTTCGCGTAATTGATTTCGTCGTAACATCTGCCTTATTAAATGCAAGATCGATCAGTTCATTAACTGCACGTATATTAACTTTATCAAGAGGAATAGATGGTATATACAAACGAGGAAGAGTTTCAGTTATACCCTTTCCCACTTTGATTGCATTATCTGTGTAATCTGCTGCATCTCTGTAAATTGGTTTAATGTTACTCAATATATGTGCATGACGTATCTCTTGTTGACTACTTTTCTTGAGACGTGGTTTCTGGTTACGAAGGTCGTTCATCGTATGTCAGTTGTTTGACTAGTGTATAAGTACACTGTAAACGATTTAAATCCATATGTTATAATCTTTATAGTTATAGTTACCATTGTAGTTACACTTATAGTTACATTGAATGCCGTCATCTTCCGGAAAAGTGAATGTTATAATTATTGATAAGTCAGGAACGCCAAAACTGTCAGATGCGACAACATTACAGTTTTCCGAACTATATAAGAAGTGCAATTTTAAAACGTCCGATGGGTTTGAACGTCGCCAATCATGGAAAGTTGACGATAACATGTATATCGAACTTTGGGCAAGAGATGAAGGAAGAGCTGGACATGAAAACAAATATGAGTTTCCTCCACCCGTGGATTCAGTATTGTACTTTGGATCATGTGCTATTGTTGCTGTATCATCTTCAAATCTCACAAGTGTAAAAAGACGTATTATTAACCTTACTCTGGAAAAATGGAAAGAAATATATGAGGGGTTGTATGGTGGATTTGATGAAGTGGACGATGACGACGATGAAGATGACGAAGAGGATGTAGATGATGATATGATGACTAAGAATGGCTATATGAAAGATGGCTTTGTAGTAGATGATAGTGATTGTGAAAGTGATTATGACGATGATGATGGGGATCAGGATGGAGAAGATGACGAAGATGAAGATGAAGATGACGATGAAGATGAAGACCACGATGAAGAAGAGGAAGAGGAAGATGATGAAGAAGAAGATGAAGAAGAAGATGAAGATGAAGAAGATAATGTAAATGATACAAAGCGGCATAAACGAAGTACATCTTCTCGAAAGGGAGGATGTAAGAAACAAAAAGGAGTAGGTGATATGTTAGACTGTTCTAAAAGAAAAGGAAGAACACAATGTACAATAGGAACATCTGGCACATGTGGTGATTGTAGCGGTGGAGGTAGCGGGGTCAATATCGGTAGCGGTAGCGGTAATAGTGTCAGCAGCGGAGGCGTTAATAGCGGACATACAACAAAACGAGCGAGAGGTGGAAAAGGTAAAGATGCGTATGATGAATGCAACGGAAATAATGTTGTATCATCAGAAGTAAAAAAGGGCAGACCAGTTTCAAAAAGGAAGGATGCAGGATCAGGGTCTAGTGCTGGGGGAGGAAGAAGGAGAGGAGGGACAACAGCATCGGGGACAGTAGCTAATGTATATGATTCTGCAAATGTGGTCGAACAATCAGAACTTTCTGAAGAAGAATATCTTGGAAGTGACTCAGAGTAATATTCGCGACTATAAAATTGATTTAAATGTACGATTAATATGATAATATTATACGTAATCAAGAGTAGTTGACATGTCATTAAGTTCCGGTGTAAAGAAGATAGATAATCCTGAAGAGTTTCGAAATGAGATACGTAAGCGACTGAATACAATTATTAACGACGACAAAAAGACGACCAACTTAGAGAAGGCAGTATTTAATTATGCAATTAAGAAGGCAAATAAGAATAATATTGTGAAAAAATGGGATAATGAGTTCTTTATTTCTCTCTATATTGACCATTTGCGGACGATTTATAATAACTTGAAAGATCCAATAATTTGTAATAAAATAAAGAATAATGAGATGAAAGCACAAGACCTTCCATTTATGAGTCATCAAGAAATGCGTCCGGATAAATGGAAGGATTTAATCGAGGCAAAGAAGATTCGTGATAAGAATATGTATGAGCCGAACATAGAAGCATCGACTGATAACTTTACTTGTCGCAAATGCAAGTCGAAGAAATGTACATATTATCAGTTACAAACACGATCCGCAGATGAACCGATGACAACCTTTGTCACATGTATTGACTGTGGTAACCGGTGGAAGTGTTAACTCACGGGTATTCGTATTACTAATACTACAACAATATCAAAATGACATAAAGAAATATAGCATAGTTCGTGTAGTTTATTATGAATGATGACGAGCCATTTACGATAGATGCGACTTACTTATCTAAAAAAGCTATCATTTTTTTATTCCATTTATTTCTATCAACTGCCGGAAATGTAGTCATTGCATCTGAGACGAAATATGAGATTCGAAGTGCATTCACTTTTTTTTTATACGTAACATACATTTTACATTTGCCATATACTCTATGTTGCTTGTTGCTGTATAAGCGATATATTTTACACATGCACCGTGAGTTTCAAACAAGGCGGGGGTTTGAGGTATGGGCAATGTCGCATACTATATATACAGTTCGACGGGTGGTATATGTATTTTACTGTAGTGCAAAGGTGGTGACGACACTAATATTTTTTAGTAATGCCGAGTATCTTGCCAACAAAGATGGACTAATGATTATTGCATATCCGATCGTTATTTTGACAGTTGTACAGTTTATGGTTTTGGTTGGTATGGGAGTATTATACTTGGTATATGTCTATTCAATCGTTATATATGATGTTGCAAGAGAAAATATAACGATGTTATCAGGTAGATCGCGGGTACCAGCTACAAGAAGAGTTCCAATGAGAGAAAGACCGAGTAGTGTAGTCACAGTGAGAGAGATTCACGAATCCGGTACAATGATTACACGACCCGATAGAGTGATTGTTATGATACATGTGGATAAATCGAATAATGAAGTAAGGGATGATGATATATGTCCGATTTGTTTATCAAATGAATACGATGTGAATGCAAACGCGCAAGTAGGTAACCATGTTGAACGAGATACATTGTATTATAAACAATGGGTAGAGCTTGCATGTAGTCACCGGTTTCATAATGCATGTATACAACAGTGGATTGAACAGTCATCTACGTGTCCGATTTGTAGACAGTAGTTATGTATTATTTACGAGGAGTCACTTGTATCGTCATCTTCGTCTGATACCTCCAAGTAACATTGTAGTATAGACATAACAGGCGATGATGCATTTTGGGGTATGTCTTGGTCTTGCCTCGGCGTGTCATTTATTATTTCGTTTGTCACATTATAAAATGACGACGATCTACATCGAAAAGGACATTCATATTTTCTAGAAAACCATCGATCTAAGTTATCCCTTTTAAATACATTCAAACATGTGCCACATCCAACCAACACATCTCCTGCTACAATTTCATCATGGGTTATATGGCATATATTTGTTTGTCGAAATTGAATATTACTATTATTATCCAAATACTTTGTCGGAATCATTACTCCAGCCATTTCCAAAAATAAACGCACATTCTCATTCATATGCACACCAGTTAGTGAACGTACATCCATATTAAATAGTGTAATAAGTACGTATGTTAACCGTGGCGACGCTCCAACAGTTGCAGCTGCGATTAACGGCTTATCATTATCCACGTGAATATCCGCACCATTTTGAATAAGATACATTGCCACATTATACTGCCCCCAACTACATGCTGTTATTAATGCTTTATTATTATAAATATCAACATTAATACCAACAACTTCTATTATATATTTTACAATAGACGTGTATCCGTATTGACATGCAATCATTAAAGCAGCAGCCTTAATTTCGCGCTCAACAATCGAGACACAATTTCGTTTCATGCAATGGTCAAAAATGATCTTGACTATATCGAGTTTATTGTATGCTACCGCCTTCCAGGTTAAATCCATCACGACATCACGTGTTAATTCGGCATCTCTATGTTTTATAATAGTTGAAAATGTGCGATAATAATTATTACTAAAAACGGTATAAAAGTATAAATATGTATTGCAGTTCCACTCATGTTCTACAAACTTGGGTGTAACTCCATTTTTGAGCAAATACCGAACAATTGAAGTATGACCATTCTCTGCGGCAGACACGAGAGGTAGGTTATTATCGAATGAAAGAGAAAACCCATACTTAGATAAAACACGCAGGATTCGAACATATCCGTATCTACATGCATATGTAACTGGGACTTCATTATGTGTATCAATAATAAAATGAAGCTCTTTGTGTTTTATATTTGTCTCGGATTCAGATTCAGATTCAGATTCATTATTGTTTATTTCTAATAAGGATAGTATGTACTCAATTATTTTGTCATGACCATATAATGATGCATAATTTATACTGTATTCGAATACGTATGTCAGCACAGATGTGATTGGTTCATTCGACTGTAGATAATATTTTGAACATGTTTGCATTGGATGTGTAGACGGTATTGTGCGACGATACACATCACTGTCATACGATGGCGAATGAGATGGTTCTAACATATGTATCATGCTTTGACTATGAAGCGTTTGTGGTGGTTGGTCTCGCTTTGGTAATGAATGTTTCTGTGGTTCTTCTATGATACCATAATGCGTCGTGTTTTTACACAGAGCCATTTCGTCTTCATTATATTTACACATTCGAATCGTGTCTATCATGGCATTTGGCGACATCTCCATTAAATACTTTACAACGTTGATATGACCATTTTCACATGCCCACCGAAACGGCTGGTAATACTCGACACTTATATCTGCGCCATGTTCGACCAAGAACATAACGACATCGAGATACCCTTTTCCAGCTGAATGACTAACTGCAAAATTATTGTTCGCGGCAACATCTGCTCCTTTTGAAACAAGGTACTTTACAATATCTAAATATCCTCTCGATGCTGCAATTCTAAGTGCATAGTTGTTTGAGTTATAAATATTTGCTCCACCTTCTTCAATAAGTAAACAAACCGCAGGATAATACCCATTTTCAGTCGCAAGTTTGAGAGCTTGGTCGTTATTAAAATGAACATCAACATCTGTTTTAGAAAGTAACTCTCGCATTATGGTAAGAGAGGTTGGTGTGTTTTTAGTTGCACATTCAAGCAATGCAAGTTCATTATGAAAACGAACATTGTTTTTACAGAACATACTCATAAATGCGGTTACATATATACATGGTGCAGAAAAATGAATCAGTTGTTTTATCATTCTCTCATGATCAATCTTATCTGTTATTTGCTTTTCATATCTCGTACATAAATAATGAAATGATTCGTACTTATCATTCTGTATAATCGATTCAATTAGTGTCGGAGATACATTTAACATTGTAATAAGTTCGGCATCAGTAAATAATGTGTCCGTTAGCTCGATCATATCTGGATGTAGCGTCATTATTGTGTAAAAAAACAATTGGTATCGTACAAATGCTGAGTGTGTCGTGTTTATTAGCGGTACAATCAAGTTGGTTATTAGAGAAATATTTTGTTCTCGTAGTGCATTAAGAAGCATCATTTTATCTTTCGAAATACGTGAATACCGAACATTTGATTGTAGCATTGAATGGGTTGATGGTAGCGTATTATGTTTACGATTATATTATATAAAAAAATACATACCATGTACGAATACCATGATATGTATGTATGTATGTATGTATGTATGTATGTATATGTTTCATCCGGCGTTAAATAGATACTAGATTCGGTCGATTGGTACGTACAGTCATCGCGCACATTACAACACCTCCATATCCTGTATTCTCCAATACTCCGATGCTCCATTGGGTAATGGACGTCGAATGATAAACGGAATCTTCTTCTGTTCAAGTTCCTTCAAAGCAATAACGTATCCATCAATAATTGTTGAATCTACTTGAATCATTGGTTTTGCACCTTCATTTAACTGCTTTGTTCGTTGACCCAATATACGTGTTCGTTCATATTTTGTCATAAATGGATTTGTACGGTGAAGGTCATCAATAATAATACCATCTTTATTTCTAGTTACATGACATAATGTCTGAATCTCATCATAGTTATGATAAATTGTCTCTGGATGATATCGGTGTACGTAACTTTCTCGCAAGTCATTGTTCAGCTTTTGTAAATACTCGTCATCATGATCATCGTCATCTTCATCATCATCGCTAGTATCAGCTGCGCTACTTGCCCCGCTTCCTTCACCGATTCCATGTGGCACTCCCAACATACCAAAACTTCCTTCTACCAACTTCGATTTATTTTTCGCGTTTATGGTCTTGTTGTTGTTATTATTGTTCTTCTTGTTGTTATCAACATACTCGTCGTCATCCGTCATTGCATTCTTACCATCTTCGTCGTCTGATCCGGCAAGGTCGGTATCGTCATCTTGTATACTACTATCTCCATCGTCCTCTACATCATCACTTTCATTACCTGTACCACTGATAGAAGATGCATCCGAAATATCATCCTCGTCATCATCCAAACCTTCATTCAATTCAGCATCACTTAGTTCTCTCACTTCAATTGACATTTGGTTCCTTGTTACTATATTATATACTATATACTACTATATACTAAATAATATTACTTTATTATGTTTCAATTTTACAAGATATGACTCACCCACTTATCTATTTCATGATGTAGACTGTTCTGTTTTCCACAACGTATCACACTTTGCGCATAGGTAAACATATTTCAAGTTCGCATCATCATACCTAATATATATAATTTCATTCTTACTCTGTTCATCCTCTTTACCTCCCTTGTTGCTTTTACATTCCATATTTGGACACCGAATTGTCGTAAGACGTGGAAGTGTCGGGTCCAGTTTCGTATACCTGTTTATAACATGCGTGTATGTCTGTGCATTCTTCTTGAAACTTGTTTTTGAAACACATACATTCTCCATATCAATACTATTATCGACATATCCACATGACCGACAATAATACGCCAACGAGTTGAGATTGTTTTCCGCAGCCGGATCAGATGAGCCACCGTCTCCCGCCAAACTAATATATAACATATTCGAACATTTTGGACAAAAGTGCATGATAATCGATTGACTAGATAATTGATGATTACTGCTACTGCTACTAGGCGGCTATATACTTTGATTATATTTCTTTATTATCTAATTTCATTTTCAATTTTATGGCATGTTACTTACATGCAATTTCACACGCCTTTTTAAATCTCTCTTCGAGCGCCAAATAAGAAAGAGTAACATATCTCATAGAATACATTTCAACTGTATATTTTGAATCCTCTAACGTTGTTTCTTTATTCTTGAGAATGAGTTCATGAATCTTGTCTTTATTTACTACGAATCGTTCCAACATAATCTGATAAAAATAATCAGGATATTCTATATCAGTAATATACTTACCAAATGAAATAATTAATTCGCATATCGCAACACGCAAACACTTGTACGTAATAATCGTGTTATATGAATTGTACTGTGGATGTTGTTTCGTTACTCCTGGTTCATGTAGTAATGGTTCCGCGTCCATAATTGAGAGAATTGTCATCAGAACACTTCGAATCGACTGACACCCCGTCCATGTATCACCCCTCCATGTATTCAAAATGGACAAACAGACCTTCTTATTCACATACAAGTTGGGATGAAACCGTGTAGATCCATCATTGGTTAAATACTGAACAACCGGAGGCGAATGAGGATAATTTACCGGGAAAATAAACTTGAAAAAAAAGTAGCCACCGAAATAGAGAGAGTCTGCTGGACCTACAATCATTGCATACCCAGTTAAGATATCTTTTTCACTATGTTTATAATAAATACCTTCACTGTCAAGCGGGGATGTAACCAAGTCTTTAATATCATTCAATAACCGCTTGATGGTTTCTTTCTCAATGAATACACGCGACTCCTCGCCAGAATCAGCCACCTTCATGTTTTGTGACATGTGAACAAATGATATGGGGTACGTGTCAGGTTAAATTATAATATATCGTGTAAACCTTTTATATTATTTGTAATAACATTATCATACGTTGTAGTATAGCCCGATTTCTATCCCTCAAAAATGGGGAAACTCGTAGACGTTAAAACATAAATGGCGATTTTTAGGGGATAAAAGTTCGAAAAAATTGATATAAAAAAAATAGAGTCTATATATATCAGAAGTACCAGATCAATTATCAATCGTAACAATGACACCAAATGCGAGTACGATGACATATGAACAATACATAAAACAGTTTATTTCGAAGCCAGGAGAAGGGTATACTCATACACGAATCCCAGATAAGAGTTTAAATGTCATGGGCGGTGCATTCACCATCCCGCAGGAAGAGTTGCAGACATTCTATAATAAATATTACGAACATGTATTTATTAACGCTAAGCAGGAGTTTCTCACAGAAAAACAGAACATACATGAAGGTCCAATTATGGTAGACTTTGACTTTCGTTATGATCCATCAGTTGAAAAGCGTCAGCATACAAATGACCATATTCTTGATATGATACAGGTGTACTTTGATGAAATCGGTAAGATTGTTACTATAAAACCAGGTGATAAAATCCCAGTATTTATATTTCAGAAAAGCGATGTGAATCGCTTGGAGACTGTAACAAAGGATGGAATCCATATGATGATTGGAATTACAATGGAACGAATCCAGCAGGTCATGTTGCGTAACCGGGTCATCAAGGAAGTGGCAAATATGTGGACTGACCTTCCATTGAAGAATACCTGGCAGGAAGTATTTGATGAGGGGATTACACGTGGTCATACTAATTGGCAGTTATATGGCTCTCGTAAACCAGGACACAAGGCATATATGATGTCGCACTACTTTATTATGTCACAAGATGAAGATAATCAGTGGACATGCGAGGAGAAAAAGCCACATACATTCAACCTTTCACGCGACTTTGCTCAGTTATCGGTTCAGTATACAAAGTATGTAAAATATGATATGCCGAACCTCGACCAAAACCCTGCATTAAAACAGGAATACGAACTCGCGAAAACGGACTTTCGCACATCCAAGAAGTCTGGTGGTGGAGCTGGAGGTACAGGTGGCGGGGCCGGCGGAAAAAAACTTCGAATGGTTCAGAAGTCAAACATTATTGAAATCGATCAAATCACAAATGCAGACCAGTTAAAAGAAGCAGTCGATACTCTCTTTGAGTCATTCGACGTTCGCGAATATGAATTGAAAGAAACCCATAACTATACAATGTGTCTTCCGGAGTCATATTATGAGCCGTATAAACCGTGGCTTGATGTTGGGTTCGCATTACATAACACCAGTGAAAAACTCTTCCTTACGTGGATGATGTTCAGTGCAAAATCGTCGAAATTCTCATACGGAGACATTCCCAAGTATTATGAAAAGTGGTGTTCGTTTGGATTCAACCCCGATGGTCTCACAAATCGGTCTATTATGTATTGGGCGAAGAATGACGCTCCGGTTGAATATGCAAAGGCGCGTAACGAAACCGTGAATTATTATATTGATTTGACGATTACGTCTGAGACATCGACTGATACTGCAACAGAGGTGGACTTGGCGGTAGTGTTGTATCATTTGTATAAGGATCGATTTGTATGCATTAGCATCAAGAATAATACATGGTATGAGTTTATTCGTCATCGGTGGGTAGAATGTGACCAAGGAACGTCTCTACGTACACTCATCACTCGAGACATGCACAGTATATATACAAAGCGACACAATGAAATTATGAATTATGCGTCTACATTAGATCCGACGACCGAACTCTATACAACATATAGAAAGAGGTCTCGAAGGGTCGTGGATATTTGCACCAAACTAAAAACAACCACTACCCGCAACAATATTATGCGTGAAGTGAGAGAGTTGTTTTACGATAAGGACTTTTATAGCTTACTGGATTCACGCACACATTTGATGTGTTTTAACAATGGAGTTGTCGACTTTAAGAACAAGGTGTTTCGAAAGGGTCAACCAGATGATACTATGTCTAAAACAACACGTATAGATTATGTGCCATATGACCCGGTGCGAAATGCGGCTATCATGGCAAGTATAAATGACTTTATGGAGAAACTCTTTCCAGTTGAGGAGTTGCGTAACTATATGTGGGAACATTTGGCATCGTGTTTAATTGGGGTTGACTATAATCAGAAGTTTAATATTTATACAGGTGAGGGTTCGAATGGTAAATCAAAACTTGTTGAACTCATGTCGAATGCGTTTGGTGATTATAAAGCAACTGTTCCGATTACAATGGTGACACGAAAGCGCGGTAATATTGGCGGTGTTTCTCCGGAAGTTGCCCAGTTGATTGGTATTCGATATGCTGTTATGCAAGAGCCGTCAAAGGGTGATCAGATCGATGAAGGTACATTGAAGGAATTGACTGGTGGTGATACAATTCAAGCAAGAGCATTATTCAAAGATACGATCAGTTTTATTCCGCAGTTTAAGTTAATCGTTTGCACAAATGTGATGTTTGATATTAAAAGCAACGATGATGGTACATGGCGACGTTTTGCAGTATGTGACTTTATGTCGAAGTTTTGCGAGAACCCAAAGACAGATGATCCGGATAAACCGTATCAGTATTTGATTGATAAGAGATTAGATATTAAGTTGAAAGAGTGGGCGCCAGTATTTATGTCGATGTTAGTGCATAAGGTATTTAAGACAGAAGGTATTGTAAGTGAATGCCAGGTTGTCAAGGCAAGCGCTGCGAACTATCGTAACAGCCAGGACTACTTGGCGGCATTTATCAAAGATAAGATACGGCCATTCGAGTCTCGTCGTGTTCGTAAGAACGAGGTGTCAGAGGAGTTCAAGAAATGGTATTATTTGCAGTATAACAGGAATGCACCAAAGGCTACTGAAATTACGAATTATATGGAGAAGAAATATGGAAAGTGTGGATCGAATGGATGGTTGGGTATTGGAATTATTTACAATGAAGAGGATGAGTTAGCATTCCAAGAGGAACAAGAAATGAAGCAGCAACAGTCGCAACAGTCGCAACAGTCGCAGTAGCAATAGTAATCGAAGTAAAATGTGACATAACAAACGTCATGTTATGATATACGATACAGTGAACACGTAATAGTATCTCTCATTTTCAGAGATATTATTATTATTATTTTTTATAACCGGCTTATAACTTGGTATAAGCAAGAGTCGGTAACAAACTAGTGATCTTATCATATGCATCCATAAATACATTCTTGAGAGGAATAATAACTCGAGGAAAAATAAGAATAAGAATAATGTACAATACAATTTTCCGGTTAATCTCTCGAGTAAAAAACCATTCCCTAAAAAACATGATAACAATAATAATAAGTAGCGCCCAATATACGAACATAACAGTATTCTCGATAGAAACAAGTGTTTCAACTTGTTGTATTTCATATAATGATTTTCGTTGGTTTGTGTAAACATCCTTCTTTTGTTCATCGGCAACGTCTCGTAATGTATCTGTACGAGAGGCGAGGTCCTTATTGAAGGCGGCACTTGAATCCCCAAATGGCGACAGTTTATTTAATAACTTAATCGAATTATCAGTTTCAACATATGACACCTGAAACTCTTTTTCGAGGTCTTTTCGTTCACGTAATGCGCGGTTACATGCAGCCACATACGAATCTCTTGCTACACCTGCCGGCAAATTAGTGTCACATTCATCTAGTCCTTCAATAACACGTGTATTCGATGAAAACAACCCAAGTATTGGTTCTTCGAATAATTGACGAACTTCAAATCCTTCAACTGATGTCACGGGTACCGCAGAATTAGCTCGTTGTTCATTATTATTTTCGACCCTTTTTAGCGTGTCGATGTATTTACTAGCTGCATCTCTCACCTTGATATTCGATTCTTTACATTTGTTTTTCACGGTGCTTAGTTCCTGGTATGATCTATTTACAGTAGTTGTATCATATGATTGAACACCATTTACCTTATTATTTGTATTTATAATTGCGGTGTTGGCGGCTGCGCGCATTTTATCTAAACACTTGCGCGATTCTTGTTTGGCTTTTTGCCATTCTTGGTATGCCATCATAACATCATACGTATCTTTCTCTTGGCTGTTATATCCTCCCTTATCAATTGTAGCATTTGCAACACCGGTCAGTTTAGTAAGTTCGGCAAATGTATTTCCGATTGATAGTTCTGCTGCTGCATTCGTTTGATCTACGTTGTCTCGTGCAGAAGATAGTTGCTGCTTATCATTTGCCGGTAGATTCTTTTTATATGATTCTTCATCTTCAATACCCATTGTTTTTTGTTATTTTATTGATTATTATCCGGTGGATATACACTACTAATATAATAATTAGAATATATCTTTTTAGAACATTATCAGATGTTACGGGGGTTATTACGATGGTTATTATAGGAGTTACGATGACGGGAGTTACGATGAAGGGGTTGTAGAAGGAGATGATGTTGCTCCAACAGGAGGAGACCCCGAACTGACATCCTGAGATGACGATGATGTATTAACATCACACTTCTTTGTTGTATCATTCCATATTGTCTTCACTCCATCACAACATCCAGGCCCATAACATGACGCAGAAAGACTATCTATACCAAGGTTCACTTTTCCATTCTGTGGAAGTTTGCTGCTATCAATCGTATCAGGGTCAAACTCCCAGTTAAACTTATCAAAGTCATAGTCAGTTCTCCTCAACATATCATACATCCTCTTTCCAAGATTAATACCTCCAACCGAGAGAATAATAATAGTTAAAAATGTATTAAGACTGTCTAAAATAAGACCTCTCTTCTTTAAAAACGCTAAAATAAGAAGCGGTATAGATACATAGATGATAATCTTCATAATGTCTGTGCTTGCTTCATAATATTTACTATAATATGTGTTAATCTGTGACATGCGAAGCTTGTTATTCTTATCGCTTTCCAAAATCTCCTTATTCTTCTTCGCTTTATCAAGTTCGGCCTCAATAAGTTTGATTGCGTTTTGTTGTGCTTTAAACACATCGGAATTATTAATCGTATTTGCATTCGTCTGCATAATAATATACATGTCATTCAGGTTTCGGTATAATTCAGCGCGTGTCTTATTCAAGCTCTTGATGTCGCGAATAATTTCCGCTTGACGCGTTCTATCCGGACTCGATGCATTCGAAACAGTCTCTAACTGTGAATAGAGAGAATCCTCGACGCGTTTTAATTCATTTAATGTATTAATTATATTTTGGGTTCTGTCAACTGATTCCGATGATGTCGACATATTATATAATACGTGGCGATGTTATGTACGTAGTTATATAATACTAAGATAATATTCAATGATGCTCTCCAGAGTAAAAGCAACTCATGTATGACTTTTCAACCTTCAATCTAGATTATCCGTCTCTCGGTCTCTTCTTCTTTCATCCTCTATATCACCATTCTCTCCTCTCTCACTCTGCAATGTTGTATCAAGTCTCGATCTACTTCTCTCGTCCCCTGATTTATTCTCGTCATTTTCAGAAGAAGATAGTCCCATTGCAGCTCCAATACCTCCAAGTCCAAGTCCGATGTCGCTAGACTTTATTGAAGAAGATGATTCACCTGACGCAGATCCGTCCCCATCTATAAACTTCTCTTTTAACTTAATGATACCAATGACAATAACGATTGCTAAAATCGCCCATAGGATATACCGATACGTCTCATTCATAAGAACAAGTTTTGATTCCGACATGAGAGCATCAGTGGTAGAACGTGTCTTATTCATGTCTGCAATATTATTGCATATATCGACGTATTTCTTGTTATATTCATCTGCCTTCTTATTATACGACTCAAACTCGGTCATACTACTTCCAACTTTTTTTTGCAGGTTTTCAATCTTGCTTTTGAAATAAGTAAACCACTCCCCGCTCAAACTTGGCGCACGTGTATCAACCATCTTGCTCACCTCTCCATATAAACTACACTTATCATCCGCCGTCATTTTTTCCGGGTTCAATGAATAATACTGATACGACAAAGTATCTATCTCGCTTATATTCGGATTCCTACATGTAGTATCTACATTTTCAGTCAATACTGGCTTACGAATGTATAAATCGGTATTTACTAACGGCTGTCGCTGCGCTTGAGGATATGTATTTTTATTCTTAAGTGTACATTCGCCGTTTCCATTTCCCGTTTCCCTGAATGTAAACCCGCCACATTGTTCATTACTATTGCAATCTCTCTTACATTGATCGAGAGTTTTTGTTCGATTGCTGCCAACATATCCCAAGTCATTCGAATTGGATGTATAATTGCTTATCTTTGTGTATTCATTCCCCATCTGATAGAGAGATGAGGGATAGTCACGGCGTTGTCCATTTCGTGTAATATATGCTACCTTTCCAATAAAGTCGCCGCCATTTTTGTCGACCCCGGAAGGACCATCTCCTTTGAGAGTATAGAGAGAAAATCCCTGTTTATATGTCCATGTAGTATCAACCCGACGACACTTCTTGTTAATACAGCGGTGTCCTGCCGCACAGTTCGTATTCGCACCACCTGAATCGCATATGCATCTGCCGTCATCATGTCTGCCTTGTGCATTTAATGCGCATCCCTGATAACATACGCCACCATATTGCCACCATCCAGAAGGACATGGCGGAGTTGGCCGGTTACTCATATCAATATCTTCCTTGTTTTCCCATTGGAACTTACCAATTTGTCGTGGAAGTTGATCGTGTGTATACTTTTTCATGAAGTTGTCTTCGTCATTCTGTTGATTTGATAGTCGACCACATTCATCCGCCGATACTTCGAATACATTATTCAAGTTAAGAGGAGTTGCACCAGTATTCACAAAACAAAGCCCAGTATTTGTATCGCCATTTTTATATGACATCATAAATTGGGTTTTGCCAAGGTCTTCTGTTCGTCTTTTACAGGCGGCAATTGTACTGTATCCAAGATCTGTTTGATACCCCACATTTGGTAAGTCATTCCATCCCTTTCCACTCTTAAACTTGAAACATCCGGTTTTAAACTCAGCGCCGGTATTCAACTCTATATCGGCGGCTGGACGAGAGGATGCCCATACATTTCGTCCTTCCTTTCCACATGAATATAATCCATCTTCTTTTAATGATGTCTTTACATCGCGAACCTGGGTATTTATCATGTAAAAGAGAGGTGTTGGTGGCGTGGCATTGTTATATATGATTTCATACGGTTTTACATCAATCCATCTCTTCTGAATCGTTAGTTCTCTCATTCCACTTGTGGAAGATGGGCATCCGAGAACACCTGTATTCTTTGCAGTTGGATCACTTGCCAGCCAGTTTGATGGTTGGTTTCGAACATCATTCGGCATAAACCATACCTCGAATACACCTGCATTGGAGATGTATCCATATTTTGACACACCGGATGGGTCAGTCACTTTTGTCCATTTTCCTTTATTTTCATTTACAGTAGTTGAACTTTCGAGTTTCATAAACTCGTCGATTTTGTCAATGACATTGTTTTTGGTGCTTACTTCATTGCTCACATCCTCCAGAAACCGATTTGAACTAGCATCACCGTTAAATCCTTCGATGATTGAAAACCCATTTCGGTTGATGGTTTGCTTTCCATTTATATAGTTGAGTTCTTGGCTACTTACAAATCGAGAAGCACCGTCCTCTGTACTAAGTGTGTGTGGATAATGATGCAATGAATACATACTTGAATCATCAATAATCTGCGAAACGGGACGTTGTATTGTAGAAATGTTGGAACTCATTGTGGAATGTTCAGGTAGAAATGCGGCAATATATGGAGCATTCTTTTTACTCTGAAGAAGTTTCGATACACTTGATAAGTTTGTTTCTGTTCCATCTCTCTCTAAAATAGCATTCTTAACTAAATCATTCGAACTTTGGAAAAACTCCATCTCTTGTTAAGTACTGTTATATTCTAGTTATATTATAGTTTTATATGTTGAAGATTATATCCTGGCTACATGTAGGATAGAATCTTTTTATTATCATGCATAATATTCTAGGGTACGTGTATATATGGTACTAATTCGATGCTGGTTGTTCTGTGGGAGGAGAAATAATACTACCGACCTTTCCACCATATTGGGTATAAAAGAGATAAATCATATATAATACCACAAGACCTGACACCCCAATCCACCATTTATCGCCCAACCAGTACGTCGGATTTGTTATTACTCGAATTACATTTTTAATTGCCTCTCTTGCGTCCCATCCAACTGTTCCAATCAATACTGCTGCGATGGTAATAACAATTACCCACCATGCACTCCACCACTGCCCTTTTAAAAACCCGCCAAACTTTTCTTTCATCTCGTCCCATGTTAAGTCGGATGTATAAAACATGAGACCAAATATAAAGAATATCGCAATAACTGCATAAAGAACATATACGAACTTACGACTGTTTAGTCCGACTTGTGTGTTAGTCTCATCATACACGTTAATATTATCAGTTTGTGACTGGTTTTCATCACGAACATTTTTTAATTCAGTATACCCACCCTTTCCAGGACCAAAGAGTTTGTCTGATAAAAACTTGGTTTGGTGATTCATCGCGAATACTGGGTTTACATTTGAGCTTGGGTCACTCATTGACGAGAGATAAAGAGAGGTATTACCAAAAATACGTTTCATCAAGTTGGAAACTTCGAGGTTTTTCGCGTCTATTTTCGCCTTCAGTTCATTCAGTTTTCGTATCTTTTCAATTTGAGCGGCAGTCTTGGTCGAGTTGCCGGAAGGATCATGTACACCTAGTTTGGTGTATCCATATGGAGGAATCGATGTAGTATAGTCGAGATTTCCGGTTGAAGTATTATAGCTTGTTCCGCCAACGGTATTTCCATAACATGATTTATGCCACCCATCTCTCCCGGGCGTGTTATCATTAATATATACGATTTTGGTAAATATACCGGAATTATCAATGGCTGCCTTCTGACAATCTGAGAGGTTATTATGTTTTCCAAGGAAAATCCAGTCAGTTCCAATATTCGTTCCAGGTGTTCCAATCGGAGGTGTAGTAGTTGATATAGCATTTGTGTTGCGTTTATTCTCCCACATTGGCTTTTCATATCCATGATACTCTCTTGTGGGTTCATTGGGAGGACGAGAGATATTGCGACGAACAATGTTTGGCCATCCCCAATACCATTCGTATCCAGTCGATCCCCATATACGCCGATGCATCTCTCCTGCAGTAAGTGCGCCAACATTCGCAGGAGCGTTTGCAATCTCTGCGTTGCATTGCGACATATTTGATCTCCACCGACAGTTTCTACCATCTTCATGCAACATACATTCTGCGTCATTATTCTTATTCACGCGCATCGGAGAGGTGAGTCCAGCGATACATTGCCAGTCGGTTGGCTTATCGTTTGATTCGGGTGCATCTGAGCCATCTTCTAAACGTGTATTCGGGTTTGATTTATATAATTTACACTCATATGGATTTGTATTATTTGAATAAAGTGCAAATCCACACTCAGGGTTTAATTTGCATCGTGTGAAGCATTTTTCCTTTGTATTATTTGGATAAGTGAATGGGTTTGGATGAGTAATCAGGTCGGTCGATGCTTGCCCGCGAATACGTACAGGATACCGAATATTCCATTGTTGACTTATGTTACCTGATACATCTCTTAAATAGGTATGTAATCTCGTATTATAGTCAGTAAGCAACGCATCAAGTTCTGCCTGTTTTGTTTTTAGGTCTGTTAAATCTTGGCTCTCGGGTGTTGTTGTTGTTGTTGTTGTCGTCGTCGCCGGTGTATTAGGTTGATTTGTGTTTGTATTTGTGTTGGGGGTGTTTGATGCCATTATTTTATTGTATAATGTTACACTACTGATATATAGGGGATATTATATTATACGTTGATTACTTTCCAGTGACAACATATGTTGTTTTAGCATTGAGCTTTGTTAAATAATATAAAATGAAGATGAATAAAAGTGAAACAAGTACAACTCCGATTAAACTTCCTCCAGTATTCACGCTCTCTTCATCGCCACCATTACCTCCGGTTGCAGCTGAAAAAACGAATCTAAATACGATAATTAATCCAATAAAAATGAAAACTGCCCAAAACAAATAAACAAACATTCGTTTCTGGTCATCTCCAAATATGGATGAGGATGCGGATGCTGATGAAGAAGGGGGTATGACGTTGCTTTGTTGTTGATACTCCTTCTCTCGCGTATACCGATCTCCTTCAAGTTGAACGGATGCATCCGCAATGTTCTTTGTTTCTTGTGATATACTTAATGCGACCTTATTGATTCGTCCATTTAGTTCGATAAGACGTTGATACAGTGATGCATCTATGTTCATTTTATAGCAAACAGAACTCGCAGACATTGGGTTCGCGTTATCAGTTGGAATTGCGTCGAACTTCGTCGCATGAAGAACAATCGGATCACCAACATTCTCTCGTTTGCATGAACTATCGCGCCTATCCGGCCAAATGCCCTCTTGGTACAAATGCTTATATCCTTTGGTATCGACCCATGCATACTGCTGCGTCCCTTCTTTTTGAATATTTACTGCGGCTAAACATGGTTGTTCAGGGTTCATAGATGGCCCCACGTAATCTTTGAAAGTATTTAGACCACGAACATTCAGTACAAGCGCGTCATTTACAGTGGCAGGGTTCCCTGTTTTCGGGATAGCGGGGCAACCAGATGCATCATTCTGGTCGATACTCGCCTTGTTGTACTTATGTGTATATCCGAACTTGTTAATATAATAGTATGCTCCACTTGGATCACTTGACGAAATATCTTTTACAAACTTATTCAAGTATTCGGCATTCGATTGAAGAAATTGGTTACGTGTCATGATATCACTCGTGTAAATATTGTATAGGTTGGTATATTCGGCGGTGAGAGAATTGAGTTCTTTTTCTAAACTCTGGATGGCGAGGGACTTCATACCGATATATTGTCTCGGTGTTACTGTTGCATTGGAAACATCGGAGGGATTATATACCGGAGGTTGATGCGTAGTTGTTGATGAGTATCTACGATCATAATCTGTTAATGCTTCGACAATCGATACAGGAGCTGGATTTGAATCACTGCTCTCAAATAGCTTGTCAAGAGAAAAGGGAAATACACTATTCTCATCCTCTCGTCGAAGCGAATCAATATTATTTAAGAGATTGCCCTGTAACAAGTTAATGTTTACTCCTGTTCCTGTTAAGTCGGTTCCCACAAGTTGCGCGGATTCACTTCCAGGGATGGCCTTACGCTTTATATCATCGGTATGTGATAATGATTCCGAGAGAAATGTCATTGGTACTTTACTAGATGATTGTGCATTATCGATCTGGTTTGACCCCAGTAAATAGTCGGCAAACATTTTATTATATATACCTTTGAAGATATAAAATGTCGAAAATGCAAAACAGTATACATAATAGGAATAAAAATAAAAAACAAGAACAAATGGTTGTTATATATTTTCTATAACATACGAAATAGAAAATGTATTTACTACATCATTTGTGAGGGGTGAGGGGTGATGGGGTGTATGTTATCCCATCTTTTTGTAAAATGAGTTGTTATCAAAGAACGAACTAGATGATGCTCGTTTAAAAGATGGACCGCTATTTACTCGCTGTTTTTCATATGATATTTTGTTTCCAAATATGGAGGATGACGAGGATGATGATGATGCAGAAGAATTGATAGATGATGTGATAGAAGATGCCTTCATAAATAAGGTATCAATAATCATAAAAAATATGTCATTCCCATCATCAATTATTTCGCCTCTCGAATATAAATACATTAGTCGTGCAACTGCTCCAACACCCACAAACATTCCAATAACGTAGACTAGCTTTTCAATATAGTGCTGCTTCTCAACATGATGAAGTGCGGCAGAAGTATCATCCGTTGACGTGTTTTGTTGTATTTTATCTTTGAACGTGTTCAGTTCTAGTATGTTTGTAGCACTAGACCCGCTTGTAGAATCAAGCTGAGTATTCACTTTATTACTAACCTCTCCCTTAAGTGTGTTTACCGCGGAAATATTGTTTCGAATGGATGATACATGTGTACTATATGTATTCATTGCTGTATTTGTTCCGCCTCCAGTGTATGTGTGTGCTGCGATATATTTCTCTCGAAATGTTGAAAATAAGGTATCCGTGGTATCCTTGTAACACTCGAGTTTTGATTTGTACTTACAAACATCTTCTGAGTTCTTATAATCATTATCTGTTTTCCATTTTGTTGCACATGCATTAATGTTGCTGCATGTATCCGTCATGTTAAAAAAGTGTGTAAATGATGGATGGATATTTCGTTGTGTTTTATAACTATGTGATCTGGGTATATATCCCGACGCGTATGTTATTATATGTAAATATATAATTCTATACACAACAATACCTATAAAATGTGCTATTAATTGCGGTTTTACTAGACCGTGTTATCTTACACACTTGGCCTGGACGCATTCCAATTGCAACTGCAACTGGGTCATACCTAGATATGCTAGGTAACTGTTTCACGTCCATAATATTATATCTCTTCATCATTTCCTCCGTCTCTGTATCAGATAGAATCGTATGTTTTGGTACGAAAGTATGTTCAAGAATATTATACTGTAGTCTATCAAGAGTCATAATAGCAATAAATATTCCGTCTTGGTCCCATATTTGATTCAGGATGTTTATAAGTGTCTCGTTAACCTCTTGCTTCATGATAATAACTAATGTGTCGCCTTTGTTCAGGACTTGTTCTAAATGAAAGAGATCATCAATATAGTTATTAATGTTATCACGGCGAAGGGTTCTTGCTAAATGATACTTCACATACACTTTTCTAGAAGGACCCGATGCATGTTTATCACTAGTAAGAAGCATGTCGAGTTGGTCATTCATATACATGGTTTGTATCTCATTTACACCATATCCCGTGTATTCATCGATGTCGTATCCCTGTGCCTTAAGTAGTTGAAGAAGATTATTTCGTGATTTAAAGAGGGTTGATATTGTTCCACTAGTAATTAATTGTGAATTGTTTCCGGCCATTCTGAGGGGTTGTTGTTGTCGTAGTCGTTCAAGATAATACTAATATACCATATTATTTTTAACTTGTTTCAATTTTACACTTATTTCATACAATATCGGTTTATGTAATTGTAATAGACCTCGTTCCATTTTCAGAAGTGGTTACGTTGGGAGTGTTATTTGAATTAGAAGAAGGAGAAGGAGAGGAAGCAGGAGGAGCCGGAGGAGCAGGAGGAACAGGAGGAGCAGTCACTGGTATGTTTCCACCTAGCATGGGAGCAAGTGTAGTCATTGGCATAGTTGCAACGAGAGGAATGTTCATTTGAGGGGCTTGTATATTTCCTCCAAACTGAGAGAACATGTTTTGTTGCGGCTGTTGCTGTTGCTGTTGCTGCATCGGAAGTCTTGATGTAGGTAATCCTATACTTCCTCCAGAAACCGGCGTTGTAGGCTGGTACTCTGGCACTTCTGGATTATTATTCCTTGATAAATAGTCTTGTAGGTTATAATTATATTCCTCTAGTCTATGCTGTTCTTCAGGACTATATTCTTGCACATAGTTTGAATGTATCATCGGCGAAGAAACTGGTGTACTCGGTTGGTATTCTGGAGTAACAATATCCGATGACCATTGCTTATTTTTATCCTTAATTTCATTATATTCAGTATTCAACCTCTCAATCTGAATACGAATACGCTCTTCTTCCTGTACATTTCCTTCACGTTTCGCACGATCCATTGCATCCATTGCATCATGTATTTCTTTGAGTTTTTCTGTCTCTGGATCTCTCGCTGGAGATGGTTGTCCCGGTTTCTTATAATTCGATGAAACAATATATCCCAACGCAGTAAGCCAGTTACCAGGTTCATTGTTTTTCTTAAGCTGTTCAACCATTACTTCCGGAGAGATCGGCGTTTTATCTGAATACATAAGCATGTTAGAGTTCCAACCATCTGGATATCTCGACGGAAACTCACCGTTCCATGAAGGTCCGCTAACTACCCATTCTTCTGTAGGGTCTCCATTTCCATTCAATATAACCGAAACTAGAACAATTCTCGGTTGCGACTGTGTAGCTGATGCAGGTACAACTTTGAATACCCAGCCAAACGCCTCCACCTCTCTCTGTGTAACATCACTGATTCCATTGTCAATTAACATCTCACGACTTGGAATCGTTGAAAATCGATTTGTTATCTTTTTCACTTGATTATCAGCAACATCCGACCTTGAAATAACCTTCTTTTCCGGAATAACCCCCAACTTCTGCGTTGTTTTAATAATGGTTGCATCAATATTACTACTAATTTCATCCATTGATGCAGAAGGAGAAACATCTTCATGTAGAAGTTTATATATGTTATTCGAGTATGACATACTTGGAAGTTGATCAATATTATCTTCGGTTATTAATCTCATTTGTACATTCATTACCTGAAGTTCTTGAATCAAAAGTTTGAGAGAATATGGAATGCGAACAATACTAAATGACCTGCCAAACTTGGTCACATTCTGTATTTTCATGTTTTCGGAAATCTCTCCACTATATTTAATCGGACCATCTACAGCCGGGCTAACAAATATATTCTGGTTCGGGTTATAAATTGCAATTGTTCCTGTCTTATTACATACCGCCATATAATACTGATCACCACGAACCATGAGAGATTCATTCAAGAAATGAGCCGCACCATGTGCAATAATACCATCTCTCTCCATCTCTCCAATACGAAGACCACCATCATTTGCACGCCCCTGAACCGTTTGACGAGTAAGCATGGTTCGAGGTCCTTGTGCGCGATAGTTTACTTTATCTTTTACCATTTGCTTCAAACGCATATAATACGTTGGTCCAATAAATATATCACTATGTATTTCCTCTCCAGTCATTCCATTATACAATACCTGTGTTCCAGATGAATGAAATCCATACTGTGTTAATATTTGCCCATATGTTTCGTGCTTTGGCCCATTCGTCATAAATGCCGTGCATTCCCCAAACCCGCCATGTAATACACATGCCTTCCCCATTAAACATTCGATAAACTGACCAATCGTCATACGACTAGGTATTGCATGCGGGTTAATAATAATATCAGGACGAACCCCATCTGCAGTGAACGGCATATCTTCTTCAGGAATGATGAGACCACATGTTCCTTTTTGACCGCATCGAGAACAGAATTTGTCGCCAATATTAGGCATTCTCTCTTCGCGACACCTTACTTTTGCGATGCGAAATCCGGCCTCACCCTCCGTCATGAATGATTTATCTACAAACCCGAGCTGACCTTTCTTCGGCATAACCGATACATCTTTCATTTTGCCATTTGGATTATTCACACTTGTAATTCCACATCCAATAATCACTTTCTTGTCATCCAACTCGGTATTTTCTTCTATCAACCCGTGCTTATTTAAATGACTATAGTCATATCCTTGGCGAAGATTACTTACATTCTCGTTTTGAATATTCACGAATCTCTTGTCACTATGAACACCGCGTACCTTGCTGCTCTCTTCATGTTCTTCATACATATTGTAATATGTAATACGAAAGAGTCCGCGTTTTATTGCCGCCTCATTAAACAAAATCGAATCTTCAACGTTATAGCCGTTGTATGACATAATTGCCACGATTGTATTTGTACCACATGGATGTTCTTCGTGATTAATAAGATCCAAATATCTGCTTTTAACAACGGGAATCTCTCCATTATTAATTACCATACTCATTTTATCAATACGAACCTGAAAATTGCTATGATACACAGACGCGGCTTGTTTCGCTTGACCACAACCAAAGACGTTTCGCGCGAGAGGATTGTTTTCAGGGAAAGTGATTTGATTTCCCATAACGCCAAATAGAAGGGATGGATGGATCTCAACATGTGTATATCGGTTATTTACTTTGTCGCCGGTATCATCCGTGTGCGAAATGTTATATTTGAGAGAAATTAAGGTAGATTCCGTCTCTGAGGTATCAATGTATTCAATTATACTCATTGTTGAACGAAGACGGCGAAAGTCCTGAATAGAATTGGCAACAGATTTCGCGGCGGATACTTCTTTTGACTGTGTTGGACCAGATGTATCATTTGCCTTACCATATAATTGGTCAATGGTATAGTACTTGCAGAGTGATGGGCGGAAGTTGGGATCAGATTTCGATGTGAATCCAGTTACCAGTTTGTCCCATGTAAATTTATTATTTTTCAACATGTCAATTACCTCTGGTCTCTCATAACTCGGTTTACCGGTCTCTTCATCTACATAGAATATAGGCCTACAAATACGTCCTGCATCAGTGAATATATGGATTTCATTATTTCTAATATCCCATCTGCAACTAGTATAAATAGGAATAAGCGCACATCTACGATGTAACTTAATAACACGAATTGTTTCTTCTGGCCGTGTGACAGCACCAACCCATGTTCCATTCACGAAGACCTTGGTTGTATAATATAAAAACATATTTGTACACTCCTCAAGAAGATGCATTTTCACGACTTCTCTCAACCATTTCATCATAGGATACGCGGAACACTGACTTGTTATTTCAGCAGTTACTGTCATGTGTTTATGAAACCCAATATTTGCTCCATCCGGTGAATCAACCGGATCAATCATACCCCATTGCGACCCGTGAAGAATACGCGGTTTTACTACTTTGGCACTCGAATCCATGGGAAGGTTAATCTTTCGCAGATGAGAGATGAATGAGTTATAGGATAAGCGATTAATATCCTGTACAATTCCAGTTCGTTTGGTGTGTTCATCTGCCCCCCAGTTTCCTTTGAATGCCTTTCTAAATCCGGTTTCTACAACCCGCTCTTTGAAAAACTCGTGATAATTTAACTGAATAAGACTAATAAAGTTTTTCTCGTAGATGCCACGTTTATATGTGTACTCTGTATCAATCATACGTCGAATATTCGACTGCTGAATTGCGTAATATTCCTTGAATAAATCATACATCAGTGTTCCCGAGAGTTCAATACGTTTATATTTGAAGCTGTCGCGGTCAGTAGGTGCCTCCGCCTTTGTGAACACCAAGAGAAGCTTATATGTCATGTACCCTAGAAAATATGCCTTTTGAATATAATTTGATTCGCCAATTTGTGGAAGAAGAAAGTTCATTAGAATATCATGTACTTGTGGAATTGTTTTTGACTTGGTGAGTGTCGCAATAAACTTCAGCGCCCCCTCTTGCGTAAATATCTTATTGGCATCATGAATCGACGGAAGGAATAAATCGACGAGGTTGCTGCGCTCATCAAGATCTAAGATACATGTTTCGATAATCTGACGATCAGAGAGAATACCGAGAGCGCGCATTAGGATAAAAAGCGGAACGGGTTTACGCACATTCGGTATATTTACGACTATCTGGTTATTTGTGTATGTAGTTGACGGTGCTACAATACGAACTGCCATTGTTCTTACCGGCTTAGATGCGTCTTCAGATACCATACGAATATTCGCAGAGTGAGAGAATATGTCATCTGCACTTGTATGTTCTTTAATATATATCATGTTATCGGCGAACTTCTCTTGTGACACAATTACCTTTTCCTTACCATCAATTATAAAATATCCGCCGAAATCATTCTTGCATTCTCCCATGTAGAATCGTGCGCGTGGTTCTAACCCATTTAAAATACATAAGTTGGAATGAAGCATAATCGGAAATCGACCAAGATGTATTTTGTCGAGTGTTGCATGAGTTTCTTTTACTTCGCCGCTTTCTTCATCCTTAATTTTAAATACGACATCAACATCATAATGAATTGTTACTCCATACGTCATGTTTCGTAGTCGCGCTTCATTTGGGAACATATAGTGTTCATTTTGATCGTCATATATCACTGGTTTACCATAGTATATTTTATCTCCGTTCTTGCCGCCTAAATAAAGCTCACACCGAAGCTTAAACTCATTTGTAACTGGATCTTGTTCTTTTTGAAGTACGATCGGATTTCTCTCTTTAAAAATGTTGTAAATACCTTTTCCGAAGAAGTCATTATATGAATCAAGGTGATGTTTTACAAGTACATGTTCGTCGTCTCTAAAATAACGAGAAATGATGTTCCATGGAATCTCGGGGTCGCTGTCCATACTCACGTACTATAATAAAGATGGATGGTTGTATATATCCTCTATTATATATTCCTTATGTTTTTATTTGATAGATTATATCACGGGGTCGAATACGTGATATAATCATTGTTAATGTTCGAAGGTGTATATTTTAGACCAGTTCAATTCTGGATGGTTCAATAACAGAAACCTTGTTTGAGAGAACCATGTCCGCGAAAATGATGACAAAAATAAGGAACACAACAAATGGAAGAAGAACTAAGAACCATGCAACACTAGTGTATCCGCTCTTGCATATGAGGTTAAGAATCCATGTCCAGAACACAATCCAGATAATCTCGAAAATAAACATGCCGCCAGTATTTGGTACACTGCAGTGTACGTTCCCGACACAATAGCGACTAGTATTTCCCATATTTTGATAAATCATCAGGACAAGCCCGGCAATTGAAAGAACGACATATACAAATGCGGGGGTGCATAAGTCGCGAATTGTTTTGAATGCGTCAACCATTGGTTAATTATTGTATAAAAATAGAGGTCTAAATACAAGGAATCGAAGGAATCGAAGGAATCGAAGGAACCGAAGGAATCGAAGGAATGATTATATATATAACGCGGAAAATGATTATTTTTTTATAATATATTGTTTTATTTGTGTCAGGTTAAATAATAAGGGGTGTTGTGTTCGCAACAGGTTGTATGGTGGGATTGGGATCGGTCGTAGGAATAGGGCTTCCATTCATAACATTCAAAGTATTTGAAATGGAATACAAACCATCGCGAATTGTTTGAGAGATATCAAATGGAAGTAATGCAACCCCGCTTGCACCTCCACATTGTCCAGGAACAACCATAATTGCTTTTTTCCGAGCAGTTTTTACGCGACTTCTTCTTTTTCCACCTCCGGTTTGTTGTGCTTCAACAATCGCATTACTATTTTGAGGGACAATAAAAGAAGGAGATACACCAGTTGGAGTAAATACAAAATGATTAGGAGATGATGCCGGTGCTACACCTTGACTGTTTACGTTACTTTCGGCAGTAATCGCGCTAGGGGTCCACGGGCTTCCAGCCATAACACTATTACCGCCATTCTGGTGCCTTCTTTTAGTCGATGACCGACGAAGTTTATTAGAGGACGCATGCTTGGATCCTCTCTTGTATGTCTTACTGCAACCTTTCTGAATACGAGTACCGCCTTTTCCTTTTTTATGATGACGAGTTGCCATAATTCAATAAGTCGTTGTTTGTATATACATATTCAAAAGATAAAAACAGATGACGGGTCATTGGGTTATTGTTCACCAAGAATACGGGTAGTCATATGGATACCAATCGCTATCAATGACTTGGGTATTCACCGCAAATGTATCACTCTTCATGACCAACTTTATATTATATGTTCTACTTCCAATTGTTATATCCTCTCCAATTAGTTTCCCTTGACCACTCGCAGGAACCAGCGTCAACTTAAAGTTAAACGAATCCCCATCCATAAATGGAATCGGTTGTGTGATAAATGTATCCGTAATATCCGCAAATCTCTCGGGTGCAATCTTTATTACCTGTTGGAATATCTCTCTACAGATATTGTTATATGATGTATCTAAATTGGTGAGATATTTATGATTCATCGAATCTGTGAAAAACATGAGTTCTTGTGAACGCGTGGTCGTTGACACTAATTCAATTCGCCGCTCAATCTCTTTCCATACTTCATGCCCTTTATCTGTTATATCATCCAACATCTCTTGTTCATTCGCAAAAAGATCCACGCCGTTGATTGTTCCAAATAGTTTAAATGCGAGGTATCTTATAAAGTCGTGTTTCAAGAGAGATTTCGTAGCTGGACTCTCAGCTGGAGTCATTGATGTGAGAGATTCTGGCATATCCATCATTGCATGCGCCGGATTTAATATGAAGTTTGATGGCATTCGATTCTTAAATGTATAATACCGCAAATTATGATTCGTACTCAGGTTATTCGTGTACGGGTCTTGGTTAAGTGCGGAGAGATCAAGTACCGGCGTTGATAAATCAGTTCTAAATTGGAACATGTTTCGCATATCGCTTGTTTTCACATAGAATACACCACATGCTGACACATCTGGTAATGTGTATTCAACACCACCCATACTAATTGTCTCTAACATCTCCATTACTGAATTGAATGACCCGATATTGAAGTCGATGGTCTGTACTTCAATACCAATGATCGACCCAGAGAGAACCTTGTAGTTCTTATTTCCAATCTTGATATAATTCGTAATCTCTCCGTTTGATGTTTTACGAACATACTTATCGTCACTATAGTAGGATGTTCCGTTAATCATGATGTATTCCTTTTCACCAAGTAATGTTGGAATATAGAAAGCATTTGTAGTTGTTGCATCAATTGTTACTATACCAAGACGTGGCGGGAATACCTTGAACTCATAGTTAAGAGCATTCGGAATACTTGATAATACTGCGAAATTCTCCGTTGAAACATGTCGAGCGAGAGATGCACCCATAATGGCATCATCTTGTGTTGTCGGTGTGGGTTGATTATCTGCAGCATATATCTTGAGTTCAGGAATGCTGCGGTTATGTACATTTCGAAGAAGGTCGAGTTTTTGTTTAATCGTAAATGTAACACCTGTGATATTCGCACCAGATATATCAACACACGAGAGGTTGGTATTTGTGAAATTGACGTTTGTGAGGTTTGCACCACGAAAACTTGTTCTTGTCAAATCAGCGCCAGAGAGATTCGCACCGGACAAATCGACCTTTGCACCTACGACATATAATGTTGTTTGGGTGTTGACCGATGTATAATTCGCTGTCTCAGGAAGAGTCGCGGTAAATACACTTGATCCTGGACCATGTATTTCTACATGTAGGTTTCCGTTATCTCCTGGTTGTGTGGAAATGGTAGCGACATCATGATTCGATGATGTAACTATAACTCCTGTACTAAATAATCCTGATCCTGATCCTGATCCTGATAAATCCATGTTATTCGATGTAGGCTGAATAATTGAAAACGAGAGATCTGACAATAAAGGAGAGAATGTCTTTATTCCGCCTACTGAGAAGTTGTAAATAGTCGGTGTTCCCTTCGAAACATGAAGTGTTGTATTGAATATTTTCGCATTGTAGTTATTGTCGGCTGATTTAATAATTGAAATGGATGTAATACCTGTTCCATGAATTGCGATTATATTTGGCATAATAATACTTGCAACGGATGGAGACGATGATGTAATTATTATTGGACTATCATTCGAATATGTAACATCCGCAAGAGATATCTGTTGCCCACATGCGGTATATCCTCCTGCATAACTTATTGGTGTTTTAAAGAGAGAATAGAACCCAGATATAGTAGGCGTTCCCTTATGAATGATAAGTGTTGTTGTAACTGGAAAAGGAGACTCATAATTCGCGGTTTCGAGTTGTGTTACGAATATCGATACGGTGCCTGCTTTATGAACTGTTATCATATTACTTGATACATCTATACTAGCGATATCCGGGTTACTACTTGAAACGACGACTTGACCAGGAGACTCAGATATGGACGTAATACCCGTAAATAAATCAATTGGTGCATCGCATTCTGGTGTGCCATATACACGAGATAATGCCTTCGGAATTGCGGCAGTAATCGTCGGCTTTCCACGAACAACCGAGAGAATGGTTGAAATTGGGGTGGTTGAAGCAAGATAATTCGTAGTCTCTAATTGATTCGCTGTAATTGTCGTAGTTCCTGCACCGTAAATTGTCACATGTCCGGTAATTGAATTAATTGTTGCAACCGATGGATTCGAACTGGTATACATAAACCCACCGTCACTTGTTGACGTAGGCGGTACAATAGTAAACGACACATCGGTGCCATATATCTTTGGCAGTCCTGTTGAAAGACCTGAGAGAGTTGATTCGCCCTTTGATACAGTGAGTTTTCCTACTTTTGATATCACCAGAGAGGTTGTACCTGCATTATGAATGGTCACGATACCAGATTCATCGACAGATGCAACGTTTGTATTCGATGATGTGTATGTTGATGGTTGTGTAAATATATGCGCCGACTCATCTTGTGATAATAGTGAAAATGAAATATCGGCACCGTATGTTTTGTTTGCTATGTTAAACTCAGAGAGAAATGGAACACCCTTTGATACAATTAATGATGTTATAATCGGCGACAGAGGTGATGTGTAAAATTGAGATGGCAACTGCGTCACCTCGATACTTGCTATTCCGGCACCATGAATTGTCACGTGACCAGTTGTTTGATCAATTGTTGCGACCGACGGATGATCACATGTGTAGATGAAGTCACCTGCACTTGGAGACATTGGCGGAACAACATCGAATGATACATCTACCCCGAATGTTTTGAATATTGGCGGGAAATTGGTTAAAACTGGAATAATTGGCTCCATAAAAAATAAAAAAAGTAGTGTAATAACGAAAAACTAATATGTAATAAGTAATATGTAATATCATATTAGTTTTTATAAAGGGGGTTTTTACGATGACTTTTATATATGCATTCACATTCTTTATGGTATATGGTATATGGTGTAAACTAAATAATATCAACATGTGCAAGGAAATGCCGTCTGCAACACATTTTAGTTAGACCAAGTTGATCCATTACCTCTCCTTCAGGGGTCTTCTCAATAAACTCCTTGGTTAAATAAACAACCTTGTCTACGTCCATATTTCGTGCCAACTTTATTTTTCGTACTTCTGATACATAATAATTATACTTGTCTCCGATTACCTTTCCACATGTAAAACACTTCACTGGAATAATCATTGTAGGATGCGGATTGTTAAATCTATAATCTGTTTAGTAGTTGATATATATAATGTTTGATACTATATAAATCAATTTTATTCGATGTATAATTTTATACTCTGTCCTCCTTTGGACAATTCTTTCCTTTCACACATTTTGTCATAAAGTAATAATAATCCACATCTCTCTCTGTTCCATCTAAGTTATGCAACATCACTGGATTACTTGCATTCCCTGAAACACATTTCGGTACATTCTCTCCTGCATATTTTACCCATCCGCAACAGCATTTCGACATACATGAATCTTTATCATCAATCTCTCGACACCTTTTTTCTAAATACTCGGGTGTCTTGTTATTATTCTCACAGAACACATTTCTGCAATTACGATGGTTATCTTCCAGTTCTTTGCGACTATAGTTGTTACCAAACCCTTCGTGTATGGATGGGAGAGGTGACATATGAATCTTCTTTGTTACGATTCCTCCCTTTGGCGCTGAACCAATATTTATAGGAGAGGTATTCGATGATTTACTTACGATTTCAGATTGTGCAAAATCAATATACACTATAAATCCAAGAATTACGACCACAAGTATCATTACTTTACTGAAGTTTTTTACTAAATTGTCCCCTAAATCGGTTTGTTTCAGAGACTCAACCATATTTGAGAATATTTCTCCAAGTTTAATTGGTGTATCGCTTGAGCCAGTCCCATTTCCGTTCATGGTTATACAATGGCGTGGAGAGTAGTTATATTTTTATCATATTTTAATTTTTTACTTCGGCTTTTTGTTATTCGCCAATTGATATAATAGCACTGCCCTTCGATGTTTTAACGCGGCGATGCTTTACAACAGTCGGAGATGATATGCTACTATCTCCCCCACCTCCTACCCCGGGATGATGGATCGCATTATGACATTCCTCACATATAGACGCAAGGTTTGCCGCATGATTTTTATGCACGTGTCCAATAAAGTTATTTGCATCAGCATCTTTTTGATGTTGCAAGTGATGTATTTCAGTCGCCAACCTCTCATTACATAATTCACACATTCGTCTTATCTTCTTCGCATTATACCGAGAGGTTGAAGATGTTAGTATGCTGGATGATGTATCCTCTCCACAGCGATACTTCATTCGAATCTGGTTCGCATTCTCAAGAAAGTCGGCCGGCAAATGAAGAGATTTACATACTTCAAGACCATACATACTTGTTCCTGGACCATCATTCAGTTTTCTATCATAAATAAGTGTATCAGTCTCTCGGTTATATGTTACTCTCAGATGCTTCATGCATAGTCTTCCGAGAGAAGTAATCTCCGAATAATTCTTTATTTCATGAAGATGTGTTGCAAATACAAATGATGCCCCCACTTCATGAAGCTTCGAAAGACCCGCTACAAAAATACTGATGGCCGAGTCAATTTCTGTACCTGAACAAAGTTCGTCACCCAATATAATACTGTTTTTGTTTGCCATCTTAAGAATCACTCGCAACTCTGACATTTCAACTACAAATGTAGAGAGACCCTTGAAAAGATTGTCGTTCCCTAAGATTCGCGTAAATAACGTTTCATATGGCTTATATACAAAATGGCTACATGGAACATAGAACCCGGATTGCGCCATGATAATTGCAATACCAAGAGCGCGAATAAGACTGGTCTTTCCTACGGCATTTGTTCCATATAATAACATACCATCTGTATGAAATTGGTCATCACATGTTGTACCTAATCCGAGAGAAATATCGTTTACAACATAGATTTCGTCGGTATTTAATCTCTCAATCAAACAATGTCGAATCCCCGTTGCAGTAACAAACGATTTACTTTTGTCTGACTGAATAATTGGTCGACAGTAATTATATTTGGATGCGACATAACACTGATTTTGTAAGTTGTCAATAATCGAAATAAACTCAACAATGTTTTCAAAGTCGCGATTAAACTCGCATAATGATGCCACGAACTTATTATATGCCAAGGAAATAAGGTCACACATCTCATTTTTTGCGCGGACGATTGTATGACAAATACGATTAATTTGTGTACTAGTAATTGTATTATTTGTTCCAGTTGCGGTGTGATATGATAAATCTGTTATTATAAAGTCAAACGTGTGTGTCTCGACGTTGCTGTCGCCATTCATTTTTCGATTATATTGAAGTTGTACTTTGTTGCCAATCGTTCCTTTTTCTTTTAGTAACCGATCTTCAATCGCCTTTGCGCGCTTCTTTGTTGCTTGAAGAGAGAATCCTTGTTTATCCGTTTCATGTATTTTTACAAACTCATAATCAGATACATCTGCATTTGAAAATCCTGTAGGCGTAACCGCGGCAATAACCGATGTTCGTTTTATTGGTATTTTCTCTCCATTCGTCGACAATAAATCATCCAAGTATTTTCTGATTGCAATCAATTCTTCATAGCTACATTCATATCTATCTGTTGCTGCATCAAGGTCTGCATAAATGCCACGACAAATAATATTTGTTGTATGCGAGAGATCGTCGATTGTCCGGCACATGTCAATATGAAGAATGTGTTCAAACGTTGACACCAACAAATCGCATTTACTTATAATATCCATTTGTATAAACCTCTCCATGTATTTATGTAACGTCGGATCACTGCTTGTTGAAGTAAAGAGATCGCGCACCGTTTTCAGGTTATTATACAGAAAATAGAGAGATTGGGGAACGATCTTCTTTAAATAAATCTGGCGATGATACCTCTCGATATCTTTCAGTGTTGATAGAACATCGCGCCATTTATTCCATACATCTGGCTTATGGATAAAATGCTCAGTGATAGCATATTCTGACTCGAGAACCGCCGCATCGAACGTAGGGTTTAATATACGATATTTGCATTTACGCGACCCCATCGGAGACCGGCAATTATTTAGTAGGCGAATAACAGATGAGTACTTCCCTGTATAGGTTGAATCATCGATAATATTTAATTGTTTGAGAGAATGGTTGGCGAGAATAAGACGTTTTGATTGATTTTCGAATATTGGTTCTGCTATTTTAGATACAAGATTCGGGTTATGTTCGTATATGAAGTTAAGAAGAAATACGAGAGATTGTGTTGCATACTCGTATGTTGAAAATGAAGTCATTAATGTATCTGCCTTATTTCCTGAATAATATGTACTTAATACCTCTCGTTGGTATATTTGTTTACTGCATCGTCTTGCCTTTACAACATTTGATGGAGTGTCAATATGTGATTGGCCTTGGGCTTGGCCACTCTTTGCATTGAGTTTATTTATCGCCTTTATTTTTGTTGAAATAGTGGCTGTATCGGAAGATGGCGTGGTTTTATTATCATCATCATCAGACAACATAACTTTATGAATTGTTTTTGAAACAACACCTGTAAACTGAATAATGTCCTCGAGTTCTTGCACCGAGAGATTTGTAATAAAAATAACTTCGCTTGGCTTATATGAAGACATAAATCTCTCGAGTTCATCATATGTCGTCGGATTATGAAAGTCCTCCACGTGGATTTCAAACATACATGTTCTTCCTGTATAAATATCAATTGTCGACATTCCTATCATGATTCTACGTTGATTTGTCTCTGATGACCTGAAGGCTGGCGTATTAATCTTTTCGATCCATACACACGATGTATTATTCGATAATTCATTTGATTCGGCTGAAAAGTATGTACCAGGAGAGTAAATACCTTGGAGACTTCTTGTTGTGTTTTGGGTTGGCGCATCTTGCGTATAAACAACCGCAGTGTACCCTGCATCTTGTATTTTTCGTAGGTATTTGTCAATCGCATAGTCGCGGAACCCGGCCTTTACATAACCAGGAGAACTATTTGCTTTTGCAAGTTCGCATATTTCACAATATTCAGTAAATGGACTTCCTGTAATTGTTATTCCATCGTCGGCGATGCGACCATATACTTCGAAAAATGCACCAACTTGCATGAGTAACACTGTTTTTGGGCCATACTCAATAATGTACTTGTATGTTAGATCGAAATATTCGCGGGTTAATGCCATTGTGTATAGTAAACAACTTGGTATATCACATACGAGAGAACGTTTTATATTATTATGAATGTAGATAAAGACATGTACCGTAAGACAATATATGTTTATTGAAACAATGCAACAATCTCTCGATGAAATGAAAGAATGCGGGAACGAAAGGCCGAATATTGATGTAAGTGATTCCGCGAAATCGGTAGTTGACTCCCGCCGACAATCATACTATCCTACTTTTTATAATGTTATCGGATGGAAAGAACTCGACGCATCGAATATTCCGACAGAGCCATGCGTTGTTGTATACTCTCATACAAGTCACATGGATATGACTCCATTTGTTGCATATAAAATACACTATAAACAAGTGAAGAATATGGTTCCAATTGTGTCGCCTGCATTGAAAGTATGGTATTACTTTTTGGTTCGATGGTTATTGAATCCGATTTATTCTCCACCTCTCGGTACAAAGAAAAATAATTCGACAAAAGATATTATTGAGCAGTTTAAAAATGTCCCGTCTACGAAGGAGTCACCGAGACTTCTTATGATTTCGCCGAAAGGGCATATTTACAAGAGAGAATGGCGATCCGGATATTATTATATTGCGAAAGAGTGTGGTTATAAGGTGTACCCACTTATACTTGATTACTCGAAGCGTGAATTGTATTTTGGGTTACCGATTGACCCCCAGTTTATGTCATTGGAAGATGCTACAACGTGTTTACAAAAACAATTGGGATCGTGTGGTCCGATCACCCCCGAATATGCAGAGTTTCCGATTCACGATTCAGATTATCAGGTTTTCGAGGCGTTATCATCGGCGGATATGTGTGCAGTATCGTTGGCGGCATATATTCCATTTATGTTAAGTTTGTTTTATAGTGGATACTACATGGAGTTGTGGTTGGCGTTGACATCATTTATAGTGTCGTGGCGGTTTCATCTAGATAAAGAGGGTACTACACGTCAGTTGTTTACGGAGGTGTATCAACGGGTTGAAGGGACACTGGCACACACGTCAATTGTCTTGCGTATCATACATACTCTGTATGATAATGGTGGTTATTTGTCTGGTATTGGATTATTGAATATGTTTATGGCGACGGTATTTATGCTGTTAAGTGAGCCGAGAGGTGTAGAGATTCGACGTGGAAAGTATGCTCTCTATATGCCACTGTATCATGTATTTATGGGGTTTGCACTTTATAGTTTACCGGGATAAGATATAGGTATGAAGGGTATGATTATGATTATGAATATGATTATGATTATGAATATGATTATGATTATGAATATGATTATGAATATGATTATGAATATGAATATGAATATGAATATGATTATGAATATGAATATGAATATGAACAATATTCCAAATATATGTAAAGATATAAAGAGATAATTTGATGTTTATTTACACAACGAATTATCATATATTATAAATACTAATATGTTTCGATTTTTCTATGGTGACTCGTTTATGCCAAGGTCAAGTTATGGGTGTATGATTTGCCCTTCTAAGCCCCCTGCTCCTCCTCCGCCACAGCAACAGCCATCCACCTCGATATTTTCATGTCCTCAATTATATGGTTCTTCAAAAACAGTTCTATCACATGAGTTCGATAATAATGATAAGGATGTAATTTACTACTATGGTGAAAAATACCGCAGTGAGAGAAGTGTAAACAGCATGATTATGCATCTGAATGATCAGATGAAAACATTACGTGACACATTGTATACAAGTTCCAAGACAGTAGAATCTGAAAATAGTGGCGAGGGTATATCCGCACATACTGTAGATGAAGAACCACAAATCATATATGATGAGACATATCATGAAGAGGATGACGATGATAATAGTAGCGTATCTAGTTATTCAACCACTGCATCATCTACAACAAAAAAAGAGAAGAAAGGGTCTGTTCCTGGAGGACAAGGAAAGAATATTGTAGGGAAACGGAATCAACAGAAATACTTACCAGATGGAACATTATTACGTCATGATGTTTCTATGCAGGATGGAAAGGTACGTACCATATATGCGATATATGATGCAAGCAAGAATATAATTATTAAACAACGTCCAGACGGTACTAAAAGTGGGTTGGCATATGATACGCTTCATCAATTTGCGGTATTGCATGCAAACGAGGTGAAATGTCGTACTGGATCCATTGAAAATGTATGGACAGATGGTAATGTAAAGTATTGGGAGGTTGAGACGAATGAATGGGTATCAATTGGAAACTTGAAAAAAAAGAGTGGGCAAACATAGAAGGGTAACAACAGATTATTTTGTCACATTACATCGATTGTATTATTGTAGCATAGAATACATTTTTTCCTGAAGAACGGCACTATACGGGGTCTCTTTTTCATTCATTTTTGTAGCAAGGGATTTATATATGGGATCATGATATACTTCTGCTTGTTGACTTGGAGAAAGGTGCCGTATTGAAGTAAGTACATTTATTGCCTCCGACATATATTTTACACGCCGAACCCAGTATTTCTTCTCTTCATCAGTTGGTTTTCGCGTGGAGTCATGTATGGTTGAGAGAGATGCAGGAGGAGGTGGTATTTTATTAAGATTACTAATGACAGTTGGTATTTCTTTTAATATTGAGTCCTTGGTTGTGAGTTTCATTGATTTGATTCATGCATATAAATATATGTAAACATGTATTTCAATTTTTTACTATAATGTATATAGTAAAAAACGTATAAGAGATAGCAAGATGGATCGTGACATAATTAGTCGCACGGAACAATATATAACTCTTCACTTGTTAGATTCTTACCCTGTTTATAACGAAGAACACGAATAATATAATTCATTAAGTCATCTGGATCTACGCCACATTGTGTCATATTTGTTATATTCCATTCTAACTGAATCGAAGGACGATATTTCATGATTGTTTTTTCAGCACCTTTTAATATATTGTATTCCCATCCTTCGGTATCGATCTTCATATAATGTACTGGAATATGTTTTTCATAGAACATATGATCAATCGTCGTTACTTCAACCTCAATCGGAACAATGTCGGAAAATCGCATGGGTGTCGACCCAAGTGTATGGAGTCCGTTATGTGATGCGCATGTATTAAGTGTCAACTTTCCTGGGTTATCCGAAATAGCGAGGTTATACGTGTGTACATTTTTAATATTATTCAATTCAATATTATCATTTAATAGCTTGAATGATGATGGAAATGGTTCAAATGCATAAAATGTAGCGGATGGTAGAAACTTGGAGTAAAGCGTATATAATCCGGATTGTGCGCCAATATCAACGATATTTACTGGTTTATTTGTCGGAACATTTTTGTAAAAATATGTGATTTCATCGCTTTCCCATAATCCGTCTGTTTGTGAAAATGTTGCAGATGTTAATCTTGTTGTTTCAGGCGTTACTTCGAATGAATAGTTTGAATCATTATTATATCGGAACGTAGGCATTACTTTTGATACGTTAATACGTTGATACGTTAATACGGCGGTAGATACAGCGACTTATATATTAGTATATATTATTTGTGTTTAAGTCACATCAGTGTTCATTTGATAAAAAGTTATGAAGAACAACCCCGCTTCCTGTATTAACCACGTCTCCCGTCAAAATTGCATCTTCATACATACGTCTAAGTACATCAGGAGGGGCAGTTGATCCTATTTTCAATAGACTCTTGTCATATAAGAACTTTTTAATTTCATTGATTGACTTTTGTTTAAGAGAGAGGTGTTCTTTTTGAAGATGTTTTTGTGTATCTTTATTTTTAATTAATACACCAACTGTATTATTGTATTTTCCAACCCGAAACTTTTTAGTAACAGTTTGGCGGATTTTCATTCGAACCCCCTTGATACGATTGGGATCTATTTTATATGTATTTTTTCTGGATGAAGAGTCTTTTTTTGTAGTTGGATCATCATCATTATCATCCACATCTTCCCATCCATCATCTTCACCTTGGTCGTCCGCCCTTTTCTTATTAGTTGTTGAGTCATCGTTACTTCCGTTTTCACCTCCATGTAAGTACTCGGTTATTGTATTCACCGGCGATGCCTTGAACTTATTCAGCCATTCACGGAATGTGGGTTTTGAACCACCCTTTAAACAACCATGAGGCGGGTCCTGTTTAATAAAAATAGAAGGTGGTTCTACTGTAATATCTGGATCTTCTGTCACTTTATTATCGTTCGTTGGATTGAATAAGTCATCTGGATTTGGTTTACAGGAGTCATGTGACGATGATAAATCAGAGACAGAAGAATGCGATAAATGTGGGGAAGTAACTGTATGATTTGTGGGAGGAATTGAAAGTTCAACATTTTCAATGATTGGTGATGGAGTAAGAACAACCGGAGGTGTAGGAGGAACTGCTTGAATACTAACAAGAGGCATAGGAACCATTGGTGGTTGCGGCTGCTGCGGCTGCTGTAACTGTAGATGAGTGGGTTGCTGTTGCGGTGGCATCATTATCATCGGATGAGGGTGTTGTTGTGGTTGCTGTTGGACTCCTAATTGATAATTTGCCATCGCAGTAGCCGCAGCCGCAGCAGCCACCGCCGCCATCGTGTTATTATTCACTGATACATTATGTCTACGACTTCTATGTTCTCGATGTTTCATTGTTCGGCATGCATTGTTATTTCGATGTTTCATCGCAAGATTCTGTAAAAAACTCATTGACTCTGCAAACTCATTCGAAAACTGTTTGTCAGGTTCCGTTTCAGTTTTAAGAGACTCAGGCGCAACAATAGGAATGTTCCCACCATTATTTCGATGTTCGCTTTGTCTCTTTTGATGAAGTTTAATTCGGTCCAGTAATGTTTTTTTCAATGTATTTGGACGAATAATTGCATTTGGTTTGATACGAGGTGCCGACGGTTTTTTAGCAGTGGTAGATCTTTTATCAGTCTGTACCTTATTTATAACAATTGTTTTTTTTACTTCTGACGACATATTTTCTTGATTGATATGATTAATATAAATGATGTCGCACGGAGGGGCGTTATGTATCTACTGATATATGTAAATAACAAATTATTTAGATATATTTAACCGAGGTGAAATGCATATATATTCATCTACAAGTATATGCTGCCTTGATATTTTATTGTGTTTTTCTCTTTCCGCTCTTTCACTTCATCATTTTGAAGATAGAGTTCAAACCCTTTTTCTAAATCTTTCATCGTGATTTGCGTTTTATCCTCCTCTGGCAAACAGAACACTCGTCTACTATGTGCTATTTTCGTTTTTGCAAAAAGAGTTTCCATATCTCGTCCATAAAATGTAAAGTAGTCATTGTTCTTTTGAAACCATTCACCTGGTATATTTTCATTCTCCTTTATTTTCCATCCATTTTCCGCGACCTTTTTAAGAAATATCATCTTCATCTCATCTGATTTATAGCTGTCTAATTTGAAACGCCATGTAAAACGCGAATTAAGACCTTCATTATAGTTAAAAAAGCAATCATTCAGTTCTTTTTCATATCCAGCAATAATAACCATCCAGTTATCTTTATGATCACTTAATGCCTCGCAGAGTGTATCGATACATTCTTTTGCAAAGCTGTCGCGCTTTTCTGGGTTTCCGAGTGAATATGCTTCGTCAATAAAAAGAACCCCGCCTAGACTTTCCTTTATTACGTCGCGTGTCTTCATTGCAGTCTGGCCTAAGTATCCAGCGATTAGGTCATGACGAGTTACTTTCTTGAATGTTTTCTTTTTAAGAATACCGAGTTGACTAAAAATCCTACCCATAATTCGAGCTACCTCTGTTTTACCTGTTCCTGGTGGACCATATATAACTGTATGCATAAAGTCGCCAGAAGATGCCCCCTTTTTCCCCTTCTTCAGTAGGTCCTGTTCTTTCTGTATATTGTATAATGCATTTGAGAATATGTTGCTAAGAATATCTGTCTCTTTTGTTGGTTCGGAGCTTTTCATATTAAACGTGGTTAGTGTAGGGAACGTGAATAGTTGATTTTGGGTTGATACACCAGGGGGAGCGACGGCTGATGCTGTAGCACTTGAGTCTGTATTTGCTCCGAATGGATGTTTGTCAGTAAATGTGAATAATGGTTGCTGTTGCTGTTGTACGTTTTTTGAAGCTGCTGCTGCTGCTGCGGCTGCCGCTTGTGCTTCCTTTAATTTGCTTCTTTCTTCTGGGGCAACGTGCAGATTTTGTACAAAGTACAATATTTGGTCAATAATATTGCATTTAAGTGATGACATTCCAACCATTTTTTGAAGATCTTCTAACGGCTCGCGAATATCATGAATTGCTTTCATATTTATATTATATTCTATATTTGGAGTCATCGGATATTTATCGCACATTGAAATTAGATCATCGATTGACTTTATTTCTTCGTTTATTTCAATGTATTTTTTTTCTTGACTAAGGGGGTGTGGTTGTGATGTTGAAAGTGTAGGGGCTGAGGCCGGGGCCGGGGCTGGGGCTGAGGCCGGGATAGCAAATGGATTCGTTGGCATGTATGTTTGATTCGGCATAGCGAATGGATTTTTAAATGTAAACGCAACCAATGTCGGTTGAGACTGAACGGGGGTAACATCACTTGTAAATAATGGTTTAAACTCAGGTGCAAATATATTTAATTTTATATTGTTGCTATTTGAGGAAGACGACGATTCTGGAGGTGCAGCAGTTTCAGTTACACTTCCAGGAGGGGTAACCATGGTACCGCCACTGAACTTCATTGCAAAACCCTTATCCTGAAAAATATATGTATTGTTATTCTTCTGTAAATAACTGTGTAGTTGAGAAACCATTTTGTCAACATCATCGTTTCTTGAAATGTCAGAGCTATGTTTCGCGCCGGTAGTTGCTTCATCCTTATAACCAAACTGAATCGGACAATCTTGTTTCACATAGCTTTTATCATTCTTAGAAAAGAATAATGGAAGGTTTACATTAACTGATGCTGTATTATTCTGATTCATAGTATCATCCTCTTTTACTATATTATCTTCTTTGAGCATCTGTTGTTGATTATAATATTTTTTATTCTTCCAAAACCTTTTATACCCTCCCGGCTTATTTGGATCATTTCCTGATGAGGTTGTCATGATATAAGCACCCGAAGTCAATACGTCGCTTCGCTTCGCTATAGTTACATGAGTCCTTATATTTATATCGTTGTACAATATAATATCTGATTATTACTACATAAAAATAAATTGAAATGAATAATAGCTGTTTACACAGTTAGTAAATAAGACCAATCACACGATTAACACAATCAAATGGAGAAAACGATAACGATTCGAGTTCCTAAGAGTAAGAAGAAGATGGTTGATGGTATTGCTGGGTCGTCTACTACTGTATCAGCTGCTACATTTGATGAACAGGATGAGTATCAGGATCAGGATCAGCATGAGAGCCAGGAGGTAACGATGAAATATGAAGAATTAAATCCGAGATATAAGAACGACATTCCATGTGACCAGGTAACTGAAGAAGCAAACAAGAAAAGACGAGGAAAAAAGGCATCGGCAGCATCGGCAGCATCGGCGACATCGACCAGCGCTTCTGGTATAGAGTCAGTATCAACAGACGAAAAACAAGAGTCATGTGATTATCGTAGTAACGATGAATCACTTATAATGGATGAATCCGAACAACTCAAACAGTATATTGAAGAGCCATGGACAATTCTTGGTTCTTATTTTGAAGGACGACATCTCGAACAACTTGTTCGTCATCAAATCGAGTCATATAATGACTTCGTAAATAACCAGATACCACGTACTATCGAAATGTTTAACCCTGTAACAATTTGTTCTGAACAAGATTATGACAAAGAATCACATAAATATCGGTTAGAAGTAGAGGTAAAGTTTGAACATTTCAACCTATATCGTCCTCAAATCCACGAGAATAATGGCGCAACAAAAATCATGTATCCACAAGAGGCGCGTCTACGTAACTTTACATACTCATCAACCATGACTGTAGATCTAGTTATTAAATATATTGTTCGTTCGGGACCAAACCTCGACAATATTCAAAATTATTATAAAACAATACCGAAGGTACATATTGGAAAACTCCCAATTATGTTGAAGTCATCTATTTGCGTACTTACACAAAACCCCCACATTAGTACAGCGGTTACTGGTGAATGTCCTCATGACGCAGGAGGGTACTTTATTATCAATGGTAGCGAGAAAACAGTGTTAGCACAGGAAAGAGCGGCTGAAAACAAGGTGTATTGTTTCAATGTGTCGAAGGGAAACAATAAATGGAGCTGGATCGCCGAAATTAAGTCAGTACCAGACTATAAATGTATTTCTCCAAAACAAATTAACATGATGATCGCAAATAAGAACAATGGGTTCGGTCATCCGATCTATATTCAGATTCCGCGTGTAAAACAGCCACTTAAGTTGTTCATCGTGTTTCGCGCACTCGGATTATTATCTGACAAGGAAATATGCGAACACATTGTACTTAATTTGGGTGATGAAAAGATGCAACAGGTACTAGAGGCATTAAAGGGTTCTATTATCGACGCAAATGATGTGATGACACAAGAAGATGCCCTCAAGGTGGTTACATCAAATGTCATGTTCACTCCACTGAATATGGATAAGGAGTCGGGTGCAAGAAAGAAGCGCGAGTTTGCACTTGAGGTGATTAACAATGACTTATTTCCACATTGTCAGACACACAAACAACGAGTCTACTTTCTTGGATATATGGCATGCAAACTATTGCGTGCGAGTTTCGATATCATAAAACAGGATGACCGTGACTCATACTTGAACAAACGCGTTGACCTCACCGGTTCACTATTGAATAACTTGTTCCGAAACTATTTCAATAAAGTGGTGAAGGACATGATAAAACAAGTAATTCGCGAGATAAACACTGGATCATGGCGGTCAACTGATGATTATGTAAATATTATCAATCCGACAAACATGTATAAAATGATTAAATCGCTTACCATTGAAAATGGTCTTAAACGTGCCTTGTCAACCGGAGACTTTGGCATTAAGAGTCTGAATAGCAATAAGGTCGGTGTTGCTCAGGTGTTAAACCGATTAACATATTCCGCAAGTTTGAGTCATTTGCGACGAATCAACACACCAATTGATAAAAGCGGGAAATTAATTCCTCCGCGTAAATTACACAACACGTCATGGGGATTTCTGTGTCCAGTTGAAACGCCAGAAGGGGGTAGTGTTGGTGTTGTAAAAAACATTAGTTATATGACACATGTTACTACTCCGAGTAGTCCAGAGTCGCTTCACACCCAGATTGACCAGTATATTCGTCGCGTGGATATGATTACACCAAACGATGCGTCATCGGCAGTGAAGGTATTTATAAATGGAATATGGGTAGGCGTAACAGATGATGCGATGGAGTTGTATCGCGCGTTCAAAGAAAAGAAACATCGCGGAATTATCAATATTTATACTGCGGTAGTATTTGATTATGCCGCACAAGAAATCCGTATATATAATGACGCAGGTAGACTGACACGACCATTATTACGTGTGAGGGACAATCATACACAGTTATATATCACACCTGATATTATTCGTGGCATACAGTCACGTAGTCTTGGATGGAATGATTTGCTTACTGATGCGCGAATTATACATTCAGTTATTGAGTATATTGATCCAGATGAGCAGAGTTTTAGTATGGTTGCAATGCGACCATCCCATTTATACGAGAAGAATGGAATGGGTACAACATCAAGTACTACATTTGTAGGCGGTGCAAGTAACATATACAAATATACTCATTGCGAGATTCATCCAAGTACCATCTTCGGGATTTTAGCGTCATGTATTCCATTTCCCGAACATAATCAGGCACCTAGGAATACATATCAATCAGCGATGGGTAAACAAGCAATGGGTGTCTATGTAACGAATTATGCGCGGCGTATGGATAAGACTGCATACGTTCTTACTTACCCGATGCGACCATTGGTTGATACCCGTCTAATGGGCATGATTCAACTAGACAAGATCCCATCTGGATCACCACTTGTAGTTGCAATTATGTCATACACTGGATATAATCAGGAAGATAGTGTGTTGGTTAATCAGGGTTCGCTCGACCGTGGTATGTTTCTTGCCACGATTTATCATACCGAGAAGGACGAAGACAAGAAGATTAATGGTGATGAGGAGGTCAGGTGTCGTCCAGATCCGTCGAAAACAAAGGGAATGAAGTTTGGGAATTATGACAAGATAAATAACCGCGGAATTATGCCGAAGAATACTCTCATCGAGAAACGAGATATTATTATGGGTAAGGTAATTCCTATTAAAGAGAACCGAAACGATCATACAAAGGTTATTAAGTACGAAGATGCGTCGCGAAGCTACAATACAACAGAGGAGTCGTATGTTGATGAGAGTTATATCGATAGTAATGGCGAAGGATATTGTTTCTGTAAAGTCCGGATTCGCACTCTTCGAAAGCCGGTTATTGGTGACAAAGTATCCTCTCGAATGGGTCAGAAAGGAACAATCGGAAATATCATTCCAGAATGTGATATGCCTTATACAAAAGATGGAGTTCGTCCTGATATTATTATTAACCCACATGCGATTCCTTCTCGTATGACAATTGGACAGTTAAAGGAAACACTACTTGGAAAAGTACTAATCGACCTTGGGTTATTCGGAGATGGAACATCATTTGGCGATCTTGATATTAAGGATATTCGAAAGGAGTTAGTGAAGTTGGGATACGAATCTACCGGAAATGAGCTTTTGTACAATGGGTTAACTGGTGAGCAAATCGAATCAAATATATTTATTGGACCAGTATTTTATCAGAGGTTGAAACACATGGTGAATGATAAACAGCATAGTCGTTCTATTGGACCGATGGTTAACTTTACGCATCAGCCAGCAGAAGGAAGAAGTCGTGATGGTGGACATAGATTCGGAGAGATGGAGCGCGATGCAATGATTGCACATGGCGCAGTTCGATTTACACGAGGACGTATGTACGATTCATCTGATAAGTATGAGGTGAATGTATGTAGAAGATGCGGATTGATTGCTGCATTTAATCCGGAGATGAATATTCACTGTTGCAAGACATGTGATAATCGGGTTGACTTTGCACTAGTACAAATACCTTATGCTTGCAAGTTACTATTTCAAGAGTTACTCACTATGAATGTTGCCCCGAGAATTATTACATAATGATGGAGAGGGTCCTTTGTAGTCTAACCAAAATACATATATACATGTGTACATACATACATACATGTATACATACATACATACATGTACATATAAGATAATGTTATCATAGTGTAAGAGAATAGAGAATGAAGATGTCCAAAAGTGTAAAAGGTAGGAGAAGAAGGTCAGTGAAGCAACATACCCGGAGGGGTAAGAGTAGGATTACAAGGAGATCGTCTCATCACCGGGGCGGAATGATACGCGGAGCATGTAGGACTGCTTGGAGGAGCAGTGGGTGGCGCGAAGCATTTTCTCATGCGTTTAGAGAGTTTTCAACGAAAGTAAATAATCCAGTCGAACTAATAAATGAAGCAGTTAGTGCGATGGATAAAGTTACTGAAAAAATAAAAGAAAATAGGAAAAAGTATGACGAAATCATTAGTAAGTATGAAATAACATTAGACGATGAACATAAACTCGTTAAAATCGAGCGAGAGATTGAAGAAGGGATGTGTAAACTAGAAGAGCAACAGCATGCGCTTGATATGTATGAACGAGAGGTTGTTAAAAAAACACCATTGAAAGAGAGACGGCAACAACAACAAACGTTTACACCAGCACGTACTCCTTCCATTATTTTTAATGATAATCGAATAAGTACTCCTAACCCTGTTGGATTATTGAACTTAGATAAAACCCCTAGTTCTGACGTTTTTCCTTCTCCTATGTTGAACACACCGGATCGATCCAGAATACGTAGTGGTTTCACTGCATTACCCAGTTCGCCTGATAAAACCACATCCAGACTTACAACACCCCCTCGGACAAGTATGCCAAGACGACGTAGAACGAACACACGAAGAACTCCACAAACGAATATGAAGAATAATGAGAATCATGCGAATAATGAGAATGATGAGAATACATATCCTTCTACAAATGTATTTATGACTCCTAGCCGTGTAAGAGGCGGACCGTATGATGATAATGATGGCAACAATCGTACTCCTGTGCGAAGTCTTACATATTTTGATCCTGACCCTTACTCACCATAAAACTACAAATACATGAATAATGGATAACTAATGTAATGATTGATCGTTTTAGGAGGGATGATAACATATTCATAATATAAGTAATATTGAACTACTATAATAAATTATTTGTTGTAGTATATTATATTCGACATACACACATAATTAATAACCTTTGATATATATATAAAATGTCCAATTTAGGTGGTGGTATAAAAGGCATTGCGCCTCGTCCGGTTCGTTCAGGAACAATGAATGGAAGTTCCGAGTTTGAGACTGTCCGTTTTAGTTTGCGCAAAGCATGGAATGGAAAAGCCGCCAGCGAGAATATTAATGGGTATGCTCCAGCGGCTACTCCTTTTAGAATAGTAAACAATGCAGGTGATTACCTCTCACGTCAATATTACTCATCTGGTGGTTCAAATCAAGTTACATCCGCCCGCTCAAGTATTACTGCTGGGTGGCGTGGTTCTGCCGGTGCAGTTAAGTCGGCTCCAGATGCTACAAATATCCCGTCTGCTACTTGCAACCCCAAGTATGTGTATGACAGCTCGGTGTATGTTACATACAAGAAGAATCGTGCTGTAAATAAGAACTACAACGATGCTGGGTATGGCGGTGCGAATAATGGCGCTCAAAGCGTGTTTAGATGGATAAGGCATTAAAGTATGAACATAGCACATCCATAATATTAATCGTAAAAAATATAAACATTGACTTCAGTATGATTATAATATATGAATTATACTGAATATACTTCTGAATACAACTCTGACTATATATTGAAAAATGTGTGAGTTACTTGATTTGTTGTGTCGATTGGTTTTATGTTGCTGTACAAATCCCGATGAAGAAGATAAATCGAGTAACGCCAGAAAAGAACAGTCAAGAGAGAGACGCAATACAATGCATTCACCAAGCGAAGAACAATCATCAATCACTACCACCCGATCAAAATTACATAGTTATTGGATACAACGTCCTAAGAATACACTACTCGGTCCTCTTTCAACAATCCGAGAGGATTATACAATGAATGGAACACCTGCTCCGGGAATTATATGAATCATGTGATTGTAATTTTCGGTAGTATAAATATTCACTCACTATATATATTTAGTTATATATTTAGTTATAGTAATAACATCATATGGGTAGTATATTATTTCCGGGAACGGCGACGAATGTATTAACAATTGCAAATGATGTTGATATTCAATTAGGAACAGGTGACTTTACTATAGAATGGTTTCAATATCTAACATCTACTAACTTGGCACCTAGGCCTTTTTCGATTGGCACATATCCAACTGAAATGCTTGCGGTGTCTATTGAGGGAGGAAT
>JACCEC010663959.1_pt1 | contig 69679 bp, 55 predicted proteins | sample 7450121 | NCBI WGS metagenome assembly JACCEC01 (sample SAMN15323455, study PRJNA562643) | freshwater metagenome | isolation source: river surface water | place: USA:Blue River Watershed | collected 2017-08-18
CCGTTGAGGCGGATGAAGCCGGTGGCGTCGCTCTGGTTATACCAGGACTTCACGCCCTCCATGGAGGCGATCTTGTCGTCGTAGAGTGAATACTTCGACTTGCGGCCGCAGGTGATGATGTTGCCCTTGTAGAGCTTGAGGCGGACGGTGCCGGTGACGAACTTCTGGCTCTCGTCGACCATGGCCTGGAGCATCTCGCGCTCGGGCGCGAACCAGAAGCCGTTGTAGACGAGCTCGGCATACTTCGGGATGAAGCCATCGCGGAGGTGGAGCACCTCGCGGTCGAGGGTGAGCGACTCCACCTGGCGGTGGGCCTGCATGAGGATGGCGCCGCCCGGGGTCTCGTAGACGCCGCGGCTCTTCATGCCGACGAAGCGGTTCTCGACGAGGTCGACGCGGCCGATGCCGTGTTTGCCGCCGAGCTTGTTGAGGGCCTTCATCACGCCGCCGGGGGTGAGCTTCTTGCCGTTCACCGCGACGCAGTCGCCCTTCACGAAGTCGAGCTCGACATACTCGGGCTTGTCCGGCGCGTCCTCGGGGGAGACGGAGAGCTTGAACATGTCCTTGTTCTCCTTGGTCGTCGGGTCGAACCACGGATCCTCGAGGATGCCGGCCTCGTAGGAGATGTGGAGGAGGTTGCGATCCATCGAGTAGGGCTTCTTGAGCGAGGCTTCGACCGGGATCTTGTGCTTGGCGCAGTAGGCGATCATCTCCGCGCGGCCGGGGAACTCGGCGCGGTAGTTCTCCATCTTCCAAGGCGCGATGATGTTGAGGTGCGGGGCGAGCGCCATGTAGGTGAGCTCGAAACGGCACTGGTCGTTGCCCTTGCCGGTGGCGCCGTGGGCGACGGTGTCGGCCTTTTCCTTCAGGGCGATGTCGACCTGGGCCTTGGCGATGAGGGGACGGGCGATCGAGGTGCCGAGGTAATATTGGCTCTCGTAGATCGCGTTGGCGCGGACCATCGGGAAGATGTAGTCCTTGGCGAACTCCTCGACGAGATCGAGGGTGTAGTGCTTGGAGGCGCCGGTGGCCTTGGCCTTCTTGTCGAGGCCCTTGAGCTCCTCTTCCTGGCCGACGTCGGCCGCGAAGGTGACGATTTCGGCGTCGTAGGTCTCCTTGAGCCACTTGACGATGACGGAGGTGTCGAGGCCTCCGGAGTAGGCGAGAACGATTTTCATGTGGGAATGGACGAAAGGGTTTTAACCGCGAATGGACGCGAATGGACGCGAATGAGAAGGCTGATTTTTAGGAGTGGGAGGAGCGAATCACACGCTCCCACTCCAGTTTGGCACGCCTGAAATTAAGGATCAGACCAACCTGAAGTCCGGCGATACGGAGATAATTGAGCATCTGGCCGCGCTCGTGGTCGGTGATTCGCTCGATCACCTTGGTGTCGATGATGAGTTGATTAAACGCGATCAGGTCAGGGACGTATTCGGACACTTGAACCCCTTTGTAGAGCACGGGAAACCGTGCTTGTTGCACGGAGGGTATCCGCCGCAGCCCGAACTCCACCACCAAGGCGTTCTCATACGACTTTTCGTGCAGTCCGTGACCCATTTCATTCAGAACCTCGAACGCACAGCCAACAACTTGATGGCACTCGTCCCAAAGCGGACCGGGTTTCGAATGGATCGGCTTATTCGCGTCCATTCGTGTCCATTCGCGGTTGAAAAAATTCAGCGGCGATTGGCGGTCACGAGCATGCTCATGATCGCCTTCTGAACGTGGAGACGGTTTTCCGCCTGGTCGAAGATGATGGAGCGCGGGTTGTCCAAGACCGCCTGCTGCACCTCCTCGCCGGGGTGGGCCGGGAGGCAGTGCATGAACAGCGCGTCGGGCTTGGCCGCGGCGAAAACCTCGGCGCTCACGCTGTAGGGGGCCATGAGGGCGAGGCGCTCGCGCTTCTCCTCCTCCTTGCCCATGCTCACCCAGACGTCGGTGTAGACGACATCGGCGTCCTTCACGGCCTGCATCGGGTCGGTGGTGAATTCGTAGCCGCCCGCGAAGCCTTCCTTGGCCAGCAAGGCATTGAACTCGGCCGAGGGCTCGAAACCCTTCGGGCCGGCGAGGCTGATCTTCATGCCGAAGAGGTTGGCGCCGAGCACCCAGGAGTTGGCCATGTTGCAGGCGGTGTCGCCGAGGAAGGCGATCTTGCGGCCCTTCAGGGAGGCGAACAACTCCGCGCCGCCGCCGGTCTTGGGCGTCCAGCGCTCGGCCATCGTGAAGGCGTCGGTGTAGATCTGGCAGGGGTGCAGGAAATCGGTCAGCGCGTTGATGACCGGGATCGTGCCCGACTCCGCGAGACGCTCGACCTCGGACTGCTCGTAGGTGCGGACGATGAGACCGTGCACGAAGCGCGAGAGCACCTTGGCGGTGTCTTCGACGGACTCGCCGCGGCCGAGCTGGATGTCGTTCTTGTTAAGGAAGAGAGGATTGCCGCCCAGCTCGTGGATGCCCACCTCGAAGGACACGCGGGTGCGGGTCGACGACTTCGAAAAAATCATCGCCCAGGTCTGGTGCTGAAGCACGGTTCCCGCTTTTTGCCCGCGTTCGTTCTTCAGTTTGCGGGCCAGCGCGAACGTCTCGGCGACTTCATTGGGGGTGAAGTCTGTTTCCTTGAGGAAGTGCTTCATGTCGGATGAAGCGTTCTGGCATAAACCCCGGCGATCCCCCCGCGCGAGGGAAAAGTGCGCCCAGGCGGCGAGCCTCCCGCTTTCCGGGGCAAAGGCGCACCCGCCCTACGAGGTGGTCACGCGCCCCGCTGGGGCTCCCGCCACCCCGCAAGACGCCGGACGCGCCCGGCAAACGGTTCGCAATCCGCCGGTGCCGTCCGGCGGCGAAGCGCGGGCTCCTTGACGCTCCTGCTAAGCTCGGCCCGTGACCGTCGCCCGCCGGCAATTCCTCGTCCGCGCCGCCCTAGCCCTGGGCGGACTGGTATTGCTTCCCTCGCATCGGCTGCTCGCCGCGGCGGAAGAGAGGATTCATTTCGTGCGGCGCGGCGACACGCTTTCCGGCATCGCCGCCCGCTACGGCGTATCCGTCGAATCCCTACGCGCTCGCAACGACATCGCCGCCCCCGGGCTCCGCGCCGGCCAGCGCCTCGTGATCCCGGCGATCGGGGCCTCCCCCGCGGCATCGCCGGCGCCCGCCGCCCCCGCCTCCGCGCTCGCGCCCGTGCTCGCCGCCTCGCGGGGGCTGCGCATCGCGCCCGGCCGCTGGACCCACCTGGTCGTCCACCACAGCGGCATCGAGGCGGGCAACGCCAAGGCCTACGACGGCGCGCATCGCCGGCGCGGCATGGAGAACGGCCTCGCCTACCACTTCGTCATCGGCAACGGCCGCGACTCCGGTGACGGCCAGATCGAGATCGGCCCCCGCTGGACGCGACAGATATACGGCGGTCACGTCCGATCCCAAGCCATGAACGAACACGGCATCGGCATCTGCCTGGTCGGCAATTTCGAGAAGCGCACACCGGGCAAGCGTCAGCTCGCGTCGCTTTACGCCCTCCTTGACCACCTACGGGCGGACGGCCTGCCGGGCGCCTCGATTCCGAAGGTCACGGTGCACCGCTGGGTGGACCGCAACCATACGGTCTGCCCGGGCCGGCGCTTCCCCTACTCCGAATTGAAGCGCCGCTACGGCGCGGTCGCCTGACCCGGCGCAGGGAAGGCCGGCGCAGCCGGCGGGACAAGACAGGCGTCCAAGGCGGCGGCGAGCGTCGCCTCGTCCAGTCCCACGCCGATCAACACCAATTCCTGACGCCGGTCGCCGTGGGGCTCCGCCCAGTGGGCCACGACGGTCGGCGGACGATCCTCCAGACGGGCCCGCCCCGCCTTTATCCGGGCCGCCCACCACACGCTGAGCGTTTCCCAGCGCACCACGCCGCCGGCCAGGGACACGAAGCCCATCTCGTCCGGCGAACGCGTCGTCCAGAAAAAGCCCTTCGCGCGGAGCACCCCGGGCAGGCCGTCCGCGAACAAGGCGTTGAGCCGCGCCGCGTCGAAGGGCGGCCTCGCCCGGTAGACGAAGCTCGTCAGTCCGTATTTTCTTTCATGATACGGAATCCGGCCGGCGGCGGGCGCGGGACGCGCCACGAATCCGCCACCCGAGGCGCCGGCCGCCGGCGCCATCGCCGCCGCGTTGAGATCCCGGATCCAGCGCGCCGCGCAGGGCGTGGCCGCGGGATCGAACCGGACGCGTCCGGTGAACAGCTCGGAAGGCAGACGCCCCCGCTCGGCCCGGACCACCTCGGCGCGCGGGTTCAATCCCGCCACCAGGGCCTCCGCGCGCGCGATCTCGCCGCCCGCCTCGCCCGCCCGGTCGCACTGGTTCAGCACCACGAGATCGGCGCATTCCACCTGCTCGATCATAAGCTCGAACACCGGCCGCTCCCCGCTTTCCGCCGGGGCCCGGCGCAAGGGCGCGGCGGCGCCGTCCGCGCCCAGCCCCGCCTTGCCGGCCTCGGCCGAGAAGGCCACCACGTCCACGACCGTCACCAGCGCGGCGAGGCGTGCGTGGTCGGACAAGCTCCTGCCGAAGGGGTTCTTCCGGGTGAACAGCGTGGCCACGCCGCGCGGATCCGCCACGCCGCTGGTCTCCACCCAGATGTGGTCGTAGAGACCGCTCGCAGCGAGGCGCGCGATCGCCTCCCCGAGATCATCCGCGCCGGAACAGCACACGCAACCGTTGCCCAGCTCGACCACCTCGGCCGCGCCTTCGGCCCCGAGCACGGCGCGCGCCGCGTTTTCCTCGCCGACGACCACCCCGTCGATGTTCACCGCCGCGACGTCGTTGACGATCGCGGCCCAGCGCGCCGGCCGGCCCGCGTCATCCGCCGTGCCGGACTGGGGGAGGATGTGCCGCAGCAACGTGGTTTTCCCCGCACCAAGAAAGCCGCAGAACACGGTGACAGGCGTCGGCCCCTCCTTTCGGGCCGGCTGGTGGTTGTCGAGATTCATGCCTCCCACCGCTACCGCTTCGCGCGCCCGGGGCAATCCACGGCTCCGATCAATCCGCCGCCTCACCCGCCGAGCCGCCGCGAAACCCGCGCCGAAGAGGATCGCCCCAAAAAACATTGAGCCGCCTCGATCCATGTCGGGGCGGCTCATTTGTCATGCGGCTCGGGGCCGCTGCGCGGCTATGGCGCTTATCTTCGTCGTTGGTTTTGGCGGAGTATTTCGATCACGGATCTATGTTTCCTGACCTAACCTGACTGACTCTGACTGACTCTTATCAACTGACTTTCTGACTCTGACTTTTTTGACTCTGACGTGTGACCTTTCGGCCACGGACGGAAGATAACAGATCGACGCCTACAATGCCACGTCCCCGTCTGTAGCCGCCCGACGCAAGTCCTTCGTTCATCGACATCCGCTCCGCCCCTCGTTGGGAAAATTTTTCTGCGCAAACGCTCCTAGCCGCCGATCCCCATGTCATTCCCCGTCTGGTCGCCTTGGTCCTCCCTGCCCGCGCTTCCTCGCCCCCGGCCGCTCACCGCCGCCGTCCTGTGCGAGTGGCTCGACGGCGGACAGTCTTTTCGCTGGAACCGCATGCTCGACGGCGTCTTCGAGGGCGGTTGGAGCACGCACCAGGCGCGTCTCCGCCTCGCGCCGGACGGCTCCGGCGAAGTCGAGTTCTCCGCGCCGCCTCACGCCGACCCGGCGGCCACGGCCCTCGCGTTGCGGGATTATCTCGCCGGTCCATCGGCGGACGAAGACGCCCTTCCCTGGCGAAGCGACGCCCACCTGGCCGCCTGCCTGGATGCCTGGCCCGGGTTGCGAATCCTGCGCCAACCCTTCGGCGAAACCCTTCTCGGCTTTGTTTGCAGCGCCACCAAGCAGATCGTGCAGATCAAGCGCATGCTCGAGTTGCTCGCGGCCAGGCACGGGCGGCCGGTGTCGCCGTCCGCGCCCGACGGCTGGCATCGCCTGCCGACATGGGACGAACTCGCCTCCGTGCCCGAGCCGCAACTCCGCGCCTGCGGGCTGGGGTTTCGCGCGCGTCATGTCGCCGGCATCGCGCGCCGGCTGGCGAGCGAACCGGGCTGGCTGGACACCACCGAGCTCGCGCCTTACCCTGAAGCCAAGGCGCGCCTGCTCGAGCTGCCCGGAGTCGGCGAGAAAGTCGCGGACTGCGTGCTCCTTTTCGGCGCGGGCCGGCTCGAGGCCTTCCCCGTGGACACCTGGATCGTGAAGGCCATGGAGCGGCGTTACGGCCTCGACGGCTGGAAGCCCGCGCAGATCGCCCAGTTTGGACGCGTGCATTTCGGCCCGCAGGCCGGCCTCGCGCAGCAATATCTTTTCGCCTTCGAACGCGCGGCGGCGGGCCGCCGATAAAAGGCAGGCCTCGTTGTAATCCGCGGGAACGCGCTTCCGATTGCGCTTCCCCGACGCGCGCGTATCATTGGATCCGGACCTGAAATCGCCGGCCTGCGCCCGAACGAAAACGAGGACGCCCCGGCCCGGAACGGCCCGCCGCGATATGGACACCCTGATTCCGTTCCCGCTCCCCACCGACACGGACGACCCCGCGCGGACACGCACGCTCATCGCGCGCCGCGCCGAGGAACTCTGGCGCTCGCTGGGCTGCCCAGAACACCAAGACCTCGCCATCTGGCTCGAGGCCGAAGCCGAGATCCGCGCCATGCGCGAACGCTCGTTCCGCCACCCGCACTCGCCGCTTTCGCAGTGAGCGACGGCCCCGCCAACCCTAACCCCCGCCTGCCATGCTCTCCAAATTCTCCGTCGATTACGTGGCGCTCCCGCAGCACCACTCGCGCACGCTCACCCACCACACCGACGACCCCGTGGCCGCCGAGGAGTTTTTGATGCACCTGCTCGCCGCCCGGGCGCGGATCCTCGAGATCCGCCACGAAGGCGTGGCCCTGCCAGCCGTGCAGAGCGATCGCATGCTGAAAATCGCCGCCGAACGCGTCGCGTCGGAACTCCTCCGCGAATCGCTCGGCATCAACGCCGCCGACGTCCGCGCCCGCTTCGGCCTCGCCGCTTAGAACAGACCTCGCGCCAGATGGCGCGCGCCTGCTCCCGACCGGACGGCGAGCCTTCAGCCCGCCGCTCCGACCATGCGCTCGGTCTCGGCGACGAGCGACTCCACCTCGTCCGGGTTGATCTCGAGCCGCATCAGCTGGCGCAAGGCCTCCCAGAGAGGATAAACGAAACTGCGTGCGGAGGCGCCCCCGCCCGCGAGCGCCGCCTCCGCCACATACGCGGCCCGGGCCTCCGTGGCCGCGAAATCCAGCTGGGTCAGCAACTCGGCCACGAGACGTCGCACCGAATCCCCGTCCAGTCGCGCCCACTGCGCCACCTGCGTCCCGAACTGCGGCTCGGGCTGGCGTCGCAAGGTGTCGGCGCCCATGTCCACCGTGCGCCGCTGCAAATCGGCCACGCGGTTGAAAAACAGGAACTCGTAATCGAGCAAAGCCCCCCACTGCCGCGCCGGCATGAGGCACTCGAAAGCCGCCGCATGGGCCGCCAAGGTCACCCCGACCGGCACCACGCTCAAGGTCGCCTGCACCACCCCCAGCGAGGCGCGAAAACCCGCCACACGCTGATCGAAGCGCAGGACCGCGCGCTGCCAGTCGTCCGGGAAACGGTGCGTCGCCAGCCCCAGCGCGTAGGCGGGCTGTCCGTCGCGCACAAACGTCTCCAAATCATCCTCCACCCACGTCCGCAAACGCGGCTGCGCGGCCGACACCTGGTGCAGTCCGCGACTCAGCGCGGCCAGGGACTCGGAAGCGCCGGCCTCGCGCGTCTGAAATTCGCTGCGCGTCGGCTTGGCGTGGAGAAACAAAAACGGCGGCCGGGTCTTGCGCAACTCCTCCGCCTCGGCCTCCACCTGACGCAGCGCCTCCTCGATGTGGACGCGCGTGACATCGAGGCAGACCTCCCGCTTCAAAAGATCCCGCAAACGCACCGGCAGCTGCGCGATTTTCGGCGGCGCGGCGGCGAGCGGTGAACTGGCTTGGATCTGCATGGAGTGACAGCGAGGGCTAGCTTATCGCGAGCCAAAGCAACCCCGGCATAAGGACTTATCCCCAAGCGGGGTCAAGCCCCCCCGGAGACGGAAAATCCCCCAGAACCCCCTATGCCCGATATTTACATATTAATGCGCACAGGCTTATGGGTGGAGAAACCGGAGCGAGGACCGCGTATCCCCAGACAGGACGCCACTCCCACGACGGCCTCGCCGCCCGGATAATTCGGCTACGCCTCAATCGGCCAAGAAGGGATAATCCGTGTATCCGGCCCGGGTGGAGATCGCATAAAAGGTTTTCGGGTCCGGCTGGTTGAGGGGCGCGTTCCTGAGGAAACGGACCGGCAGGTCCGGATTGGCCAGAAAAGGAACGCCATAGGCGATCGCATCCCCCAAGCCTTCGCGAATCGCGGCCTCACCGGCGTCGCGGGTGAAACCGCCGTTGCGAACAAAGGCGCCCGAGAAGTGCTTGCGCGCGACCTTGGCCAGCTCGATCTCGGCCGGGCGGTCGTGGTGATCATGGCGAAGCTCGAGGAAGCCGAGTCGGCGCTTTTCGGACTCCGCCGCCACATGCGCGACCAAGCCCGCGGGATCGGAATCGCTCATGTCGTTGAACGGAACCAGCGGCGAGATGCGCAAGCCGACGCGACCGGCGCCGAAAACCGCGGACGCGGCGTCGACCACCTCGAACAGAAGCCGCGCGCGATTGGCGATCGAGCCGCCGTAGGCGTCGGTCCGGTCGTTCACCCCGTCGCGCAGAAACTGGTCCAGGATGTAGCCGTGCGCACCATGCACCTGCACGCCATCGAAGCCCGCCAGCCGGGCGTTCTCCGCCGCGCGCCGGAAAAGCTCCACGATGCCGGGAATCTCGTCGGCGCGAAGGGCGCGCGGCGCGGGATAGGGCAGCTTGCCCTCGGGCGTATGGATCACGTCGTCTCGAATCGGCTTGTTCGAGGAGGAGACAGGCTGCGCGCCTTTGTTGAGCGCGGGATGCGTGGCCCGGCCGGGATGCCAGATCTGGAGATAGATGCGTCCGCCCGCCGCGTGCACCGCGTCCGTCACGCGGCGCCAGCCGGCGACATGCGCGGTGGAGTGGATGCCCGGCTGATGCGGCCAGGCCTGGGCGTCGGACGCCACCATGGTCGCCTCGGCGATGAGCAGACCAGCGGAGGCGCGCTGCCCGTAATATTCGGCCATCAAATCGCCGGGAACGTTGTCCGCATCGGCGCGCACGCGCGTGAGCGGCGCGAACAGGACGCGATTCGGTATCGAAAGGGAGCCGAGCTGGAAGGGAGCGAGGAGGTGCATGATTCGATTGGGAAAATTCAGGAACGAAGGAAAAGAAACGAGCGTCCGTCTTAGAGCCGCCGGTCCTGCCGGGCGGTATCCGCGAGGATGTCGACGATGTCGTCGCGCGTCACCGGACCGAGCGCGCCGATCGCGTGGCCGTTGCCATAGGTCTTCACGGTGTAGTCGGCGATGGCGGCAAAATCCGCGGCGGTGAAACCAAGCGCGAAGGCGGACTGGCGGAGGCCGTTCGCCTCCAGCCAGCGCTCGAAGGCGAGCACGAAGCCGTTCGCGCGCTCGGTCTCGGAGCCCGCCAGGCCGAAGAGCCGCGCGCCGAGCTGGGCGAGACGCGACGTCGCCCGCCCGTGGGCGAGCAGCCAGCGGAAATAGGCGGGAAACAAGGTCGCCAAGCCGCGCCCGTGCGCGAGTTCGGGACGCACACCGCTCATCGAATGCTCGATCGCGTGCAGGGGAAACTCGCTGTCCGCGCGCCCGGCCGATTGCAGCCCGCCCAACGCGAGCGACGAGGCCCAAAGAAGTTGCCCGCGCAGTTTTTCATCCGCGAGCGAGGCGAGTTGCTTCGGCAAGGCCTCGATCACGGTCAGCATCACGGCCTCGGAGTGGCGATCCGCCAGCGGCGAGGCGTCGCCGCCGAGCACGTAGTTCTCAAAAACGTGGCTGAGAATATCGGCCGCGCCGTCCGCGGTCACCGTGGCGGGCACGGCCGTGGTGAAGCGCGGATTGAGCCAGGAGGAACGGGGCTTGAGAAACTCGTGCCCGAGCACCGACTTTCCGCGTGAGGCGCGATGCGAGACCACGCTGTAGGGGGTCACCTCGCTCGCCGTGGCGGCCGTCGTCGCCACGCAGGCGATGGGGAGGGCCGCGGCGAATTGGCCGGCCTTCTGCCCGCCCAGCGTGTAGGGCCAGACGTCGTCGGCGCCGGGTGTCGCGGCGAGCGCGGCGATGGCCTTGGCCGCGTCCATCGCGGAGCCTCCGCCGACCGCGACGACGAGATCGGCGCCGGCGGCGCGAAGCTCGGCCGCGGCGCGGTTGATCGTCACCGCCTCCGGATTGGGCTCGATCCCGGCGAAATGGGTGGCCCGCACCCCGGCTTTCTCCAGCAAGCGAATCACCTCAGCCAAATAGCCCAGACGCACGACGGAACCCGAGCCGGTGACGACGAAGGCGTGGCGCCCGAGCGCGGCGACGGAGGAGGCGAAGGCGTCCCCTTGGTCGGCGCCAAAAAAGACACGGGTGGGAATATGCAGGAGAAACGAATGCATGGCTGACCGGACGGAGCGCGAAATAGTCCGCTCCGCAAGCGGCCGCGCAGGGGGAACCGGGAAAAAGACGGCCGACGGCTTGATGAAACGCCCCGACGCGCGGGACTGCCCTCGCAAGACGCGCCCCGGCCCTCGCGAAACGCCCTTCGAAAACATTCGGGGAATACAGACGTGAAAAAGCGGCCCGCCCGCGCACTGTTGCCATCCCCTCCGCCATGCCCGATCCGTCGCCCATCGCCGCCGCCACCGACTGGCAGCTTGTGCGCCGACTCTTTCGCCTCGCCTGGCGCTACCGCCTGCACTGCGTGCAAGTCCTGCTCCTGCAATGCGTGCTGCTCACGCTCGGCCTCGCCGGACTGTCTCTCACCGGCCACGGCATCGACCATATCCGGCACGTGATCGAGTCGCGCGGCTCCCCCGGCGCCGCCCCGCCCGCGCTTCACCTCCCGCTCCTGCCCGAATTCGGCGCCGGCCGGGACCCTCTGCACGTGATCGCGGCCATCGCCGGCCTCATCCTGTTCTTCGCCGCCGCCCGCGCGCTGCTCAACTACGTCTACAGCCTCGCGATCAACCGCCTCGTCCAGCAACGGCTCGTGGTCGATCTGCGCGACGAGCTCTACACCAAGCTCCAGCGCCTGAGCTTCCGCTTTTTCGACGCCAACACCACCGGCTCGATCATCACCCGCGTGACCGGCGACGTGCAAAACGTCCGCATGTTCCTCGACCAGGTCCTGATCCAGAGCCTCATCATGGTCGTCTCGCTCACGGTCTACCTCGTCTACATGGTGAGCCTGAGCCCGGGCCTGACCCTGGCCTGCCTCGCCACCACCCCGCTGCTAGCGCTCGCCTCCATCGTATTCTCCCGATGGATACAACCGCGCTACGCCGCGAACCGCGAGCTGGTCGACCGGCTCGTCCAGCGCTTCACCGAATCGATCCAGGGCGCGCCCGTGATCAAGGCCTTCGGCCGCGAGGACGAGGACCGAGCCGCCTTCGCCGCGCGCAACGACGAGGTCCTTCGCCAGCAACAGGGCATCTTCTGGCGCGTGAGCACCTTCTCGCCCGCCATCGGCTTCCTCACCCGCGTCAACCTCCTCGTGCTCCTCGCCTACGGAGGCTGGCTGGTGATCGAGGGCCGCCTGCCGCTCGGCGCCGGCCTCGTCGTCTTCGCCGGCCTGCTCGAGCAGTTTTCCGGACAGGTCAACCAGCTGGCCACGATCGTGAACAGCGTGCAGCAGTCGCTCGTCGCCTCGCGCCGCGTGTTCGAGATCCTCGACGCGCCGGTCGAGGTGAGCGACGCGCCCGACGCGCTCCCCTGCCCCGCCCTGCGCGGCGAAGTGCGTTTCGAAAACGTCTCCTTTTCCTACGCCAATCCGGCCGCCGGTTCGGCCACCGACGCCGCGGACGCCCCCGCGGTGCTGCGCGACATCGACCTCCACGTGCCCGCCGGCGCCTGCGTCGCCATCCTGGGCGCGACGGGCGCGGGCAAGAGCTCGCTCATGAGCCTCGTGCCCCGCTTCTTCGATCCGCAGGCCGGCCGCGTGCTCATCGACGGCGTCGACGTCCGCCATTGCCGCGTGGACGACCTGCGCCGCCGGATCGGCCTCGTGTTCCAGGAAAGCTTCCTCTTCTCCAACACCATCGCGGCCAACCTCGCCTTCGGCCATCCCGAGGCCACCCGAGAGCAGATCGAGCGCGCCGCCCGCATCGCCCAGGCGCACGACTTCATCTCCGCACTCCCGCAAGGCTACGACACCGTCCTCGGCGAAGGGGGAAACACGCTGTCCGGCGGGCAGCGCCAGCGCCTCGCCCTGGCCCGCGCGCTGATCCTCGAGCCCGCGATCCTGCTGCTCGACGACCCCACCGCCGCGATCGACGCCCGCACCGAGCACGAGATTTTCTCCGCGTTGAACAACGCGATCAAGGACCGCACCACCTTCATCGTCGCGCACCGGGTGAGCACGCTGCGCCGCGCCGACTTCATCATCGTGCTCGAAAACGGACGCATCGTGCAGCGCGGCACCCACGCCGAGCTCCTGCGCGCGCCCGGTCCCTACCGCCAGGTCGCCGCGCTCCAGCTCGTCGACAGCCGCGAACTCGAGACGACCGACCCGGAGGCCCCGTCGGCATGAAAACCCAGGCCCCCTTCTTTCGCCCCGACCCGCCGCCGGAACGGCGCAACGACGGCCTGCCCCTGCCGCAGGGCTCGCTCACAGTGGTGCAACGCTCCGCCGACGAGGCCGACGAAGTCGCGCAACGCCCCCTCGAGTGGGGGCTCGTTCGCCGCCTCTTCGGCTACACGAGGCCCTTCGCCCGACAGCGCAACTGGCTGATTTTCCTCACGCTCGTCCGCGCCGTCCAGCTCGCCGGACTGACCTGGCTTTTCAGCGCCGCCATCGCCGGTCCCGTCGCGCGGGGAGATCGCGCCGCGCTCTGGTGGACGGTGCTCGGATACGGCCTGCTCGCGCTGCTTTCGGAGGGACTCTTCCACTTCCGCATGCGCTATGCTCAGGAATTGGGGGAGCGCGTCGTCCACCGCCTGCGCGCCGACCTGTTCGCGAGCGCGCAGCGGCAGCCGATGGCCTTTTACCACAAGACCAAGCTCGGCCGCATCCTCGGCCGCATGACCTCCGACATCGAGGCGCTGCGGGTCGGCATCCAGGACGTGTTCTTCGTCTCCATCGTGCAGATCGGCCAGATGGCGGCGGCCGCGGCGATCATGGTGTGGACGGACTGGGCCCTCTTCCTCGTCGTGCTCGGCCTCGCGCCCGTGATCTGGAAGGTGAACCTTCACTTCCGCGACCGGCTCTCGCGCTACTCGCGGGCCTCGCACGAGAGTTTCAGCCGCGTCACCGCGACGCTCGCCGAATCGGTCAACGGCATCCGCGTGACCCAAGGCTTCGTGCGCGAGGCGATGAACGCCGGGCTGTTCCGCCGCCTGCTCGCCGACCACTCGCGGCACAACATGAACCTCGCGCGCGCCTCGGCCACGCTCAACCCGATCCTCGAGCTCAACAACCAGTTCTTCATCGCCGCGCTTCTGCTGCTCGGCGGCTGGCGGGTGCTGCACGACCGGATGGAGATCGGCGCCCTCATCACCTTCTTCTTTTTCGCGAACTTCTTCTTCGGGCCGATCACCGTCCTCGGAAACCTCTACAACCAGGCCCTCGTCGCGATGGCCGGCGCCGAGCGCGTCTTCAAGCTGATCGACCGCCCGCCCGAATGGACCGACGATCCCGAGGCGCAGGATCTGCCCGATCCGCGCGGCGCCGACCGCGCCGATCCGAAATCTCCGATTTCAGATCTCATATCGCCGCCACCGGCGGCCGCCGGCCTCGACCTCGAGTTCCGGCGCGTGAGCTTCGCCTACGAGCCCGGTCGTCCCGTGCTGCGCGACGTGAGCTTCCGCGCCGCACCGGGGCAGACCCTCGCGCTCGTCGGTCATACCGGCAGCGGCAAGAGCTCGATCATCAACCTCGCGACCAAGTTCTACCTACCCGACGCCGGCGAGATCCTCGTCGACGGACGAGAGATCCGCGCGATCACCGGCAAGTCCCTGCACCGCCAGATCGGAATCGTGACGCAGCAGAACTTTCTCTTCACCGGCACCGTGCTGGACAACATCCGCTTCGCGCGCCCCGAGGCGACCGAGGGCGAGGTGCGCGCCGCGCTCGTCGCGCTCGGCTGCGCCGATCTCCCGGACCAGTTGCCGAAGGGACTCGCCACCGAGGTCGGCGAGCGCGGAGGCGGGCTCTCGCTCGGGCAGCGCCAGCTCGTGTGCTTCGCGCGCGCCTGGCTCGCCGATCCGCGCCTCGTCATCCTCGACGAGGCGACGAGCGCGATCGACTCCCTCACCGAGGCGCGCCTGCAGGAGGCGCTCGCCCGGCTCCTGCGCGGACGCACCAGCCTCGTCGTCGCGCACCGCCTCAGCACGATCCGCGCGGCCGACCTCATCCTCGTGCTGGACCGCGGCGAGCTCGTGGAACGCGGCTCCCACGCCGAGTTGCTCGCGCGGGGCGGCGCCTACGCGCGCCTCCACGCGCAGTTCGCCGCCGGCGGCGCCGAAGGCGCGTAGTTAAAAAACAGATACAATCGCAGCCTCGCGCGCGCCCGGTCGGTCCGCGTGTCCGCCCATCACCTGGCTCGAAACCGCGCAAGTTCGAATTTCTCCCTCTGAAAACGCCGATTTTAGCTGTAAAAATCGATGTTGCTTTCGGCCGCGCCCCCTCTACGCCCGTCTCCGCTATGGCCAAACGCAAACCCAACGCTGCCTTCATGAAACCGGTTCAGCCTGACGACGCCCTCGCGGCCGTGGTCGGTGCCAAACCCCTCCCCCGCACCGAGCTCACCAAGAAGCTCTGGGACTACATCAAAAAGAACAAGCTCCAGGACGCCAAGGTGAAGACCCAGATCAACGCCGACGACAAGTTGAAGGTCGTCTTCAACGGCAAGAAGTCCGTCAGCATGTTCGAGATGACCAAGCTCGTCTCGGGCCACCTCAAGAAGTAACAGCGGTCCCCAAAACCAACGTTTCAGTGAAGCCGCCGGCGCCTAGTGCGTCGGCGGCTTTTTTTGCGGGCGGATAAGCCGGCGGAACGCGGCTCGTCCGCGGGAGGGCGCGGCTCGTCCGCGACGAAAACGCAAAGGGCGGGCACGGCGGCCCGCCCTCTAATTCGATCCGTTTGGCGCCACGCGCCTCGTTCGACTCAAGAGACGCTCACCAGACCAGCAGGCCGCCCGCATAGGTAAGCCCGGCGCCGACGGAGCAGAAGATGATGCGGTCGGCGGATTTAAATATCCCCTCGTCGGCCGCCCAACCGAGCGCCATGGAAACCGAGGCGCCGGAGGTGTTGCCATATTTGGCGATGGTCACGACGAACTTTTCGTAGGGGATGCCGACGCGTTTGCCGACGGCGCGCAGGATGCGCTCGTTGGCCTGGTGGGGCACGATCCAGGCGATGTCGTCGGGCTTGAGGGCGTGGCGCTGGAGCGTCTTCTCGATCTGGTCCGCGAAGGCGATGACGGCGTTCTTGAACACCGCCGCGCCGTCCATCTGCAAATAGAAGTCGGCGCGATCGCTGCCATCCGCGCAGGGCACCGGGCGAGCCGCGCCGCCGCCGGGTCGCTGGATGGCCTTGAAATGCGCCGCGTCGCCGGAAAGCGCCATGCGATGCAGGCGATGGCCGCCCGTGGCGGCGGTCAGCACGGCAGCGCCGGCTCCGTCCCCGAAGAGGAAGGCGGTCTCGTGGTCGTTCGGATTGGTGATGCGGGAAAGCAGCTCGGCGGTGACGACGACGACGTTCTTCGCGGTGCCGCCGCGGACGAAGGCGCGGCCGACCTCGAGCGCGTAGAGCCAGCCGGAGCAGGCGGCGTTGAGGTCGAAGGCGAGGGCCTTCGGGCAACCCAGCTCGCGGGCGAGCGCGCTGGCCATCGAGGGCACGGGTTGGTCGGGGATGATCGTCGCGAGCACGATGCCGTCGATCTCGGCGGCGGCGACGCCGGCCTGGGCCAGCGCGTGGCGCACGGCGGTGGCGGCGAGGGAGGTGGCGGTCTCCTCCGGGCCGGCGTAGCGGCGCTCGTGGATGCCGGTGAGCTTGTGCATCTCGGCCTCGGTGCGACCGGGGAACGCCTTGAGGATCTCGCTGGTGGGACGGATGTTTTTCGGCACGGCGTAGCCGACGCCCGCGATGCACACGGTGTCGTCGACGGGTGCGGACGAAAGCGCCTCGGCGGGCATGAGGCTGGCGGCCGCGCCGCCCGCGCCGGCGGCGGTGGGGCGGGTGGCGAGCCAGGCTTGGAAATCCTCGCCCGTGATGCGTCCGCCGGGGCCGGTGCCGCTGATGCCGCTCAGCGTGGCGGGCTCGAAGCCGGCTTCCTGGGCGAGCTTGGTCGCGCGCGGCGTCCAGAGCAGGCCGCCCGCGGCGGGCGCCGGAGCGGCGACGGGCGTCGCGGCGGAACGAGGCGTGACCGGGGCGGGGGAAACGGACGGGGTCGTCGCGACGGGCGCGGATTTCACCGGCGCCGGCGCCGGCGCGGGCTTGGCGGCGGACGCGGAGGCCGAGGCGGCGCCGCCTTTCGACTCGAGATGGCGTAGCGATTCGTCGGCGGTCTCGATGCTGAGGAAAAGATCGCCCGAGCGGATGATGTCGCCGGCGCGGCAATGGATCGCCTTAACCACGCCGTCGCAGGGCGCTTCCCACTCGAAGACCGATTTGTCGCTCTCGAGCTCGGCCGCGATCCCGCCTTTTTTCACCGGATCGCCGGCCTTCACTTTGAGGTCGATCACGGTCAACTCGTTTACGGTCGCCCCCATGCTGGGCACGGGGATGTCGATGAGGAAGGTGGCCATGCGGTTTGCGGAAGGGACAGCGTGACGGACGGGATGTTGCGGTCAACCGTGCGGCGCGGGCGGCGCGCGCGGGCGAAGTATGCAAATTTAGGCCGCTCAGGATCGGGCCAGGCGCCAGAAGGCGAGGCACTTCGCGAGCAGGGCCTCGAGCTGGTCGAGCGGCACCATGTTGGGGCCGTCGGAGAGCGCGTTGTCGGGATCGGGGTGCGTCTCGAGGAAGAGACCGTCGGCGCCGGCCGCGAGCGCGGCGAAGCTGAGCGTGGGCACGAACTCGCGCTGGCCGCTGCTCTTGCCGCCGCCGCCGCCGGGAAGCTGCACGCTGTGGGTCGCGTCGAGGATCACCGGGTAGCCGTTGCGCGCCATGATGGGGAAGCCGCGCATGTCGACCACGAGGTTGTTGTAGCCGAAGGTCGCGCCGCGTTCGCACTGCCAGATCTCGGCGGCGTTGCCGGCCTTCAACTTGCCGACGACGTGGACCATGTCGTTGGGCGAGAGAAACTGCCCCTTCTTCACGTTGACCGTCTTGCCGGTCGCGGCGGCGGCGAGGAGCAGGTCGGTCTGGCGGCAGAGGTAGGCGGGGATCTGGAGCACGTCGCACACGGCGGCGACGGGCGCGCACTGCTCGCTCTCGTGGACGTCGGTCACGCAGGGCAGGCCGTAATCCTTTTTCACGAGGGCGTGGAGCTTGAGGCCCTCCTCGAGGCCGGTGCCGCGTCCGCCGGAGATGGAGGTGCGGTTGGCTTTGTCGAAGCTGCCTTTGAACACGAGGTTCAGCTCGGGATGCCTGGAGCGGATCGCGACGAGTTTCTCGGCGACGGCGCGGACGACTTTCTCGTTTTCCAGCGAACACGGGCCGGCGAGGACAAGGAGTTTGTTCGGATCGAAAAGAGGCATGGAAATAAAAGCGCGAACGGACCGCCGGGCCGTTCGAAATTCGGATGCGTTTGCCGGCGGGCGGCGGCGGGCCCGGCGGGCCCGCCCTGACTGGGTTTACTTCTTGGCCTTGGCCGCGGGTTTCTTTTTCGCGGCGGGCTTGGCGGCCTTCGGGGCTTTCACGGGCTTGGCGCCCTTCAGCGCGGCGGCGACAAAGGCGGTGAACAGCGGGTGCGGTTGGAGCGGCTTGGACTGGAACTCGGGGTGGAACTGCACCGCGAGGAAGAAGGGGTGGTCCTTGAGCTCGACGATCTCGACTAGGTTGCGGCGCGGGTTGATGCCCGAGACCTGGAGGCCGGCGCGCTGGATCTGGCCGACGTAGGCGTTGTTGACCTCGAAGCGGTGGCGGTGGCGCTCGCGGATGCTCTCGGCCTTGTAGGCCTTGGCGGCCTTCGAGCCCGGCGTGAGGGCACACTCGTAGCTGCCGAGGCGCATGGTGGCGCCCTTGTCGATGACCTTCTTCTGCTCCTCCATCATGTTGATGACGGGGTGAGGCGTGTTGGGGTCGAACTCGGTGGAGTTGGCGTCCTTCAACTTGAGCACGTTGCGGCAGAACTCGATGACCGCGATCTGGAGGCCGAGGCAAAGGCCGTAGTAGGGCACCTTGTTTTCGCGGGCGTAGCGGGCGGCGATGATCTTGCCCTCGGTGCCGCGGTCGCCGAAGCCGCCGGGGACGAGGATGCCGGCGAGGCCCTTGAGCAGCGCGGTGCCGCCACGTTTCTCGAGGTCCTCGGCGTCGATGCGCACGATCTCGACCTTGGCGTTGTTGGCGATACCGGCGTGGGTCACGGACTCGTAGACGGATTTGTAGGCGTCCTGGAGCTCGATGTATTTGCCGACGACGCCGATGCGGACGACGTGCGCGGGGTTGTTGATCCGGCGGGCGAGCTCGGCCCAGACGTTGCGCTCGGGCTGGGGCTTGTTGAGGCCGAAAAGATCGACGACGAGCTGATCGAGGCCCTCGTTCTGGAGCGCGATCGGGAGCTCGTAGATCGACTTCACGTCGGAGCACTCGATGACGGCCTTCACCGGCACGTTGCAGAACATGGACAACTTGTCGCGCAGGCCCGGCTCGAGCGGATGCTCGGTGCGGCACACGAGCACGTGGGGCTGGATGCCGATCTCGCGCAGCTTCGCGACCGATTGCTGGGTGGGCTTGGTCTTCAGCTCGCCGGCGGCGGCGAGGAAGGGCACGAGCGTGACGTGCAGGAAAACGACGTCGCGCGGTCCCTGCTCGAGGGCGAACTGGCGCAAGGCCTCGAGGAAGGGCAGGCCCTCGATGTCGCCCGTGGTGCCGCCGATCTCGGTGATGAGCACGTCGACGTCCTTCGCCGCCATGGTGATGCGCTCCTTGATCTCGTTGGTCACGTGCGGGATCACCTGCACGGTCTTGCCGAGATAGGCGCCGCGACGCTCCTTCTGGATGACGCTCTCATAAACCTGGCCGGAGCTGAGGCTGTTGATACGGGAAAGTTTGCCGCTGGTGAAGCGCTCGTAGTGACCGAGGTCGAGGTCGGTCTCGGCGCCGTCCTCGAGGACATAGACCTCGCCATGCTGGTAGGGGCTCATCGTGCCCGGGTCCACGTTGAGGTAGGGATCGAACTTCTGGATGCGCACCGTCAGGCCGCGCATCTCCAAGAGCGCGCCAAGGGCCGCGGCCGTGAGGCCTTTGCCCAGCGAGGAAACCACGCCACCAGTCACGAAAATATACTTCATCGGGAAACGGTCGATGAAGGGGCGGCCGAAAACCCTGACAAGAAAATCCCCCGCCCCGGACAAAAGCCGTGAAGCCCATCGCGGCGTCCCGCGCCTCGCCTACTGCTCCAGCCACCAGGCGAATCCGGCCATGAAAACCGCCAGAAGCCCGGCCAAACCCGCGTAGAGCCCCCACTTCAACGGCTTCGCGACCGCGGCCAGCAAGCCGCCCGCGACCACCGCCACGCAAAGCAGGACCAGCCAACGCGGGTAGGCCCGCAACGGCTCCAGCCAGGTGCTTGCGAGAGTGAACGCGTCGCCCATCGGACGCGACCATGGGGTTACGTTTTCCTCCGCCAATCAATTCCTTTACTTTCCGCCTTCCCCCGCGGCCCCGGGATGCTCACGCTCCGCGCCTTTCGCTTCCCCCTTCCCTCCCAACATGTCGAATACCAACAAGCCCCAAGTCCTCTGCTGGCTCCTCTGCGACGGCGTCCATATCGACCCCGCCACCGGCAAGCACACCATTCTCGGCGTCTTCTCCGCCATCCGCGGCCGTCAGTTTCCTCTGACCCACCCCTTCATGATCTGGTTCCTGACGCTGACCGACGTCGCCGCCGGCAAGCACAAGATCAAGATCTCCCTCGGCCTCACCGCCGACAGCATGAGCCCCCTCCTCGACCGCGAGTTCGAGTCCCAGGGCCCCCTCCAGCGCATCAACCTCATCAACGACGTGCGCAACCTCTCCTTCCCCGCTCCCGGCGACTATCAGATCCAGATCGAGGTCGACGACGAGGTCCTCCTCGTCACCAACCTCACGGTGGCCAACTGAGCCGCGCCCGAGCTTCCGTTCCCTTTGCGCCGCGCCCCACCCCGGGCGCGGCGCTTTTCGTTTTTTCCGTCGACCTCGACTCCCTCCGCGCCCTCGACTCGCCACCTCGGCCCGCTCGACTCCCGCGCTTCGGCCCTCGCCCCCCGCTCTCCGCTGCTCGCTCCACGCTCAATCAATCATGCCCACCTTCGATCTCCTCGGCGTCGGTTCGCCCATCATGGATCTCACCGCCCACGTGCCCGAGTCCTTCCTCGCCCAGGTCCGCGGCGACAAGGGCGGCATGGTCCTCGTCGACGCGCCCGAGATGGAGTCGATCGTCGCCAAGCTCCCCTCCGCCCCCGAGCTCGAAAACGGCGGCAGCGCGGCCAACGTCACTCGCGCCGCCACCCGCCTAGGCCTGCGCAGCGCCTTCCTCGGCAAACTCGGTTCCGACGCCACCGCGCAAAGCTACCGCGAGCAGGCCGCCGCCGCCGGCATCGACCTCTCCCGCTACAAGAGCGCCCCCGGCCTGCCCAACGCCCGCTGCCTCGCCCTCATCACCCCCGACGCCGCGCGCACCATGCGCACCGACCTCGGCGCCGCGGTCACCCTCTCTCCCGACGAGCTCACGGCCGAGGATTTCGCCGGCGTGCGCCACGTCCACATCGAGGGCTACCTGGTCTTCAATCCCGAGCTCGCCGACGCCGTCCTCGCCCGCGCCCGCGCCTCCGGCGCCACCGTCTCGCTCGACTTCGCCTCCTTCGAGGTCATCCGCCACACCCGCGACTGGTTGCTGAAACAACTCCGCGCCGGCGGCGTCCGCATCGCCTTCGCGAACGAGGACGAGATCCGCGCCCTGTATCCGGATTCCGGCGACGACTACCCCGCCCTCGCCCGCCGCCTCGCCGCCGAGGCGCCCGGCCTCGTCGCCCTGGTGAAGGTCGGCAAGGACGGCGCCTGGCTCGCCCGCGGCGACGAGCTCCACCGCGTCGCCCCCGTGCCCGCCGACCGCGTGGTCGACACCAACGGCGCGGGCGACAGCTTCGCCGGCGGCTTTCTCTACGGCTTCCTCCACGGCTGGCCCCTGCCCGCCTGCGCCGCCCTCGCCTCCGCCGTCGGCAGCGAATGCGTGCGCCACAGCGGCCCCGCCATCCCCGCCGACCGCTGGCCCGCCTTGCGCGAGCTCGCGGCAAAGCTGGCGGGCTGAGCCACGCGGGATCTGAAGCGCTTCGGCGGCCGGGAAATCATCGGGCGAATGCGACGCGAGAGGCGCCTGGAGTCGCGCGGACGCGTCTCGTCGGCAGAAAACCCACCTCGAGCAACAGAGGCTTGCGCGGCCTGGGTGTCTCGACCGCGGGTCCGAAACCCGCGGTCTCCCCGGCCTCATCCTCGATTCCTAGGCGGCGCCTCGACATCCGAAAAAGCCTGCACGAAAGCGGGCAGGCGCTCTCCGCGAACCTCGACGGTCGCCACGGCCGCGTTGAGCTCCGCCAGCTCAGCCGGCGTGAACCGCACCGACGCCGCGCCGATGTTTTCCAGCATGTGCGCCATCTGCGTCGTGCCAGGGATGGGCACGATCCACGGGCGCTGCGCCAGCAACCAGGCCAGCGAAATTTGCGCCGGCGTGGACTCTTTGCGCACGGCCCAGCCTTTGAGCAGCTCCATCAGCGCGAGGTTGTGCGGCAGATTCTCCGGCGAGAAGCGGGATTCGCCGCCGCGGATGTCTCCGCTCGCGAAACGGGTCCGCTCGTCGATGGCCCCGGTCAGGAAACCCACGCCGAGCGGACTCCACGGCACGAAGCCGACACCCAACTCCTCGCACAGCGAAAGCACGCGCGCCTCCGGCCCGCGCCACAACATCGAGTATTCGCTCTGGACCGCGCCGACCGGCAGCTCGGCGTGCGCGCGGCGCAGCGTTTCCGGCCCCATCTCGGACAATCCCCAGTGCAGCACCTTGCCTTGCCGCATCAGCTCTTCGACGGCGCCGGCCACGTCCTCGATCGGCACGGCCGGATCGACGCGATGCTGGTAGAGCAGCTCGATGCGATCGGTGCGCAGGCGCGTCAACATGCCCTCGACGACCCGCTTGATATGCTCCGGCCGGCTGTTGAGCCCGGGGCGTCGCGCACCGGTTTCCTGGTCGATGTTCCAGCCAAACTTGGTCGCGATGGCGATCTGGTCGCGAAACGGCGCCACGCCTTCGCCGAGGATGCGCTCGACCTCGTGCGGGCCGTAGGCCTCGGCCGCGTCGTAAAACGTGAGACCGCGGTCGAAAGCCGTGCGGATGATACGGTGCATCTCGGCCCGGTTCGGGATCGTGGTCTGATACGTCCGGCTCATGTTCTGCACGCCAAGCCCTACCGCGGAGACCTCCAGCGAGCCGAGCTTGCGGCGGGCGGTCAGCGCGGGCGTTTTTTCGGTCGGCGCGGCGGGCACGGACGTATCCGTCGCCGAATACAAGCGACCGGTCGCAAAGGGCAGGCCGGCGAGGGCGGCGGCGCCGAAAAGAAAGCGGCGGCGTGAACCGCCGGAGGCGGTGGGGAGGGATTGGGATTTCATCGGGAATTTTTCGGCGGGGAAGGTTGTTCGGCGGCAAACACGTCTTTGGCCACGCCGTCGGCCGTCACCCCGCTGGGCCAGCCGGCGTAGAATGCGAGGTGGGTGATCACCTCGGACAACTGCTCCTCGGTGACCCCGTTCTTGTGCGCGAGGACGAGATGCGAGCGGAGCTGGTCGGGGCGGTTCAGCGCGATGAGCGCGCTCACCGTGGCGAGGCTGCGGTCACGGCGGGAGAGTTGCGGCCGCGCCCAAACGTCGCCGAAGAGCACGGTGTCGGTCAGTTCGGCGAGTTTCGGCGTGACGTCGCCCATGAGCTGTCGGGCCCGCGACGGACCGGACTCCTCCTCGGCGGCCGGCCGGCCGGGAAGCGGCGCGTTGAACTCGGCGTCACCGACCTTTTCCAGCCACTCGACGGTCTTGCCGTCGAGGCTCTCGCTGATCGCGAGGTGCGACATCGCGGCGTCAGGGGCGGCGCCATGCCAGTGTTTGACGTCGGGCGGAATACGCACGATGTCGCCCCGGTCGATCTCGAGAACGGGCCCGCCCCAGTGCCGCACGCGGCCGGTGCCGTTGGTCACGATCAGAGTCTGGCCAAGCGGGTGAGTGTGCCACGCCGTGCGCGCCCCCGCCTCGAACGAAACCAGGCCGCCGGAAACGCGCGCGGGATCTTCGGCGCTGAAAAGCCGCTCGACGCGCACCGCGCCCGTGAAGTGTTCCGCAGGCGCCAACCGCGGCGGTTCCGAGTTGTCACGCATCACGACGATCTCCTCTGCGGAGGCTTGGACGGTGAGCGCGCAGGTCATGAGGACGGCGAGTGTTTTCATGGTTTAAGCGTGTCGCCGTAGGACGTGAGCAGGCGGTCGGTCACGGCGTTCACGAGGCGCGGAACCCAGTAGGTTTCGATGTGCGTGGCGCCGGGAAGGATGAACAGCCCCTTGTTCTTCGCGCCGACGGCCTTGGCGAAAGCGTCCTCGGTCATGTGGAGGCTGTCGGCCTTCTCGCCGGCGATCATCAGCAGAGGCTGGTCGAGCAGCTCGAGCTGATCCGTCGCATCCCAGCGCATCAGATCGAGGAGGCTGCTCGTGGTATATCTGAAGGTGGAGTTGGGATGCGCATGCGTCTTCCAATGGTAGTCGTAACCCTGCCGGTAGAGCTCGAAGGGCGAGGCGGCGATCTGCTCGTCGCTCAGATCCGCGTCGCCGGAATACCGCACGGCGCCGCCGGCCGCCTCTTGCGCGCGAGCCTCGGAGGCCTGCTCCAGGCGTCGCCCGATGCCGTCCCGTTGCGAGTCCGCGTAGCCGTTGCGCCGCACGCGCCCGGAGTTGAAAAGACTCAACGTCGCGATCGCCCCGAAGCGTTTGTCGGTCTGCGCGGCCTTCAACGAGTAGCCGCCGCCACCGCAGATGCCGAGCAACCCGAGACGCGCCGCATCGCCCCCCGGATAACGCAAAACGAAATCCGCCATGCCGTGGATGTCTTCGACACGGAGCGCGGGCTTGTCCACGTTACGCGGCTCGCCGCCGCTGGCGCCCTGATACGCGGCGTCGGCCGCGATGGTGATGTAGCCCTTTTCCGCCAGACGCTGGGCATACAAGCCCGCCACCTGCTCCTTCACGCCGCCGTTCGGATGCGCCACGACCACCGCGGGGAACGTCTTCTCCGGATCGTGGCCGGCGGGCGTGTAAACGTTGGCGCAGATGGTCGGTCCGTTGAGCGGATAGCTGACGCGGTGGATGTTGACCTTGCCCGCGACATTCTCGGTCAGCGCACCTTCGTAGGTGAGCTCGAAGGGGTTATTTTTATAGTCCGCCGCCCCGGCGGCCGGCGCGGAACGCGATAGCGCGCCGAGCAGGAGTGTGGTCGATGCTTTCATAAGGGCGTCCGAACCGCTGATCGCGCACCAGCGAAGGGCTCATGTCGTGCGCGCGGCGGTGCTGATCCACTTCACCATCTCGGGGTCCCGGTGATCGAAAAACGCGCTGCGCGCCGTGTCCAACGACGCGATGGCCGCCATATCGTCGGCTCCGAGCGTGAAATCGAAAACCGCTAGATTTTCCTCCATGCGCGCCTTCTTCACGGACTTTGGAATGGCGACCACGCCGCGCTGGACGAGCCAGCGCAGGATCACCTGGGCTGTGCTCCTGCGATGCTTGAGGGCGATCCCGCCGAGCGTCTCGTTTTGGAAGAGGTTGTTTCTGCCCTCGGCGAAGGGCCCCCAGGATTCGATCTGGACGCCGTTCGCGACAAGAAATCTCTGGGCCTCGACCTGCTGGTGAAACGGGTGCGTCTCGATCTGGTTGACCGCGGGCGCGACCTCGTTGTGCAGCATGAGATCCATCACCCTGTCGGGATGAAAATTGCTGACGCCGATGGCACGGACGCGGCCCTCGCGATAAAGCTCCTGCATCGCGCGCCAGGACCCATGCACATCGCCGTAAGGTTGGTGGATGAGATAGAGATCCAGGTAATCCAGCCCGAGCCGCCGCATCGAGCGCTCGAAGGCGGCCTTCGTCCGTTCGTAACCGGCGTCGGACACCCACAGTTTCGTCGTGATAAAAAGATCTTCGCGGGCGATCCCGCAGCGGCGAAGCGCGCGGCCCACCGCCTCCTCATTGCCGTAGGAGGCGGCGGTGTCGATGAGGCGGTAGCCGACCTCGAGCGCGTCGGCCACGCTGCGCTCGCATTCGGCGGCGTCGGAGATCTGGAAAACGCCGAAGCCCAGGACGGGCATGGCGACGCCGTTGCTCAATTTCACGGTGGTCATAAATGGACGGGAGTTGCGGTAGACGTAAGCGGTCGCCGCGCGACGCGGCGGTCTCAGTTCCGATTCGCGCCGCCTCGAAGATGCGCGGCGCGCCATTCGGCGGGTGTCTGGCCTTCCCAGGAACGGAAGGCGCGGTAGAAGGAATTGGGATTATCGTAGCCGAGCAGAAAGGAAATCTCCGCGATACCGACCGTGCCGTCGGCCAGGTATTCGCGCACCTGCTCACGACGGATTTCGTTGAGCAGATCGCGAAAGGTCGCGCCCTCCTCCGTGATTCGGCGCTGCAAGGTGCGTTCGCTCATACCGAGCTCTTTCGCCACCATGCCGACATCGGGACGGCTGCCCGCGAGCAAACGCCGGAGCACCCACTTCACCTGGTCATGGACGCTTTGCTTCGCCCGCCCCGCCTTGAGCTGATCCTCCAGCTGAGGCGCGAGCATCCGTAGGAGTTCCTCGTTGTGCGCCACGAACGGGAGCGCGAGGTCAGTCTCCCGCAAAACCAGCACGTCGCGACGGGCGCGGTAGTGGATCGGACAGCCAAAATATTCACCCAACCCGCTCCCGCGCTCTTCTCCTCGGACCAACTCGAGACGCCGGGGCGCAAGGTTTGCCTTGGTGCCGCGCCGGCCCAGCTCCATGATGAGCGCGAAGATCGCGTCGAGCAAAAGCGAGGGAGGCGCCTCATCCCCCGCGAAAGGCCAGGCTACCTCGACATGACACCCGTCGCCCTTGCGCGTGAAGCGGAACTCCTGCGAACCGCAGATTTGCTTGTAGCGAGCGAGGCGCTCCAGCGATTCCAGATAAGTGCGGGCGTTCAGCGCGGCGAGAAGCGCCGGGTGGAATTGATCGCTGCCGGTATTGAGCATGCCCTTCCAACCCAGCGAGGAATCCCCGCTCAGCGCCCGGATAGAACGCCAAAGAGAAAACAACTGAGCCGTGGTCAGCTGCGCCTGGTCGCCATAGACCGTGGGCGGAAGCCCGCTGTGCCGCAGAACGGCGGCGGGCGTGAGGCGCATGGTCTTCAACCGAGCCCAGAATGTGCCCGGCAGCTTCATGCGATCCTGCGCGTCGTCGCCGACTTTGAAATGGACGGTCTTTGCCATCATGGTCGGCCCTCAGCCCGGTTGGCGCGTCTGGTCATGAGTCCACTATACTGATCGGGCCTGATTTCGTAATGACAGAATACGCCAAAATCATCGCCAAAGGCGCCAGACTTCGTCCCGCCCCCTGCTCCAACGCCCGCCCCGCCATGCCGCCCCGCTTGCCAAGCGCCGCCCGACAGGCGTTACTGCCGGGCCAATGTCCGAAGATCTCGCCCAGCTTGTCACCGGCATCGCCCGCCGCGCCCGCGCCGCCTCGCTAGTCCTCGCCACCGCGCCCACCGCGCAGAAGGACGCCGCCCTACGCGCCCTCGCGAAACTCCTCCCCGCCGCCGAAGCCGAGCTCCTCGCCGCCAACGCCAAGGACCTCGCCGCCGCCGAGGCCAACGGCCTCGCCAAGCACCAGATCGAGCGCCTCTCCCTCTCGCCCGCCAAGCTCGCCCACCTCGCCGAATCCGTCGCGCAGGTCGCCGAGCTGCCCGACCCCGTAGGCCAGACCCTCGACTCCTGGACGCGCCCCAACGGCCTCAAGATCCGTCAGGTCCGCGTGCCCATCGGCGTCATCGGCATCATCTACGAGGCGCGCCCCAACGTCACCATCGACTGCGCCATCCTCTGCCTGAAGTCGGGCAACGCCTCCATCCTCCGCGGCGGCAAGGAGATCTTCCACACCAACACCGCCTTCGCCGCGCTCATCCAACGCGCCCTCGCCGAGGCCGGCCTGCCGGCCGACGCCGTGCAGCTCATCCCCACGACCGACCGCGCCGCGCTCAACACAATGCTCCGGCTCCACGAGCTCATCCACTGCATCATCCCCCGCGGCGGCGAGTCGCTCATCCGCTTCGTCGCGGAGAACTCCAGCATCCCCGTCATCAAGCACTACACCGGCGTCTGCTTCGTCTACGTCGACAAGGCCGCCGACCCCGTCATGGCCGAACGGATACTGCTCAACGCCAAGACCCAGCGCCCCGGAGTGTGCAACGCCGCCGAGCAGCTCCTCGTCCACGCCGACGTCGCGCCCGCCGTGCTCCCCCGCCTCGCCGCCGCCCTCGCGGCCAAGGGCGTGCAACTCCGCTGCGACCCCGCCGCCTGCGCCATCCTCTCAGCCACCTCGCCCGCCGTCGCACACCAGGCCGCGACCGAAGCGGACTACAAAGCCGAATTCCTCGACCTGATCATCGCGATCCGCGTCGTGCCCGACCTCGACGCCGCCGTCGCGACGATCAACCGCGACAGCTCCGGCCACACCGACGCCATCATCACCGCCGACGAGTCCGCCGCGCGCCGCTTTCAGGCCTCGGTCGACAGCGCCGTCGTGCCTTGGAACGCCAGCACGCGTTTCAACGACGGCTTCGAGTTCGGCTTCGGCGCCGAGATCGGCATCAGCACCGACCGCCTCCACGCCCGCGGCCCGATGGGTCTGAAGGAGCTTTGCTCCTATAAGTATCTCATCGACGGCGAAGGCCAGGTCCGCGCCTGAAGCGCGCTTCGTGAAACCACGCGCCCGCCTCCGCGTTCTTCTCGGCGCCGCGCTGGCGCTCCCGATCGGGGCGGCCCTCGCGGTCTGGGCCGTGTCGCGCGACGAAGCTCCGCCCGACATCTCCGACCTGCCGGAGATCCGCCCCGCGGTCGGCGACTCCGAAAACGCCTTCCCCGGGATTCTCGCCGTCGCGCAAACGCTCGCGGAGCGCGCCAAATCCGACGACGCCCTGGCCGCGTCGCTCGCCTCCTCGACGCCCGCCCGGGAGCGCACACCCGAGGAACTCGCTCACCTGAGGTCGGCCACCGCCGATCTTCTCGCGCCGTGGCGCGAGGCCGTCGCCCGTCCCCGTTCGCTGGCCCCGGCCTACCGGGACGCGGACCGCCCACCGTTCGAAATCGGAAGCCTGCACAAGCTCGGCCGCCTCGCCGCCCTTTGGTGCGCCCCGTCGGACGATACCGACGGCCGGATGGACCCGACGCGTTTTGCGGAGGCCCTGCGCGCCGCCCGGCTCGTCACCGAATCCCACGACACGCTGATCGTCTATCTCACCGGGCTCGCCTCGACCAACCTCGTCCTCGCCGAGCTTGCCGACCACGTATCGACCACGCCGCCCGATCCGCAGACGGCCAAGGCCTTGATCACGGCGCTCGAGTCCGCACGCCTCGGGCCCGAGGCGCTCGTCTCCGTCCTCCACAACGAGGCCCACTTCACGCTGCTCAACGCCAACAGCGACGATCTTGAAAAGTATGTGGAGGGGATGAGCGTGGTCGGGATCCCCGACCCGCCGCCCGGCGCGATCTGGTTCTACAAGCCCCACCAATCAGCCCGCTGGGAAATCGAGAACCTGCGGGCCGGGCTGGCCCGGATCGATACGACCCCGGTCTCCGCGTTGGACTGGCCCAAACCCGATCGCGGCCCGGCCACGCTGCTCTTCGGGCTGCCGCATCCGGACAACGCCTTCGGCCGCCACTACGCCGCCAACACCTTCGTCGATCTCTCATCCGTCCTGCGTTTCCGTCCGTTGATGAACGCCCGCCTCTCCGCGCTGCAGGCCTTCGTCGCCCTCCAGGCGGAGCGCGCCGCGCGCGGCGGCACGCCTCCCGAATCGCTCGCCGAACTCGTCCCGGCCTATTTTCCGGCCGTGCCCGTCGACGCGGCCGACGGCGCGCCAATCCGCTATTCACGCGAGCGCGCCGTCGTCTGGTCGGTCGGGGCGACCGGCCACGAGCCCGCCGACGAAGCGGCGCCGCTCCCCGCGATCGAGTATCGTCTGACGCCGCCACCCGCCGCCGACTGAACGCCGCGCCCTCGCCGGCTCGGCCCCGTTCAAATCCCCGCCTTGCGCACCAGCAGGGTCGCGGCGTCGTCGGCGCTCACGGGCATCGACCCGCCTTCGGGCTCCGGCGGCGCCACCGGCAGCTCGAGGATAAACTCCGCGCCCTTGCCCGGGCCTTCGCTGCGCACGTGCAGGCTGCCGCCCAACTCCTTTGCCGCGATCGCCGCCGAGTGCAGGCCGAAGCCGTGCCCGGTTTTCCGCGTCGTGAAGCCGTGCGCGAAGATCCGCTCGAGATTCTCATTGGGGATGCCCACGCCGTTGTCCGCCACGACCAGGAGCACGCGCTCCGGACCGGCAGGCTCCACGCGCAGGGTCATGCGCTTCTCGGCAGGATCCCCGTCGTCGAGCGCGTGCTTCGCGTTGCGCACGAGGTTCACGAGGATTTGCAGCACCCGCGTGCGATCCGCCTGCACCCGCGGCGTGGGGGAAAAATCGCGCACAACGCGCACGTCGTGACGCATCAGCGCGGCCACGTTGAGACGCAGCGAGTCCTCGATCAACGCCACCGGATCGAGCGCCTCCACCACGCCGGGGGATCCGGCGAAGCTCTGCTGCATCGCCACCACGTCCTTGATGTGGTCGATCGAGCGCCGCAGCTCCGCGAGCTCGCCCAGCAGACGATCCCGCTCCGTCTTGAAATGCTCGGCCAGCTGGGCGACGTAGCCCGGCACCTGGCGGCCGCGCGCGGTGGCGAAGAACCCGGGCAGGTCCCCCGCCTGCTCGCCCAGCAGTTCGGCGAGTTTCGCCAAGCCTTCCACGCGGCTCTTGCGCAGCCCCTCGGCAAGCTGGTCGGCGGCGACGTTGACGGTGTTGAGCACGTTGCCGACGTTGTGCAGCACGCCGGTGGCGACGTCGGCCATGCCGGCCTTGCGCGAGGCGTCGACGAGATCTTTTTGCGCGGTCTCGAGCTGCTCCTGGAGACGTTTCGGACCCGTGACGTCGCGGCTAATGCCGAAGGTGCCGACGATCGTCCCCGTCTCGTCCCGCAGGGGCATCTTGCTGGTCACGCACCAGGTGACGGTGCCGTCGGGCCAGATCTCCTTCTCGAGCTTGTCGAGGATAGGCGCCCCGGTCGCGATGATACGCCGCTCGTCCTCGTAGGCGGACCGCGCGTGCGCCTCGTCGAAAATATCGAAGTCGGTCTTGCCGATGATGGCGTCCGGCGAGGCGAATTTATGCAGGGCCAGCTTTCCCGAGCTGACGAGGATGAAGCGCGACTCGAGGTCCTTGAAATAGACGAGGTCCGGGATGTTGTCCAAAAACGCGTGCAACAGCTGCTGCGGGCTCAGGCGCTGGGAAAAAGGGACGGCGGACTTCATCGGCACGACGGTCAGGCGAGGAGCTGGGCGGGGAAATTGCGCCGCAGCGCGTCGCGCAGCACGGGAAGCGTGACGGGCTTGGCCACGTAGTCGTCCATGCCGGCGGCGAGACATTCCGCCCGGTCGCTCGGAAGGGCGTTCGCGGTCATGGCGATGATCACCGGGCGCACGAAGGAGGCCGCCTCGCCCGGAAGCCGCGCAAGACGGCGGATCCGGCGGGTCGCCTCGAGCCCGTCGAGCACGGGCATGCAGGCGTCCATGAGAACAAGCTGGTAGGGCGTGCGGCCCGCGGCCTCGACCGCCCGCTGCCCGTCGGAGACGAAATCGGCCTCGAGCCCGAGCTTCCTCAGCTGCAGACGCACGACCTTCTGGTTAACCGCGTTGTCCTCGGCGACGAGGATGCGCAAGCCGCCGAAGCCGTCCGGGGACGGAGCCTCCGGATCCTCGCTCTCCACGAGGCCGGGGGGCGTGCCGCGACGACCCAGGATCTCGGCGAGGCAGTCGTGGAGCGCGCCGGGATGGATGGGCTTGAGCTGGCTTGCGGCCAGGCCGTGTTGGGCGAGCGCATCGCCGTGCAGGCGCTCCCCATGCGAGCTCAGCATCACCAAGGCGGGCGCGCGCTCGCCGTCCCGGACACGGGCCTGGATGGCGGCGGCGAGCTGCAGACCGTCCATTCCCGGCATCTGGTAATCGAGCAGCACCACGTCGCAGGTAGGATCCTCGCGCTCGAGCGTCGCGAGGGCGGAAGGGCCGTCGGCCGCCTCGGAGACCGCGAGCCCCCAGCGCCCGAGCAGGCGGCGCAGCAATTTCCGGTTGGTGGCGTTGTCGTCGACCACGAGGGCGCGAAAACCCGCCAGATCGCGACGCATGGGCGAGGCCGCCGTGTCGCGCCCAGTCTCGTCAGCCACCGGAAAGGGCGCCTCGAACCAGAAGGTCGATCCGCGCCCCGGCACGCTCTCGACGCCGATCACGCCGCCCATCAGCTCGACCATGCGCTTGCAGATCGCGAGCCCGAGACCGGTGCCGCCAAAGCGACGGGTGGTCGAATCGTCCGCCTGCACAAAAGGTTGAAACACGCGGGCGAGCGCGTCGCGGCCGATGCCGATGCCCGTGTCGCGCACCTCGAAGCGCAACCGCGTGACGCCGCCCGCGCGCGATTCCTGCGACACGCGCACGCCGACCTCGCCCGAGGCGGTGAACTTGACGGCGTTGCCCACGAGGTTGAGCAACACCTGCCGCAGGCGCGTGGGGTCGCCGCGCACCCACGACGGCACCTCGGCATCGACCTCCCACAGGAGCTCGACCGGCTTGCCCGAGGCCTGCGCCGACTGCAGGTCGAGCACGCGCTCGACGAGCAGCGGCAGATCGAAGTCGCAGCGCTCGAGCTCCATGCGGCCGGCCTCGATCTTGGAGAAGTCGAGGATGTCGTTGATGATCGCGAGCAGGGCGTCGCCGCTGCCGCAGAGGGTTTCCACCAGATCGCGCTGCTCGGGGGAGAGGCCGGTGTCGCGAAGAAGGTTGGCCATGCCGATCACGCCGTTCATCGGCGTGCGGATCTCGTGGCTCATGTTGGCGAGAAAGACGCTCTTGGCCCGGTCGGCGCGCTCGGCGTCCTCCTTCGCCTTGGCGAGCGCTCGCTCGGCCTCGCGGCGGGTGTCCACCTCCGCGCGCAGGCGGGCGTTGGTCGCGGCCAGCTCGGCGGTGCGCTCGACGACCTTCCGCTCGAGTTCCTCGACATGGGACCGGTTCGCCTGGAGGAGACGCCACTTCTCCGTGAGGGCCGCGGCGACCTGCTGCGCCTCGATCGAGTCGAAGGGCTTCTTCAGGATGACATAACGGTCGGAACGGCCGAGCGCCGCCGCCATCTCGTCCCACGAATAGTCGCTGTAGGCGGTGCAAAGCACGACCTGCAAATCCGGACACTCGCGCCAGAGTCGCGCCGTCGTTTCCACGCCGTCCATGCCGGGCGGCATGCGCACATCGACAAAGGCCAGCGCGTAGGGCCGGCCCTCCCGGAGCGCGGCGCGCACCTTTTCGATCGCCTCCGCGCCCTGATAGGCGGAGTCCACCTGGTAGACCGGCGCGGCCACCGCCGGGGCGTCGACCGGAGCGCCGAAAAGGGCCGCCTCCGCCTCGTCCAAGGACGCCGTCGCCTTGCCCGGAACCGGCGCCAGGATCTTGCGAAAATCGTCATGGATCGCGCGATTGTCGTCCACCAACAGCACACGGCAGGGCTGGGCGGGAGAAGGTGGACGAGGGAAAACCATGGGCGCGGCAACGGCCGGAGAACTGGGGATAAACCGGCACAAACCGGCGAAAGCTTTAACAGACCGTAAATAAAAACCCCTTCGCCGCCCATGAGGCGTGTTACCCAAAGCGCCACAGGAACCGGCCCGGGTGCCACCCCGGTCCCCGGGGAAAACGCCCCCGCCCGGCGGAACGCCACGCCGGTCGTTCCGCATCCCCGCCGCCCCGCGCTCGACAGCACCCGGCGCGCCCCCTTCGCTCCGGCGCGTGTCCGCTCCCGCCATCATTCGCTCCCCGCTTCTTCTCGCCGACGGCTGGCGGGACTACCAGCTGCTGCACTGCGGCTTCGGCCTCAAACAGGAACGCTGGGGCCGGGTTAACCTCGTGCGCCCCGATCCCCAGGTCATCTGGCCCAAGTCCGACGGCCCGGAGTGGAAAGGCTGGGACGGCTTTTACCACCGCAGCCAAGAAGGCGGCGGACGCTGGGAGTTTCGCAACCGGCCGCCCGAGCACTGGACCATCGGCTACGAGCGGCTCGGACTCACCTTCCGCATCCAGCCGACCAGCTTCAAGCACACCGGCCTCTTCCCCGAGCAGGCGGTCAACTGGGAGTGGTCTTCCGCCCTCATCAAGCAGGCCCGCGCCTCCGGCCGCGAAATCAACGTCCTCAATCTCTTCGGCTACACCGGCGCCGCCACCTGCGCCGCCGCCAAGGCCGGCGCGAGCGTCACCCACGTCGACGCCGCCGAGGGCATGGTGAAGTGGTGCAAGGAAAACGCCGCCCTCAGCGGTCTCGCCGAGGCGCCCATCCGCTACATCGTCGACGACTGCCTCAAGTTCGTCCGCCGCGAGATCAAGCGCGGCCGCAAATACGACGCCGTCATCATGGACCCGCCCACCTACGGACGCGGCGCCGGCGGCGAGATGTGGAAGCTCGAGGACAGCCTCTGGGAACTGCTCCGCGAGTGCCGCGAGGTCCTCACGCCCAGCCCCCTCTTCTTCCTGATCAACGCCTACACCGCGCGCCTCTCGCCCACCGTCGTGGCCAATCTGCTCCACGCGCTGCTCGGCGACCGCGCCGGCGCGATCACGGCGGGCGAGGTCGGCCTCCCCATCCAGGCCGACGCCGTCTCCGGCTCCGCGGCGGGGAAAAACGACTACGCCAAGGTCCTGCCCTGCGGCATCTACGGCCGCTGGCAATCGGCGGAGTGAGGCCGGAGCGTCCTTTCATGCGCCTGCTTTTGCCGATCACCTGTCTCGCCGCCGCGCCGTGCGCCTTCGCCGCCGATGCGGCGGCCCTGACGACACCCGAGGCCCCGCCCCGGCACGGCTCGCTCACGTTCTACACCGAGAACGACAAATACTTCGCCGGCACCGACCAGGCCTACACCAACGGCTTCAAGCTCTCCTACCTCTCGCCCGACCTGCGCTCTCTCGTCGGCGACGACACCCTCGCGCCCGCCCGCTGGTTCGCCCGGTCGCTCGGACGCCTCGTCCCGGAGGGCCACGTCTACAAGGCCGGCTTCTCCCTCGGACAAAACATCTACACCCCCGTCGACACCCGGACCACCGCCTACCAGCCGGACGACCGGCCCTACGCGGCCTGGCTCTACGGCGGCGTCGCGCTCCACGTCTTTTATCCCGATTCCCTCGGCGGCCGCGCCGACCGGCTCGACGTTTTCGAAATCAACGCCGGCATCGTCGGCCCCTCCGCCCTCGGTGACGAGGTCCAGAACGGTTTCCACGATCTCATCGACGTCGAGCACGCCGAAGGCTGGAAAAACCAGATCCGCGACGAGCCCGGCGTTAACCTCGTCTACGAGCGGAAATACCGCTTCTCCACCGCCGACGCCCGCGACGGCTGGGGCGCCGACCTCATCCCGCACGCAGGAGTCTGCCTCGGCAACGTCTTTACCTACGCCAACGCCGGCGCCGAGCTCCGCGCCGGCTGGCGCATGCCGGCCGACTTCGGCAGCAACCTGATCCGCCCCTCCGGCGACCCGTCCAGCCACTCCGGCGCACGCCCCGACGGCCGCCCGCGCTTCGGATTCTTCCTCTTCGGCGCCTTCGACGGACGCGCCGTCGCCCGCGACATCACCCTCGACGGGAACTCGTTCAAGGACGGACCGAGCATCCACAAGGAACCGCTCGTCGCCGACCTCTACGCCGGCGTCGGCATCGTCACGCCGTATTTGCAGCTCCGCTACGCGCAGGCCTATCGCACCAAGGAGTTCGAGGGCCAGGACGACAGCCAGGTCTTCGGCTCGATCAGCGCGACGATCCTGTTCTGAACCAACGCGCGCGACAACCGGCGCCCAACCCGAAAGATTGGCTCGCTTCCGGCTCCACGCTCATCGCTCCCTGCTCCCCGCCCACGATGTCCATCGCCGACTCCTACTACGCCACCGCCACCGAGATGCTCGCGAAAGCCCGCGAGAAAAACATGCCCGTCATCCGCGCCGTCGCGCCGGCCATCGGCCGCTCCATCGCCGAGGGCGGCGTCCTCCACACCTTCGGAAGCGGCCACTCCGAACTCATCGGGCGTGAGATCATCGGACGCGCCGGCGGCCTCATGCCCGTCACCGGTCTCATCGACCCCGGCTACGGTTTCTCCGAAAACGTCGTCGGCTACGGCACCCGCCTGGCCGAGCGCTACGACAACCACTATCATTTCAAGGCCGGCGAAAGCATCGTCGTCATCTCCAACTCGGGCAAAAACGCATCGCCCATCGAAGTCGCCCTCTACGCGAAAAAGAAGGGCGTGCACGTCATCGCGCTCACCTCGCTCCACATGAGCCAGACCTCGAAGACCGTGCACCCCGGCGGGAAGAATCTCCACGCCGTCGCCGACCACGTGCTGGACAACCTCGGGGTCACCGGCGACGCCATCACCGAAGTCACGCCGGGCCGCTTCGCCGGCCCCACCTCCACGCTCATCGGCGCCACCCTTCTCAACCTGCTCACCCTGGAGGTCCTCGATTGGCTGAAAACGCACGGCCACGAACTCCCGCTGGTCACCAGCCAGAACATCCCCGGCGGCATGGAGGCGAACATCGAGCTCTCCAAAAAATACCGCACCCGCCTCAGCAAGCTCATCGGCTGAGCCGCGCGACGGCGGAGCGCGAGCCCGAGGGCTCGCACGAAAAAGGGCCGGCTCTTTCGAGCCGGCCCTTCGTCCTGGCCATGGGGAAGCGAGAAACCGATCAGCGGCGGCGGCGCAGCGCGGCGAAGCCGAGCATGCCGAGTCCGGCGAGCGCGGCGGCGGACGCGGGCTCGGGGATCGAGCTCACCGCGAAGGTCGCGATGGAGCCGTTGCCGCCGGTGCCCTCGAAGCCGACCACGATCAGGTTCTGGCCGCTCGGGTTGTTCGCGGCGGGGATGAAGATGATCGACTCGGGCGAGATGAAGGCGCCGCCGCTGTCCGCCGTGCCCGTGACGGGGTTGTAGTAGCCCGAGATGAACACGTTGTTCAGATCGGTGACGTCGAATTGGAAGATGCCGTTCTGGCGCTCGGCGCCCACGAACACGAAGTCGCGACCGCCAAAACTCGCGAACTCGAGCGCCTCGGGCTCGGGCCCCTTGTCGTCGGACCGCGTGTCGAAGTTGGCCGTGTTGCCGCTGTTGATGTTGTGCGAGACGAGGTCGTTCTCGATGACGAATTTCTCGATCATCGCGCCCGAGTCGAAGGCGATGGAGAGGCTGCCGTCGCCGTTCACCTTCCAGATGGTGACGCTGCGGGTGCCGAGCATGGTCGGCGTGTCGATGTCGCCGTCGCCGTCCGTGTCGCCCTGGTCCTTGAGGATGTTGAGACGTCCGATGCCGGTGTTGTTCACGATCGGATCGACGGCGGAGTCGATGTTGGGCGCGAGCGAGCCGTTGACGGTCGTGTTCTGCTGCGCGGCGCGGAAGATGTCGCCGTCGTCGGGGCGGGCGTCGCCCTCGTTGGCGGTGACGAGGTAGCGGGTGCCGCCGCGGGAAAAGGTCTTGGTCGTGTCGGGCATGGGCAGGCCGGCGACGGTGTCATTGCGATTGGCGAGGGTCGTGTTGCCCGCGCCGTCGCGGTCGGAGGCGTCGATCGTCTGGGTGATGGTGCCGAGCGAGTTGATCCGGGTGTATTTGCCGGTGGAGAGGTCGAGCGTGGCGATGGCGTTGCCCTCCTGAAGGGAAACGTAGGCGACGCCGTTGGTCGCCGCGATGTATTCGGGCTCCACGTCGGCCGCGTTCGGCGACTTGACCGTAAGCGTGTCGAGGCGGTTGTTGCGCACGCCGTCGAGGGTGACGCCGGCGGCGAGGTTCGTCGCGGTGAAATCGTAGGTCGAGACGACCGCGGAGGTGAGCGCGCCGAGGGCCGAGACGTAGTTGCCGGAGCCGACGCCCGCGATGTCGATGACGCTGACGGAGCCGTTGCGGTTCACCGCCTCGGGCGTGGAGCTGCTGGTGGAACCGTATTCGCCCTCGTTGGCGACAAGCAGCTTCGTGCCGTCGGGCGTGATGGTCACCGAGTCGGGGTGATAGCCGACGTCGAGGGTCTTGAGGATATTTCCGGTGGAGAGCTCGAAGATGGCGACGCGCCCGAAGTCGGAGGCGCCCATCGCGGACGGGATGATCGTCGCGACGCCGAAGCCGCGCGCGTCGGCGAGGACGCTGGAGACGGAGGCGATGTTGGCCGCGCCGCCGAAGACGGAGTTGAGGTTGACGGAGACGCCGGCGCCGAGCGCGCCGTCGGCGTCGATCGAGTAGGCCTGCACGGCGTGATTCACGCCGGCGAGCGAATCGGTGGTGAGCAGCGCGCCGCCGCCGTAGGAGACGATCTCGCCGCCGTTGGGCAGCGAGGCGCCGCCGAGAAAGCCGATCTCGGCGTGGACGGAAAGCGGAAGCAGCGCGAAGGACGCGCCGACGAGCAGGGAGTGAAGTTTGGTGCGCATGGATGGGAAGCGGACGTCATGCAAAAGGACGGCGTGCGCGCTCCGCTAGCCCGGCACTGTCAAACTTCGGCGACGGCGTAACGCGGCCGTGACCGGGCGCGTTCGTGACCGAAACTTAACCGCAAGGACGCGATTTCGGCGCGGGAGTCCGGGAAGGTAAACGCGTCATGAAGCATTTACCGTATCTCTTCGCACTGTCGCTCGCCACCGCCTCCGGCCTCGGCGCCCAGACCATCGCCTTCGTCGGATACAACGCCGACGGCACCGATGATCTCGCATTCGTTGCGCTTTCCAACATCGCCGCCAACACCAGCATTATCTTCACGGATAACGAGTGGAGCGGAACCGCCTTCAACACCGGTGAATCATTCACGACCTGGACCGCGACAAGCTCCATCTCCGCCGGCACCGTCGTCGTCATGAACAACTTCACCGTCGGAACCACGGCCAGCGTCGGCACGCTTTCACCGCTTTCGATTTCGGGCAGCACCAACCGCGGTTTCGCCACCGGCGCCGACGGCATCTACGCTTACATCGGCTCCGGCGCGACGCCCACCACTTTCCTGGCATTCATAAACGCCGGCGATGCCGGCGTTTCGACCGGCACAGGCCTCGCCTCCGGCCAAATCGTGTTGCTGACCGCAAGCTCCGACGGCGGCGCCTACACCGGCCCGCGTTCCGGCCTCAGCAGCATGTCCGCTTATCTGGCAGAAATCGGAAATGTCACCACGAACTGGACCGATATCGCCAACGGTGATGGCAACTCGCTTTTGCCCTTCAACACCACCGCTTTTTCCACGGTGCCCGAGCCCGCCTCCGCCGCGGCGCTCACCGGCCTCGGCATGCTCGGCTTCGCCGCCTCCCGCCGTCGTCGCGTCGGCTGAGCCAAAAACGGGACTCCGTCTCCCTTCCGCTTCGTTTGGGACAAAGCAAAAGGCCGCCTCGCAAGAGGCGGCCTTCTTTATTTTCGGCGCCGCGGACGGCACGCCGGCGGCGGCCGCTTATCCCTTCGGCAGCTTGGCGGCCTCGGCCTCGAGACGCGTCACCAGCTCGTCCATCTGGTCGACGACGGCCTGGACGGTCTCGCGCCTGGCGAGATCGACGCCGGCCTTGCGGAGCTGCTCCATCGGATGGTCGTTTCCGCCGCTGCGCAGCAGCGTCAGGTAGCGCTCCACCGCGGCGGCGCGGCCCTCCGCCGGCCCCTGGAACATGTCGCGGTAGAGCTTGGCCGACGAGGCGAAGCAGGTCGCGTATTGATAGACGTAATACGGGGAGTTGTAGAAGTGCGGGATGCGCGTCCAGGTGAGGCGATACTTGTCGTCGAGCGCGACGGCGTCGCCGTAGTAGTCCTTGAGCAGGCCGCCGTAGATCTCCCCCAGCGCGTCGGCCGTGACAGGCTCGCCCTTCTCGACGCGTTCGTGGGCGCGTCGCTCGAAGTCCGCGAAAAGCACCTGCGTGTAGAAGGTGCCGACGATGGAATCGATGGCGTGCTGGAGCAGGAGGAATCGGGCCTTCGGGTCGCTCGTCTTCGCGAGCAGATGCTCGAGCATGAGGCGCTCGTTGGTCGTCGAGGCGACCTCGGCGACGAAGATCGTGTAGTCGCTCGTCACGAAGGGCTGGGCCTCCTCGGAGAGGCGCGTGTGCATGGCGTGCCCCATCTCGTGCGCGAAGGTGAAGAGGGCGTCCTGCGTGTCGTTGTAGTTCATCAGCACGTAGGGGCCGACGCCGTAGACGCCGGCGGAGTAGGCGCCGGAGCGCTTGCCCTCGTTTTCGTAGACGTCGATGCGGTTGCGCTCGAGGAGCTCGCGCATCTTCGCCTGATACCCGGCGCCGAGCGGGGCGACGGATTCGAGGACCAGATCGCGGGCCGGGCGGTAGGGCCAGACGGTCTCGTCCTTCACCAGCGGCACCTGGCCGTCGTAGAGGTGGTAGGTCTCCAGCCCGAGGATCTTTTTGCGCAGGCGAAGGTAGCGCTGAAGCGGCGCGGCGCCGGCCCGGACGGTGTCGACGAGCGTGGAATAGACCTCGACCGGGATCGCGTTGCCATCGAGCGCGCGGTGCAGCGTGGAGGGATAGTCGCGGGCCTGGGAGAGAAACCAGCCGCGCTCGAGGATCCCGCGATAGATGGCGGCGTAGGTGTTTTTCGTCGCCTCGTAGGTGCCGAGGTAGGCCTCGAAGGCCTTGGCGCGCTCGGCCTGGAGCGGATTGGTGGCGAGGAGCTGCTGGTAGGCGCCGGGGGAGAGCTTCACCTCGCGGCCGTCGCCGAGGGTGATGACCGGGAACTTGATGTCGGAGGTGCTGAGCTCCGAGTAGACGGACTGGGGCGTCTCGTTGAAACGGGCGGCGAAGGAGAGGAGTTTTTCCCCTTTCTCGTCGAGGACGTGCGTTTGCTGGCGGTAGGAGTCGAGGATCGGAAACCGGTAGATCGCAAGCTCGGGCGTGGCGTCGATCCAGGCGCGGACCCGAGACTCGGGCACGGAGAGGAGTTCGGGGGTGAACCAGGACGTGGCGGTGCCGAACTCGGCGAAGAGCGCCTGCACGCGCTGCATGCGACCGTTCACGGCCTGGTCGCGCGTGTCGGTGTCGCGCTGGAGCGAGGGGTAGCGGTAGACGCGGTATTGCAGGATGCCGATCTCGTCGAAGAGGCGGTAGGCCTTGAGCAGGGCGGCCGGGCCGTCCTTGAGCGTGCCCTTGAGCGCGGCGAAGGCGTCCATCCTGGCCTTCATGTCCGCCATGCCGACCTCCCAGGCCTCCCAGGAGGGATAGATCGGCGAGAAGTCCCACTTGAACTCCGGCGCGATCGCGGCGCGGTCGCGCGTGGCGGGCTTGAGAAACTCGGCGCCGCGATCGGGCGCCTGGGCTGAAGCGACGGATGTCATGTAAAGAAGCGATCCGGCCAGACAAAGACTGAGACTGACGCGGCGAGGGATTCCGGGTTGGGCGGGCATGGGGATCGAGGCGGTCGGGAGGAGCGCGCAAAGCAGAGAACACAGGACGAGCCGTTTGCAAAGAGCGGCTTCCCGCGATACGCTCACCCCTCTGCAAAAACCCCAAGCTCGAATTACCCCAGCCCATTATTACAGGTAAAGCACCTCTCCCGCTTACGGGGTCTAAACCTTGGTCGCAACCGTCTTAAATCTACGACTGATTTACATAAATCCCCTTTCCGGTCGTGGCTTTTACCGCGGCTGTTTTCGCGCCCGTCGCCGCCCATGCCCAAGCCCAGTCGCTCTTGAGCTGCAACCAAGTGGTCGTCTCCCGCGTGGAGAACCTATCGACCAACGCCATCCTATTTTCGGGCATCGACTTCGACAAAATCAAGGTCAAGCCCACCGTCTCCATTTCCGATTCCGGAAACAGCGTCTCCGTGCTCTCCTCGAGCTATAACGCGGCGACCAAGGACATCACCGTCCTCCTTCCCTCCGAAGTCGCCGAAAACCCGGGTTCCTATCGCCTGATGGTTTCGTTCGGCACCGGCACCACCGGCACCGACGTGTTAGAATTCACGGTCGGCGCCGTCGGCCCCCAGGGTCCGAAGGGCGACACCGGCGAGCAAGGCCCGGTCGGCGCCCAAGGTGCGCAAGGTCTACAGGGCGAAGTCGGCCCCCAAGGCATTCAAGGTGTTGCCGGTCCGGCCGGTCCGCAAGGCCCCGCCGCCACCGTCGGCAACTACCCCGTATATGGAAACTTGAACCTGGCCAAGGTCGCGGGCGTGCCGGTCGGCAGCTTCCGGATCCAGTCGAACGGCCAAGTCTTTCAGATGATGCCGTAAGAAATCGTCCCGATTCCGAACTCTTAAAAGGCGGCCGACAGGCCGCCGTTTTTTCATTTTTCGACTCCGGCGAACGAAGGGACGGCCGGAGCGCGACACGCGAGACGGTCCCGCCGCCAAAGGCGCGCCCGGGCTTGCCCTTGACCGGCTTCCGGCAACCGTGCGCCGCTCATGCCTTTGCGCGGACTCATCTTCGACTTCGACGGCCTCATGGTGGACACCGAGACGGCCACTCTCGAAGCCTGGCGACAGGTGCACGCCGAGGACGGCTTTGTCGGCGATCCCCGCGTGCTCCACGCCTGCGTGGGCCATGTGGACGTCGCCGCCGACCTCTGGACCGCGTATCCGGAATCCTACGACAGAGGCTCCCTGTCCTCGCGTTTCCTCGAAGGCACCCGCCGCCGCTGCCGCGAGGCGCCGGTGCTGCCCGGCGTGCGGGAGCTGCTGGAGACCGCCCGCGACTCCGGTCTGCGCCTGGCCGTGGCGTCCAACTCCTCGCACCGCCACGTGGACGGACACCTCGCCGCCCGGGGGCTGCTCGAGTTTTTCCAGGCCGTCCTCTGCAGGGAAGACGTGCCGCGGGGCAAACCCGCGCCCGATCTCTACCTGGCCGCGCTCGGGCGCCTGGGCCTGGAGCCGGCGGAGGCGGTCGCCTTCGAGGACTCCATGCCGGGACACGCGGCCGCGGCCGCGGCGGGGTTGCGCGTGGTGGTCGTGCCCAACTCCACCACCGTGTCGGATCCTTTTCCCCACGCCTCGCTTCGGCTGCCGTCGCTGGCCGGCCTCCGGCTCGGTTCGCTCGGCGACCTGCCCCGCCCCGCGCCCGTCGAAAAGTCCTGCGCGTGATCCGGCGCAGTGGGCGGGCGCAAGAGCCACGCCCCGCGCGGGCGCCGCGGACCGCCGACGCGCCCGCCGGCCGACCACGGAACCGCCGGGATGCCGGTCAGGGGAGCTTGGCCAGCACGCCCGACACGGTCTGGAGCAACACCTGGTCGGCGGCGACATCCAAGGCCGCGGCGGCCTCCTCCAACACCCCGCGCGACGGCTTTCGCATCGCCAGAAGCCGGGGGAGCTGGCGGCGCAGCGCATCGCGGTCGCGCAGGCGGGCGCTCACGAGCACGAGCTCGCTCAACGCGAGCTGGTTGTAGGGATCCTGCGCGACCGCGTGACCCAAGGCGCGCGCGGCGGCCTGCTCGGCGCCCACGAGCACGAGCTGGCGGGCGAGAAAGAGGCCGTCGACGGCGCGAAGCTGCGCGCGGTTGAGAAAAGCGGAGAGCTGGAGATCTCCCTTCTCCGGATCCCCCAGACCGTAGTAGGCGACGGAGCGCAGGCCGGCGAGATAGGAGCCGAAGTCGCGGATGCGCCCTTCTCCGTCGACGAGCTTTTGATCCGCGACCGCGAGCGCGCCCGCATAGTCCTGGGCCGCCAGGCGGGCCTGCACGGAGGTGAGGATGAACATCTCCGGGCTGTGGCCCTTTTCGATCGCGCGGTCGTGCACGCGCGCGGCCAGCGCCACGTCGCCCACGTCGAGCGCGAACCAGGCGAGTTGTTGAAGCGCGGCCGGGTCTTTGTCGAAAGCCGCGAGGTAGGCGTCGGCCTCGGCGCGCACGGCGGGGAAATCCGCGGTGTCGTGCAGGGTGTAGAGCAGGTCGAGGCGCGGGCCGGGACTGTCGGTGTCGAGGGTGAAGCGTTCGCGCGCGGCCTTGTGGGCGGCCTCGGTGTCCCCCAGATCGCGATGATAGCGGATAAGACGCACCAGGATGTCGTCGCGCTGGGGGAAATTCGCGCGCTCCGCCACGAGACGGCGCACCGCCAGCTCCTTGTGCCCGCGATCCCAGTCGGCCTGCGCGAGCAGGAGCTGGCCTTCGGCGGACCGGTTCAAGCCCCAGTCGGCGATGATCTGCTCGGCCTGGTCGTAGGCTCCGCCGTTTTGCAGCGCGGTGGCGGCGTTGAGGGCGAAAAACAGATGCTTGAGCTGCTCGTCCGGTTTTTCCGGCATCAACCGCTTGGCGAGCGTGAGCGCGCGGGTGTCGTCCTGCACCTCGAAGAGCAGCATGAAAAGGAGACGAAGGTATTCCTGCTTGTCCTCCTTCGAGGCCTGTTCGGCGCCGGCCTCGAGGGTGTCGAGGGCGTAGTCGACGCGGCCGAAGGCGATGTAGGCCGTGCCGAGCAGCTGCCGCCGCGGCAGGTCGTCGGGCACCTGGGAGAGTCCGGCGCGAAGATAGACCACCGCGGCATTGTGCTTGCCCTCGCTCCACGCCTTTTCGCCCAGCGCGAGGCGATGGCGCGCCAGTCCGAGCCGGGCCTCGTCCCATTTCCACGGAAACAACAGCATCTCGTAGCGGGCGGTCTCGTAGTCGCGCCGGTAGCGCAAATTGGCCCAGACCGCCGCGGTGCCGAACTCCCATCCCACGATCGCCAAGGCGAGCAAGGTGAGCCCGACCCGCTTCCAGTAAACGTAGAGGAAGGATTTTTTCTCGTCGGTGAAACGGACCCAGAGCCGAAAACGGTGGCGAGGGTCCTCGGGCGAAAACACGCGAAGATCTTTGTTGGTCTCCATATCCGGGTCTTGGGAAGCGGGCGTAGAAAGGGCGAAAAAAAGCCCCGTCGCGAACGACGGGGCCAGGGAGCGAAGTTGAAGGGACGTCCGTCGTCGGTTCGCGAATCAAGCGCGGACGGCGCGGCGGCGGCGGGAACCGGCCCAGACGAGCGCGGCGGCGGCGGCCAAGGCGGCGGCGCTGGAGGGCTCGGGGATCGCGGAGGCGAGGACGAGCTCGCCGTTGCCGTTGAATCCGGCGGCCTGGCCTCCGATGGTGAAGGCCGAGGTCAGACCCGCCACCGTGACCGAGGCGAAGCGGATGTAGTTGGTCGCCGAGTGGGTGTAGTTGAGGACGTTCACCACGCCGGAGAGCGTGCCGAGGCTGGCGAAGGTGAAGGTCGAGCTGGTCAGCCCGCCGAAGTTGATCGTGCTGGAGCCGGCGCCGGTGCTGAGCGCGCCGAGGCTGTAGGCGCCGTTCGTGCCGCCCAAGGCGATCGTGCCGCCGTTGTTGAGCGTGACCGGCTTGGCGAAGGAACCGGTGGAGCCGAGGCTGAGCGTGCCGGTGCTGTTGACCGTCAGGCCCGAGCTGCCGGCGATGGCGGAAGGCGTGACCGAGAGGGTGCCGGCGCCGATGATCGTGGAGCCGGTGTAGGTGTTGGTGCCGGACAGGCTCAAGGTGCCGGTGCCGGACTTGGTGAGCGAGGTGCCGGCGCCGGCGAGAGGAGCGCTGATCGTCGAGGTGCCGGTGCTGACGGAGAGGACGGAGGCGGCCTGCAACGTGATGGCGGAGGTGCCGGTGACCGAGTAGCCGGTCGTGTTGAAGGTGATGTTGCCGACGGAAATCGCGGCGTTGGCGGTGACCGTGCCCGCGGTGCCGCCGAACACCGCCTCCGTGGCGGCGTTGTTCGTGTTGCTCCAGTGGGACAGGTCGCCGTTCGCGACGCCACCCGTGGACAACGACGACCACACACGAGAACCCGCGGCGCCCGAAGTGATCCAGTTGCCGGTGCCACCCACGCCGGCGGTGGTGTTGTTGGCGTCGTAATACAGCTGCGCCGAGGCCACCGAGGCCAAGCCGAGCGAAGCGATGGCCGTGGCGAGGACGGCAACCGAGCGAGTGGAAGAGGTCGTGTTCATTGTGATTGAAGATGAAAAACTAGCGCGAAACAGAACCAGGATTGAGACCCCATCCATTAAGACGGAAACCCCTACCTTATCTGGGTTAATAACCCTAGGTATCAGCGGGGCGAATGCCGCGTAAACGAAATCCTTAGACCCGGTATAAATGAATTATAAAATTAAGCCCTATATGGCTTAATTAAATAGACCCATTAAGACACTTTTGTGCCTTTTTGGCTCTTATTAATAGCTGGCAGCGGATTACGAGAATGCTCTTCACGGTCATTTTTTGCCGCCTCCATGCGAAAACCCCCGTCTGCGCCTTGGTAAAACCCCCTTGTGACCCCGGCTCGCACCCCCATGCGCCCAACCGGGTTTTACGGAGAGCCGTGGGGCCTCTCCCGGCACTCGTTAAGGCCAATCTCTTCAATTTGTTAGGCAGGCGGCCGCATACTATTTTTTAACCATTTTGCGACGCTGTGAGGTATGAAACCCCTCCAGCTCCTCGCACGAGCCTTCGCCCTCTCGCTCCCGTTCGCAGGGCTCCCGACATTCCTTTGCGCCGGTCCGGAAAATCAGGCCGTCCAGGCTTGGGCGGAAGCTTCCGCCAACTCGTCCGCCCTCACGCTTCGCTGGAAAGCCGACGACGTCGCCGTTCCGCTCGCCTACGAGGTGCAGACCAAACTCCCGGAAGCCTCCTCTTGGACCTCTCTCGCGAGCCTCCCCGGAAGCGCGCTCTCCTATGTGGACGCCTCGGCCTCGCCCGGCGTCGCGCACGAATATCAGATCATCAAAAAGCACAGCACCTACACCGGCTACGGCTACGCCCAGGCCGGCGCCGCCCTGCCCGCCGTCGAAAGCAGGGGCGCCCTCGTCTTGATCGTCGAGCAGTCGCAGGCCGCCGCCCTGGCCCCCGAGCTCGCCCGCCTGCGCCTCGATCTGGTCGGCGACGGTTGGAAGGTGGTCCGCTACGACGTCCCGTCCACGCTCCCGCCCCCCGCGGTGAAAAGCCTCGTCCGCGACGCCTGCGCCGCCTTCCCCGGCGAGGTGCGCTCCGTGCTCCTCTTCGGCCACGTCGCCGTCCCCTACTCCGGCCAGTATGCGCCCGACGCCCACACGGACCACATGGGCGCCTGGCCGGCCGACGCCTATTACGGCGACCTCGATGGCGAATGGACCGACCTTTACGTGGACTACGCCCAGACCGCGAACGCCAGCGCCACCGAACGCGCGCGCCTCACCAACGTCCCGGGCGACGGCAAATTCGACCAGTCCATGATCCCCTCCGCGATCGAGTTGTCGGTGGGCCGCGTCGACCTCTCCAATCTCCCCGCCTTCGCCGAGACGGAGACAGCCCTCCTCCGCCGTTACCTCGATAAAAACCACGCCTATCGCCACGGCCTAGTGCCCGTGGCCCCCCGCGCGCTCGCCGCCGACTACATCGGCGTGCTCAACGGCGAATGCTTCTCCACCGGCGCCTACTCCGCCTTCTCGTCCCTCGTCGGCGCCTCCCGGATCAACAATCTCAACGCCACCCAGCCCGGTCTCGCCAACGTATGGCTCCCCACCCTCGCCTCCGGCACCCATCTGCTCGCCTACGGCGCCGGCTGGGGCACCTACACCGGCGCGCAGAACATCGCCACCACCGCGGGCTACGCCGCCTCCGCCCCGCAGGGCGTGTTCACCTTCCTCATGGGCAGCTACATGGGCGACTGGGACACGGGCGATAATCTCCTCCGCGCCTCGCTCGCCTCCCCCGGACTCGGTCTCGCCGCCGCCTGGGGCGGTCGTCCCCATTGGTTTCTCCACTCCATGGCCACCGGCGGCACCATCGGCGACGCCGCCCGCCTGACGCAGAACAACCGCGACACCTACCGCTCCATCACCAACTCGATGGCCAACTGCGCCCACATCGCGCTGATGGGAGACCCCAGCCTCCGCATCCATGTCGTCCGCCCCGCCGCCGACCTCCGCGCCACAGGGATCGCGGGCGGTGTCGCCCTCTCCTGGAGCCCTTCGCCCGACGCCACCCTCGGCTACCACATCTATCGCTCCGCCTCGCTCGACGGCGCCTTCACCCGGCTCAACGCCGCGCCCGTCGTCGGCCTGGCCTTCACCGACGCCGCGCCGCCCGCCTCCGGAGCCGTTTACATGGTCCGCCCGCTCCGCCTGGAAACCGGCGCCGGCGGCTCCTATCACAACCTCGGCGCAGGCGTCTTCGCCTCCACCCTCGCCGCCTCCGGCGACGACCTCGCCCCGCCCACCGTCCTCCTCTCCTCGCCCGCCTCCGGCACGACGATCACCGGCTCCGTCACGCTCTCCGCCGCGGCCTGGGACGACGTCGGCGTAGCCTCGGTCCGGTTCGTCGTCGACGGCCGCGAAGTCGGACAGCCCGTGACCGCCGCGCCCTACGCGCTCTCCTGGGACAGCGCCACCGTCGCCAACGGCACCCGCTTCATCTCCGCGCTCGCCACCGACGGCTCCGGCCGCACCCGCCTCTCCCCCGCCGTGGCCGTCACGGTGAGCAACCTCGTCTCCGCGCCGACCTCCGCCGGCGACACGCTCTGGCTCGACGACGCCCTGCCCGCCGGGGCCTCCGCGCTCACCGCCGACGGCTCCGCCTGGACCTGGGTCTCCGCCAAACCGGCCCCCTATTCCGGCCTGCGCGCACACGAGACCGCCTCCGCCTCCGGCACCGCGGAAAACCGCCTCCTCTTCGCCAACGCCCGCCCTGTCTCCATCGGGGACACGCTCTTCGTCCAGGTCTGGATCGATCCCGCCCGGCCGCCCCGCGAACTCATGCTCGCCTGGCGCACCGGCGCCGGCGTCGAAGGCTCCGCCCACTGGGGCGCCAACCTGATCCTCCGCGGACAGTCCGTCGCCTCGACCAACCGCCGCCAGCTCGGGGCGCTACCCAAGGCCGGCGTCTGGACCCTCCTCGAAGTCCCCGCCGACGTCGTGAAACTCGAAGGCTCGACCATCACCCGTCTCACCTTCGCGAGCCACGGCGGCCGCGCCGTCTGGGACTACGCCGGCGTCGCCGCCGCCGCGCCCCGCCGCTGAGGCCGCCTACTGCTTGACCAACACCAATCGGTAGCCGATCAGCCTGTCCCGGCGCGCCGGCTCGGCCTCGCGCGCCGGCGACTTCGCCACCGCGTCTCGCGAAGCCAAGGCGTCGCCCCCCGCCACCCGCGTGATCGGCCGGGTCTCGGCCGGGTCGGGCAAAAGCCATTCCGCCACGTTGCCGATGAGATCATGGAAACCCGCGGCGTTCGCCGCCAGCCGTCCCACCTCGCGCACCTGCCCGTCGGAGTTTTCCGCCAGCCAACCCTGCTGCTCGCTGTTCGCCAGCGCCGCGCCCCACTCGGCGAAAGTCGGCAGGCGCACCTCCGCGCCCAGGATCCAGCCCAGCCGCTTCGCCACCGCCCGCGCATCCTCCAGATTCACCGACTCCACCGGTCGCTTCACTCCCGGGAAACGGCTCGGGTTCGAACCCATGAGCCGCTCGTGCAAGCCCTGCGGCATCTCCACCCCCATCATCCACACGCCCGGGACGCCGGGCAAAGGCAGCAACAACCCCGAAAACTCCCGCTGCAAATCTCCCAGACGCGCCCGACGCGCCCAGAGAAAGGGCAGGCGCTCGCCCAGCTCCGCGTCCGGCGTCGCGCCCGCGGGAAAGGCCTTCGTCGCCTCCGCGATCTCCGCCATCGCCGCCTCCAGCTTGGCCGACGCGGCCGGCGCGTCGCCCGCGCGCAACAAGGCCGCCGCCTCCGCGTCCAGCCGCGCCGCCCGGGAAAGGTAGGGCGTCGCCCGCACCGCCTGCATCCCGCGCTCCAGCGCGGCCCGGTTGGCCGAGGCCTCCGACCCGGGCAGCTTCGCGTCGAGATCGGCTCGCAGCTTCTCCGCCGCGGCGAGCAAGGCCTCGCGCGCCGCCTCCGACTCCGCGCTCGCCCGGGCCTCGGCCAGGATCCGGACCAGCTCCGCCTCGCCGCGGGCGCGCGCGATCCCCGCCAGCTCGTCGTCGAGACGCCTCAGGCGCATCGCGCTCGCCGAGGGGGAGTCGGGATAGCGCGCGTTCAAATCCGCCTGCATGTCGCGCGCCTTGCGGAAAAGCGCCTCCGCCTCGTCGCCCTTCGCCTCCCGCGCCGCCGCCAGCGTCTTCTCCAACGCGTCCACCACCGGACGCACCTCGGCCCAAAGCACCTGGCGCTCCAGCCGGCGGATGATCTCGCGATCCTTCGCGTCGTCGGCCGCGGTCCCGCGCGCCACCTCCCGCAGGTCGGCCAAGACCGCCTTCATCCGCGCGATCACCTCCGCCGTCGCCTCGCCCGCCGGGGCCTCGCGCAGCAGATCCGTCGCCCGCGCCCGCGTCATCGCGGCCACCAGCCCGGCCCGCTCCGCGCGCCACGCCTCGCGTTGCTCCGCCCCCTCGGCCTCGTCGGCGATCAGCGCTTCGAGCAAGGGCAGCAGCGCCGCGGGCTCGGCCTTGGCCGCGCGCGCCGTCTCCAGCGCCTTCCGCCCCTCCAGGTCCGCCCGCGCCGCCGGCGCAAGCGCCCAGCCCGCCGCCAGCGCGCAAAGCGCCCAGCCCGCCGCCTTTGTCTTAAAACCCCGTGATCCACCGCTCATGCGCGAGCCGTTTGACCAAGTGTTTACCGATTGCAATCCCATCCTCCCGGCCGGCGGGCTGGCTCCCTGCCCCGTCACCGCGTCCGATCACGGCGCAAATTTCCCGTCCATCCCTTAGCCAAGCTCGAAGCTCGTGATCCCGTGGATCCGATCCAAAGGCAGCCTCGGAGCCGGGCCTCGATACATCCGCGCCGTCTCGAAAACCGGCGCCAAACCGCGACTCCGCGCCAGCGCCCCCGCCGCGCGATTCGGCTCCGGCGCGTCGAGAAACACCCGCTCGCCCGGCGCCAGCCCGGCCAGCGAATCGAACAAAATCTCCGCCGCCGCGGCGTCCTCCGCGAACAAAGGACCGATCTTCACGCCCTCGCCGCAACGCCGCGCGACGCCGAAGCCCGCGATCCGCCCGTCGCGCGAGAGGACCCGCGCCCGGCTCTCCGGCAGGGCCAGCCAGGCGCGCAAGAACGTCGGCCTCGCGCGGCCGAAATGCGCCGCGTCGTAGGCGGCAAGCGCCTCGAAGGACACCGATCCGGCCGGCTTTAGGCCGGGCGCGCGATCCGCCTCCGCCGCCGCGCCCGCCGAGGGCGCCACGCCGCCGTGGCGCACGTTGCGATGCGCCAGGACGAAACCGGACTTCGCGTAGTTCGCCTGCTGCGCCGGCACTCCGTCCAGCCCGACGGTCCGTCCCTCCAGTCGCGCCATCGCCGCGCTCCACAAGGCCAGGCCACGACCTTTTCCGCGCTCCTCCGGCGCCACGATGTAGAATCCGAGAAACCCGAAGCCCGCGTCCGCGCGCACCGCCGAGATCACACCGACCGGCCGTCCCTCCCGCTCCGCCACCAGGAAGCCCTCCGGATCGGCCGCGTGAAACGCCGCGCCGTCGTGCCGCCCCGGATTCCATCCCTCCCTCGCCGCCCACTCTACGGGCAGGCTCATCTCTTCGAGGCGGAGCGGACGGATCGAAAGCTCGGGGTTCATGGAGAAAAAGCGGAACCGGCGACGGCGTTAAAAGAGTTCGCCCTGGCGCAGACCCTCGCGCCGCGTCGCGTCCAGCGTGCTGTGCTCGAGCAGCCAGCGCAGCGACTTGTCGCCCCAGCCCGGCGTCTCCGCCAGCCGCGCCAGCAGGAGCGCCCCGGCCAGCGCGTCGTAGAGCGCCGCATGGTAATGGCGCCGCCCCGCCGGGCAGATCTCCGCCGCCAGCGCGTCGAGCCGCGCCTGCAAACCTTCCGCCGCGACCAGTTCGCCGAGTTTCGCCGGCGCCTCCGCCCCGCGCGCCTGCGGATAAAGCCGCCCCGTGTCGATCCACGGCCCCCACTCCGCCGTCGCCTCCGCGTCCTCGCGGGAAAAATCCCGCGCCGCCCGCGCGTAGGGCCAGACCGACTTGATCAAGGTGTTCTCCGCGTTGGCGAAATGCGCCGCCAGCGGCCCGCCCTCCCGCAGCGCCGCGAACGTCTCGAAATCCTCCGCGAAGGGCGCCGCGCCCGCCGTCGCCTCCGCGTCCAGCCCGTGCACCGCCGTGTCCTCCGCCCGCACCCGCCCCGTCGCCCGGCAGGTCCGCCCGCGCGCCGACACGATCTCGCCGCCGCGCAGCGAGACGACGCCGTATTCAAGGATCCCCGACACGGTCGAGCCCTCGAAGTCGACGAAGTGGATGAGTTGATCCGGCCAGGGCATGGGATGGCCCACGAAACACACGAAAGCACACGAAAACCCAAGCCTCATCCCGGATCGATTTTCGTGTCTTTTCGTGTGTTTCGTGGGCAACTCTAAGGTTTCTCCGCCTCCCATGGACCTCGCCCCCTACCGCGCCTTCATCGCCGACCTCGCCGCCGAGAGCGGGGACTTCATCCGCCCCTTCTTCGGCCGCGCCGACCTCGCCGTGGAGGCCAAGGGCGACGCCTCGCCCGTCACCGCCGCCGACAAGGGCGCGGAGGAGCTGCTCCGCCGTCGCATCGAGGCGCGTTTCCCCTCGCACGGCATCATCGGCGAGGAGTTTGGAAACGTCCGCGAGGACGCCGAATTCACCTGGGTCCTCGACCCCATCGACGGCACCAAGAGCTTCATCACCGCCGTCCCGCTCTGGGGCACCCTCATCGCCCTCCTCCATCGCGGCCAGCCCGTCCTGGGCTGCATCCACCAGCCCGTCCTCGGCCAGCTCATGATCGGCGACGGCGCCGTCACCACGCTCAACGGCCGCCCCGTGCGCTGCCGCGCCACCGCGCGCGTCGAGGAGGCCACCGTGCTCACGAGCGACCACCTCAACCTCGCCCGCTACCAGGACGGCCCCGCCTGCGAACGTCTGCTCGCCCGCGCCCGGCTCGTCCGCACCTGGGGCGATTGCTACGGCTACCTGCTGCTCGCCGCCGGCCACGCCGACGTCTGCCTCGATCCGATCATGAACCCGTGGGACATCGCCGCCCTGGTCCCGATCGTGCGCGGCGCCGGCGGCGTCATCTCCGACTGGCGCGGCTCCGCCGCCTACCCCGCGGACCATATCGTCGCCGCCGCCACCCCGGCACTCCATGCCGAGGTGATCGCCGCGCTCCGCGCCTGAGCCGCGCCCGGTCGACGGCGCCACGCCCGCGTCGGGCTTGCCCGACGTGGGCGGATCGGTCAGATGGGCGCATGTTCAAGCCCCTGCTCATCGCCGGCTTGTTGATCGCGCTCTCCGCCGTCCCCGGCGCGCAGGCCCGCACCCTCACCGCCGCCGACGGCCGCGTGATCGAGGCCGAGGTCGTCGGCTTCGAAGGCGTCGAAAAGGTCGTCATCAAGCGCACCGACACCGGCCAGACCTTCACCCTGCCCGTCGACTCCTTCTCCGAGACGGACCGCGCCGCCCTCGTGAAAGAGGCCAAGGCCGAGGCCGCGAAGCCCCCTCCCCCGCCCGCCGCCGGCGAGGTCGATCTCGAACTAGCCCGAAAGGCCGCGTCGGGAAACCCGGTGGTCACGCCCGTTTACAGCATCCGCACGGGTGATCGAGAGCGTGTCGGCTCCATCACCGTCACGCCCGTCGACGCCTCCTACGCCATCACACTCGTCAACCGGGCCCGGCGCCCCTTCGACAAGCTCCGCATGGAATACGTCCTCTTCGCGGAGCGCACCCCGCGCGGAGGCATCCGCAACAAAGTCCTGTATCGCAAAGCGGGGAGCATGGACCTGCCTGTCCTGCCCGCCGGCGAACGCGTCGTCGTCAACACCGTAGGGATTCCCGCTCGAAAGGCGGACCTCGACGGCTCCGCCTACTGGGGCGAAAGCAACCTCCCGGTCGACCTGAAGGGGATCTGGTTGAAAATCTACCAAGGCGACACGCTGGTCATGGAAGAGGCCTCCCCGACCAACCTCGCCACCGACCAGCCTTGGAAAGCGCCGGACGCCACCCTCGACTCCGCGCCGGCCCGCCGCACCCGATGACCCTCCCCATCCGCCTGCCCGCCCTCCTCCTCTGCGCCCTCGCCGCCTCCGCGCAGGCCCGCACCCTCACCGCCGCCGACGGCCGTGCGATCGAGGCAGAGGTCGTCGGTTTCGAAGGCGCCGACAAGGTCACGATCAAACGCGCCGACACCGGCAAGAGCTTCACCCTGCCCATCGACTCCTTCTCCGAAGGCGACCGGACCGCGCTCCGGGCCGAGGCCGTCGAAAGCGCCGGAGCCGTCAAAAAGCCCAAGCCGCTCCCCGCCGACGCGCTCGTCCTCGAACTGGGCCGCGTGAAATTCGACACCCGGCGCGAGAAACAGGACATCGAGCTGTCCAACGGCTCCGTGCGCCGCAACGGCATCAGCATCACCGAGGAGGACTGGGGCTACTCCGTCACCCTCCGCAACACCACCCTCAAGCCCGTCGAGGGGCTGCGCGCCGAATACATCCTTTTCGTCAAGGCGGACAACCCCGGCGAATCCGCCGTGCGCGCCGACGCCCGGCTCAAGCGCACCACCGGCGCCCTCGCCTTCGATCCCGTGCCCCCGGGCGATCGCGTCACGCTTCGCACCCAGCCCATCGTCGTCCGCAAACGCGAACTCGCCAACGGCATCGTCTGGCGCGGCAGCGACGACGCCAAGTCGCGCGACAGCCTGCACGGCGTCTGGCTCCGCATCTACCAAGGCGACAAGCTCGTCCTCGAGCAGGCCTCGCCGGGCAACCTCTCCCAGACCGAATCCTGGACCGCCGACGGCTCTCCCTGAGCCGGACGCGGGCGTCGCGGACGAACGCCGGGCGGACCGGCCCCGCCGCGGCTCGCGTTCACGTTCGCGTTTTCCCGCGGATCACCCCGAGTTCTTGCCCGCGGAGACAGGCGCGGCCTGCTTTTCCACCAGACGCGGGGACGTGGGCGAAGAAATCAGGTCGCCCTTGTCCTCCGGTATCGCGCCCTGCCGCTTGTTTTTGATCAGCCAGCTGGCGGTCTCGTAGTAGGCGATGGCGTCGTCGATCGGCGCCTGGTCCGCGCGCAGCGGCGTCAAGACGTGCCGTGCGGAGTCGTAGGAAAACACCGCGCGCCGCCGCACCGGTGAGAGCAGGGCCAGCCGCTCGCCGGTGAAGAGTCCCAGCTTCTGGTAGTTGCCGATCAGCGCCCGACCCGGGCCCTCGCCGGCCAGCGCGTTCTCGCCGAAAAACCGGCTCGGGTAACTCCAGTTGAGCAACGCGAGCAGCGTCGGCGCATAGTCCACCTGGCTGCACAAAGCCTTCACCGCGCCCGGCGCCACCTGCCCGCCCGGCGCGTAAATGATGAGCGGTATGTGGTGGTTGCGCACCTCCAGCTCGGCGCGGCCCGCGCTCGACGCGCAATGATCGGCGACCACCACGAAGATCGTGTTCCGGAACCACGGATGCGACTCCGCCTCGCGCAGGAAGCGACCGATCGCGTGGTCGGTGTATTTCACGCCGCCCGCCCGCTTCGATCTGCCGGACGGCAGATCGATCCTCCCCTCCGGAAAGGTGAAGGGCCGGTGGTTCGAGGTGGTCATCAAGAACTGGAAGAAAGGCCGGCCCGCCGCGTGCTGCGCGTCCGCCTCCCTCAACGCCCGGCCGAACAGGTCCTCGTCGCAGGCGCCCCACGCGTTGGCGAAGGTGACCTCGCCGGGCCCGAAGAGCTTGCGGTCGACGACGCGGTAGCCGTTGCCGCCGAAGAAATCGTTCATGTTGTCGAAATACCCGTAGCCGCCGTAGATGAAGGCGGTGTCGTAGCCGCGCGTGCGCAGCACCGAGCCGAGGGTGAACAAACCCTCGTTGCCCGGCCGCTTCACCAGCGAACGCCCGGGCGTGGGCGGCACCGACAAGGTCAGCGCCTCCATGCCCCGGTCGGTGCGGTTGCCCGTGGCGTAGAAATTATCGAACACGAGCGAGCGAGCGCAGAGCTCGTCCAGATTCGGAGTCCAGCCCGACTTGCTCCCGAAACGGCCGAGAAACTCGCCGCTCAGGCTCTCCACCGTGATCTGCACGATGTTCGATCGCAGCTCCGGCTCGCCCGGTCGCGGCGCCGCCGCGACGCGGGCCAGATCCCGCCCGTCCGAAGACGCGCCTGCGAAAGCCGCGGCGTCCCGCGCCGTCCGCGCCTTCACCCGCGCGAAGGCCGCGTCGACCGGCAGGGTCGCGTAAAATTGATCGTAATCGAGGTTGTTCGCCCGGAACGCCGCCACGAAGGACCAGGGGCCGTTTTTCGCCAGCTCCCTCTCGTAGTTGTTTTTCCACGACGGAAGTAATTCCTCCGACATCGCCGCCCCCAGGGCCACCGCGCCCGCGACCCAGATCGCCGCGAAGCGCCAGCGCGCGCCGGCGCCCGCCTCCGCGGCCTCCAGCCAGCGGCGCATCCATCCGAGCCGGTTCGCCGCCCACAGGGCCAGACCCGCGCCCGCCGCCAACGCCGCGAAGATCGCCGGCATCGGGTAGGACTCGCGGATGTTGCCCAGCACCTCCTGGGTGTAGACGAGATAGTCGACCGCGATGAAATTGAAGCGCGCCGCGAACTCGTCCCAGAACAGCCACTCCGCCACGCCGACGAACACGAGCGCAGCCAAAACGAAAAAGGCCGCCGTCTGCGCCGCGCGCCGCCCCGCCCGGCCCGCGAAAAAGCGCCGCGGGAGCGCGGCCAGCGCGAGCACCACCGGCACCGACCACCAGGCCGCCGCGGCGAGGTCGAACGCCGCCCCCCAGACATAGGCCGCGATCAGCCCGCCCCCATGGCCGAGCACGGACGCGGCCTGGATATTGAGCGCCACCCGCGTGGCCAGAGCGGCCGCGAGAAACGCGCCGACAAACAAAACCGCCCCGCCGAAACGGTGGGCGAAAAGCCGGGAAAAAAACGCGCGCATCGGATCAGCCCAGACGCGCCAGCGCCGCCACCGCCACGAACGCGATCGGGAACCAGACCACCTCGCGCAACGCGCGCGTCACGTCGCGGGGATCCAGAGTCAGCGCCGCCCGGGTGCGGTGGCCGCCCAGACGCGGGAACAGACGCGGCGTCGACTCGCGATAGGCCGGATAAGTCTGGGGGAACAAAGCCGTCAGGCGCGCCTCCTCCGAGCGGATCACCGCGTGGTAATAGGCGAGAAACAAGGCCACCGTGGCCGGCACCATCGGCCAGCGCAGCGTCGCGAGCGCCACGCCCACCGCGCCGATCAGCGAGAAAAAGTAAAGCGGGTTGCGCACCATCGAATAGGGGCCGTCCTGGCACAGCTCGGCGTTCTTGCGTCCCGCGATGTAGAGCGCGCACCACACCCGGCCCAGCATCGCCACGATCACCGCGAACAACCCGATCGCCAGCGCAGCCGCCTCGAGCCGGCCGTCCCGCACGGGCGCGAGCCTCGCCCCCCAGACCGCCAGCCCCGCCAAGACCATCCAGCTGGCGGGCTTGCGCAGCTTTTCCACCGGCGTCCGGCGACGCGGGGAGGCGGTCGCTCCGGCAAGGTTGAGGGGCAAAGGAAGGGGTGCGGAAGTCGTGTTCATGCGCCCAGTCAGACCGCCGGACGCCCGCGGCGTTGGAAGGATGACAAAACCGTAATCCGGACGTAATGCTTCGCCGTCAGTTCGCGCTCGTCGCAAATCCCGCTCCTCCGCCACACTCCGCCCACAACATGCGCGTGCTGGTCGTCGAGGATGAACGGAAAGTCGCGAGCCTGATCCGCTCCGGGCTCGAGGAGCAGGGCATGTCCGTCGAGACCTGCCACGACGGCGACACCGGCTGGCAACGCGCCGCCGGCGAACGCTTCGACGCCCTCGTGCTCGACATCATGATACCCGGCCGCGACGGACTCAGCCTCGTCCGCAAGCTGCGCGCCGAACGCCACACCGTGCCCGTCCTGCTCCTCACCGCGCGAGGCGACGTCCGCGAACGCGTCGAGGGCCTCGAAGCCGGCGCCGACGACTACCTGCCCAAGCCCTTCGCCATGCCCGAGCTCGTGGCCCGCCTCCGCAGCATCGCCCGCCGCCACAGCGGGGCCACGCTCAACCTCCTCGCCTGCGGCGACCTCGTCATGAACCTCACCTCCCGCGAGGTGAAACGCGGCGGCGACGCCATCGCCCTCACCCCGCGCGAATTCTCCGTGCTCGAGGCGCTCCTCCGCACGCCGGGCGCCGTCGTCACCCGCACCGAGCTCAGCCAGCAGGTCTGGGGCTACCAGTTCGATCCCGAGACCAACGTCGTCGACGTGGCCGTCCAGCGCCTGCGCCGCAAGATCGACGACGGCCGCCCCGTCCGCCTCATCCAAACCGTCCGCGGCATGGGTTACAGCATCGACGCGGGCGCGCCCGTCGCATGAGGCCCCTCGCCTTCAACACCCGCCTCGCCCTCGGCGGCGCGCTGCTCGTCCTCGTGGCGCTCGCGCTCTTCGCCACCGCCTCGCTGCTCTTTTTCCGCTACGAGCAGTTCGAGCAGGTCGACCTCGAGCTCCGCTCCACCCTGGCCGAACCCCTGGACAAGCGCGGCCTGCCCGAGTCGCCCCCGCCCTACGTCTCCGTCGCCCGCCTCGACCACGCCGGGAAAATCGTCGCCGCCACCGAACGCTTCCCCGCCGACCTCGCGTCGCGCGCGCTCGACCACGCCGGCCCGGTCAACGTGTCCGCCCCCGCCCCCGGCTGGCGCCTGCTCTCGGGAGAAACCCCCGAGGGCGCGCTCGTCGCCGCCTACGATCTTTACGAGGTGCGCGACGTGACCGTGGACATGCTCCAGGCCTGCCTGCTCGCGTTGCCCATCCTCGCCGCGCTGGCCGGGATCGCCGTCTGGTGGTTCTCCCATCGCGCGCTCCGGCCCCTCCGCGAGCTCACCGCCGCCACCTCCGGGGTCGCCGCCCTCCGGCTCGACCAACGCGTGCCCGAGCCGCCCGCCAACGACGATCTGCGACGCCTCGCCCTCGCGTTCAACGCCATGCTCGCCCGCCTCGAGACCGGTTTCGAGCAGGCCCGCCGTTTCTCGGCCGACGCCTCCCACGAACTACGCACGCCCCTCACCATCATGCGCGGGGAGATCTCGCGCCTGCTCCGCAATCCCGGCCTCACCCCGCAGACCGAGACCGCCCTCCTCAGCCTCCAGGAGGAGATCGGCCGCCTGGAACGCATCACCGAGCACCTCCTGCTCCTCGCCCGCCTCGACGCCGGCCAGGTGAGCGCGGAGCACTTCGAGGAGCTGGATTTCGCCGCCCTCGTCGCCTCCGTCTGCGAAGACGCCGAACTGCTCGCCGGCGCCCGCGATGTCCGGCTCAGCGTCGCGCCCACCCCGGCCGCCCGGGTGCGGGGCGACGCCCTGCTGCTCCGGCGCGTCATCCTCAACCTCCTCGACAACGCCACCCGTTACAACCAGCCCGGCGGCGAAGTCGCCTGCGAGCTCGCCCTCGCCGGGGACCGCGTCGAGCTGCGGGTGCGCAACACCGGCGTCTCGATCTCGCCCGAGGCGCGGGCCGGCCTCTTTCGCCGCTTCTACCGCGCCGACGCCGCCCGCGGTCGCGGGGGACACGGCCTCGGCCTCGCCCTCTCTCGCGAGATCGCGCGCAGCCACGGCGGCGAGCTCTCGCTCCGACCCGACCCCGCGCCCGGCCTCACCGAGTTCATCCTATCCCTGCCCGCAAAAACCGCCGCGTAGGCCTCACTCGCCCAACACCCACTCCGAGCCGTCGGCGTTGAAAACCCGCTTCGCCGTCGCCGAGCGCCAGCCGCGCCACACCCGGTCGCACTGATGCGGCAGACGCACCACGCTCGGCATCGAGATCGCCGCCCTGTCCCGCGGACAAGCCCACGCCCGCCCCTCGCTCCACGCCAGCGTCATCGCCGGCAGATCGATCAACGACACCGCCTCGTCCGACACTCCGGCCCCTCGCCCCCTGCTCCCTGCCCCCTGCCGCTCGTGCGCCCCGCGCACGAGCAACGGCACGCGCACGCTTTCCTCATGCGGCCAGCCTTTGCGAAACAGCCCGTGCGCCCCGTGCATGTCGCCGTGCACGGAAGTCACCACGACGATCGTCTCGGGCGCGACCCCCGCCAGCAGCCGCCCGATCGCCGCGTCCGTCGCCGCGATGTGCGCATGATAGCCCGCCAGCTCCCGCCGCGCCTGCGCCTCGACATCGCCGCCCCGCGGCACGTTCGCGGGCAAGACCAGATCCTCCGGCCGCGGTCGCATCACCCCCGCCGGAGTCGACGCAGCGTAGGGCGGGTGCGGTGCCTCCAGGCTCGCCACCGCAAATCGCGGCCGCCCGTCCGCCCGCCGCGCCAACCACTCCGCCGCCAGCTCCGAGATCACATCGCTCTGATAACCCGCGCGTCGCTCGAAGCCCGCGACGCCGTCGCCCTGCAGCCAGGGGTCGTTGAGCAAAAAGCCGCCCTCGAAACCGACCCAGTGCGCGAAACCGCCGCGCGCCTCGGGTGGCACGACGACGCGCGCCGCCGCCTCGCCGACCAGCGGCGCCGCGCGGTCGCGCTCGCCCACGCCCCACTTGCCGAAAAACGCCGTCGCGTAGCCGCGCTCGCCCATCGAGCGCCCGATCGTGCGCGCTCCCCGAGGCAAGACGTCCCAGTAGTCGGCCACGCCGTTCTCCGGCGAAGGCGCGCCGGTCAACATCGCCGCCCGCGCGAAAGGCCCGAAGGGATGCGGCGTCACCGCCTGCGCGTAGTTGACCGTCCGCGGATCGGCCGCGAGCGCGTCGAGCGCCGGTGTGCGCGCGTTCGGATCGCCCGCGTAACCGCAGGCCTGCGCGCGCCACTGCGTCGTCACGATCCAGAGAATGTCGGGCAAGCCGGACGCCATGCCCACACCCTTCGCCACCCCCGACCCGCTGGCAACCCTCCGCCCGCCCGGCTTCCACATCCGCCTCCGCCGCACACGATCCCAATGTTCGTAATACGAACATTGACCCAAAGCCCGCCCGGCGGCCCGGCGGCTGCGCGCGGGCACCACGCCACGCCAGGCCTTGCCGCCGCGAATGTTCGTATTACGAACATTTGTCATGAGCACGAATCTCCATCCTCGGCTGGGCGCGTTGTTCGACCTTGCGGCGATCCTGGAGGAGGCGGCGCGCGAAATGACGAAGGCGGCGCGCAAGCGGGCCAACGAGCGCCGCCCTCGCGTCCGTCGCGGGGCGACCCTGCGACCGGGCGGCGACACGCCGTTGTGGAACGCGCTGGCCGAACTCAGCCGCCCCCTTCTCCAGCGACGCGGCGCAAGAGCCATCCTAGCCCGCGAGCTCGGCGTCCACCGCGCACGCGTGGGCGAATATTTCGACAAGCAATCCGCGATGCCCGACGCGGAACGCGCCCTGCGTTTGGTCGTGCTGCTCGCACGCGCCGCGCGCCGGGAAACCAAATCCGCCCCTCCCGCCAATGTTCGTAATACGAACATTGGCGCGGAACCTTGACCGGAACACGCCGTCGGGGCGCGGCGCGGGTTTCGGAACGCGGTTTACTTGAGGCTCTGCGGCAGCGCGAAGTAGCGCTTCGCCACCGCCTCGAGCACCGGGCCGGTCGGCGTCGCCTTCACATCGGCGCCGAGCGGAAGTTCGCGCTGCGGGAGAAAATTATTGATCAGCGCGCAGGTGTCGGCGCTCACCATCACGCCGAGCATCTCGCCGGTCTTGCTCAGCACGAGGTCGCCGCGCGAGGGCGAGAAGTCGCCGAAGAGACGCCGAACAAGCCGGTTGTCGACCTTCACGTAACCGGGGTTGCGCGGGTCGATCTTGAATGACAGCTCGCCGTAGCCCGCGCCGCCGGCGCTGATCAGCACCGCCTCGGGGAACTGGAAGGGCTCGAGCGCGAGCAGGTAGGGCTCGCCACCGAGTCGCTTCGACTCCTCGTCCGTCAGGCGCACCAGCACGATGCGAGGGTCGAGCGAGGCGAACTCGAGCTTCGCGGGCTGCACCGTTCCCTGGCCGCGCGTGATCGTGAGGAGGAGCTTGTCCCAATCGGGCTGGCTCGGCGCGCGCAGGTCGAAGGGCGTGTCGTCGACGTGCAGCAGAGCGACCGTCTCCTTGCCATCGCTCGCGAGCACCGTGCGCGATTCGGGCGTCTTCGTGACCGGGCCGAGAAAGGTCGAACGCGAGGCGGCGAAGCGCGCGCCCACGCGCCGCTGGAGAAAGCCCTCGAAGAGCGTGTTGGCGTTGATCGGCTGCGCCTCGCGAAACTCCTTCGCGAGCTCGCCGGTTTTTTCCGCGATCCGGCCGGCCGCCGCCGCGATCTGCGTGGTCGTCTCCTGCACGCGCTGACGCTCGGCGCGCTCCGCCTCGACCACCGCGCGGAGAGTCTGGGTCTGCTCCTGCAAGATCTGCTTCTCGCGCTCGGCGACACCGACCTTCACCGCCATCTCCTCGGCCCGGGCGCGGGCCGCGGCCTCGGCCGCCGCGGTGCGGGCGAGCTCGGCCTCGCGGCGCTTCGCCTCCGCCTCGCGGGCGGCGAGATCGCGGGCGAGCTGCGCGTTGCGCGCGCGCTCGGCCTCGGCCGCGGCGCGCGTGGCGGAAAGATTCTGGTCGAGCTCCGCGGCGGTCTTCTCCGTGCGCGCGAGATTTTCCGATAGCTCGGCCTTGGCTCGCTCGGCGGCGAGGCGCTCGGATTCGGTTTTTTCGAGATTGCGCGCGAGCTCGTCGCGGCGCGCCTGCTCATCCTCGAGCGAGAGACGCATCACCGCCACCATGTCCTGCTCGGGCGTGGCGGCGCCGGAACCGCCGGCCGGCGTAGTCGCGGCCGCCGGCGTGGGAGCCGCGGTGCGTCCGCGCGTGGCGGCGGGCTTGGCGTCCTCCCACCGCGTGAGCGCGAGCAGCGTCAGCAGCAGGAAGTCGCAGAGGATGAGGAGCAGCGTCTTGTTCATGTGCGGACCGGGCGGTTGGAGACGGAGGAATGGCCGCAAAAAGGCGCAAGGTTTCCGCGAGCGCATGGGACGTCACGGGCGCCTATAGGCGCGCGGGAGAGCCCCGTCGGCGGAAGAGAATTTTTGCGCTTCTTTGCGGCCATAAATCCGAGGTTTGAGCGGACGGCGCTCAGCGCGCCGTCACCGGCCCGCTCGCGATCAGGTCCTGCGCGGCGAGGATGAGGTTGGTCTTGTAGGGACGCACGTGGCGGATCTTCACCAACGCGACGCAGGTGATGCCGAGCAGGTTCGACGAGTAGGCGGCGAGGAGGTTGGGCTCCACGAGGCCGAGCACCTGGAGCACGAGCGCGGTGGCCGTCCCGCCGATGCCGAGGTAGAGGCCGCCGTCGAAGAGGTTTTCCTCGTTCTCCATCAGGCGGAGCTTCACGAGCGGCGGCAGGGCCTGGGCGTCGATGGAGCGGATCTTGGCGAGACACACCAGATACATGGCGATCTGCAGGGCGCCGAAGAGCGCGATGGCGAGGATTGAATGGAGGTCCATGGCGAAGGTGGGCGTGACGGTTTTGAGCGAATCGGGATCGGCGAGGTTCCCCAGCACGGGCATGGCCAACGTGAGGCCTTCGATGCGCGGCGTGGCGGAGCGGCCGAGATAGGGTTCGGTGACGAGCAGGAAGGCGCCGGTCGCGACGAGGGCGAGGACGCCGCTTCCGGCGTGAAAGGTTTTTTCCTGGCCGGCGTGCGGGACGAAGCCGCCGCGCATGCCGCGGTCGATCGCGCGCAAAATCAAATAGGCGCCCGCCGCGCAGAGCGCGAAGCGCAGGGCCAGCGCCCAACCCGGATGCAACAGCGCCAGCTCGACGAGCGGCTCCGGCGCCGGCGCGGGCTGGCGGTTCACCGGCACCCCGCGGTCGAGCAGCAGCCGCAGCGCGCCCTGGCCCTCGCGGAGCGCGAGACGCAAATCGGCGTCCGCATCGGCGGCATGCAGGCGGCGATACGCGATCACGCGTTCGGCCGAGTTGGCCGCCGCCCCGTCGACGAGCGCCGCGGCGAGCGTGAGGGTGAACGCATCCCCGCCGGCGCGCGCCAGCCGGCCCAGCTCGGCCCAGGCTTCACGCGTCTCCACCCCGCCGGCGAGCGTGGTGAGTTGCCGCCAGTCGAGACGCCGTCCGAGCGCGAGCAGGTCGATCAACATCGGCTCCAACGTCTCGCCGAGCGCTCCGCGCGCGAGGGCCGCCCGCGCCTCGTCGCGCCAGACGCGAGCCATCGCGGGCGAGAGGTGTTCGCCCTGTTGAAGGAGCGCGGCGAGCAGCACCAGCGCCTCGTAGGTCTGCCCGCCGGCGCGGCCCGCCGGCACGAAGCGGCCGGTGTCCTTCAGGTCGGCCAGCGCGAGCGTGTCGCGCACCGCCGCGATGCGCGAGTTGGCCAAAAATCCCCGCAGCGCCGCGCGCGCGTCCGCGGTCACGAAAAAGCGCAACACCGGCGTGCTCTCGCCTTTCGCCGCCGCCGCGCGGGCCGCGGGCTGGCGCGTGAGCGGGAGCAAAAACGGATCCTCGCCGCCCCAGACCGCGAGCACCGGTTCGCGTTGCGCGAAGGTTTTGAGCGCGGTCTCCAGCCCGAGCACCTCCGAGGTCGGCGCCTCCGCCGCGCGAGCCCCGGCGAGGATAAGCGCCGCCGCGCCCGGCTGCGCCGCGTCGAGCCGCGCCTCCGCAAGATCGGCCAGCGAGGGCGTGCCCGCGCCCGCCCGCGCGAGGAGCGCCGGCGCCAGCGAGCGCAAATGCACCGGCATCGCCCAAGCCGCGAGGATCAAGGCCAGCCCCGCCGCCGCGACCAGCCACACCCCGGCCGAAGCGGCTCGGCGGACGGGCGTTGCGGAGGGGACGGCGGTGTTCATCGCGGGGGCACTATTGGTTTGCGGGGCGAGAGGGCAAATCCACGCTCGCCCCGATTGACGGCTTTCACGTTTCTCTACCGACCCATGTCGCTCGCGATTGTTCACTACAACGCCTCGGTGCTCCGCCAAAAGGGCGCACCCGTAACCACTTTTGACGCCGAGCTGGCCAAGCTGGGCGCCGACATGGTGAAAACCATGCATGAGGCGCGCGGCATCGGCCTCGCCGCCCAGCAAATCGGCCGCGCCCTCCAGCTGTGCGTCGTCGACCTGCGCGACACCGACCGCGACTTTTCGTGGGAGCTCGACGGCGCCCAACCGCCCCTCGAGCTCATCATGCCCATGGTGATCGCCAACCCCAAGGTGGAGCTCCTGCCTTCGGCCAAGACCACCTACGAGGAAGGCTGCCTGTCTTTTCCCGACATCCGCGGCGACGTTTCCCGCCCGGACCTTATCCGGGTCACCTTTCAGGACGCCCAAGGCACGCCCCACACGCTGGTCTGCAACGGTCTCTTCGGGCGCTGCATCCAGCACGAGGTCGACCACCTCAACGGCACGCTCTTCATCGACCGCATGGACAAGGGCGTGCGCCGCCCGATCGAGCGCGCGATCAAGGAGCTCGCGGACAAAACCAAGTCCGCCGGCGCCTGAGCCGCGGCACGAAGCGCCGCCCCCCTCCCACGGCGCTTCGTCCCCTGCCCCGACGGCTTTATCCAACTGTCCGCAAGCCCGGGGCCTTGGTCCGGACGACCCGGTTTTCGAAGCTCCGCGTCCCCGCCTTAATCCATGAGCCAGAAATCCGACGGCATGAACTACGCCCCGCAGGGCAAACCCAACCCGGTGGTCAAACCCGGCGAGTTCGTCTTCGCCGCCGCGCACCTCGACCACGGGCACATTTTCGGCCAGTGCAACGGCCTCGTCGAGGCGGGCGCCGTGCTCAAGTGGGTCTACGATCCCGACGTCGCCAAGGCCGAGGGCCTCGCCGCCCGCCACCCCGGCGCCCGGGTCGCCCGCTCGCTCGACCAGATCCTCGACGACCCCGAGATCAAGCTCGTCGCCGCCGCCGCCATCCCCAACCAACGCGCCTCCATCGGCTGCCGCGTCATGGAGGCCGGCAAGGACTACTTCACCGACAAGACGCCTTTCACCACGCTTCACCAACTCGACGCCACCCAGGCCGTCGTCGCCCGCACCGGCCGCAAATACGCCTGCTATTTCAGCGAGCGCCTCCACGTCGAGTCGGCCATGTATGCCACCGACCTCGTGCAACAGGGCGCCATCGGACGTGTCGTCCAGGTGATCGGCTTCGGCCCGCACCGCCTCGGCACCGGCCGCCCCGATTGGTTTTTCAAAAAGGAGCAATACGGCGGCATCCTCTGCGACATCGGCAGCCACCAGTTCGAGCAGTTCCTCACCTTCACCGGCGCGACCGACGCCACCGTCGCGCACGCCGCCGTCGGCAACTACGCCAACCCCGAGCACCCCGAGCTCGAGGACTTCGGCGAGGCCAACCTCATCGGCGACAACGGCGCGACCAACTACATCCGCGTCGACTGGCTCACGCCGAAAGGCCTCAGCACCTGGGGCGACGGTCGCATGACCATCCTCGGCACCAAGGGCTACATCGAGCTGCGCAAATACGTCGACGTCGGCCGCGAAAAAACCGGCGACCACGTCTACCTCGTGGACGACAAGGGCGAGCACCACCTCGAGGTCGCGGGCAAGGTCGGCTTCCGCTACTTCGGCGAGCTGATCCTCGACTGCCTCAACGGCACCGAGAAGGCCATGACCCAGCGCCACGTCTTCAAGGCCGCCGAGCTCTGCCTCCGCGCCCAGGCCGCCGCGCGCCGCCTGACCTGAAGTCGCGCAGGCTTCCCGCCTGCATTCGCCCGACCACGGCGCCGCCCGCATCGCCTTTGATCGGCGCCATGCGTGCGGACACTATTTGAACCCGCGGCCTACTTAATCCTTCCGCCTACGCGTAAACACGCACCACGCTGGCGCATGCCCCTCGCCTGCCGCCCCCACCGCCCCGGGCTTCTCGTCGCCGTCGGCGTCGCCCTGCTCGGCCTCCTGCCCCGCGCTTCCGCCCAGACCTCCACCGCCTGGGTCATGGGATCCAACGCCACCGGCCAACTCGGCGATGGCGCGCGCCAAAACCGGCTGACACCCGTCCCGATGCCCGGCGCCGACTACGTTACCGCCATCGATGCCAACGGTCTCGCCAGCGCCTTTGTCCAAGCCACTCCCATCGCGCCGGCCATCCAGACCCAACCCGCGGCAATCATCGTCCAATACGGCGACTCCGCGCACGTCGACGTCGCCGCCACCGGCGATTTATTGAGCTATCAGTGGTATGTCGGACAGCCCGGCGACACCAGCCAGCCGGTCCCCGGCGCCACCTCCGCCACCTTGCTCACGCTCCCCGTCGTCGCCACGGCGACTTACTGGGTTCGCGTCACCAATCCCGCCGGCTCGGTCGACAGCGCCGCCGCCACGATCACGTGCATGACCCGCCCCGCCGCCAATCTCTCCGGAAGCGGCGCCCTCGGCTACGGCGCCTTCGGCGAATCCCTCGCTCCCTATCGCGCGCCCGTGCCGTTTCCGCTCGCCGCGGACATCGCCTCGCTCGCGCACAGCTCCGGCCACACCCTGATCCTCAAACGCGACGGCACGCTCTGGGCCCTCGGCCAGAACAGCTCCGGACAACTCGGCACCGGCGACACCACCACGCGCAGCGCTCCCGTCCAGATCGCTTCCGCCGTCGCCGCCTGCGCCGTCGGCTCGACGCATAGCCTTTTCCTCAAAACCGACGGCACTTTTTGGGGCATGGGCGCCAATAGCTCCGGACAGCTCGGTGACTCCAGCACCACCAACCGCACCGCCCCCGTCCAGATCGCCACCGCCGTCCGGACCTTCGCCGCCGGCGGCTCGCACACGCTTTTCATCAAAACCGACGGCACCCTCTGGGCCTGCGGCTCCAACGCCTCCGGACAGCTCGGCGACGGCAGCACCACCAATCGCACAACGCCCGTGCAAATCGCCTCCTCCGGCCGCGCCGTCGCCGCCGGCAGCCGGCACAGCCTCTTCGTCTCCACCGACGGCACGCTCCGCGCGATGGGCTCCAACGCCTCCGGAGAACTCGGCGACGGCACCACCACCGCCCGCTCCACGCCCGTGCAGGTGGCCACCTCGGTCGACTCCGTCTCCGCGCACAGCGGCGGCGGCCATACCCTCGTCCTGAAAACCGACGGCACCCTGCTCGGCATGGGCGCGAACGGCTCCGCCCGCCTCGGACTCGGAGACACCGTGAATCGCTCGACGCCCACCCCCATCGACACCGGCGTTCTCTCCTGTTCCGCCGGCATAAGCCACAGCCTTTGGGTCAAGACCGACCACTCGCTCTGGGGCGCGGGCGACAACAGCTTAGGCCAGCTCGGCCTCGGCCACTACCTCGGCCAGTCGACTCCGCGGGAGATCGCGTCCGGCGTCACCACCGCCGTAGCCACCGCCTATTCCTCCTGGTTCGCCACCAACGAATCCGCCCTCCGCGGCATGGGCCGAAATCAAGCCGGCCAGCTCGTCGCCACCGCCGCCGCCTTCACCTCGCCCGTCATGATGGAAACCTCGGTGGGCGACATCGCCGCCGCCTTCCCGGGCTTGCCCGAAAGCCGCCGCCTCGACGCGGCCGGCCAGATCTGGAGCTCGCTCGGCGCGCCCGCCGACAACGTCTCTGCTCCCGGCGTCGTCGCCACCGGCGCCGTCCGCTTCGTCGGCGTGCCGATCTTCAAACAAAACAACCAGGGCGCGGAGTTCGCCTCCGGCCCGGACCGGCTCCTTTTCCTCCGTGCCGACGGCACGCTCTGGGGCTCGGGCGACAACAGCACGGGCGCGCTCGGCACCGGCGATACCACCACGCCCGCCCAGCCCGTTCAGATAGCCGCCGACGTCACCGACGCGGCCTCGACCGGACACGGCACGACGTTTCTCAAGACCGACGGCACGCTCTGGATGACGGGCTCCGTCCGCTCCGCTTCCGGCGGCGCCTCTTACTCCTTCGGCCTCGCTCCGATCCAGATCGACCGCGAGGTCCGCGCCGTCGACGCGAGCTACGGTCACGTGCTTTACCTGAAAAACGACGGCAGCCTCTGGGGCTTCGGCGACAGCGTCTACGCCCAGCTCGGCACGCTTCTTCCGATCGGTTCCTCCATCAGCCCGACACCCCTCCTCATCTCCGCCAATGTCGCGCGCTTCGCCGCCGGCCAGCGCCACACCCTGCTGATTCGCACCGACGGCACGCTCTGGGCCTGCGGGCTTCCCACCTTTGGCCAGCTCGGCGTCTCGAGCGCCGCGCAAGGGATAACGCTCACCCAAGTCACCACCGGAGTCGCCGACGTCGTCACCACCGCGGAGACCACCTTCATCCAGAAAACCGACGGCACCGTGTGGGCCGCCGGCCAGAACACCCTCGGTCAGCTCGGTCTCGGCACCACCACCAGTTTCACGTCCTTCACCCAGGTTTTCATCGCGGCGCCCAGCCAAGCCCTGACCGGCGTCGCGAAAATCATCCCCGCCCTCTCCGGTGAAAACACCTTTTTCCTGAGGACCACCGGCACGCTCTGGGCCACGGGTCGCAACGATCTCGGCCAGCTCGGTCTCGGCCACGCCAATGTCGTAAACCGTCCCGTGCAAATCGTCGGCTCGGCCTACACCGTCGCCGCCTCCGGCCTGCACACGCTCATCCTCCAAAAGCCGTCCGGCACGGTCATCGCCGCGCCCGCAATCACCGCCCAGCCCGCCGCCCAGCTCGCAAGCTTCGGCGATTTCACCAGTCTCTCCGTCACCGCCACCGGCGACGGCTTGCTCCGCTACCAGTGGTATCAAGGCGCCCCCGGCGACACGACGCGCCCCGTCTCCGGCGCCACCGATCCCACCCTCCGCCTCCACGCCTTCGCGGGCACCGCCAGCTATTGGGTCCGCGTCACCAACGCCGCCGGCTCCGCCGACAGCGCCGCCGCCACGATCACCGTCACCGGCGCCGGCTCCCCCGCCTTCCGCTCCTGGGCCGAGGCCGCCGGCCTCTCCGGCTCCCGCCTCTCCGTCTCCGCCGACCCCGACTCCGACGGCCTCGCCAACCTCCTCGAATTCGCCTTCGGCACCCCTCCCGCCGGCGCCGCAAACGCCCCCGGCTCGCCCGCCGTCGCGCCCGAACTCGTCCGCCTCCCCGACGGCGATTTCCTCGTCCTCACCCACCGCCGCCTCAAAGCCTCCGACGCCACCATCGCCTACGAGCGCTCTTCCAACCTCCAGACTTGGGAGCCCGCCGCCCTCTCGCCCGTGGTCACCGATCCCGACCCCGACGGCGACGGCCTCGTCGA
>JACCEC011488793.1_pt1 | contig 69185 bp, 63 predicted proteins | sample 7450121 | NCBI WGS metagenome assembly JACCEC01 (sample SAMN15323455, study PRJNA562643) | freshwater metagenome | isolation source: river surface water | place: USA:Blue River Watershed | collected 2017-08-18
GTAAGTTGGTTGCGCACGTTATAGGCATAGTCGCTACGCGAGACGCCGTTGTCAACGGATTTGATGAGGCCGTTGGCCCAATAGGTGCGGGCGGTGTCGGGAGTGCTGGTGTTCCAGTTGGCGAGGGGTTGACGGTCACGGAGGTCGTAACTGTAGGTGCAGGTTTCGTTTTTGGGGGTCTTGTGGGTGAGGACTCGATGAAGGGCGTCGTAAGTGTAGGTGTGGGTGTTGTTGTTAGGGTAGACTTTGGTGAGGATCTGTCCGAGGTTGTTGCGATTCCAGGTGGTGGTTTGGTTTTTGGAGTCTTTGAGGGTGGCGATTTGGGAGGTTTCGCGTCTCAGGGGTCAGTCCTCGCATGGTAACATTTTGATTTTCTGTTAGGCTATAAACGTCGCTGGGGTCGGTCCTCGCGCGGTAACATTTTTATTTTCTGTTAGCCTGATGAAAGCCGTAATGTAGTTCCAATCGCCCTGGTTGCGAGGTTGTGCTGAGCGGGCGGGCGGCTCATCTCAATGTTGTGTGTTTCCTCAAGAATCTTCTTCACATAGCTGCGTATTTTAGCTAATGAATCCATTCGTGACGTTGCTGGAGATGAAAAGTGATGAGACGCACTGGGCGATCGGAGGCGAGCTGCCTCCCCCTGCCATTCATGTCTCCAGAAGAGCAAAAGCACCGCTCCGGAAACCCTCCGTTTTTCAAAAATCATTGAAAATGAACGATCTAGGGGTGAGTGTGGCCTACTACGGTTACAGATATTATGACCCCGTAACAGGCCGCTGGTCATCCAGAGATCCGATTGAGGAGCGAGGAGGTGTGAATTTGTATGGCTTTGTGGGGAATGATGGAGTGAATCAAGTTGATGTGTTAGGCAATAATCCTTTAGCTAGGCTTGAAGGTGGACTGTGGGTAGCGGAACTTATGTCAGCAGCGTTAGCTACTTTAGCGGAAAATAGTCTCTCGTCTTGCGCAGAAAGTAATCCCTATGACAAACAAGCTTGCTTTGACTGTGCTGATTTCTGGTTGACCGCAGGATTAATTGGCGTTGAGACTGCGCGTATGTATGCCTACGGCGTCATCGCCCTCAACTGCGGTAAGCTCAATAAGTCTAAGCCCTGGAAGATCACTGCCTGCGTAGTTGCAGCAAGACATATTGTTGACTACGGTTTTGATACTGCAGCGAAAGGATTTGAGGATGACTATAATGCCGAAATTAAGGAGTGCCGCGGTTGTAAGGATAAGGCATCTAATGATTCCTCTCAGTGAAATATTATTGCCTATTTGTCTATGTGATTATGAAAAATTTTTCATTTCTAGAGCCTTTTTTTGAAATTCAATTTTATTTAAAAATCGGCACTTCACTTTGGTTTTTAGTGCTGCTTTCTTATCTGATTTTTGGAATGAAAGATTCTGATGCAAAGTCTCTGATGTTTAAAAAAATTTTAGCCATTCTATTCTTTTTTTTCTGTCTTACATTCGAAGTGAAAATGTGGTTACTATCAAAATAATAGACTCTTCCGCAAAATTTTGGGCGAAAAGTTCATTGAATGTGGCCAATTCACTAAAAAATAACACGAAAATATGGATTTATGAACTACATTCTAATATTCATAAATATGATCAATTAGGAGAATTTTAACGGATAATTCTGTTTTGTAATTCGCAAGCCAGCTGTTGTAAGATCAGGGCATCACCGGGCGCAGCTCGTTGCCGTCTTGATCCTGCGGGTATTGCGCCTTGTGGGCCTCCAGCGTGGCGATGAGTCCTTCCATCATGCGCTTCACCTTGGCAGGATCTTTTTCCGCAAGGTCCTGCTGTTCGTAGGGATCATTCTTGAGGTGGAAGAGCTGGTAATGCGAACCGTTTTTCTTGGGGAGATAGTGATAGATGACTTTCCATTCGCCATCGCGCAAGCTGCTCCAGTAGTCGCTGCGATGGGGCGCGTGGGGGTAATGCATGAGAAAATGTTCGCGGTGGCTGGCATCCTTGTCGCCAAGCAGCAAGGGCCGGAGGTCGCGTCCATCCACGATGTGCTTTTCGGGCGCTTTCACACCTGCCAGCGTCAGCACTGTGGGGAAAAGATCCTCCACCGATGCCAGCTCGTTTCGCAACCGGCCCGCGGGAATGCTCAGGTTTTTCTGATGGGCATTCGCGGCATCCACCTGGGCCCACGCGGCGATGAACGGCACCCGCACGCCTCCTTCGTAGTGGGAGCCTTTTTTCCCGCGCAACGGAGCCGAGCTGCCGACGTTGTGCGCCTCGCCCAAGGGGGAGTCGCTGCCATTGTCGCCGAGGAAAAAGACCATCGTGTTTTTCGCTTCACCTGTTTTTTCCAGATGATCCAGCAGCATGCCGAGGGATTCGTCCATGCTTTCGATCAAGGTGGCGAAGGCTTTTGCCTGAGGCGAGCGATCGCTTTTCGCATAGTTTGCGGCGAAGCGGGGATTGGCCTGGAACGGCGAGTGCACCGCGTATTGGGCGAAGTAGAGGAAGAACGGCTTTTGGTCGCGAAGGCTCGCATCGATCTGCTTGTTCGCCTCGAGGGTCAGGGCCTCGGTCAGAAACGTGGACGATCCATGATATTCTTCCAGATGCGGCACCGCTTGTTTGGATCCTTTGCCGTAGTTTTTTTCGCCATAATAACTGCCCGGTTGTCCGTAGGAATTGCCGCCGATGTTCACATCGAAGCCCAGGTGCAGCGGATCTGATCCCTCCGTATCATTGGGACCGAAGTGCCCTTTGCCTACGTGGATGGTGCGGTATCCCTGTTGTTGCAGAAGTTTTGGCAAAGTGATGTCGCTCTTTTCCAAGCCGCGCCAATCCCAATCCGGCGGTCCCTGCGGACCTCGGTTGTTGGCATCCGGATTGATCCAGTTCGTCACGTGATGACGTGCGGCGTTCTGCCCGGTGAGCAGGGAAACACGCGTGGGAGAGCAGACACTCATCGCACAAAACTGCGAGAAACGCACGCCCTGACGCGCGAGGCGTTCCATGTTCGGGGTGCGATACCAGGCATTGAGCGGATAGGCCTTGGGCGCGCCGGTTTCATCGTTCAGGAACGGCACCGAGGTGTCCATGATACCCATGTCATCCACGAGAAACACCACGATGTTCGGTGCCTTGGCGGCCATTCCGTGGGTGCAGAGCCAGGCAACACAGCCGAGCATGAGGGCGAAATATTTCATCACATTGCATACGTGCGCCGTGGATCTTCCTTACAAGTGACCTTGCGCCCGCGTTTTCAGGCGATGCGTTTCTTTCGATGAAACATCCGAGTCCGTAATTCCGTTATGGATAAGAATTCACTCGTTATGGTCCATCCATCTTCCACCCGTCGTTCGTTCCTCAAGATTGCCGGCTCCGCCTCGGCCAGTCTGTTGGGTTTTCCCGCCATTCTTCACGCCCAAAACAAAGGAGAAAAACTCCGCGTTGCACTCATCGCCACCGGTGGCAAGGGCGGTGCGCACATCAACATGGTCAAGCAGGCTGGTGACATCGTGGTCGCGCATTGCGATGTGGATACCAAACGCCAGGGCGGCGTGCCCAAGATCTGGCCGGAATCGCGCTTCTATCAGGATTACCGCATTTTGTTAGAGAAGGAGATGAAGAACATCGATGCCGTGATGATTTCCACGCCCGATCACCATCACTACCTGCCCACCGCGCTGGCGATGGAAGGCGGCAAGCACGTCTACACCCAGAAACCGTTGGTGCACACGGTGTGGGAGGCGCGGCAGTTGCTGGCTGCCACGAAAAAATTCAAGGTCGCTACGCAGATGGGCAACCAGGGACACTCGGGTCGCGGCAACCGCGAGATCTACGAATACGTCAACAGCGGCATGCTGGGTGACATCACCGAGATCCATTGCTGCACGAATCGTCCGGTGTGGCCGCAAGGTCTCGACCGCCCGGCGGGAGAGGATCCGGTGCCGGCGAATTTGGACTGGGATCTTTTCCTCGGCTGTGCGCCGTTCCGTCCCTACAAGGACAAACGCGTCTATCATGATTTCAACTGGCGCGGATGGTATGACTTCGGCGGCGGCGCGTTGGCGGACATGGCCTGCCACACGATGGACAGCATTTTCTGGTCGATGAACCTCGGCCTACCCCAAAGCGTGGAAGTCGTGGAAATCCACGGCCACACCACCGAGACATTCCCCAAGGGAGCGATCTTCCGCTGGACCTATGCCGCGGGTACGTTGCCCAATGGCAAACCGCGCCCGGAATTGGTGATTTATTGGTACGAGGGCAAGTTGATGAAAGACGGCGTGGAAGTGATGGCCTCAGAGCGCATGCGTCGACCCGAAAAACTCGCCGCGGATGTGAAGCTGGCCGCCAGCGGCAATGTCTACTTCGGCACCAAACACGACCTCATCGTCGAGGGCAGCTACGGCGATGTCTCGCGCATCGCCCAGACGCCCGAGGAAAAGAAAAACCAACCCATCGCCAAGGCTCCGGAAATGTTGCCGCGCAATCCCGATGGCGAGGGCGACTTCGGTCAATACATGGATTGGCAACGCGCGTGCAAGGGCGAGAAGTCCTGGGACAGCCCCGGCTCGAATTTCCTCTATTCCGCCCCGTTCACTGAGTCCATTCTGTTAGGCAACATCGCCCTGCGCGTGGGCAAGGCGAATGAAAAGCTCCTCTACGATGGTGCGAACATGAAATTCACCAACAACGATCAGGCCAACGGTTTTCTCACGAAAGAGTACCGCAAAGGATGGTTCCATCAATTGGTGTGATTTCCTCCCGCGTGACTTTTCCTCAAGCCTCCGCGTGCTCTTTGCGTTGCGCGGGGGCGATGCGGTCGATGGCGGCAAGAACGTCGGCCGCGAGCGCGGGCACATCCAGCGCGGTGAGGTTGTCGTGAAGTTGTGCGACCGTTCGTGCGCCGATGATCAGCGAGGTCACGCCTTGTTGTTGCAGCGCCCAGCGCAGCGCCAGGTGGTGCAAGGGGATGCCGAGCTCGCAGGCGATCGCATGCAGCGCGCGGATTTTTTCCTGTTGTGCCAGCACTTGTGCCTCTTGCAGAAAACCTTCGGGACGCGCGGCACGGGAGCCGGAGGGAATGCCATCGACATACTTCGGCGTCAGCATGCCTTGCGCCAGCGGGCTGAACACGATCGAGCCGATGCCCTCGTTTTCCAACCAGGCATGAATGCCTTCCGCTTCCGGCCAACGGTTGAGAATGGAATACGGCGGTTGATAGATCAGCGGCCGTACGCCCATGTCGCGCAGCAATCCCACGGCTTCTTGCAGCATGGGCAAAGGATATTTCGAGAGACCGACGTAAAGCGCGCGACCGGATTGCACGGCAGTGGCCAGCGCCGACATGGTTTCCTCCAACGGCGTGTCAGGATCGGGGCGATGCGAGTAAAAAATGTCCACATAGGGCAAACGCATCCGTTGCAGGGATTGATCGAGCGACGCCAGCACATGCTTGCGCGAGCCCCATTCGCCATAGACGCCCGGCCACATGGTGTGTCCGGCTTTGGTGGAAATGACGACTTCATCGCGATGCGCGGTGAGATCCTGATGGAAGATATGCCCGAAGTTTTTCTCCGCGGATCCTGGCGGCGGTCCGTAGTTGTTGGCGAGGTCGAAGTGCGTGATGCCCGCATCAAAGGCCGCGAGAATCATAGCGCGGGCTTCTTGCGCGTCATCGACGTCGCCAAAGTTGTGCCACAGGCCTAACGAAATTTCCGGCAACAACAGGCCCGAACGACCACAGCGACGATAAGGAGTCATGCGCGGAATCTTTCGCGAGGATCATGCGTTCGACAAGGAGGAAAACCACCGTCGATTGGATTCACAGGATCGGTGATAGCAATCGCGCGGCGCGGCATGCCGCTTGGAAATACCAGGGCCGTTGCGTGGCGTCTTCCAGACTGGTGGGCAGGGATTGCTCGAAATCCCGTTGCAGCATATCCGCGACTTCATGCACAAACGCCGCATCGCCGCTGACGCCTGTGATTTCAAAATTCAATCGGAAGGAACGGTTGTCGAGATTTCCCGTGCCCACCGCGGCATAGCCATCGCTGAGAACGACTTTCTGGTGCAGGAAACCGGTTTGGTAGCGGAAAATTTTCACTCCCGATGGCAGGATTTGTTCGAAGTAGGAATGCGCCGCCCAGTTGACTAGGCGGCTGTCCGCTCGCTCCGGAATCAAAATGCGCACATCCACTCCGCGCAGCGCGGCGGCTTGCAGGGCCGAGGTCACTCCACCATCGGGCACAAAGTAGGGCGATGCGATCCACAATCGCTCTTGCGCGTGCTGGCAGGCGGCCACGATGAACAGTTGCCATGAATCCAACACATCGGCCGGTCCTGTGGGCAGGATGAGCAGAGATTGATTGTCCGCTTGCGTTTGGGTATCGGGTTGACAGGACAACATGGACCCGCAGGCCCAGTACCAATCTTCTTCAAACACCAACTGCACCCCCAGCACGGCGGGTCCGGTGATGCGCATGTGGGTGTCACGCCAATACCCGAGCTCCGGATGCCAGCCGAGGTATTCATCGGCGACATTCAAGCCGCCAATGTAGGCTTCCCTGCCATCACACACGACGATCTTGCGGTGATTGCGGAAATTGTACTGCAAGCGCGACCACCAGAATCGATTGGTACCGAAGTGATGGAAATGCACACCCGCCTCTTTCATTTCTCGCAAGAATCGACGCGGCAGTTTGCCGGAGCCGAATTCATCGAACAAGAGACATACTTTCACGCCGGCGCGGGCCTTGGCGACGAGGATTTTCTGCAAGGCCTCGCCGATGACGTCATGCCGCATGATGTAGTAGCTGACCAGCACATAGGATCGGGCGTTTTCGATCGAATGAAACAAGGCATCGAAGGTTTTTTTGCCATCGGTGAAAAGATCCAGCCGGTTTCCCGAGAGCAGCGGCAAGCCCGATAACTCGATGGCCGCCGCCATGAAAGAACTGTCGCCGTTCTGCTGGAATGCTTGATAGCGTTGATGGAAATCCATCGCTTGTTGCGACAGGGCCTGATTGTTGTGTCGTCGTGCGCGCACGTAGCCGGTGAAGCGGTCGCGCCCGAAAAACCAATAGAGCGGCACCGCGAAATACGGCATGAACACCAAGGCCATGATCCACGCGATGCTGCCCTGCGAGGTGCGTGCCCGCATCAAGGCGTGACCCGCATGCAGCAAACCCGCTCCATGAAACAACAGGACCACGCCCGCGATGATTTCCGCCAGCCACCACATCCGCGCCATCCTCGCATCATTTCTCTGCGACGACGAGCAAATATGACGAGCTTTGGTTGGAGCATCTGGCCAGGGAAATGATTTCTGCCGGATCAGATGTTCGTGATTTCCGGCATAGTGGCGGGTGAGGCAAAAGAAGGTATTGTTTTACGACGGATGATACGGATTGTACGGATTTTACAGATGAAGCGGAGGATGCTCCAGTTGATGGGGATTCCGCAAGAAATCAGTGCGGTAGCTCATGATTCATCCATCCGTAAATCCGTTCAATCCGTCGTATCCCCATCCTACTACCCTGGTTTCCTCCCTCAAGGTTTGAGCGATTCGATCAAGCGGTGGATCAATGCGGCATCCTCGTTTTCCTCGTGACGTTGCAACGATACTTCGAGATTGCGCAAGGTGCGGATCAGGATTTCTCCCGGCGTGGCACTGCTGGATAGCGCGCGGGCGATGTTGTCATCGATCTCCTCGCGACGGGAAAGGATGTCGTTGAGATCATGCATGCGTCCGCTATTGAAACAATCGACCAACAGTTGTTGTCCGCCGTGTTCGACTCGACAGAGGAAATGCCCCGGGAAGTTCACCCCTTCCACTTCCAGACCGAGACGTTTGGCGATGAGAATGAAGATCGTGGCCAGACCGATGGGGTTGGATTTGCCGGATTCGATGGCCCAAGCGAGATCGGAGTTACGGGGATCGTGGTAATCCTCGTGATTGCCCTTGAATCGACCGCTTTCGAATAGATAAATTCGCAGACCGTCGATCCCTGCTTCGTCACAGGCACTTTGCACTTCCTCCGCAAGCAGATCGAGTTGATCGGAAAGCGGTGGCCGCAGTGAGACGCCATCGTGCAGGAAGTCGGAAATTTGCCGCAGGCAGGCTTCAAGATGATCCCAGTCGTCATCCATCGCCCGCCATCCATGAAAGGGCACCTCCCAATCGACCAACAAGGCATCACGGCGGCATGGCTTAAGCACATCCGATAGCAGACCGATCTCCGAATCGGTGAGCGGATGGCTGCATTCCGCCAATACCTCGCTGACATCGCCACCGTATTCCCGCAATTTCTCACTCACCATGTCGCGCACCGCGGGGGTATCGTCATCGAGCAGACGGAGCAGTGATTCAAATTGAGCGACGGAAGACATGAATGGATGTCCTTATTCATGCATCTCATATGGACTTTCGCAAGCGGGAATTCCCTGAAGCTGTTTGCAAAAACGGGAGAGGTCGTTCACGGCCCCGGGAGATGACACAAGTATTGAAATACTCCGCTGTTACCGCGCGTAGACTTGCAAAGCGGTTTTCTTGCGCTACCATCAACAAAACATCGTTATGACTTCCCGACGTCTTTTTTTGAAAAGCTTGGCTTCGACCTTGGCTCTGCCCATGTTGGAGCCACTGCGCGCTGCTACGGCAGCTGCTGCGTCGGGAACCCCTTTGCGGCTCGCATACGTTTATTTGCCCAATGGGGTGAACACCAAACTCTGGTTCCCGAGTGGCTCGGGGAAAAACTATCAGCTTTCTTCTTCACTTTCTCCACTTGCTGAGTTGCGCGATCATTTTCAAGTGGTCAAAGGTCTGGAATTGGACAAAGCCCGGGGCAATGGTGATGGTGCGGGTGATCATGCTCGGGCGAATGCGAGTTTTCTCACGGGATGCCAGGCGCGGAAAACCGCAGGAGCGGATATCCGCATTGGTGTGTCCGCCGATCAAATCGCCGCGCAGCAGTTGGGCCATTTGACGCGTCTCCCTTCGTTGGAGCTTTCCACCGATGAACCACGGCGGTCAGGTAATTGTGATTCGGGTTATTCCTGTGCCTATCAATACAACCTTGCCTGGCGCTCGGACACGACTCCCGCACCCCCGGTACGCGATCCCCGCATGGTGTTCGAGGCGCTTTTTGGCTCGAAAGATCAAAAAGGAAATGCCGAGCGTCAGATGCGCAAGAAATCGGTGCTCGACTTTGTCATGGCGGATGCCAAGCGCCTCCAATCTCGAGCCACGGGAGCGGACAAAAACAAACTCGATGAATATTTCACCTCGGTGCGCGAAATCGAACAACGCATCGAGCGCGCGGAAAAACATCGCAAGGAAGTGCCGGAAATCGATGTGCCCAACGGTGTGCCGAAAAGCTATCGTGAACACATCCGTGCGATGTATGATCTGATGCACCTCGCATTCCAGACGGATTCCACGCGTGTGGCGTCATTTCTGTTAGCTCATGATGGATCGAACCGCACGTTTCCCGAAATCGGCGTGAATGAATCGCATCACGGGATTTCGCACCACCAGCGTGATGAAAGACGACTGGCCCTGATTGCCAAGATCGATGAATTTTATGCTGCGGAATTCGCCCGATTCCTTTCTCGGTTGAAAAATACCAAGGAAGGCGACGGCAATTTGCTGGATCATTCGATGATTGTGTATGGTGGTGGTATTTGCGATGGTGATCGCCACAATCACGATCAACTGCCCATCATTCTCGCAGGACACGGCAATGGGACCTTGAAAGCGGGGCGTTTGCTGGAGGCCCCGGACCATACCCCGTTGACCAATCTGCACCTGTCCCTGTTAGACCGTATGAATGTCAAAGCCGAACGTATCGGCGATTCTACAGGGCGACTGGATGTATAACCATCAGTGCTTTGTTGCATCATCTCTTGGCCTGAACAAAAAAGAGGGCGGCGAACCCTTTGATACTCGATCGATTCGCCGCCCCTTTTGGGGTAACTGTCGGATAACCCAAAACCAAACAGTAACCAAAACTCGAGTAGCGTGATCCGTGCCAACTTGTTGGAAGAACGGTGTTATGAAAAATTTCCATGGAAACCATGGTATTCCATGCTCTGTGATGCTGTGGAGAAACATCGGCACACATAAGAAACGGGTAGGCTCCTCAGCGAAGCCTACCCGTTCATTGTTTGAAAGCATCCGTTGGAAAAACCCATAAAACCAATCAGCTGCTCACATCAAAGAGCGACACGATTACGGAATTTTGTCTAGGATCTGACTTTTTTATGATCCCCAGGAATATCGCTCTGGAATCCAAACATAAGAATCCGCTGAACGTTGCCCCAGATGCCCCAATCCCGGCCACGGCAAATGGAATCCATAAAGACGGGTTTTTTCCGACACGGCACGGGTGTAGATTTTTTTGCGTGTGGTCACGGCCAGCTCCGGATCGTGGTCGAAGGCGATTGTCCAGTTCACATTGGCAAACATCAGCAGATGATGATGTGCCAGATCCATGATGTGGAGAAGTCTTTCCCCTTTGGATTGGATGTGGAAAATCGCATGCCCGGCGGTATGCCCCGGAGCGAGTTCCAGTTTGATGTCTCCTCCCCACACCGAACTCCCGTCTTTGAGGATCTGGGTGACAGGTTTGAGAATCTCAAAGCGCTTGCGGTTGTCGCGCGTCAGTCCGGGCAATTCCGCTTTATTGCGTTTGGATTTGGAAAAATCAGGTTCGGGGGAAAACCAGAAATCGAGTTCTTCTTGGGTGCAGTAAAACTGCGCGTTGGGAAATGTGATCGCATCATCTGTGACAAATCCGGCGATGTGATCGACGTGCGCGTGACTGAGAAATGCTGCGGTAACATCCGCACGCCCGATGCCTACAGAGGCCAGCGCGTCAAAGAACCAGCCCCAATTCGGATTGGGCCACTTGCCGAAACCCGCATCGAACACGGCCACCTCCTTGCCCTTGCGGAGCACCAGAATGTTCACATAAAGTGGAATGCCATCGGTGCGCTCGAAGTGTGATTCCATGACATCCTGCATTTGCGGGCGATCACTTTCCGGATGCATCATGCCCATGGCTGGGCGAATCAAGGAATGACCATCACTGATGGAGAAAGCCTCGATCTCACCGATTTGGAATCGATAGACATGCGGATTTCGGAAGGGTGCCGCTGTGACGGATTTTGAGAGATCCGCGGCCTGAGCGCTCGTCCAAGATGAAAAAAGAGCTGCCGATCCGGAAAGAAACGCGCGACGATTCCAAGAGTGTTGTTCCATGTTGGAACGTTAGTTTTTTCCCCTATGCTCCGCAAGCACGATTCCCTGAATGACACGACGAATTTCTGTCGTGGAGGAAGGTTGGTTTTTTCCCAAATTTCCTGCGCGAAACCATCATACACGCACGTATTTCCATCATATGATCCACGATTACCAAACCTGGCTGCAAGAAGTGTTGTGCGCATTTTCCTGTCAAACTGGGACCATTCACCGCAGCACGCCGGACGGCACCCACTTGGCACTAGTCGCCCAGATTGGCGTGCCTGATACCCTTCTCGACAAGATTTCTCTTATCCCCTTTGGCAAGGGTATCGCTGGAGCGGCTGCGGAACGCCGTGCCCCCGTGGAATTGTGCAATTTGCAACAAGACCTTGGCGGAGTTGCGCGTCCCGATGCTTGTCAAACCCAAGTCTCCGGCTCCCTCGCCGTGCCTGTGTTTTCCCGCGATGGCGAAAAAGTATTAGGCGTTCTGGGCATCGGCATGATGACGCCTCATCAGTTCTCCTGTGAAGACCAACAGGCCCTCGCGCAAAAGACTTTGCCGTTGCAGGAAGAATTCGAGCGCTGACAGTTGACCCCGCTCAAGGGATTTGCTAGGCTGATCACCATGAAAGCAGAAGATGCCGCGAAAAAAGTCCTCGACACCATGCTCGGTCACCTGGGTTTTTCCGCCACCATTGACCTAGAGCACGATGCTGAAGGGCCGTGCCTGCAAATCTCCACCGCGCAACCGGAGTTGTTGATTGGTGATGAAGGTGACCGGCTGGATGACTTGCAGTATTTGGTAAACCGTTTGCTGCGCAAGCACTACGAGGAAGCGCCTCGTATCAAAGTGGACTGCGCTCATTTCCGCCGCATCCAAGAGGACAAATTGCGCGCCGAGGTCCAGCAACTGGCCGAAAAAGTGAAAGGCAGTGGCAAGCCCTTTCAGATGCGCCCGCTCAATGCTTACTATCGGCGTCTTGTCTATCAGGCCGTTCTCGATGATCCGCAAATCGAAGCACACTCGCCCGAAGGCACTAGCCGTCTGAAACGCATCACACTCACCCTTAAAACAGACACGACGTCATGAAACAGTGGCTTTTCAGCAACAGCACGGTGGATCCTATGACCTCGGCTGGCCTACTGGCTCTCCGGATCGGTATCGGCATCATGATGGTGAGTCTTCATGGTTGGCAGAAATACCAGAATTTCGCTCAATTGAAGCAATCTTTCCCGGTGCCAAAAATCTCACTGCTCAGTTCATGGATGAATTCCACGACCAGCTTGGCCTGCACGATCTTCGCCGAGGTCGTCTGCGCCGCCTTATTGGTAATCGGTATGGCCACGCGCCCAGCCGCCGCTGTCATGGCCTTTACCATGGCGGTTGCCGCATTCGTGATTTTGGCCGATAAGGATGCTTCCGGCAAGGAGTTGGCTCTTTTGTATCTTAACGGAGCTTTGACTCTGTTGTTCACGGGAGCCGGCCTGTATTCATTCGATGCTCGTTTTTCCAGTGTGAAAAAACGCATGTTCCGTTGATGTCGCGCGATGGGTTCGCGTTGGTTCTTGTCATTCCGTTCCTCATACTGTGCAAACACAACGTCTGGTCCTTCCTGCTGACCTGAATCAATACGGGCACCTTTTCGGCGGTCGCTTGCTTGCATGGGTTGATGAGGCCTCGTGGATCGCCGCCAGTTTGGAATTTCCCCAATGCCGATTCGTCACTGTCGCCATGCGCGAGGTTTGTTTCCGCCACAGTGTGCGTGAGGGAACCATACTGACGATTGAGTCACTGCTGCAACGCCGTGGCAATACCAGCGTCACGTATACCGTGCAGGTTCTGGATACCCGATCTTCTGTTGGCGAGCCGCTTTTCATCACGGATGTTACCCTGGTCAATGTGGATGATCGGGGCAGTAAGAGGACCATAGATTGAAACACTCTTTTGGAAAATTGCAGGACCATTTCCTCGTGCTATCTATCGTCATTTTTTTCACTTACTCCTTCACCGTCAGTATGAGGAGATGTAGCGACGCCACCGACAGGAGCAACGAAAGAGAGGTATTGCAAGAAGGTGGATCCTGAGTTATCGTCTCCACAATTGATGAGGCAAGTGAAGATCATTTCAGGTTTCATGATGTCAATGCTCGGAATCACCATGGGGCATGCGGTGATGTTTTTTCAAACGGCGGATCCGCTTCACAACACCACGACGCCCGGCGATAATTCGGGATGGCAGTATGAAGGGACCATGAATGGTTTTCTGGGGGTGCCCATCGCGCCGCATTTTTTCATTTCCGCCAAACACATCGGAGAACACACCGTAGGAGGTGTTTTTTATTTTCATGGCGATGCCTACACCACCATCGCGGCACATCCTAGTCCGAATACCGATCTTCGTATCTGGGAAATCGCGCATGCCAAACCGTTCCCCACTTTTGCCCCGCTCTCGAGTGGAATCAATGATGTGGGTGCCGTGGCGACGATTTATGGCCGAGGCACGAAACGTGGCTCGCCAGTATTTGCCAACGACCAACTCAAGGGATGGAAATGGGGTGCTGCGGATGGTGTGCAGCGCTGGGGACGCAATGTAGTGGAAGGCGTTCTTGATGGCGGAACTTCCTACGGCGATTTACTCTATTGCAATTTCAACCGCAACGGAGTCGCCCATGAGAGTCACTTGAGTGTGGGTGATTCGGGCGGTGGGATCTTTGTGTTAGAAAATGGTCTTTGGCGTCTGGCGGGTATCAATCTCGCGGTGGATGGACCGTTTCGCAAAGATGCCTCCGAGGGCGGTGGCTATCATGCGGCTCTCTTGGATGCGGGTGGAATGGAATACTGGGACGGCAGCGCTTGGGTAGCGGTCGCCGAGGAAGTGGATGACGTTACCAGTAGTTTTTACGCCACGCGCGTTTCCTCATCCCTCGCATGGATCACGAGCACAGCAACAGGATCCGGCGTGATTGCCATGGAAAATTTTTCCACATGGCAGAAATTGTATTTTACTCCCTCGCAGATCGCCGACCCTCTCGTCAGCGGTCCGATGGCCGACTTCGATCAAGACGCTATTCCAAACTTGTTAGAATATGCGTTCCATCTTGATCCGATTTTCCATGAGAGAAAAATTCTCGATGCCGCGACTGGCATCCGTGGTCTACCGTTGGTGCGCAAGGAAGTCATCAGCGATGAAGAACGCCTGACGATCGAATTTCTCCGACGCAAGAATGCCAACGGTGCAGCCTTGACTTATGTGCACGAGTTTTCCACGGATCTGAACGATTGGAATACCATGGGCGCGGTGGAAGTGAGCTCTCTCAATGACCGCTGGGAGCGGGTAAAAGTGATTGATGCTGTCACCCGTGCACAGAGCCCCCGGCGCTTCGGTCGTGTGCGGGTTTTGATGAACGAGTAAGATTTCTACCATCATGAATGCTGTTACCACTCCATCTGTTCGCTTGGCACCGCTTGCGTTGTTCACGGGAGGCTATTTGCTGGTAGCAGTGGTGGCAGCGCTCCACTTCAGCAACAAAGAATTCTTGTTTTACATCATCACCATGCTTTTGCTCATCGCTTCTGTCATGGGGATTCACCGCCGCATGCCCTTGCGATCAGGACATTTGTGGGCCCTGTCATGGTGGGGATTGGCGCACATGGCCGGTGGTCTGTGGCCGCTGCCGGAAACGGCGTTGATCGATGGCGGGCAGCGCGTGCTTTACAGTCTGTGGCTCTTGCCGGGTTGGTTGAAATACGATCAGCTCGTTCACGCCTACGGCTTTGCCGTCACCACGTGGATTTGCTGGCATGGTCTGCATCAGCATCTGCTCGCCCGATCCGCCGCACCAATCCAACCTACCATAGGCTTGTTGAGTCTCGCGGCTGCAGGAGGCATGGGTTTCGGTGCGCTCAACGAGGTCATCGAATTCATCGCCGTAATCACCATTCCCCACACCAACGTGGGCGGCTACGAAAATACCGGATGGGACCTAGTCTTCAACCTCATCGGCTGCCTGCTGGCGGCGGTGATGATACGGATGCGGTGGTGGGTTTGATACCATGACAGCAGTTATCCCATGCTGACCGGCAGATCAAAGCCATAAGGAATACAGGAGCAATTTCTCTCAGTCGGTGTCATTCACCTAGTGGGGTGGGATGATGTGCGTCATCACCATTCCATGGTAGAAAAAGGCTGGGTTTCGCCGGGCCGACGGGGACGTCGGCGCTCCGTTGAAAAGGGTTACTCTTCAAGCTTGTCTTTCTTCGCGGTGAGAGCGGGCTTGGGCAATTGGGTCGGTTGGAAGAGCAACTCGTCGCTATTATCACGGCGGATGACTTCGACGTGGTCGCCGCTCTTGATCTCGCCTCGCAACAAAGCCTCAGCCAGAGGATCCTCGAGATAGCGCTCCACGGCACGTCGCATCGGACGCGCGCCATAACTGGGATCGTAGCCCTTGGCGATGAGCAGGTCGCGGGTTGGTTCGGTGAGTTCGAGGGTGATGGATTTTTCCTTGAGGCGTTTGGCCAGCTTGGAAATTTCCAGGTCGATGATGCGCGAGAGATCGGGTTTTTCCAGCATGTGGAAAACGACCAACTCATCGAGACGATTGAGGAACTCCGGCTTGAAGGAGCGTTTGGCTTCCTCGATGATTTTTTCCTTCATCGTATCGAAATCACCTTCATCGGCGGTCATCGCATTGAAGCCCAGGGTGCTCTGACGTTTGATGGTCGAGGCGCCGACGTTCGACGTAAGGATGATGATGGTATTGCGGAAGTCGATCTTGCGCCCCATGGAATCGGTGACCACGCCCTCTTCGAGAATCTGCAAGAGCAGGTTCATCACATCGGGGTGGGCTTTTTCCACTTCGTCGAAAAGGATCACACTGTAAGGGCGACGTCGCACTTGCTCGGAAAGCTGGCCGCCTTCTTCATAGCCGACATAACCCGGAGGTGAACCGATGAGACGACTGGAGGTGAATTTCTCCATGTATTCGGACATGTCGATCTGGATCAGGGCATCGGCATCGCCGAACATGAATTCCGCAAGATTGCGGGCGAGGTAGGTCTTGCCCACGCCGGTGGGGCCGAGGAACAGGAACGAACCGATGGGACGGCGCGGGTCCTTGAGATCGGCACGGGAGCGGCGCAGAGCCTTGGAAATCGATTTCACCGCCTCGTTCTGACCGATGACGCGGCCTTGCAACTCGTCTTCCATCTTGAGCAGCTTTTCCGTCTCGCTCTCCTCCATGCGGCGGAGCGGCACGCCAGTCCATTTCGAAACCACAGCCATGATATCATCCTCGCCGACTTCGATGATGGACTCCTCCGACTGTGCGCGCCAGGCTTTGAGGGTATCCTCCAATTTTTTCTTGGCATTCTTCTCCGCATCGCGCATTGCGGCGGCTTTTTCGAAATCTTGCTCGGCGATGGCGGCGAGTTTGTCCTTGTTGATCGTTTCGATTTCCGCTTCCAGTTCTTTGATTGCAGGAGGACGGGTCATTTGTGAGATGCGCGCGCGCGAACCAGCCTCATCGAGCACATCGATGGCTTTGTCGGGCAGATAGCGGCCGGTGAGATAACGGGCAGTCAATTTCACCGCCGATTCAATCGCTTCTTGGGTATAACGCGCCTTGTGGTGCGTCTCGTATTTCGCACGCAGACCGTAAAGGATTTTCACGGCATCCTCCTCGCTGGGTTCATCGACTTTCACCTGTTGAAAACGGCGTTCCAATGCGGCATCTTTTTCGATGTATTTACGATATTCATTCAGCGTCGTGGCACCGATGCATTGCATTTCCGAACGGCTGAGCGCGGGCTTGATGATGTTGGAGGCGTCCATCGCGCCCTCAGCGGAACCGGCGCCGACGATCGTGTGCAATTCATCGATGAAAAGAATCACGTTCTTCACCTTGCGGATCTCGTCCATGACGGCCTTGATGCGTTCTTCAAATTGACCGCGATATTTCGTGCCCGCCACCATGAGGGCGAGGTCGAGAGTGATCACGCGTTTGTCGCGCAGAATTTCCGGCACGTTTCCGGAAGCGATTTCCTGGGCGAGCCCCTCGGCGATGGCGGTCTTGCCCACACCGGCTTCACCGATCAGCACGGGATTGTTTTTCGTGCGGCGGCACAAGATTTGAATTACACGCTCGATCTCACTTTCACGACCGATGACGGGATCCAGCTCGCCATCCTTGGCGCTTTTCGTGAGATCGCGTCCGAATGCCTTAAGCGCCGGCGTTTTCGATTTTCCTTCCGGAGCCTCGGGTCCGTTGGCAGCGGGCTTTTCGCCTTCGGCAAAAGGATCCTCCTCGTCCTCGGACTCCTCGTCATCCCCATCTTCCGCCTGATCCGAGGGAGTGTAATTGGGATCAATCTCGGCGAGAATCTCGTTGCGCGCGGTCTGGATGTCCACTTCCAACTGCTGCAACACGCGGGCGGCGACACCATCTCCTTCGCGCAACAAACCTAGCAAAATGTGTTCTGTGCCGACGTAGGAATGGTTCAGCGCCTTTGCTTCCTTGTCGGCGAGGGCGAGCACTTTTTTCACGCGCGGTGTGTAGGGGATGTTGCCGATGCTTTGTCCTGCTGTTCCGGTACCCACTTCCTTTTCCACCTCCATGCGAACGCGATCGAGATCGAGTCCCATGCGCTCCAGCACATTGACGGCGACACCTTGCCCGAGCTTGATCAAGCCTAACAAGATATGCTCGGTGCCGACGTAGTTATGGCTGAACCGGTCCGCTTCCTTGCGTGCCAGAGCGAGGACTTGTTGAGCGCGTGGAGTGAAATTGTTCATAATTCAGAGTGTTCGGGTGGATCGGAAAAAGGGGGATTTTTCACTTGTGAGGGAACCGTAACAGGTGCCGGCACATTTTGCAAATGTTGGCGGATGATTTGTGCGCGGCGCTCGTCGCGTTGCTCGGGAGAAAGTTTCATGCCCACATGCAGCTGAAGATGCGCGGGCTGGATTTCCATCAGCAAGCTATCGCAGAGGCGCACCGTTTCCTGAGGGAAAAATCCGAGGTTCCCGCCGAGTCGAATGACGGACAAATGATTGAGTGCTTCTTTGGAGTCGATCAGCCAGGCGTGCTGCAGGGTGCCGAAGGATCGCCCCATTTTGTCCTGCAGCATGAGTGGTTCGTCTTCGAGCAACTTCAGCCTTGCATTCATTTCATGTGAAGCGACCTGGGAGATGACTCGCTCCAACCGCTCGATGATTTCGTTTTCGCTCTCGCCGAGAGTCGATTGATTGGAAATCTGATAGAGATTGCCGAGGGATTCAGTCCCCTCGCCATAAAGACCGCGAACTGCCAATCCCATGCGGCCGATGGCATGGAGCACTTGGCCGATTTGATCGCTGATCACGAGCGCGGGCAGATGCAACATCGCCGAGGCCCGTAATCCTGTGCCGAGGTTGGTAGGGCAAGTGGTAAGAAATCCAAGCTTGCGGTCGAACGCAAATGGCAGACGCTGTTGCAATTCATCGTCCACTTCACTGAGCGCATCGAAAGCCACGCGCAAATTCAGTCCCGGGCGGATCGACTGCATGCGCAGGTGATCTTCCTCATTCACCATGATGCTGAGCGACTGACGTCTTTCAATCACCGCCGCGCTGCCCTCTGTGCGCGCGGCGTGTTCGCGGCTGATCAAGTGGCGCTCCACCAGCACTTGTTTCTGCACAGCGGTAAGACCACCGAGCGATTGGGCAAACGCATCCTTCATCTGCCGCAGGTCCTGAATCACAGGCAGCATTTGTTCCATTGCCAGACGCCGCTGCTCCGCGGTAGCCCAACCCGGGAAGGGGGCGAGTTCCAGATTGCGGGCCAGACGAATGCGTGAAGTGAGCACCACGGCATTGTCTACCGAGCCGCCGATCATCCAATCCGCCGGATGACGAATCAATGTGGAAAAACGCATCATGTTTAGCTTGCGGTGGGTTGAATGGTTTCGAGTTGGCGGATTTCATCGCGCAATTGCGCGGCATCCTCGTAGTTTTCCGATTGAATCGCATTTTCCAAACGTCCGCGCAACTCTTCGAGTTTCTCATCGCGGGCGTGGATTTCCTCAAAACCCTTGGGCACTTTGCCCGTGTGATGCATTCCTTGGTGCATTCCGCGCAAGATCAAGTCGAGTTCCGAACGGAAAGTGTTGAAGCAAGCGCTGCAACCAAAACGCCGGACGCGATTCAGATCATCAGCACTGAAGCCACAATTCGGGCATGTTTTCACACCACTGGTCCGGGTTTTCACAAAACCCGGAGTGCCCACAATCGCGCTCGTAGGTGTGCCGGTCATGAGCATGTCTGCCAACGAAAAACCAGTGGGATCGGTGACGCCCTTTTCCTGCGCACAACTCTCGCAGAGACAGACTTTTTTCATCTGCCCCTCGACCAACTGTGTCAAAAACACCGTGGCTTTCTGGTCGCAAAAATCACACTTCATGAGCAATCGAAAATTCGTTAGACACAGGGCGTGCCGGTCGAGTTCGCCAAAGCGCGGAAGGCTTCGATGAATCGCGCCGTCAGCGGACCCGGTTTGCCTTCGCCGATGGGGCGACGGTCCAATGCAATGACAGGAATCACCTCGGCGGCCGTGCCGGTCAGGAAACACTCATCGGCGATGAAGATATCATAGCGCGTCAGGGTCTGTTCTTTTTTCGGAATGCCCAGCTCATCGGCGAGTTGCAGGATCACTTGTCGTGTTACACCATCGAGCGCTCCATCCGCGACCGGAGGCGTGAGTAGCGTGCCGTTTTTCAACAGGAAAATGTTGTCGCCCGTGCATTCGGAGACGTAGCCCTGTTCGTTGAGCATGACGGCTTCCATGGCACCGGCCTGGATCGCCTCCACCTTCGCCATGACGTTGTTGAGGTAGTTCAACGATTTCACTTGTGGCATCAGGGCGGCCGGCGCGGGACGACGCGTGGCGCAAGTGATGATGGCAAGACCATTGGTGTAGTATTCTTCCGGATAGAGCTGAATGGTTGAGGCGATGATGAACATGCTCGGGCGCTCACAGAGATAAGGATTGAGACCGAGGCCTCCGGTGCCGCGTGTTACCACCAGACGCACATAGCCATCGCGCAGGCCATTGGCTTTGATGGTATCTACGGTGAATTGCATCACCTGTTCCTGCGTCCACGGCAACTTCATCACAATCGCGCGCGCCGAGTCGAACAAGCGTCGAATGTGCTCCTCCAGGCGAAACACCCTGCCGTTGTAAAAACGAATGCCTTCAAACACTCCATCACCATAGAGCAATCCGTGGTCAAACACGGAGATTTTCGCGTCCTGCTCATCGACCAACTTTTCATCCAACCAGATTTTCATGTCCAAGCCCAAGTTAGCGACGCCGCTGCTGATGACAAGCCCCTAAAACAAAGATTTTTTGACATGATAGGTGCAGGTGGTGCTGGATTTCTTAATTGTGGATGGCTAGTGTGAACCGGTGAAGCAGTTGCTCGATCAAATCGCGGAAATCATGAAGGAAAAAAATCTGCCCGGACTTATGATTTGCGGACACGCGGTTACCGCCTTGGGATATTCACGAGCTACGTTTGACCTTGATCTGCTCATTCCTCGCTCGTCGTCCGGGGCGTGGCGATCCGAATTGTCAACTTTGAGCTATCGGCTGTTTGCGGAATCCGAAAATTTCCACCAATATGAAGCAACACTCAATTTCCCCCTCGCTCCCGTGGATTTGATGTTGGTGGATGATGATGTTTTTGCCATTTTGGAACAAAGCAAACGAAATTCCACGCCTATCGCCACACCAAGTGTTGAGGCGATGATCGCACTCAAATTGCATGCGGTCAATCATCGCAATGCCGCCGATGCGGATAAGGATTGGTTGGATATTTTCGCATTGATGCGCATTCATCAACTCACGCTCGACGATGACGGATTTGCTGCTATGGTTATGCGACATGGAGGAAATGCAGCCATCGAACGCATCAAAACCAAGCTCACTCCGTGAGATTTCGTTTCCGAACGGGCCTGACCCGCTTCCCCACCCGGTGAAATTTCATGATCCGCGTGATGTGGCACAGCATTTTGCGAGTCTCAACGTTGATCTGCCATCGGCCGGGGAACGCTGGGCACGCAAGGTGAATGCCCAGCCATTCCGCGGTGTATGAGTCGGAAGGACAACTGAAACATCATCTGCGATTTCGCGTAATACATCAGAATCCAGGAAATTCTCATGATGAAACGCCGCGATTATCTCAAAACTATGGCCGCATTGCCCCTGACGGCCTTTGCGGAAACCACGGGCGTGGAAACTCCCATATTGCCGAAACCCGAGGATGGAATCGCGGAGGGCTGGACGATTTGCGTGCTGCCCGATACCCAGAACTACGCGAAGTATGGGAAAAACCAGGCGCACTTCCAACGCATGACCGAATGGGTGGTCAAGCATCGGGAGGCGTGGAAGATTCAGCTCGTGCTGCACGAGGGAGATTTTGTTGAGCAAAACAACATTGCCGAGGGTGGTGGACGCGGCTGGGGGGATCAGAACTCGGCCTCGCAATGGGCCAGCGCGAAAAAAGCCATGTCGGTCTTTTCCGGTGTTCTTCCCGCCGTGCTGGTCACGGGCAATCACGACTACGGCATTCGCAATGCGGAAACGCGCGAGTCTCAATTTCCCGCCATGTTTCCGCTCGATTGGAATCCTTTGGTGTCCGATGGAAAAGGTGGCGGTATCCTGGTGGAATGCGCGGATAATGCCTTCGGTATCACAACATTAGAAAACGCGGCTTACGAATACTCTGCGCCTGACGGCCGGAAATTTCTTCTCATCGCCCTTGAATGGGGGCCGCGCCGGGCCGTCGTGGAATGGGCCTTGGAGCTTTGCCAACGTCCGCGTTTTGCCAACCATTTCGGCATCCTGCTGACGCACGATTTCATCATCCCGGGCGACAAACGCGATGGCCAGGACGGCAATCGCAAACGTTCGGGAAATCCGCACACCTATCGAACCTCCGCCGACACGCACGATGGCGAGGACCTCTGGCAACAACTGGTGCGCAAGACTCCGCAGATCCAGTTGGTGCTCAACGGTCACGAGATGGGAAGCCATGTCGGTCGCCGCAGCGATCTCAATGACGCCGGGAAAATCGTCCACCAATTGCTCTTCAACGCGCAGGGATTCGGCGGCGGATCGGATGAAAAAGGCAATGGCGGCGATGGTTGGATGCGCTTCATGACCGTGCTGCCCAATCGCGACATTGAAGTGCGCAGTTTTTCCCAGCTGCGCCATGAGGCCGGAAAAGACCCCTGGTGGCGCCATCCGCAATGGCTTTTCCGCGTGCGTTTTTAGTCGAATCGACCGCACAAAGGGGCCCCACGTTTCCCTGCGATTCCGCTTGTGCAAAAAAGCCGTGATTTTTGCCGTAAGCGGTGGTATTTTCCCGCTCCGCACCATGTCCGACGCCAAGACCGCCATCACACCCACCCGCAGCGAGAACTTTCCCGAATGGTACCAACAGGTCATTCGCGGAGCCGATCTCGCGGAAAATTCCGAGACGCGCGGCTGCATGGTCATCAAGCCCTGGGGCTACGGCATTTGGGAACTGATCCAGCAGCAGCTCGACCGCCGCTTCAAGGCCACCGGTCACCAAAACGCCTATTTCCCGCTGCTCATTCCGCTTTCGTATCTGGAAAAAGAAGCCGAGCACGCCGAGGGCTTCGCTACCGAGTGCGCGGTTGTCACGCATCATCGTCTGGAGGCGGAAAAGGATCCGGAGACCGGCAAAACCCGCATGATCCCCACTGGGAAACTCGACGAGCCCTATGTCATTCGTCCGACTTCCGAAACGATCATCGGAGCAGCCTTCGCCCGATGGGTCAATTCTTACCGCGATCTGCCCTTGCTGATCAACCAGTGGGCGAACGTGATGCGTTGGGAAATGCGTCCGCGCATGTTCCTGCGCACGGCGGAATTCCTCTGGCAGGAAGGCCACACCGCGCATGAAACGCGGGAGGAAGCCATCGAGGAAACCCGTCTGATGCATCGCGAATACGAAGCCTTCCTCCGCGATCACCTCGCAATCCCGGTCATCCCCGGCGAGAAGACCGAAAACGAGCGGTTCCCAGGCGCGGAAATGACGCTCACCGTCGAGGCCATGGTGCAGGATCGCAAGGCCATCCAGGCCGGCACATCGCATTACCTCGGACAAAATTTCTCAAAAGCCCAAGACATCAAATTCACCGGTCGCGATGGTACCATCCAGCACGTGCATACGACCTCGTGGGGTGTTTCGACACGCATGATCGGCACACTCATCATGGCGCACTCCGATGACGATGGTCTGGTGCTGCCTCCCCGCGTGGCCACGCAGCAGATTGTCATCATCCCCGTCACGCCCAAGGAAGACACCAAACAAGCGGTTATCGATGCCTGCCAAGCTCTGGCCACTACGCTACGAAATCAACATTATCATGGCGATCCACTGCGAGTGCATGTCGACACCCGCGACATCGGCGGCGGCGTGAAAAAATGGGACTGGGTGAAAAAAGGCGTGCCCATCCGCATCGAGATCGGTCCGCGCGACCTCGAATCCCGCAAGGTCGCGCTCTCTCGCCGCGATCAGGCATCCGGCGAAAAATCGTTCCTCGATAAAGAAGATTTCCTGCGCCAAGTCGTGGAGATTCTCGCCTCCATCCATCAAACTTTGCTTGCCCGTGCGACTGCATTGCGCGATGAAAACATCCTCTACTGCGACAATCTCGATGCCTTCCACGCCCACTGGAGCAAGGAAAATCCCGGTTGGCTGCTGACCCCATGGGCAGCATCTCCGGAGCAGGAAGACGTGCTTGCCAAGCAACACAAAATCACCATTCGCTGCTTGCCCTTGGCCGATGTGCCCTTGCCGAAAACACCGGCCTCCGTCCCGTGCATTCTCACCGGAACGCCGACCAGACAGTGGGCGCTCTGGGGTCGCAGTTACTAACGATTTCCCATCAGCTCATGTCAAACGCCCGCCAACTCCGTTCCGCTTTGCTTATTATTGGTGGCGTGATCTTCGGTATCATCGGTCTCTGGGCCGGACGATTTCTACCGGGCACCGTGGGCGAGGTGATGTCACGAGTCTTTCACATCGTTACCACACCCATCATTCTGGAAGCAAGCTTCGGCATCCTGGGCATCGTGATCGTGATGACGCTCGCGCATTATCACGAGAAAAATGCCGACGAATGGGTGGAGATGGATTTCCCCGACGATAAGAAAGACCACTGACGCAGTTCCATGGCGTTCTTTGGAGCGCGGAATTCATTCCACATCATTTCTTCCAACGCGCACAGCAGTGGAATGAATTCCGAGCTTCATCTCCGCTCTTGCCATCCGCCCGGCTTGCCTCATAGTGATGACGTCATGAAATGTCTTGTCAGTGCCTTGCTTTTGACTCCTTGGCTCCTCTGCGCCGGGCCGCTCGCTGCTAGCGCTACCCATGTGGGTGTAGGCGCCAAAGCCCCGGAAGGATCCGAAGTTTTGTTTGATGGATCCAAAAAGATGCTGGAAGAAAAATGGACTTATTGGCAGGGTCCGCGCTTTGGTTCTTCCATGCCGATCAAGTGGCCGATCGTGGAAGATCCCATCGATGGCGGCACCTGTCTCAAGACGGATGACCCCGCCGCCGTCGGTGGCAAGTATGGCGCGGCGGACATCGTCACGAAAAAAGCTTTCCGAGATTTCCGCTTGCACGTTGAATTTTTCATCGCCAAGCCCGGCGGCAACAGCGGGGTTTACCTGCAAAACCGCTATGAAATCCAGATTCTTGACGGCGATCAAACCAAACATGGCATGGGAGCGGTAATCAATGAGACGGAATCACCCTACGCGCTTTACCGTGGTGTGGGAGTTTGGAACAGTTACGACATCGTCTTTCGCGCCGCTCGTTTTCAAGATGGCAAACCAACGGAAAAGGCGCTCGTGAGTGTGTTTTTCAATGGCAAGCCTGCGCATCATAACATTGCCATCAATCAAGTCTGGGGCGGCGCAAATTCCGGAGTCGATGGCGGGAATAACGGTGGCAAAGGCATTACCGATACCCCGCAGGGAATCAAACTGCAGGCCGAGGGACACGATGTGCGCTATCGCAACATTTGGATTCGTGAATTGGATCTCGCTGATCCGGATACCACCCTTAAGTGATGAAATTTCTCCCATACTGCGTCGTCATGCTGGGTTGCCTGGGTGGCGCCGGGGCTCGGGATCAAGAAAATCCGCGCCATGTGCGTTTTCTCGCGGTCGGTGACATGCCTCCCTTTCGTCAGGAAATCCGCGATGGTGTACGCTACGAGCTCGAGGCCGAGCCAGGCACCATTCCACCACGGCAAATCCAAATTCCGTTAGATGAGGAAAAAACGCTGAACACCATTCTATCGCTGGGTGCCTTTTCGCCACAACTGACCGTTCCCGCTGGTATCAATACCTTGCGGATGCAGAAAAACGCGGGAGAAAAACTGGTGGATTGGCACGGCGTAACGATTCCGGCACAAGGCAGTTGTTTGGTGGTGCTGTGGCGTGATCCGGAGAAAAAAACCTGGGACGCTGCGCGATCGCTGGTAATGGCTGATGATCTCCTCGCTTTTCCCGCAGGCAGTGCGCGACTCCTCAATCTCCTACCCACCACCGCACGATTTATGTTCACGGCCCGACAATCGATCGAGCTTCAGGCCGGTGGTATGAAGGTGTTACCACTTACGCAAGCCATCACCCCCGTGCAGATTTCCGTTCTGGGGGCGGAACAACAATGGCATGTGGTTTATCAAAGTGCGGTGACACAGAATCCCGGCGAACGCGGCAATGTGATTCTCTATCGGGCCGATGGTGAAAGTCCGCGCAGTCCCGTCAAGGTGCTCAATGTCCGCGAGCGCGCATCGGTAGCTTCCGCCCCCTGAGCCCGGCCATTTCACGGAATTTCGTTGCGGATCTGCTCTTGGAGTGCAGCTTCCCGCGCGGCATCAGATTCAGCTCTGCCGTAGCGAGTTTGATAGTGATATCGTTCCAGCGAGGTGGCGAATGGAAGAGCCGGCGAAAATTTTTGCAAGATCTGCCGCAGTGTCATATGCTGCGCCGCTGCAATACCGCGCTTGCGACACAGCACGAGAAAATTCCGATAATAGCCACCGACATGAGCAGGGATGATGTCCGCTTCGGATGAACCCTTCACATGCCGTTTCGCCGCAAACCACAGCGCCAAACCACTTACGGCACTGACAACGGTCACGAACGCGAGGATGATGGAAACTTTTGCCGCATCGGTTTGCATGCCGTCTTCTTCTTGCGCCATCTCCGCGGCGTCTTCAGCTGCGATCGGTTTCTCATCAGGGGGTGCTGCGCGACTGGAGCCGATGGAGGCCGGCGGCGTGCAGTCCATTACCACCCAGCCCACGCCATCGATCAACACCTCCGTCCAGGCGTGTGCCTCACGCGCACGGAAAACAAACAAATTACTATTTTCATAGTAAGATCCTCCCGCCCATCCGTAGGCCACGCGTGACGGCACACCGATGGCTCTTGCAGCCAATGCTCCGGCAGTGGCAAACATTTCGCAATGACCGCGCTTCTCGTGAAAGAGAAAATTTTCCAGAGGATCCCGGTTATCGGGATTGCTGATGTCGAGGGAGTATGCGCATTCGTGCCGCAGTCCCTCGCGCAGTTGCATGAGGCGTTGCTTCAAGGATCCCGGTGTGATCATGGCCGCATTCAAACCACGGATGCCGATGAGCAATGTCTCATGATCGGGCAACTGTAACCAAGGACCTGGGACTGTCGTGTGCGGCGCCGCCATGGCGCGATCATCAAGATCATCGATGCTAAGCGGCTGAGAACGGGCACGGTAGCGGTAGCCGATGGTCGTTTCACTCACGGGTAGGATGAGAATGCCGTCGCCCCGATAGGAAAGTGGTGTGATTGCGGCATCGCGCATGCCCTGCAGTGCGACGAGCGGTGTTTGTCCCGAGGGATCGCTGGGGTGAAAGATTTCGTATGAGAATGAATCACCGGGACGCTGGGGAAACGATGGTGCGTTGGCGGTATCTGGCGGGGTCAGCGACCACGAGGCGTCTTGATAGGTTCCCAGCGCAAAGGCGCTAATATAAGCCCGGCGCTGGATCAATCGAGCCACCTGGGCGGGATTTTCGAGTTGCAAGAACACTTCGGGTTGATTGCCTGGCTTCAGATTCGCCCGACGCGGCAAGGGCCGGATGGTTTGCTCGTTCCATAGCCAGTTGCCGGACCGCGGCTTGTGTTGATTGATTTGTTGCTCGATCGATTTTTTCTGTTGATGCGCGTCCGAGCTGAGAACGAGCATGACCTGCTCCGATACGTCGTCCAACGCAGCGGGAGCGTGCAGAAAAAACAATGCGATTCCGCTCCCGGTGGACAAAAAAAGTGTCGCTGTTACGGCGAGGCTCAGGTGATTTGCCCGGCGTCGTCCGAAAGCCATCCACCAGCTCATCACCAGTCCGGCGCTGGCGCACAAGGCCCCAATACCGGAAGGCCATGCGCGCAGCACCATGTATGCTGCGAACAATGCCGGGATCATGATCCATCCGCGTTTCATCGTTTCATCGAAGGGGAGTTGCGCCGTGATGCAACCGAGTGCACAGGCAGAATGATGGTAGGAATTTCACGACGCATCATAGCGGATTGCCAGTGAATCACTGGCATGTCTGAAATCACGATCAATGATGTTTGTGGATCAAGCTGCGACTGTACGCGTTGCAATTCGTGCAATTCGGTGTCTGCACGGCGTTGGATGCGAGAGAAATGATCCGACAATTCCTGCAGCTCTCTGCGGCTGCAACAGGATTGCTCCAGCCAGCCATCGAAATCGGCCACCAGCGTCGCGGGTAGCGATTGTTGCCACAGATAACATAGCGTGCCGCTCAAGTATGACAGCGCGCGCTCGAACATTTCCGGGCGAATGATGGCACGATCCGCCGCATACGAATGAAACATCACGGTTGCATGGCGCGGCGCGAATCCCGGTGGATCCGTTTCCGCGACCATCAGACCCTGACCTCGTGCATGAGCGCGTGCACTTGCTGCCGCATGCACGCGCTTGAATGAATCGCCTGGACGCCACGCGCGCAGGCCACGGATTTCTCCCGCTTGGGCGGTATGACTCGCTCCCCGGGCTGCCATGCCCTCACGCCACCATCCGCTCATAACAAGCTTTTTTGAAACCACTGGGCGTGGTGCAACAATCAGTGCATGGTCAAGTTTGCCCTCAAGATGATGCTCCCAGAAACCCAGCGGATACGAAGAATGAATTCGATAGAGAAAAGATGAAATCTCACCTCGTTGCTTCATTTCCATGAATGTCTGGGCACAAGCCATGGCGTCTGGATGGATCGAGGGGAAAGAGCCATTTGTCTCACTGCCAGCCCCAGCTCGTATGAGGATGGAGACATCGTGCGAAGAAGACATCCCGGAGCAGCGTGACAAGTTGATCTGCATGGGCAATTTTTGGCCCGTTAGCGCACGATGTGAACCCTGCACATGCAATGACAGACCTAGCAGATTACGCCGACCTTTCCATTGCAGCACGGGCATGGCCAGCAGCATCAGCAGACAGACACTTGCCAACACACCATCGGCGCGCGCCACGCCCAGCATGAACATGCCCACGGTGATCCCGAGAACCAAAGCACCGCGTTGGCTCAGCCCCGAACGCGGCTGTTGGGCATGGAGCAAGGTGGCAATTCGTCAGGGTTGGGGTGGCAGCCAGCGTGTGATTTTTTCGAAATACGCCGTCTCGTTGATGTCGGTGTGCAATATCCCGCCGGGTCCGATGTATTTCCACTCGTGGCAGCCGTAACAAATTTGCAACACACGTTGACCATGGATGTCCGACCACACCAGTGCGTAATCGGGATGAAAACCGGCGCAGGTGGTTTTTGGTGAAGACAGCGCCTGATGGGAATCCGCGTTACAGTAAAGGTCCACTATTTGTTTTACCCGCGATGCGCTGACAGGCACGGGCTTCTGATGAAAGGCGAAACCAGCAAAAAAGTCATGAGGCTCAGAGCGGAGTTGTTCGGCATAGATTTCGGCATCTCGTCGAGGATGTGCCAGTCCATGATAAACCTTGATGTTTTTCGCCTGAAGGAAATCCGCGCTCACCGCACGCAAGGAGGCGATCTCGGTAGTGCGTAAGGGCTCTCCACCACGCCAACAGGTGGCACAAGAGGCTAACAACAATAGCGGTAGGAAGAAAATCGTGCGGGTCATCACGAAATCCATCATGAGGCAAACGTGCGGAAAATCAATGGGATTTGTCATTTGTTCGGCTTGCTCCGCATCGCATCGTGGCGCAGGATATCGACATGAACTCCTCGGGTAAAGCGCAGCAATTGCGCGAAAGCAAAGGGCTGCGCCGCATTGCCGCACTGACGGCTTACGATTATCCCACAGCTCGCTTGCTCGATGAAACGGGCATTGACGTTCTGTTGGTCGGTGACTCGTTAGGCATGGTGGTGCTGGGATTTCCTGATACGACCCATGTGACCTTGGAGCACATGATTCACCACACGGCCGCTGTGGCACGCGCCCATCCCCGCGCCCTAGTGCTGGGTGATTTGCCCATCCATACGTATGATGATTCCGCACAAGCGCTGATTTCGGCTCGTCAACTGATCACGGCAGGAGCTGATGCCGTGAAGTTGGAAGGCGGTGAGGAAAAGGCTACCACAGTCAGGGCTTTACGCGATGCGGACATCGAAGTGGTCGGCCATATCGGAATGTTGCCGCAGCAAGTGGTGGAAGAGGGTGGTTATCGCAAGAAAGGCAAAACGCCTGCCGCCGCTGCACAATTGCTCTTGGATGCGCAAGCCCTGGAACAAGCAGGTGCCTGCGCTCTAGTTCTCGAATCCATCGTGCCAGAAGTGGCTGCGCGCGTCACGGCAGCGGTGGGAATTCCCACGATCGGCATCGGCTGTGGAGAAAATACCTGCGACGGTGAAGTGGCCGTGATCACCGATCTGTTGGGCTCCTACCCTTGGTTCATACCGCCTTTCGCCCGTCCCGAGGCAGCCGTGGCAGCTGCGATCACGGAAGCCGCACTAGCCTATCGGAAGAGGGTTCGCGGGAACTGAGATCGATGTGATTAAAAAAACGACTCCATCGATTTTTTTGTCTTATCGCTGGGTTGGGAATTTTTCCTCCATGAGCCAGCGACGGATCACTTCATTGCTGGCAGTGATATGGCCCAGTACACGGTAGTTTGATCTTTCGAGCACAAGCGCTTGTTCAGAACTTTCATCAACCACGCACCAGGGTTGCGAGCCGGATGAATGGATGAAGCGAAATTCCTGATCTTTCACCACCACGAATCCGACATGGGTATCGAGCCCGATCAGATAGATCCCCGGTCGGCCGTGGGTGGTCTCGAAGCGGAACGTTTTGTAAGGAATCCCCACGCGGATGCGCAAGTCATCCATCGGCAGAAAAGTGCGCAGGATCTGCTGTGATGCCTGCTGAGCGAGTTGTGATCGCTCGACGCGGAATCCCGCGGCCTCCAGCACCGTAGTGACAAAATAGCCGCAAGCGATTTTCCCTTCACCCGGTGTGGTCGCTGTACCGTTGAAATCCCAAGGAGTACCGAGCCAGCAACGCATCAGCTCGGGCAGGCTGTGTTCGAGCAAATCCCGCGCCTGACCGATCACTTCGTTCTTTTCCTTGGGAGTCGACGCCATGCGGTAACTCTCGGCATAGTGCTTGCGCCAGCGATGCATGTCCTGCCGCAGCAGAGCCCATTTCGCGGCATCCGGAGTGGGAGTCGGCGTTTTTTCCTGGGCAGGCAGACCTCCGATCGTGCGATACCAATGCATGGCCAGTGCGTCGCGGTAGCGATAGACTGCCCACGCCGCTGCCGCTGCTGCCACAAGTCCCAACACCCAGATGACCGCACGGTAGGAACGCCGGGGAGCAAATTGGTTGGTGGGTTTTTTGGCCAAAATCGAACGCGTTGCTAAGAATCAAATCAACCGATATTCCCCATCTTCATCGATACCGATCCAGCCGACATGATCGAAGGCTCGATACAGAGCTGGCAAAATATCCTCGGAATCATCTTCACAGTGTTCGATGGTGGCCGTGCTGGTCAAGCCATGAGTCACTTCGATGCTGATCACGGTCTCGCAGCCATCGATACGGATCCAATCGCCCCAGTTTTTGTGATCATGAGTGACTTCCAGCTTTTGGGCGCGCAGGGCAGCCAAAACCGAACGGAGTGTGCTGGGATTGGAGGATTCAGGAACGGCAACAAGGATATCCATCACGGAAAGCATACGGCAGCGGTGCGACTTCGCCAAGCATTCAGTGGTGGAAAAGACCGAGTCGCTGCAGGACCATGTGCTCACGGCATGTCCTGACATTCGCAGAGAAATCTTGACACAATTGACGGTGGGCAGCCGAAGAAAAATCTGTACTATAGCGCCGTCATGCTTCCCGAGCCCATTCTCGAAACCCGTGTCTTCGCTCCCGCCACCGTGGCCAATGTTGCCTGCGGTTATGATGTGCTGGGATTTGCGATTGATTCCCCAGGCGATGAAGTCGTCGTGCGCCATTCCAATAAACCGGGGCTTCGCATCACGACGATTACCGGTGATCACGGCAAACTGCCGAAAGATCCTGAGAAAAATACGGCAGGTGTGGCCGCTCTGGATTTCCTGCGCCATTTGGGTATGCTGGACCGCGGCATTGAGATGGAGATTCATAAAAAAATGCCTTTCGGTTCAGGTCTCGGTTCCTCGGCCGCTTCCGCGGTCGCGGGTGTCTATGCGGTGAATCGCCTGATCGGCGAACCGTTGACGAAAAAACAACTGCTACCCTTTGCCATGGCGGGTGAGGCCAGTGCTGATGGAGCGTGGCATGCGGACAATGTCGCACCTTGTTTGTTGGGTGGCATTGTGTTCATTCGCTCGAACGAGGAACTGGATATCGCTCAAATCCCCGTGCCGAAAAATCTATGGGCTGCCGTGGTTCATCCAGACATCGAGGTGCTGACAAAGGTAGCTCGTGAAATTTTGCCCAAAGAAATTTTACTTGCCAATGCCACCCAGCAGATCGGCAATTTGGGTGGTCTCATTTGTGGATTGATCCAAGAAGACTACGGACTCATTTCCCGTTCGATTCATGATGTGATCGCGGAGCCTCGGCGGCAGAAGCTCATTCCGGAATTTTATAAAGCGAAACGTGCCGCACTTTCCGCTGGAGCCCTGGGCTTTTCGATTTCCGGAGCTGGGCCCTCGGTATTCGCGCTATGTGAGGGCGAGGAAACCGCGCAGAAGGTGGGCGATGCCATTTCCAAGGTCTTTTCCGCCGTGCCACTTTCGAATCAGATTCACGTCTCGCAGATCAATCCGCGTGGTGTGCATGTGATCGATGAAAAAACCAACGCTTGAGACGCCGTGTGGTATCATTCGACCAAACAGTCTGACAAACGCGTGCCGCTGAAGGAGGCCATCCTGCGTTCTTTGCCTGCCGATAACGGACTTTACATGCCCCAGGAAATCCGCCCGTTGCCGGATGAGTTCTGGCACGGTTGGCGCGACATGAGTTTCGCCGAGATCGGCTATCACGTGGCATATTCGTTTTTTGGCGATGACGTTCCCGCCGATGTCTTGCGCGTGATGGTGGAAGAGACTTTGTGCTTTGATGCGCCATTGGCGCAACTCGCTCCGGCTGATTTTGTGCTCGAACTGTTTCACGGTCCCACACTGGCTTTCAAGGATTTCGGTGCTCGTTTCATGGCGCGGCTGATGGCATGGCTCACGCGCGATGAAGATCGCGAGCTTACCGTGCTGGTGGCCACTTCCGGCGATACGGGAGGTGCCGTGGCATCCGCCTTCCATCAGGTATCCGGCACACGCGTGATCATTCTTTTCCCCAAAGGCAAGGTCTCGCCGCTGCAGGAAAAACAACTCACGACACTAGGTGGCAATATCACGGCGATCGAGATCGATGGTAGCTTCGATGATTGTCAGCGTTTGGTGAAATCGGCATTTCTCGATGCGGATCTGTCACAACGTCTCAACCTCACCTCGGCGAACTCGATCAACCTCTCGCGCCTTGTCCCGCAGAGTTTCTACTACTTCCATAGTAGTCGCATGATGCCTGAGGGAGTAGAGCCAGCCTTTGTGGTGCCGTCGGGCAATTTCGGCAATCTGACCGCCGGCTTGTTGGCCCAACGCCTGGGCTTGCGGGTGAAGCATTGGATCGCCGCCACCAATCGGAATGATGTCGTGCCGGCCTATCTCCGCAGCGGACACTATCAGCCGCGTCCAAGCATCGCCACGTTGTCGAACGCCATGGATGTCGGTGCGCCTTCGAATTTCGTGCGGATGCAATTTCTCTTCGGCGATGATTGGCAACGCATGGCAGCGAATATTTCGGGTGATTCCTACGATGATGATCAAACCCGTGCCGCGATTCGCGAGGTCAAGTCCCTGTATCAATATGAGATCGACCCTCACGGCGCAGTCGGCTGGTTGGCCGCGCGGAAATGGCGTGCATCCCACCCCGGTGTTCCGACGATTGTGTTGGAGACCGCGCATCCGGCAAAGTTTCTTGAAGTCATGGAAACGGAATTGGGTCATGGTTCTATTGACATTCCCGAGCGTCTCGCCTGCCTCGCCAATCGCCCCGGTCAGGCCCATCAACTCGGCATTGGCGAAGAGTCATTCCTTCGCTGGTTGAGAGAATCGCATTGATGTGCATGCGCAAATCCGCATTTTCGATAAACACGCCCCGTGATGAGCCACGATTCCACGCGGCAAAGAGCGGATGCATCGGAAATAAGACGGAAGAGTGTGACCTAGTCGGCTGATAGCACTGTGAGCCTTGCGCTTCATTGCGGCTTGGGCTTTGCCTGTGCTGGGTCATTGCTTTCGCAGTTTTCTAACAAAACGGCTTCCACCGCTTTTTGTTTGTCAGGTGTGAACCGTGTGGAAGGAGCGGCTGGCAATACATTGCCTTCCATGATGAGCCCTGAAGTGGAGGTGACGTGGATCAGAGGCCATACACTGTCTTCGATGCGATTGCTCAGTAGGGAAATGTTTCGATGCGCTCCTGCCGGCAGCAGACGGCGGTCACCCGTACGCGCACGGATTTCGATCGCCGTATCGTGACAACCGCTGATGTGATTGTTACGAATCAACACATCGCTGCAGAGTCCTGCTTCCATCCACCAGAATTCGGTGGTGAGAAGAATGGCCGACATCCAGCTCCCGTGAACCCGGTTGTTGCTGATTTCGCCATGGCTGGCCTTGATCAGAATCCCGCGCGAGCGGTTTGGTCCAAAGTTGCAATCCTTGACGACAAAACCATGACCCAGCCGCAGTGGACAGCAGACGGCGGAGCCGGGAGACATGTTGATTTGACGGTCGACGGTGAGCGTATACCACATCGCTTTTCCTTCTAGCAATGCCGTGCGGATTTTGGCATCCAGATGTTGCCGCCTCAGCAGGTTTTTTTCTTTCTCGCTGATGGGAGTGGGATCCGGTTGCAGATTTGTGACCACGGCGTCTGGCGGACGCGGACCAGTGTAAGGCAGAAAAGACACCGGATCTCCGGCTTGGAATTTCGGGACTTGGTTCAGCACGGCGATGCGCAACTGCTTGCCGTTGCTACTGGCGACATAATGATACCGACCATTGATGTTCACGCAGTCGTCACCTTGGTAGCGCGCCGTACAAGAGATGATGGCGGGTCCCTTGGCGGCATCTTTGCTATGAAAGGCATCAGCATTGAGTGAGCGTAGTCGGGGCTGCGCGCGCTTGATCGGATCCAGATCGGGGGGGCGCCGATCGATTCGACAGCGCAAGTAGGAAGACGCGGTGGAATCGCGCTCCAGAAATCCGAAACAAGGAGAGGCATACAGAGTGATGTCCTCCAATCGTATCCCGTTGCATTCGTTCAATTCGATCGCGTGAGTGCTGGCTTTTTCCTTGGTTCGATTGTCGATGACCAGCCAATCTCCCACGACCTCGGTGTCCACCAGTTCACGGTAGCGGTATGAATCGCCCTTGGAAATGCGGTAGCGTTTTGGACCTATGGCTGTCATGGCACTCCATCCGTAATGACTGCTGCGCCGCAATTCGCGCGTGGAAGGCTCATAGATCTCGATTTTGTTCTCCTCCAATTCGTGAACGGGATATCCCTCGCATAACTCGAATTCCATCCATTTTTTTTCCGGCCCCAGTGCAACAATCGTTCCTTGGCAAAAGGGCAAGGGATCGTAGTCGATGGTAAGACCACGCAAGGTGATATTCGAGCAACGCTCGAAACCTATCGCCTTGATGGTGGCGCCGCAGACCAATTCCACACGCTCTCCCACAATCTCCACATCCCGCAGATCTCGTAACCATAAATGGCTACCCTGTTGCGGCTTAAGCCGGTAGCGTCCGGGAGGAATGATGATTTTCTTCTTTCCCGCTGTGAGTTCGGCCTGGAGAAAAGCTCGTAGGTCATCGGTTCGTTCTTGCCATGCATCGAGCTCTGGCGTTGCCTCTGCCTGCCCGTGTGCCATCGCCCCGGGCAACACAGTCACCCACAGGATGAAGAAACTTCTGAGCAGCCAGCTCAGGGAGGATGAGTCGAACCGGAAGTCCATGGCAACACTACGCAAGAAAGGATTGGATCAATGCACAAGGAGAAAATGTGCCGCAGAATCATTGCTGGATCAAGTGGCGCGATATTTTTACAAAAAACGGACAGGTGACTGAGCGAGACCGCGTCGGCGAGAGTCTGCGTGTGAGGAAATTCAAAACGATTTTTTCAGCTCCACGAGGTTTTCATAGCGCTGAATACCGGGAAGTTTCCACAGGCTTTTCGCTTCGTCCAGGTGCTTCGCATAAATGTCACGGGGCAAGCAGTTGTGCACCCGGCAGAGCGCGGCGCTGCGGCCCACACACACACCCATCATGCCGATGGTGTTCATCACGCGGATGGTGCCTAGCGCGTCGCGATCCACACTGATATTACGACCCGCCATGAACAAGTTCGGCACATTGCGGGAGTAAAAGCAGCGGTAGGGGATCGGATAGCCCACGCGTTTGTCGATCGCGTGTCGGTGAATGGCTTTGGAAATGTAGGGATGTTCAGGGTTGCCTTGCACGTATTTTTTTTCTGGTACGTGTAAATCGATGGACCACGTGGTCAAGACGCAACCATCGGGGAAAACGGTTTTGTCTTTTTCAATGTGCTCGCCATTCAGGATTACGTCGCCCAGCAACTGCTGGGTTTCGCGTGTGCCACCCACATAGGCGAGCCATGTCATTTCGGCATTCGCATGTTGGTGGGGATCACGCGCGGCGTGTGCACCATAGTTTTTCATCGCGCTAAAAGCGCTATAGGCCGAGATCAGGTTCCAATCGCGGGTGACTTCCAATTCCTCAATGGGATGACGGTCAAATCCACTTTCCCAGAACCACTCGGCGTGACCACGCCGTGGGTGTGGGAAGTCTTTTTCGGTCAGGGAAAGCATCCATTTTTGAGGAGGAAAGGCCACGGGCTTGTCACGATTTTCCCACATCCACATGTTGCTCATGCCCATACGTCCTTTGTCCACCATGGTGGAATCAGCTTTGGCCCATTGACCGATGAAACCGTGACCGGTGCAATCGGCAAAAAGAACGCCACGGATTTTTCGCGTTTTACCAGTTTCTACTTCGAGAACATTCACGGCGCTGATCGAACCATTGTTCATGTCCAGGCCGTAAGCGTGATGTCCGAGAAAGAGACTGATGTTTTTCTCCGCGCGGACGATCTTCTCTTTTTTCTCGTCTTCAAACTGCTCAGCGGGAGCGGGAGACGCCTTGGCGCTGTCTTGGAACTCATTGACAATATCTGCCAAGGCATATTCGCTCGGTGGAGTGTTGCCCATCGCCCAGACGCGGATTTCCGAGGAGCCGTTGCCGCCTAACACCTTGCGGTTCTGAATCAGGGCCACCTTGGCGCCAAGCCGTGCGGCGGAAATCGCGGCACCCATGCCGCCATAGCCACCACCGACGACCACCAGATCATAAGAGCCAGCATCTTCGATCGTTGCCGGTGCGCCGCTGATCTTCCATGATGCACGGTCCTCCAACAGGCATTTTTCCGGCGGAGTGAAGCTGGCGTCGCTGCTGAAAAGAATGGCATCCACACGGCCGTCGAATCCCGTTAGGTCTTTGAGCGCGAGATCGGACTGCCCTTTTTTCAGAGCGACTTTCCCGGCTTTAACCCAGGACCAGCTGCTGCCGCCCTGACCCAATACCGTGCCGAGATCTTTGCCGTTCACGGATAGGGAAAAAGTTCCCGCGCTGTCGGCACGTTTCAGGCGCTTGGTCCAGTCGATCGTGCGAACCCATATCTGATAATTGCCATCCACAGGCACCGTCATTTTTGTGCTCGCGTCTGCCACCGGTTTGCCCATGCCATGGGCGATCAGATAGGGAGAACCCATCGTCTCGATGAATTGGGTATCCACCATCCAGCCGCCCTTCTGTGAGAACTGTTCGGCTTCGATCACAAATGCATCTGCAAATGCGGCAGAGGACAATGTGAGAAAAAGGGAGGAAAGCAGTGCGGATTTCATGCGCGCATCCATACGACGGGATGGCACGCAATCTTACAAGGAAGCGTGTTATTCGTGATACGGCTGGCGGCGCCGAAATGGCACCATCACTGGTAGAGCAATTGCGCGGAAACGCAGGCCTCATTATGGTTGGTGAAACGAACCCAGTATGCTGAAAAACCATCTTCAAAGCCATGGGTGAATTCCTTGCCTGCTTCTACTGCGAATTTCTGATAGGTTACCCAATCGCCCCAACCGCTGATATCCACTTCCACAGTGATGGTGGTGTTTTTGTCACTGGCCAATGTCAGGGATTTGCGATCGTAACCGGTCATCAGATAAGGATCCGATATTGCGCCTTGTTTGACCATCGTGTTTTTCCACGGACCACCCTCGCCACGGGGTTTGCCGAGTTTCCAGACATCGTCGATCACGCCGACCCACAATGCTGCTTTGCCATCATCGGAGCGGATGATGTGTCGGTTGTCGGTTCCGCCGCCATCGATGCCGCTCATCAAGAGCAATCCGCGCCAGGAGCAGAAGTCATGAATCACACGGTTGTGCGTGGCTACGGGTCGCGCTAAGGCAAAACCTCCGGCATTTTCCGCAGGCAGTTCGTAAAAGGTGCCACAAAGATTCAGCAGATCGCGTTCCGTGGCCACTTCGCGAGCCATGCGCGCATTCCCGAAGCGACCACCGTTCGCATACGGCGCAGCACCACGCGGAAATCTCCAACGGCGGCCTTTGTCATCAATGACAAGCGCGGATGCCTCATCCGTCGTGAAAGCTTGTTCCGTCATTTTGGCATGAGCGCGATGATACTCGGCAGCCTTGGCGTCAGTGCCCGGTTGGAGTTTCATGTCCGCACCCATGGTGTAATAGCCGGTCTCCTTGCCTTGTGCATCAGTCGCCATCATCGCCAGCGTGAGCGCATCATCATCCAATGCTCGTATCGAGCCGCCTGTGGCTGACGTTGATTCGATGTTCGCCAAACCAGTGAATAAAGACGAATCTGCTTTCTCGTGTGGCGAAGCATTACGATAGCTGAAGCAAACGCTGAGATTTGCCACGGCGGCGAGCGGTTTGACGCGAATCCATGCGGCTTGTTCGGTGGCAGCGAAAACTTTGCTTGTGAGCTTACCTGCTGCCGCGGTGATGATGCCCAGCTCCGTCCATGTGCCATCACCGTTGCGATCCACTTCTAACAGCAATGCCAAATCATCACTCAGTCCGTGCGACACATGCATGACACGATGTTGATATCCGTGGAAAAGATAAGGATCCGATGCCTCTCCGGTTTTCACGTCATCATTCAACCACACGGCACCACGGCCCAGAACAGCGCCGAGTTGATCAAGGCGTTCGTGCTCGACAAACCACAGATTCGATTGCGAGCGAGGCGGAGCGATTTCTCCTTTCGCTTTGCGTTTGTTGAGGAATTCGGACTTCGCCGTGTCATCGCAACCCATGACCACCTTGCCTTGCCACTCGCAAAAATCGCCGATGACCTTGAGGTAATTGGAACGTGGGGTGATACCCGCGGATTTCTTTGGTGTGAAATCCTTGGGAAACTTCCAAAACGTCCCGTGCATCGTCATCAGGAAATCCTTTTCTCCGATGTCGCGAATGCGCGGCCACTCGGTATTCCAGCCGTGAGCGCCGTCGTAGGAATGGGAACCTTTCGGCAAACGATAGGCATGCCATTGCCCGCCGTGCAGGCACATCAGAATCAACGAACGGTGATCCCAACCGACCGCCCACAGCGGAGCGTCCGGAGAATCCGCGTGACCCATGATGCCCCCGGGTCCGGTGACCTCGGTGAACTGGTTGCGGCGCACGATAGTCCACTTGTCCGCCTTGCCATCCCACTCGGCCAAAACACCACTGGGTACACGCGGGTTGCTGCGGGCCTCGCTCGCGTGATCCCCATTGTTGGCATACACGTAGCGCCCCTGTGCCGAGTAAAATCCCTTGCCATGATATCCGGGCAGATCGGCCTTGGGTCCGGGCTTCACCTCGGTCGTCGTTTTTTTATTCGCTCCTCCCGCTTGCAGTTGTTCATCGATCCACAAATCTTTCACCGCTAGGGTTTTGACATCCACTTCGTAAATGCCTTCTTCCATGGTGGCGTAGACCATTTTCCCCGCAGGATCGGTGAGATGTCGGGCATTTCCGGTGTGCCGACCATACATCGTGGTGTAGGGGATGCTGCGTACGCCGCCTTTCGCATCAATGATGTAAGGCCCGAGAAACAACTGCTGTGACTCTTGATGAATCATTCGGTTCGCCGGTGTGCCACCCAGGCTTTCAGGGCGAATCACCTGTTTCAAATCAGGTGTGATTTCGTAGAGTTTGTCCGTGGATCCCTTGGGTTGGTGCGGTGCATATGTGATCACCCATAATTTTCCCGCCCAAGGCACCACACCGCCCGTGCCGCACTCACCTTCGCGGTTGGACATCACAAGATGAGGATACACACCGGAATAGTGTGACTGCGCCAGCAAAGGAAGATGCAAAAGACTTACGAAGAACAAAGACCGAAACATGGCCCATCGCTACGCACTCGTTTGCTCGAATTTATCGTTGGATTTTGTCATGAAATCGCAAGTTCGTAACATCATGATCATGATTTTGTTCGCGTAGGTATTTCGATTTCCCGCGGAAAAGCCTCATGGGCGGGAGCTTTGAGAGCATCGTCGATGCCCTTTTCGTAATCCGTGGGATGTTGGCTGCGCAGTGCCTGCAAACGCGTTTTGAGTTGTTGTGCATCGATCACTGTCGCGTTTGATATCGTGGCTTTTTGCAGATAGTAGACCGCCAGTCGGGGTTGATCGAAGACCTCTTGTTGGCGTATGCCGTTCAGATAATCTCGAATCGCCTGAGCTTGTGTCTGGGACAATAACTGGCGCGTTGGCCTGAAAGATAAGGAAACGGCATTCAGTTGGCTCATGGCCTCATAATTCTTTAGTTCGCGGAATTTCGCCATCAGTGACTTGATCCTCGTTTCGTGATCGACTGCATTGTTAGAAGCTTCTCCGGGAAAAAATCGTAGAATGACCGCCCACTCGACTTCGTTTTCCCATTGTTTGATGCGATCCACCACGGGACCTGATGCGGGTGTCGATCGCGACGAATCACTGCCGTGGTAGTTGGATGAAGAGGAGAGTGGTAGCAGAAAGGTTTCGCCGGTCGAAAGTTGCTGGGCTATGTCCGCGCAACGAGTGATGCGCGGCATCAAGCCCGCCAAGGGAAGCAGTCCACTCTCGGTCATCGTGTTCGACAGAGCCCGGTTAATCTCAGGGACAACCGCGGGCAATTCGGCGTAGGATTTGACTTCTTGCAAGAGCTCCTCGGCATCGACATACAAGGCTCGTTTGATCGACGCTCCATCCTTCCCCTGCACATGGACTTGGTATCGTTTGAGTTTTTCCAGCAAATCTTCTTTGCTCAACAACACCGCGCCATCTGAGTAATCGTTATAGATTTGAGGCAGGCTCAGTTGATTGTTGCCGCCCATTTTCAGCACCGCGACATTGTCTTTGATGCTGCGTGCCAGTTGCGATAAGCGCTCCAATTTCGAGCTAAGATTGGATGCATTGGCGTAGCGACTTGCCGATGCATAGGAACGCAAGCGTTTGATCTCGTCTTGCAACTCGACAAGCCGGTCTTGATGGGCATCGTCGAGAATCCGCTCCAACAACTGATCGGTGGCCGCCTTCAATTCGGCGGCGTCGTAAAACAAACGCACCGAAATCGCGTTGCTTTTATCGTCTTTTCCGCGAATCAAGTAATTATTCAATCGACTGGTTAATTCCTCGGCTTTGATGAGCACTCCGTAGGAAGAATCATTCCGAGAGAAGTCATCTATGCTGAAACTGGGTACGCCACCATCTCTACCGCGCTGGACGCTTTCTTTGAGCTTACGGCCCAACATCTCCAGCCACTGCCAGCGCGAAGCTTGCATTTCCGTTGAATTGGCTGCTTGTACGATCTGGTAGTGCTTGTTGACTTTTTGCATGAGTTCATCAAGGCGATCCTGATTGGCGTCATCGAGCAATTCCTGCAAGGTTTGTTGCCATGCGGCTTCCAGCTCTTTGGGAGCCAGCATGCCGATGCTTTTACGTAGGTTTTGCAATGCTTGTGTGATTTCATCACTGGTGAGAAAAGATGAAATGCGGGAGGAGAGAGCCTCCATCTGAGTGATTTGTCCCGCAGCGTAACGAGTTTGTTCCGAGACACGATAATTGTGAAAGCCTAGCCAGTAATCCATGAACTGCGAGGCACTGGACGTGTCAGCAGGAGTGGCACTTTCATCGCGGAACCCACCATGCGCCACCTTCATCCGGTAGTCTTTGTATTCGGTGATCCATTTGCGAATTTCTTCTGGATCGCTGGCTTTCATCACACGACGCAAGGTCTCACTTGTCCTTTTGCGGATGTCCTCTGCCATCTGCTTGCTTTGCTTATCGAGGAACTCCGTGATTTGCGTCATGCACGCATTGGCATCATCTTTGCTTTTCTGGGATGCATTGCTCTCATCCAAATACACACTCAATTGTTGCAAGCGTCCTTGGATCGATGTGCGGGTCGGGGTGTCGCGCCAGACCGGTACCATGTATTTCAGACGGGAAGCGTATTCCTTATCCAGTTCCTTATTGCTGGCGAGCTCGTTTTCCACGATTGTGGTCAACTGCTTGTGCAGGGTCTCCAGGGTAACTTGTTCCTGCGGAGTTTCCGCCCATGCAAAGGAAACGGACAGAAAGCTGCAGAGAGCCAAAACAGAGAAAAATGGTTTCATCGTGGTAGGGGATGGAGAGTGAACATCGTGCTTGTCAGCAATTCAACTTCTTCACCCTCCACCATCTATCATGTTTTGGCAATGCGAAACGGATCGAGGCATTCCGCATGGCGCCGCAGGATCCAGAGGCTTTTGTCAGACGGCGACCAAAGAACAATCCGGCGATCGCAAATGCGAGAGAGCATGCAATCCGCATGCCCTGCCCCGCCATGTTGCCAATCGGCGAAAACTCACCAAGTAGTGCGCACGCCAAACACGGCATTGAATCCCGGTTCATTGTTGCCGGATCCGTGATGGCGGAAATCCACATTGCTGATGTTTTCCAAGCCAAGTGTGACCAACAGATGGTCCGTTGCCTGCCAGCCGCTGTAGAGCATGGGAACCAGGTATGAGGGAGTGCCTTCGTTGGGGAATCGTTGGGTGTCACCCTTGTCCGCGGCCGACAGACGACCCGCGGTCTCCGCTCCTAACAAACGACCTTCCACCCAGTATTTCGCAGACGGGTGCGTCCAACGCAGAGCCACCGATCCCGTCAATGGCAGAGCCCTGCTGTATGGTTCCTCCACCGTCGGTCCGCCGATAAAAGCATTCGTGCTGGTTTCTCCTTTCTGCCATGCGATAAAGCCGGAAAGCAACCATTGTTCGTTGATGCGCCAGGCGCTCTCTAGTTCGAATCCATAGATGAAGCCATTCCTGCCATTGGCAGCCTGCGCGACATTGGATCCGCTGCTTACCGGCACGTCGGTAATGATATTTTTAATATCCGTGTAGAAAAACGCTGCTTGCGTGCTGGTAGATTTGCCAGTTTGACGAAGACCGATTTCGTAGGTGAGAAAATCCTCCGGATTTACGTCGACCGAACCGCCGGTTTCCACCCCCGAGCGACTGGTGGTGACGCCCGACAAGTCGGCGAGATTCGGCGCGCGAAACGCCTGTGAAACGCCTCCATACACCGACCAGTCATATTGCAGCTCCTGGATTGCCCGTACCGAAAGCACCGTATTGTCCCAATCGCGTTGCGAACGCACGTCAGCTCCGGCGTTGTTGTCCCAGCGTTTGCCGATGTCCGCCTCGGCAAAGGTCTGTCGCAGGCCAGATTCGACACGCAGTTTTTCCTGAATCTGCCAGTGATACTGCGCGTGCGCGCCAAACAGGGAATAGCATGAATCATCCGCGATTGGGCGAGCCGATGCCAAGAATGCCGCGCCTGTGCCGCGATCGCGTGTGGCAAAACTGTCAACCTCGTCCTGATAGTAGTCCAAACCGTAGATCCATTTGCCCGGTCCCATCGGCGATTCGAGTTCGATATCGATTCCGTATGTTTTCACATCAGCATTTTGCCATTGGCGATAACGAGATGAATTTAACGATTGAGTCGTGTTATTCCTACGGTCTTGAAATTCCAGTTCGCTGTTATCCTGATACGAGAGCGTCGCCGACCAGCGGGATATGATCGCTCCCTGCCGAGGGTCTTCTGATGCCACACGCAGGAATCCCAGCACGCGGTCTTGATCATAAATATTCGCCAACCACGAGCCCGCAGTTGCCGTGGAACCATTGTGTGTCCATCCGGGATTGTAAACCGTGCGGTGCCAGCGCCAGACATCATCCTGACTGACTTGCATGAAAGCAGCTGTCAGCGTGGTATCGGCATTCACGGCGGATTCGAAGCGGACGTCCCAATCGTTCTCCTCGTATCCTGTGTTACGCATGGTGCCGATCGCGGATGAATGGATGTCACCGAAATCCTTTTCCGTGATTCCTGCGCGCAAGCCCCATTTACCGCCCTGTCCGATCGCCCCTTCGAGGCGCCCGATGTGAGAGTCATCGCCATTGCTACGATATTCATAGTAAGCGGATCCATGGCTGAAAAACTCGCCCTCCGCCTGATCACGGAAGCCCGTGGTTTTGCCGAAGGCGTTCAATGTGCCGCCGATGGCATCCGAACCATAGGGTACGCTGCCCTGGCTTTTGATCAATTCCATGTGATCGATCGCGTAAGAGTCGAGCGTGTTCCAATACTGTACCGGACCACTGCGCCAAGTCGAATTGTTGAGACGGATGCCATCATACATCAGCAGGTTGCTTCTTCCCGTTTGTCCCCGAATGAAAGGCGAGCCATGACCGTAGGTGGTTTTTTGCGAAAGCACACCAGGGGTGAAATTCAGCGCGTCGGGAATGTTGCGGCGGAAATGATCTTGGAGAAAATCCCGTCCCACGTAGGTGCTGGTGTAGGCCGTTTCAGATTCCTTGGATTTTCCGCGTGTGGCGGTAACAACAATCGGTTCCAGTAAATCCTGCGCGCTGAGTGCAGGAGGGGTGGCGGACAACGTGGCTGTCATCAGAACGGTAGTGCGCAACAGGGAAAAACGTGGGTGGGAGATGATCGGATCCATGGGGTTGTTTTTTATCAAGCGGGACAGCGGTGCAATCGCTGTTCAAGGAATGAATCGCCGGTCGCTGTGATGGGGTTCAGTAAAAAGAAAAAATTTGTTTTTTCATCGCAATGCCAGCGATGCCATGGCCGTGCTGTAGAGCCTGCCACCCACGCTGGCCCAGCGATCATCGGGCGACCAACTGCCTGAATCCTCACCCTGCTGAACTTGCTTTTCTAACAGAATTTTTTTGATCGAGGTGAGTTGATTGTGAGCGCTTTCGCTGGTCGACTCCCGCAGGTGGGTCGTGGCGACATAAAGACTGAAAAAATCAATATGTTCGGCTGGGGCAAGCGCATCGCGATCCGGCAGGTCTTTGGCATGGGAATTCAGCCATTTGGTGGCCAGAGAAATGTGGGGCAGCACATCCTCCCACCCGAGTCGGGCGGCGAGTTGGAGTGCTTCCCGTTGCCACAATGTGACCGTCAGATCAGGTTGCGCAGCTTCCACCACCGACCAACCTCCCGAGGGTTGTTGCTGGCTGATGATCACATCCAAGGCTCGTTGCAGCACACCCTTTAACCGGGCATCAGGCTTTTGTTGATAGCTGGCGAGTAATGCCAATGTGCTGATGCCCTGGGTGTAGGAAGAGCCGTAAAACGCTGGTCCGAAACGTCCGCGTTCATCGCAGTGACGGAGCAAGTATTCCCGGGCCTTTGCGGATGCTTCTTGCTGATGCGGGCTTCTTTCGCCCTCGGCGGAACTCATGGCTAAGAGCGGCAGGGCGCTCAGGGCGACTTCAAAACGCGGATCGCCGCCCCAGCGCGCGGGATTCCACGAGCCATTCGACTCCTGGCTTCGGCAAAACCAATCGAGCGCCTCCTGCACGCCGGATTCTTTTGTTTCGATCGACGTGATGACCGCAGCGTCGCGTTGCGGCTTCCACGAGGAAATCCCCCATGCCGAGAGACCTACCAGCACGACTGCTGCGGCAGTGCGGTGGAACCAGCGCATGCGGGATTCGCGGATTTGCTCACGTTTCACCGCAGTCATCACACGGTGGGTGAGATCCGCCGAGGGAGTCACTTCCGATACAGAGTGCAAGCGCTCGCGAAGCCACTGCAAGTCCTCGGGGGCGGGAGTGTCGGTGAGGTTAGGTTGATGGGGATTTTGATCATTCATGAAGCAAGTCACGGAGAGCGTTGATGGCAAGATGGAGGCGGGATTTCACGGTGCCGAGAGGAATTTGCAAAACATCGGCGATTTCCTGATAGGGCAGGCCTTGGTAAAAATGCAAGACCACCACATCGCGAAGTTTGGGCGAGAGTTTGTCGAGCGCGGCTTCCACATCCATGCCCGGCGCGGGTTCATCGGCAGCGGTTTCCACGGTTTCCGCAGCCACGCGCAAATGCACGGCCAATTTTTCGCGACGCATGTTCTTGCGACCCAGATCAGCCCACACGCGATACGCCAGAACATGAAGAAACGTCGTGAACTTCGCCGTGGCTTGGTAGCGATCGCGGAATTGATACAAACGAACGAAGGTGTTTTGCACAAGATCCTCACATTCCGATTGAGCGCCCATGCGGGCGAAAAAGTTCAGTAACGATTTTTGATGGCGTATCACCAGTCGTTCGAAGGCTCCCTCATCACCGGATGCCACGAGCGCCATGCACCGGGCATCGATGTCGCCAAGATCGGACGCATCTGTTGATTCACGCGTGTCTCCGGCCATGGTCAAAACCTCATTCACCGACGAGGCGATGGAAATGGGTGGATTCATGCCGTGCTTGAGCTGATGCCGGATATCCACATACGAAACAATCCTGTCAAAAACGCGAAGGACTGATGATTCTTAGAAAAATTTTCCATATCGCTCGCGAAGTTGCTGTTGCCATTTTTCGATAAAACCCAGATCGCGCACGCAAGTCCAGGCTTCCGCGATGCCAACATGGCCTTCTTCGATTCCACCAAATAAGCCCGTTTTGCGCCCGAGCCATTCTTGCAAGCGCGCCTGCCATTGTTCGATGCGCACGCGCCCGGCTTGCATTTCCTTTTCCATCATCGCCCTGGCGAGCGCGCTTTGGCATTGATCACGGCGGCGCAACAATTCATCGGAGTCCTGGATCACCGCGCCGATCTGACCGAACCAATCCACCAATTCCCCATCGATCGCTCCACGCGTCTCGCCTTGAAACCCTCGAAGCTCCAGCCAGTGCCGCAGACGTGAGGAGGGACTGCGCAGAAGTTGATAGGCGGCGGTCACCGTTGCTTGTTCGGATTCATGCTCCGCCCGTTTGCTCGCCGTCCGGTAGGCCTCACGCAATGATGCCTCATCAAAGCATAGCTGCCGCGGCAAGTGCAATCGGGCAAAAGCATCCATGGCGATCAAGCGGCAAAACTCTCCCCGCACGAACAGGTCACCAGGGCATTCGGATTGCTGACCTTGAAGCCCCCTTGTTGCAGGTCGTCCGACCAATCCAACTCACTGCCCGTCACAAACAACGCGCTTTTCGGGTCGATCACCACATTCACCCCATTGCTGGCCACCAGAATATCGCGATCGCGAGGACCATCGACGAGGTCCATTTTATACTGCAAACCACTGCATCCGCCGCCGATCACCGCGATGCGCAGCGCCCCATCCGCCCGGCCTTGTTTTTCCAAAAGTCCGCGCAAATGCGCCGATGCCGCATCCATCACACGGATCAGAGTCTCGTTGCCGACCTTGTAATTCACCGTTGTCATGCGGCCTTACCGTGTGCGCTGTCAGTGCGTCTGTCAATGCCCTTCACCCCTGCACAACCCAGCTGATGCCGCAAAAAATGCGAAAAAATGACGTCTTTTTCTTGATTTCCCGCCATTTTGCCTCTAAAACCCGCCCCCCGCGCATGTCCGAACGCACTCTCAAAATCGCCATTCCGAAAGGAAGTCTGGAAGCTCCCACCGTGGAACTTCTGGCCAAGGCGGGCTATGAGATCTACGTTTCCTCACGCGGATTGCGCCCCGCATCGAACGATCCCGAGCTGGACATTTACCTCATCCGCGCCCAAGAAGTCGGCCGCTATATCGATCAGGGATTCCTTGATTGTGGCATCACGGGCTACGATTGGGCCTACGAAAACGGGGCTGATCTTGTCGACCTCGCGGAGCTTCCCTACTCCCGCGCCACTGCCCGCCCTACGCGCTGGGTGCTGGTGGTGCCGGAAGATTCGCCGATTCAGAAACCCGAGGATCTCGAGGGCAAACGGATCGCCACCGAGGGCGTGGGCATCACCCAGCGCTATCTCAAGGAAAAAGGCATCAAGGCAGAAGTCGAATTCTCCTGGGGCGCTACCGAGGTGAAAGTGCCCGATCTCGTCGATGCCATTGTCGATGTCACCGAGACCGGCTCGTCGATCAAGGCGAACAAGCTGCGCATCGTCGATACCCTGCTCACCTCTTTCCCACATTTTTACGCCAGTCCTGCCGCCGCGGCCGATCCGTGGAAAAAGCAGAAAATGGATCGCATCGCCCTGCTGCTCAAGGCCGCCCTGCTCGCCCGCGGCAAAGTGGGTCTGAAAATGAACCTTCCCAAGGCGAATTTGGCGATCATCAGTGAAAAACTACCCTCGTTGCGCCGCCCCACCATTTCCCAGCTCACCGATGAAAATTGGATTGCGGTGGAAACAGTGATTGACGAAACCGTCGTTCGCGACATCATCCCCGAGCTGATCGCCCTCGGGGCCGAGGGGATCATCGAGTATCCTCTGAACAAAATCGTTCCCTAACACTTTTTTTAACAACCGACACAAACAACCATGGGTTCCATCAAGAAACGCCGTAAGACGAAAATCAACAAGCACAAGCGCAAGAAGCGCATGAAACAGAATCGCCATAAAAAGCGTCTGCGCTACAAGTCCTAATACCGGACCCCGCGCGCCTCGGCGTTTTTTACCGAACTTCTTTGCTTTTCCCAGAACCCTGCCTCACGGCGGGGTTCTTTTTTTGATGCGCCCCCTCAATCCAGCCCGCGCTCCGCGAGGTCGTCTTCATCCCAGCCGAGGTAATGGCCCAGTTCATGCAGATAGGTGGTGGCGACTTCATCGCGGTAGTCCTGTTCATCCCGCTCCACCCACTCCCACACATTTTCCAGAAACAAACGAATGCGCGGCAGATCCTCGCTGGCGGGATCATCGAGCAAACAGGCACCCTCAAACAGGCCCAGTTCATCGCCGATGAGGTCCTCGTCATCCGGATCCTGTCCCGGCCGCATTTCCAGCGATAACAAACAGCGCTGCGCTGCAAGCCTCACCTCCCTGGGCAAGGCCCGCTGCAAGGCCGCGAGTTCCTCCTCCGCCCATCGGCACAGCATTTCCTGATCCATGGAACAATAGGTAGGTTATCATTGTGGCGTTGTGCAATCCCTAATGCACTTGTTCTTTCTGATTGCCCATCACAGGTTGTCCGCCTAGCGTGCGCGCCGTGTCCGCTTTGCTCTCTGCCAACGAAATCCGACTGTCCTATGGCTATCAAAATCTATTGGACGGTGTCACTCTCGCCGTGGCCGCAGGCGAGAAGGTCGGCTTGGTGGGACGCAATGGTTGCGGTAAATCGAGTCTGCTGAAAATTCTGACCCGTCAGCAGCAAGCGGACTCGGGAGATATTTCCGTGCGCAAGGGATTGCGTGTTGGCTACCTGCCGCAGGATTTCGAGATGGATTTGCAACAAACGGTGATGGAATGCATCGAACAGGGCGCCGCCGACTTGATCGCCGCCGTGCAACGCTATGAACAGGGCGACGGCTCGGAAAACGAACTCGCGGACCTACTGCACGTGATCGATCACGCCGATGGTTGGAACCTGCAAGCCCGTATCAAGTCGCTTGCCACTTCGCTCGATTGTCCGCCGCTCGATGCTCTCGTAGGCCCTCTTTCCGGTGGAGAAAAACGTCGCGTATCCTTGTGTCGTGCGCTCGCCTCACAACCTGATCTTTTGCTGTTGGACGAACCAACCAACCACCTCGATGCTGAATCCATCTCTTGGCTGGAAGCCTTCTTGCGAAATTTCACGGGAGCGGTGATTTTCGTCACGCACGACCGGTATTTCCTTGATGAAATCGCCTCGCGGATCATCGAGATCGACCATGGCAAGGCTTATTCGCATCCGGGCAATTACACGGCGTATCTGGAATCCAAGGCGGTGCGGCAGTCGATCGCTGAGCAGACTGAACGGCGACGCCAACGTTTCCTGCGAGAGGAGTTGCAATGGGTACGTGCGGGGGTCAAGGCGCGCACCACGAAGTCGCGTCATCGGCTCGATGCCTTTCACGCTGTTGCCGATTTGGAAGCGCCGCCCGAGGAGCGCGAAATGGATTTGCTCATTCCGCCCGCTCCGGAGATCGGCAACATCGCCGTGGAGTTGGAAAAGGTTTCCATCATCGTGGGAGACGCCGATCGTCAGCGTTATCTCGCCCGTGATCTCACTCTCTCGATTCGTCCGGGCCAGTGCACGGGCATCGTCGGGCGCAATGGTGTGGGTAAGACCACCTTGTTGCAAGTGTGTTTGGGTAAGCGCCCAGCTGATGCCGGAACGGTGCAGATCGGCAAAAAAATCCGTGTCAATTACATCGACCAAGCTCGCATGCAACTCGAAGGCACAGGCTCGCTACTGGATGAGGTGGCGGATGGGAATGAGAAGGTGCAGTTCGGTGAACAATCTCTGGGCGCGCGCGCTTACTTGCGCCGTTTTCTGTTCGATGACAAACGCATCAATGAACGCGTGGACTTGCTTTCCGGCGGGGAGAAAGCACGTCTCATGTTGGCCAAGGTCCTGAAAAACGGTGGCAATCTGTTAGTGTTGGACGAGCCCACCAACGATCTCGACTTGCCCAGTCTGCGGATGTTGGAGGAAGCGATCGCCGACTTTGACGGTGCGGTGCTGGTAGTCTCGCACGACCGCTATTTTCTCGACCGCATCTGCGATCAGATCGTCGCCTTCGAGGAGGGCAACGTGGTGGTGCAACCAGGCAATTATTCTTATTATCTCGAAAAACGACGCGCCCGCGAGCAGCGTGACAAGCTCTATGCCCAAAACCTCGCGCGCGAGGTGGCAAAGAAAAAGGCGCAGGCCAGCGTCGAAGCCAAACCGCGCAAACTCACCCTGGCCGAGCGCAAAGAACTGGAAGGAATGGAAGAGGCGATTCTCGCCGTCGAAGAAAAAGTCGCCGGACTCGAATCTTTGCTCAACGACCCCGAATTCCACAACACTCGCTTCCACGAAGCCGCCAGTGTTATGGAGTTACTGGAAGAAGCGCGCAATGAAGCCGCTGCCCTTTACGAACGTTGGGAGGAGCTGGAATCCATTGCATCGGCGGCAGGATCATGAGTCCACGGTCGTCCACACCAGAAACATCTTGGTTGGCATGACTTTTTTGCACGCATCGACATTGTTCTTTTCGATCCAGCCAAAAGGCGCTTGTGGAACTTTCCACTTTCCCGCTTGGCATCAGTAGGTGGATGTTTCATGCTAGTTGCATGCCGAGTTCGATGAATTCCCCACTGAAACAATTGATCCATGAAGTTGGTCCTGTTGATGCTGTGGGCGTGGAGGAACGCGTGGCCAAGTATACAACACGCAGCATCAAAAAGGACGCCAAAACCTTCGCGTTGAAACTCGCAATTTCGATGGTGGATCTCACTACGCTCGAGGGTAAGGACACACGGGGTAAAGTGGTATCGCTGTGCCAAAAAGCCTTGCATCCGGCCGATGAATTTTCCGCACCTTCCACTGCCGCCGTCTGTGTCTATCCCGCCATTGTCGCAGCCGCGCACAAGGTTCTTGCGGGCACACCGGTGAAAATCGCCTCGGTCGCCACGGCGTTTCCTTCGGGCCAAGCGCCCTTGAAAACGCGCTTGGCTGAAGTGAAATCTGCTGTGGTTGATGGTGCGGACGAGATCGACATGGTGATTTCCCGCGGCGCCTTTCTCTGTGGCGAACTCACCCGCATTCAGGATGAGATCGCTGCTGTGCGTGATGCCTGCGGCAATGCCACACTGAAGGTGATCTTCGAGACCAGCGAACTGGAAACTTATGATAACATTCGTGCCGCTTCGTTTTTGGCGATGCGGGTACTGCGTCCCGGAGATTTTATCAAAACCAGCACGGGAAAAACCTCAGCCAACGCCACGCTGGGCAACAATCAAGTCATGCTGGAAGCGATACGTGATCATTACCTCGCCACTGGAGTGGAAATCGCGATGAAACCCGCTGGTGGGATACGCACGGCCAAACAGGCAATTCAATTCCTCATCGCGGTCAAGGAAACCTTGGGTGATGCCTGGCTGCGGCCCGAGCGCTATCGTTTCGGTGCCTCTGCCTTGCTCAACGACTTGGTGCGCCAGCTTGCGAAAGAACAAACGGGTCGCTATCAGGCGGGCTATCGTTTCAGCGAGTCGGCTGGGGCTTATTAAGCCAAAAAATCGCAAAATTTCTGCAGTTCGGCTCCTAAAAGTGCGAAAAAACGGAAAATTTCGTGTTGCATGGCAACAAAATTTTGACAAGTCCGGCAGAATTCGATACATCCGCCGCCCCGCAGGTGGGGTTGGAACCTCACCTATCAACACCAACGCTCGCGTACCATGTCCAAGAAAACAAATCTCAAAGCCGCTCTCCGCAACCGCACTGGTTCGGGTCGCCTGAATCAAATGCGCAAAGAAGGCTGGCTGCCCTCCGTGATGTACGGAATGGGGCAGGCCAATCAAAACTTGAAAGTTGATGCCCGTGCCTTCAACGACGTGCTCGCACACAGCAGCTCGGAAAATATTCTCATCAATCTCGACATCGAAGGCGTGGGCACATCTCTGGCCTTCCTGCAAGCCGTGCAACACGATGGCATCACGGGAGCAGCCATTCACGCTGATTTCCGTGCCATCGATGAAAATACCGAAATCACCGCACACGTGCCACTTCATCTCGTGGGCGAACCGGTTGGCGTCAAGAACGGTGGCGGTTTGCTTGAGCACAACGTGCATTCCCTCGAGATCCGTTGCATGCCTAATGATTTGCCTGACACCCTCTCCGCCGATGTTACCCATTTGCAAGTTGGTGATTCCCTTCACATCGGAGAGTTGCAGTTGCCCGCTGGTGTTAAGGCTACGCATGCCGCCGATGTAGTGGTTGCCCATCTCGCCAAGCCACGTGTCGTGGAAGAAGCCCCTGTGGCGGAAGCTGCTGCCGCACCAGCCAAAGGCAAGAAGAAGTAATTCTTTCCGAATCAAGAAAGAAGCCGGGGAATTTTCCCCGGCTTTTTTGTGGAGTAATGAAACCGATTGCTTTTCGTATCCATGGGAAACGCCATGGGCGCTCACTGCATTCAGGAATCCACATGCAGTATCTCCCATGATGCCAGGCCAATCTTAGGGACTTCGCGCATGTATCTGGGATCATGCGCATGAACAAAACATCCCGCCGTATCACCATTCGTCTCAACGACCCCTCCTCAGCTCGTCATCAAACACTGTCTACCGCGCCGGATGGCTTCTGCCGAACTGATTCGAACGTAAATCGCTCTGAGACAAGAATCCAATCGATCGCATCCCCACCCATGTTCTACTGCTGGTCCGCAAGGCATGACCTTTTCAGTGACACCATGAAACATCGGTATCTTATGTACGGCGTTCGATGATGGATCGGTTTATGAAAACAACTTCCGGTCTAACGAACGATACTGGATCGCCTCGAGGATGTGTTCGCTTTGGATCTTTTCGCAGCCGGCGAGGTCGGCGATGGTTCGCGCGACCTTGAGGATGCGGTCGTGGGCGCGGGCGGAGAAGTTCATTTGTTCCATCGCGTGCTCCAGATAACTCGTGCTGGTCGCGTCGAGCGCGCAGTGCTCACGCACGAGTTTGGCGGACATGGCGGCATTGGTGGAGACGCCTTTGTTTTTGTGGAAACGCTTCGTCTGCACTGCGCGTGCGGACGAGACCCGTTGGCGGATGGTAGCGGACTTTTCGCCGAGCTCGGTGGAGGAGAGTTCTTTGAAATCCACCAGTGGCACTTCCACATGGATGTCGATGCGATCGAGAAGAGGACCGGAAATTTTCTGCCGGTACTTTTCAATCGCTCGTGAACCGCAGCGGCACTCGCGTTTGGCATCGCCGTAGTAGCCGCAGGGATACGGATTCCATTTTCGGTGACGATTACATGAAGCTCGAAAAACCATATTCTATAAAGGATTTGGCGGTTATTGACCGCTTGCCAGATGGTACCAAACGCTGCAGAATTTGCAAGAAAGTGAAAAATCTCACTGAATTCCGCACGCTGACCCACAGAGGAAAGACATGGCCATACTACGCTTGTAAACCTTGCTCCCATGAACTTCAACGCCATGCATACCAGCGCCGCAAAATTAAGAACTCATGAAATCCATTCCTAGCTACCACATTGGAGACCGGTGCTCAACAAATTGGAGCTAGATTTCTCATGCTCCGGAGAGATGTAGACAATTCCTTCTAGCCCATGCATACTCTGGCATGCCTGAATCCTTCTTCCCCGAGCAAGCTGCGACTGCTTCTGCCGGGCTCACTCACCACTCAGCTATACAGCCAAATCCTAGCGAGGAAGCTCACGTGGGATTTCGCTTCGTTCGCGCAAGCGAGAGAGAAGAAAAACCACTGGATTGGAAAGAGGGGGTTTCCCAAGCGCGATCCTCACTCTCTGAAGCGCTCAACGCAAAAAATGTAGCATTTCTCCTGGGTGCAGGATGTTCATCTTTCAATAACCCAGACGGGAAGGAAGAGGGCATTCCAACAATGATCCAACTGGCGAAGGAATTTTTGTCGCCAATCCAAGGAGAGATTCCCAGCTCGAACGAAGCAGTAAAGCCAGAAGAGTCCAAAAAAGATGACCCGCCTAGCATGGCAGAAAGAGCGTATATCTTCACGCGGTTCGGAGTAGACATCACCGCGTCTGATTTTTCCGGCAACCTAGAAAGGCTCATGGAGCTTCTTCACAGCCTCCGGTTTGCGCTCTCGCAAAGCACCCGTGGCTCCGAAAAAACAGACGTAGAAGTGGTTCAGTCTCTAATCAACAAGGTGCAGAAATTCCTTTGGCGGAAATGCACCCGAGCAGAGTTGCAAGAACCTAAGAACCCCGTCCTGGCACTTTACCAAAAATTCTACCGGAAACTCGTTCTCCGCGATCGGTCGCTACCGCGCCCTTGGGTATTTACCACCAACTACGACTTATTCAATGAAACAGCAATGGACCGCCTCGGGCTTCCTTACACCAACGGCTTTTCGGGAGTGGTCGAACGTCGCTTCAATCCTGCCTCATTCCGTTACGCGCTCGCTGAACAGCTCGACATAACCAACCGCAAATGGTCGGCGGTTGATGGTTTTGTCTATCTATGTAAACTGCACGGCTCGATCAGCTGGAGTGAATCTGACCACGGCCTTTTCCCCATCCGAGAATCACTGCCTCCTAGGGACGAACCGGGCAAAGTGATGATCTACCCAACACCGGCCAAGCAAAATTCAAGCCTCGGTTCACCATACTCTGACCTCTTTCGAGAATTCCAAAGCCGCGTCGTTCGTGAGCAGAGCATCCTTTTCACGATGGGCTACGCGTTTGGCGATGAGCACATCAACAACATCATCTATCAAGCGCTGACTATCCCAACCTTCAGGTTGGTCATCTTTGCTGACCCCGACAGCGCGTCAAAGCCTATCAAAGATTTGATCGCACTTGGTGACCCAAGAATCTGGGTAATAGGTGGCACAGCCCCAACGGGGTCTGGTAAGGCACACTACTTCGACAACATTGTGAAACACTTCATGCCGGAGTTGCCAAACGAACGAATCTCTAGCGCAGTGGAGAAGGTCATAACTAACCTCATCATGCCAACGGCCCAAAAGACTTCTGAAACTGACGCCAAGAAAACGGAGGAAACTGATCAATGAGCCGAGACGATCAAAAACGCGCTATTGGCAAAGTGGTTTCCGTAGCCGCCGACAGATTCGTCGTCGAAATGCATTCGGGCACAGATAATTTCACGGTCGTCGGATTCGACGACGTCCACTACGTCGCGAGGCTCGGGGCCTTCCTCGTGATCCCCATCCAAACAGAATACGTGGTCGCAGAAGTAGTGGGACTGAGAGAAAGGGATGCTAGCAGCCCAGACCGTAATCCCGCAGACCTTTCTAAAGCGTCATCAGCAAAGTTTTTGGACGTGGTTCCGGTCGGCATGCTCCCAAAACACAAAAAGGACAAATTTCGTTTTGGAGTATCCACTTTCCCCTCGCTCTACGCAGATGCACTTTACGCTCTGGACGAGGAACTCGACCGAATCTTCGAAACTGAGAATCCAGAGAAAATCTTAGACGTCGCGCCCCAAATGGAGCCTGACCCAATTTATGCAAGCCGCATCAAATCGCTGCATATCGGCGACTCAGTCGTCTTCGACGGCTACAAAGTAAAGGTCAAGATCGACGACTTCTTTGGAGGCCATGCCGCAATCCTTGGAAATACCGGTAGCGGAAAATCCTGCACAGTAGCCACAATCCTCCAGTCCCTTTTCAGCAAACCCGACGAATACAAGGCACGCGGTGCAACCTTCGTCGTTTTCGACGTGAATGGCGAATACACGAAAGCCTTCAGCGAACTGAAAAACGAAGGAATCGAAGTTAGATCGCTCACTTTAGACGGAACTTCCGAAAAAGGAAAATTCCGCCTTCCTCACTGGTTTCTGGATCTTGCCGAATGGGAATTGCTGATCCAAGCCAGTGAAAAAACCCAGTTGCCAGTCCTGCGAAATGCTCTCGGCCTCACAAGTCTATTTCATAACGCAGGCCCACAGCTTGAGGACTTGAAAAATCACTTACTCGCTTCCTGCATCAAAGGGACGCTTCAGAACGCCGAGGGTGGTGGATCAGCAGGGAACTACCAACGAGCTTTCGGACTTCTCCAAACTTACCACACCCCAAAGCTTCCAATAGATTTACTGAGCACTCACGGGTATAGCTCACAATACGGATCAACCCCGGATGCAAAAAAACAGGCCAAACTTTATGACCTGTTGAATAGCTGCATTCTCCCCGAACAAAATCCGCGTTCTTACGATAACACCCCATTTTCATTCAGCGAATTGGAAAAGTGTTTGGACTTCGCCATACTCTACGAAGAAGCCCATGGAAACCGACAAATAAGGGACTATTGCTCCCAAATGCTAACCCGCTTCAAATCACTCCGGGATCGAGCGGAATACGAATTCTTGAGGCACGAGATCACGAAGGACACGAACGATATTTCGGAGGAAGAGTTTCTCAAAAACCTTCTGGGTCTCCAACAGGAAGGAGAACATTTGATCAAGACACACCAGGTCGTGGTGTTGGACATGAACGGAGTAGACGACGAAATCGTAGAACTTGTTTCGTCGGTGTTGGCTCGAATGATCTTTCAGAATCTCCGCAAAGCTGACCCAAGGAACAAATTTCCTGTGCATCTTGTATTAGAAGAGGCCCACCGTTACATCGCCGAACGTCCTTCCAGATATTCGATAGATGCTAGCCGAATTTTCGAGAGAATCGCAAAGGAAGGACGAAAATACGGCATGTTCCTGTGCGTTGCATCCCAACGCCCCAGCGAACTTTCAAAAACAGTTCTCTCTCAGTGCGCAAACTTCGTCGTTCACAGAATTCAAAACCCAGACGACCTCACGCACATCCGACAAATGACTCCTTTTATTTCAGAGGCTGTGCTAAAGCGGTTACCTTCGCTGCCCAAACAGCACGCCCTAGTTTTTGGCACATCCGTTAATTTGCCGACTACTTTCAAAGTCCGTGAGGCAGTTCCACTCCCATGGAGCGACGACACAAAGATCTGCGATCTTTGGTTCAGGAAGGCCAACGATCCTATTGAAATCCGTCTCAAAACCAAGCCTGCCCCCAAAGTGGCTGAAATCGCCATTCCGATGGCCGATTCCGTTATCGACGCTCAAGGCGAAGACGGAGATGAAGATGACATCCCATTCTGACTAGCGAAGTTCAATAAGATTGCTGATAGCACTCGCCCGATAAAGCGGACGAGGATAATTTCTTGTTCTCTGGCTTCTCCCCCGAAGAAGCCTTGTTCGATGTAAGTAGTGATACCCTATTCAGCGAATAACGCCGATCCGTAGCTTTACGATCTTTTTTGTGAACCTCACAGACCGGAGGCTCATGATCCAAACCCTCTCTAGAAGAATTTCCGCGAAGTGACATATTTCCTTAATAAATGCGACAAAACACAAAATCGGTCAAAGGGTATTCACCTTAATCACATTTCCATCGGTTGATCTCCGTTCTCCTTCTTGCACTTCGAATCAGAACCTAAATTGGGTTCAATAAAATCTTTCTGATCAAGAGCGTCAGCCTCCTTCAACTTCGGAGAATTTTCCTTCGAAGAAAATTTCAAATCAATATTCAAAAGCTCTGCTAACCCCAAAAGAAAATCTCGCACAAATGGAATTTTCTCTACGACAGCACGAAACTTTGCTTTCCGATCCAACAACTTCAAAAAATCTGTGACTAGCTTTCTTATGGCTCCATCAACGGGAGCGGCAGCCTTAAACTCGGCTAACTCAGCATCACGTTGATCAGCAATTGCCTTCAAATTCTGTATCTGAGCAGCCAACGATTCTTTATCCATACGGGAAACTTTTCCAGCATGGCCGGCCGCATACCTTTTTGCCTCGTTCTCAACAAATTCAGAAAAACCCTCATCAACCAAATTCTTGTAACCGCTCTCAAGGAGCAATTCTTCCAAAACCTCGTCGGCAGCGTCGTTAATCTGCCAATCCCCGGGCATGCGCCCCTGATCCTCCATCGCCTTTTTCTCAGCTTTGGAGAGTTCGTTCATCGTCGCCGCACATGTCGGCTTGCCCATCCTTTCAAGCGCCAATTGTGATCGACGCCATGTTCGCAGACCTGGACCAGAAGAATTCAAATTCATTGCAGTCCGGCGGTAACGAATGCGCTCCTTTCCCTTGCCCTTTTTGAAAATCACCTTTTCCAAACCCGTGTGCCACAGGTTCCAGTGGGGCAAATCGGAATCCCAATGTATAGATAGCCCGACCACCTTGCGACCTGTGACCTCTTCAAACTTTGCAACAATTCGTGGAATCGAGTTCACCATCAATTTCCTGACTTCATCTTTGCAACCTGCTGCCAATAATTTGGCCATAGCCCGAGCCAAAGCGGGGTGCGCATTCACCGTCGCCCGCGCCATCTCGTAAGCTGTCCTAACCTCCACCACTTTCTCATCCGCTCGACAACCATCCACTTCATCATCTCGATCGAGCAGCTCGGCAGGCAACATGCCCTCAGTAATTTTAACCTTGGTTGCAATAGGCACTTTTTTCCACTGACCTCGCCCTTCAGCACCAGATCCCCAACAATGATAATTCAAAGTCTCATCACGAATCATACGTAACAGTGCTTTATAGACTTTTGGGTTAAGCGACGACGTCAAATCCAGATCATTGCGTAATGGAGCGATATTAGACGATGGAGCCTCTGGTCCCAATTCAGCATCACCAGATGTCTTCCTGCCCCGACGCTCCCGTCCTTTGGAACGTTTGAACTCACGATATTTTGCAATCTGCGACCCGGCAGCGTAAGATGCCAAAGAACCTGAGGTGTCCCATGGCTCAGGTCTCAGTTCTTCCGCCCGAACCACAGGAATTCCACCAAAAATAAAATAGACAGCTTCATCTTTTCCAAAGGCGGAAAAGTCGTTTTGAAATTTCAGTTCATTCGAAATCTCTACCGGAATCCAATCTACCTGCGATACCGTACGATGCTCCTGAGCGCGCTTATCGCGCTCGTGTTGCCAAGACGAAACATCGTCATGTTCAATCGACTCATCAGAGCAAGATCCTTCTAAACCCATGCTGCTCGTTTTGGGTGACTTTTGCAAAAAAAGTCAAGAGACCCACCCAGAATAATTCAGAATTTTTTCACGCCATCCAATACGCGATTAAAATACAGTCTACCAATGCAGCCTGAGAAAAACTGCTTTTGTAGCTATCCCGTTGCAAGAGACCAAATAGATACTTCCGACGTTGCGGTAGTAATCTATTTGGATCCCTTGCTCTCCGAGGGCACCTAGACGCGGTGAGCGGAAACGTGCCGTTTCCCAGCCGAGCTGGTTCCCTATCGCTGTTGAAGAAATGGCAAACAACCAAGATCCATTGATAAACAAAGGCTTCAAGCCCGTTTTTATCAAGGATCAACAGGAAAAACCTCTCGGGTGCGACCCGGTTTTTCTCTATGGGATGAAACCAGAACCGCCGAAATGTGGCGCTTTTTGGCTATGAAATGTCACCTAACATTTCCCATTTGGCACGGATTGGCACCGATTGGCACCTTTGTTCCCACACCTTAACGTTGGAGGCATCCACATGCAAAATTTGGCCTCTGCCTGAATCTTCCCAGCGCATGTCTACTCGATCTTCGTGCCTATCTTCCCAAATGCAGACATTACAGGCATGTTAAAACACCAAATTGGCACGAATTTTCCGACAATTCGTATCTTCTGGCACTTTTCCTAAATCTTTCCCTTGATTTTGAATGTGAAAAACCAGCATATCCAATATCATGGATATTCACGCGCCTCATTTATCCGATCCGCAGCTAGTCGCAGATTTTTGCGAGAGTGAATTCGCGCTGCAGTCACGAGGCTTCCTCATTCCGTATGCTGCGCAAGTAGTCTATATTGCGAAAATGTGCCGCAGTAGTCGATTGACGGCTAAGTTTTTATCGAAGGCATTGAAAAGGGATTTTTCCCGTCGCCCGGTCGACGATCTTCTTGCAAAGGTAAAAAGTGGCGAAATCGTAGTTACCCCCGAGCAACTGGCCCGAGCGGCGGCACAGCACCCTAAGTCCACACACTTTGCAGAGCTTTGCCCAGACATCCTCAACACGACCAATCATATCGAGATGGAGGATGTCACAGAACCCATGAAGAAAATCACCACTTCAAAGAGGGAGATGAAGGATAAAAGAACGAATACTGGCACCACGAATAAAAAGACCAGAGAAGTTGCAGCACCCAAATCCTCTGCTTTGAGCGCAACCGGAGCGAACCCCAAAGACCATTGCAGCGAGAAAAGCAATGAGCTTCTCGATAAAGTAGATGCAGAACTTCGGCAGGCCGGAATCCCTTACGACTGACCTAGGCTATGCACAACCGCAATCCTTAATACTAACAGCTATACACACCCGCATGAAAACGCAAACCAACACTATGAAACCCACACACAACCAACCGGATAACGTGAAAACCAAACCCCTCTCTGATGCTGAAATTAAAACTCTGCTCTGCATTGTCGATGACAAAGGCGGGGTAGGAAAGAGTGCCGATGCAGCGCATCTGCGCGACGCGCTCATGGAAATTGGCTATCGTGTGCGCGTTGCTGATGCCGACACACTTAACAAAACCCTTTCCCAGCTCATCCCCGACGTTGACGAGAATGGCCAACCTGTTGTGACTCGTCTCGATGGTGAAAAACCAACCGAGATGATCAATTACATTCTTGAAACTGCCACCACCGAGGAGGACGTAACTATCATCGACATGCCAGGTGGCAGTTCTAAAATCCTCAACAAGGCGAAAATCTCGCTGGATGTGTTTAAGCAAGCAGGCATTCGGGTTGTCGTGGTAATTGCCATCACAGAGGAACTGGATGCCGTTGTTGGATCCAGAGCTTGGCTCAAAGCTTACGGTAATCGAGTAGAGTATCTCGTCATCGCAAACGAAAAGCAATGTGCCGACGGAGAGCCCTTCAATCCGGAAAAAATACCGGGATTGCAGCCTATCATCAAGGCAACTGGTGGACGTCTGGTTGTTGTCCCCAAATTCTCGGAAACGCTCATGGGAATCTACAAAGACTGCAAGTCTTCACCCAGAGGCTACATGCCCGGAGGATGGGCCGCCAAGAAACTCGGACTCAACATAGTATACTCTGGGCTTTGGCAGGAACATTTTCAGCAAACTATTGAATCCATAGTGCCCCACGCCGAATACCTGACAGGAAAACCCATTCCGAAGCCAATCATGGTTGCGGAAAAATCGGATAACGACCGCGGCATGGATGACCTCTGTTCTCAACTTGACACCCTTGCACCATGAGCCAACGAACCGCAAGAGATCGGCTGCTTGACAATCTAGCGCCAGAACAGCGTCCGTATTTCGAACGCTGTATCCACCGGTTATCTCCTAACCCGGATGATCCTCTCATAGCTCTGTTCGCAATAATCACAGAAACGGACAGCTCCAACAGGTCTCTGATCGAAGCCAAGTTGTCTGCCTTCGAACAGCTTGAAAAACAACGCGACGGACAACATGCCAGAGACCGCAAAGAGTATCTGAAAGCTATCAGTATGGGCTTTGAGGCACTCAGGGGTAAAACTCTTTGGAAGCACCTTATCGCATCCAGATTCATCGCGGCGATTATCTGGACTATCACAGTAGCTGGCCTGACGAATCACATCATTCAAACCAAGATGGAAACCGTGGATCCAGAATTTCACGATATGATTAAACAACTTCAAGTCGACTCTAGTGCCCAAAAGGGAAGATTAGACCAGGTCATGCGAAACCAAGCTGTTACCGTCGAATACGTTAGCAGTGTCCTAAAAACAACAAGTCTGAAAGCTACTGACACCATAGTAGGTCAAACAATGGCAATATACATCACAACTTTCGACAGGAACTCAATTACTCTCGCTATTCCTGACAAATCAGTTGCGCAAGGTTTTCGAATGGTATCCTTGCCACATAAAATGAGTGAGGATGAATATCTGAAGTTCGAGTTGGCGTACACCATTTCAAAGGAAGTAAAGTAAAACACAACGCCAAGACGAGCGCATTTCTCCGCTCGTCCCTGGCATCTAAAAATGAGGGCAATGGAGGCTCTCGATTACCAAAAAAACGCGCTAGCTGAAATCGTAGCCAGAGCACGCGCATTCTTCCGAGGTCACTGGCGAGACCTGCCGATCCGACCCAGATGGCCCACCATACTGGTTGCTCCAACTGGAGTTGGAAAAACCACCATCGCGACCATGGCGGCCGATGCTATCGGAGTCGGAGCATCGCTACTTAGGGTATCCGTTCCCGAGTACATTCCCACTGGCGCGAATAACCGAGGAGCCCGAGAAACCATAACCGTAATTGCCGAGCACATCGCCAAGCATCCACGAACGCTGCTTGTAGCCGACGAAATCTGTAAGCTTTCCCACAACGTCGGTAACGACTCAGCATGGTTGGGCTATATTCGAGCCTCCCTACTTGAAATACTTGATGGCAGATTTCCGATAGGAATGCGTGAAATTGAGGACGAAAATGGGAACGAGGTTTCCCTCGAAACATTGACTAGGAAACTGCGCGAAACCACTTTCATTCTTGCGATCGGAACATTTCAAAACTGGCACGACAGCTCGCAAGAACGGAAGTCGATGGGATTCGCGGCGGAAATGCTTGATAATCCCCGCCACGCCCCAATCACCGCAGACATCATAGCCCAGACCATTCCGCGTGAGATCATTAACCGGTTTGGCCGTATCATCCAGATACCCGAGCTCAAACCTCTCGACTACCAGCAGATCGCCCGACAGGCCGAGGCCAAGCTTCCGGAACAGATGCGGCTGACTTTTCGGGCAGAAGCGGAAAAGAGAATCGAAGCGGCCATTCAAGGAAAGCAGGGAGCTCGGTTTATTGAAGAGGCGTTGACCGCCACGTTATTGAACCTACCAGAGCCCGAGCCATCATGCCTGACCCTCGACGACCTATGATTCCTTTAATCGCTGGAAACCAGATTGGACGTATTTTCTACGGCATACAGCATCCCGCATTTAGGAAAACCCGACCACTTTACGCTTTTGTTCCCGAGCATCATTTCAGCTCAAACGAATTCCAGAAAAACCGCTATCTCTTATCAAGGTGGCCCTCAATCAACTGCGGAGCCAATCCGTTTGGAATAGGGAGCCATGTAGTACCTGACCCGTTACGATCCGTGTCGCCTCGCTCACGCTGTAACGTTCTCGCGGAGTTTATCCGTAGATTGGAAACTGTCAGCATCAAAAACCCTTACGCCGCAACATGACCAAATCCGGGAAAATCATCGTTGTCACCGCATACCTAGAGTTCCCATTGTGTCCAACGGTATTCGTCGGCACTACGAACGACGGGGAAACCATACGCGCCCGTTACCGTTTCGGGTACCTTGTTATTCGCCTTGACCCAAGCGATGCACCACACGGCGGCACAACCGGCGTGTGGGTTCTCGACAGGCAGCTCGACCCAACAGGCATCGACGGAAATTTGTCCTACGAGCAATTACGCGAACACACCGCTGACTTGATCGAATGGCCTGCTGATCTCAGCCGGAAAGTCTACGACGATGACGACATTATCGACATGAATTGAATTTTCAGAACAGTCTTGCGATTTAGTCGCAACTTACAGTAAATAACTGTGTCCGCCATAAGCGGGCGGGGATGTGAGAGTCCCCTCACTGAGCGGTTAGCAATGACCGCGATCATTGCTGCCACCTGACTATGGTCGGGGAGGCAGCGGCGCATGTCCAGGCATCGCCCTACGGGGAGAGGCTAAAGGCCGTTGCGGTCGACTCAGTGCGGCCCTCTCAACTCCCCGTCCACCTGGCGGACGCGAACGCGCCCGCCACATGAAAACAAAAAACGTAATTTGTGCACTAGCACTAACCCTAGTAACCGCACTCGCGGCTCAAACCTACCCCGCCGAAAGGACCATCACCGACACCCAAGGCCGGTCGATGGAGGGGACCATCCTCAGCAAAACAGATGTGTCCATCAAGTTCCGCAGGGCATCCGACGGCAAGGAATACGACATCTCACTCGATAAGCTGTCTGTAATTGACCGCATCTATTTTGGGATCACTCCGCCAGATGCGCTTGAAAGCCAGCGCTTTCCATTCCGCATTCATGCTCCACTGCGGAGACATGGCAACCCCAATGGCGGCACTACCACCATAGAACCAGGGGATCCTGTCGAAATGGTGGCTCAGGACGGAAAAACCATCACCTTCCTGCATGCGGGCCAGGAGCTCGAATTCGAAATCCCGCCCGCCAATGGCGAAGCAACAGCCAAAGCACCGGCAAAAAGCAAGTGGACGCCTCTCTTGCCTAACATGACCACCAGCGAATTCTTCGCGGAAGTCTACAAACGAGACACCGACAGACCATTCGATAAAATATGGCGTCAGGTGAACAAAGAACACCTCCAGACTGCCGTAATTTTCTTCAAGATTCGCGATCTGGAAATCAGTACAGGATCGAGAATCCCAGAATTTGTACCAACTAGGGCAAGCATACTGCCCAAAAATTTGAAAATGGATGCAGCCGCAGCCAGCGGTTTGATGTACTTGGACATCCTAACAAAGCGTAGAAAAATACCCCCCCTTGACATTGATGACTATCTGAAACGGATCAGTGAGGTAAAGGCAGCAGCCGGAATTAAAGCAGACGCACCTATTTCCAAACACGAATTGGCCAAGGTTTACAATTCTCTGACGCATCTGAGCGAACATTACCCGGAGCCAATCAAAGTGGACTCAAAAAGACTGGCCCCAGTTTTTCCATTTGGCCAACACAACGAAATCATCGTCCAAATCGCAAAGCGACCTCCGAACCTGATTTCGACGATTGTCTGGTCAGGCAAAGACCCAAGGGGGGTGGATTTTGGAAAAACACATACCACCATAGCCATAGGCTACGAAAGTGACGGGACCATCAGAGGCACCACTTTGCAATGCCTCGACGCAGATGGTCAAATCAGAAGCTATCCAGCAGAAGACGTCTTTTCCGTATGGGACGTCTGGCTTATGAAGGGATGAAGGTAAAACTCGCAGCTAAAATAACACTCAACAACAACTACAATTTACCCAGCAATGAAAATGAATCTCGGACAACACTCGGTCATGTTATGCATCGTAGCACTCTTAGCTACTATTATCACCACCTACTCGCAAACGGGAGGGGCGCCAGCATCCACCAAGCAAATTGACGAGGATAAACTCGCCGCTGACGCACAAGTCGCAATACGGGAAATCAATGACCTGCCAGTCATAAAACTGCATCGGCACTATGTGGAGGAAAAGCCCAAGATTATTCCCCACCTCAAGCTATTGCAATACCGTTGGGAACAAAACGTGCGAAGCTACGATAGCAACTCCGCGCTGAAAGCACGATCGGTCAACCCAATCTTCCTCATACCCCTCATCGAGGTGAAAGCGCTCACTGAAGAAGAGCGCGTCTCGCTACGGCCCGAACTCGAAAGACTGGGAGTGAAAGCCATCCAACAAGAGGGAGATACCAGCGCCATCTACTCAGCCCAACATCTCCTGCAATACGCATTTGCAGGCGCAGGAATGAAAGCACCAAGCCCAAACGAATTGACCAAGCTATGTGGAGTCGATGGGGTAAAAGCAACCCCACAGACGCTCATCAAGGCCGCAGCGGAAGCAAGCAAGGCGGCAGGCAAGGTTCCGCATACCCTAGAATTCAACGGTGTCTCGGAAAACATCTCGAACAAGTTGTTCCTCGAAATGGTAAAGCACCAAATCCGAAACAAACGACTGGTTGTAGTGAGCACACCGAGTCGAGATCATACAATCGTCGTCCTCGGCTTCCACACTAAAGACCGCAAAATGACATGGGAATGCCTTGATTCGAACAAAGCATCGAAAAATGGCGGATATACGACCATTGACGACATAGACAACACAGGCGCCTTCAGCTTGTGGTTCGAGTAAATCGGAAAGAATAAAAGAGTGATCGGTTCGTCTTTCATCGAATCCTCTGTGCGAAAATTATCTATTGTGATTATCCAACATCATGCACTTCATCATAGGAACAATCATCTGTATTATATTTGTTTTCTTTCTTGTTAAGGCAATCGTTGAAACCATCTGGGGAACATGCCTTATCGTATATGGAATCGCATGTAGTTTTTTAGCATTTTTGCTCAGAATAATAGCTAAAAGCATTCGTTCTTTGAGCATAGTATTCTCTCGTCGAAATAATGAAATCAGGCAAATAGCACAACCTGTTCGAGTCAGTGTAGTCGAAGCATTTACCCGCGTTAATTCATGTCGTGAGCAATCGGACCGGCTTTTGCCAATCCTCTAATACCAATAGACCAATATATGCTGGAAGCAACACTAACAGGAAATGTCGGATCGGTGAAATTTGTCGCCCCTAAAGGAAAATCACCGGTATTAAACATCAATATCGCGTGTAATCGCAAAGTGGGCGATAATGAATACACAGATTGGGTCAGCGCCAAAGTTTGGGGTGAGCGCGCTATGAAGCTCAAAGACTATGTCACTAAGGGTGCTCGTTTACTTCTCAAAGGTCGCCCAGAAGCAAAGGGCTACAAAAAGAGCGATGGAACTCCTGGGTCGGAACTGATCCTCCATGTCTCGGAGCTCGAATTCCTGAGTTCCAAAACCAAGGAGGGCGAGGTGCTCGAACAAACCACGGCATAGTCGCCAACACAGGCTGTAATCAGAAAGGCGGACGGGGAAACCTGTCCGCCTTTTTTCTGTTTCACTACTCAGGACTCAGCAAATTCTCCAGAAGAGCCCGCATCCGATCTTGTAACTCTGCGACCATTTCGGCAGTGATCAATTTGCCATCATGCGGTAGTAACACCTCGTCAACGATCTGACTCACCCGCTCTGCAATTCCACGCCTCTGTAGGGTTTGCATAATCCGAGACAAACGGGCAGTCATGGCGCCCCACACCTCAGGACCAGGCAGGATGGGACCATCATCAAAACGTGGAATTACACCCGGATCAATCTTCGGGCTCCGATCTTCAGCAGGACTTGTATCGCGCAGTGGATTGACCAAATAACCACACTCAAAATCACTGCATTCTATTCCACCGCCAAGACGAAGCAGAAACGGAATTTCCCCAAACAGCTGTGCAATTCCGAAAACCTCGCCATTCCTCGCCCATATCGCAAACAGATGATCAATCTCGCCCAATCTCGGGAGATTGAATGATTCGGTTGCCGTGACCCATCTGACAAACGAATCAGAGTCACCCGTGCCATGGACCACGAATGCCTTGAGAGGATCAAAACCACTTTGCTGAGCCAATAACGGAAAGTTGGCTCCCAACAGATTGAAGGCTGACTTCAGAATGCCCCTGAAGAAATCTTTGCCACCCATCTGCAACCTGAATGGAAGGGGCTTTGGCAAGTAGCTTTGGACTTGGGCTGATTCGACCAGCGAATCACCGCTCAATCTCATATTCGGGTTTTCCCGAAGAAACTTGGTCCTTGCCCATACCAACTGCTTCTCGTCAGCCATCGTAAATTCGACTCCTATCTGCCCATCTTTCTCTACAATCGTGTAGCTGGGTTCAACCTGAACCAGCTGCATGCCCGGCTGCAAATGATACTTTTTGCCATCACCACCCACCACATCCTTAATCGTTGCTGGAGCCACCCGACGCCCATTCTTCGTCCCAAAAAACGTTCTGAGATGCGAAACCGCATCCGCCACCGCAGTATCAATGGCACCCGAAAATTGCCGCTGCATATCCTCACAAATGATCTTGTTGCTTTCCCATCGCGCCCCCAACGATGCTTGAATGATGTGCTCGTAACTGATTTGCTCACATGGTTTGCCGGTGTAGATGCAGACGTTTTTCTCCATGCCAACCAATACAAGGTTGCCGATATGGCGACAAGCCTACTCTCGTAACGTAGACTCACAGCAGACCCAGTTTCCTCGCCGGAGATCCGGCGGGGAATTTTCCTTTTGACCTGAACGGGGGTTCAGGTCTCTGGACGGCGAACCCGGTTTGAGGTATCTGCCTAGACGTTTGCAACACCTACGTCCCATACGGCCGCAGCGTCGTCTATTTCGGAAATGTCTATGAGGCCCGGGAAACCGCCCCCATGCGAATCAGTTTCAACCACATCCCGGATGAGAAATTTGAACGTTGACAACTGACATGGGGAATTATTGCCAAAACTTAAATTTTCCTGCTAATCTCGTGCGGTGTCCGAACTCGATGCAGAAAAGAGTGAAGTGGTCCCCTTGGCGGAGCCAAGGCTGGGCGGAATTTAGCTATGGTGTGCGGAGGACGGGGTGACGGTTTTGTTGTGTGTTTTTGTTTCGTTTGGTTCCGCCCTTGGAGGAAAGTTGTCCAC
>JACCEC010613328.1_pt1 | contig 68713 bp, 70 predicted proteins | sample 7450121 | NCBI WGS metagenome assembly JACCEC01 (sample SAMN15323455, study PRJNA562643) | freshwater metagenome | isolation source: river surface water | place: USA:Blue River Watershed | collected 2017-08-18
CCCGGTTTTCATTGAAGGGCGCTTCGATCCAGGTGTGGCGCTCGGTGGGCGGGGTGTTTTGAAAGCGCACATCGGCAATGCACCAGCGGTCGTCGCCCCGTTTGGCATCCATGCTGGCTTGGCACCAAGCGTGAAAAGGGGTGTGTGAGCCGGTGGCATCGATCACATGCTCGGCTTCTATGTGGTAGTTGCCCGCTGGGGTTTGTACCTCCAAGGTGGCGCATGTTTCGTTTTGTGAAAAACCCACCACCCGGGACATCCAGCGCAAATCCACAGGGGTGTGGGTGGCTTGGATTTCATGGATGCGTTCCACCAAATAGCCTTCGATGTAGAACTGCTGGATATTGATGAACGGGGGTTGTTGGCTCAGATTGAACTGGCTTTGCTGACTCAAATCGAACGAGAAAACTTCATCGTTGCCCGCAAAGGTGCGGCCCACGCTCCACTCAATGCCTTTGGCTTTGATGCGCTCGTAAATGCCCAAGCGCTGAAAAATTTCCAATGACTTTTGGGTGTAACAAATCCCGCGTGACGAAGCCCCTTTGACCCCCACGGTGTTGTCCTCGTCCAGCACCACGGTGGGCACACCCAGTTGGGCCAAGCTGCAGGCCAGGGTCAGGCCGGTGATGCCCGCGCCCACCACCACCACGGGGTGGCGCACCCGATGGGTCGCCTGCAGTTCGGGCGGCGGCACAAAGGGGTATTGGGGCAGCGCATAGCCCGTGCCTTGTGTGAATTCGTAGCCATTGGTGTGGGCCACAGGGGCCATGGGGACTTGCGGGCTCATGGCTGGGTGTGGCGGTTGAATTCGGGTCGGTCGTTTTGCTGTGGCTTGAGGGTCGCAGGCGCTTTGCCGCTGGCGCGCTCGGCGCGCCACTGGGCTTTGCGGGCATTCCATTCGTTCAGCCTGGCATGGGCGGTGGTGCTTTCTTGCATCATTTGGAACTCATCGGCCAACTGGGCTGTCAGTTCCAGCCGGATGCCGTTGGGGTCAAAGAAGTAAATGCTTTTGAAGATGTGGTGATCTGTGATGCCAATCACATCCACGCCATGGGCTTGCAGCCGCGCCATGGTGGCTTCGAGGTCACTGACTTGGCTGACGCGAAAGGCAATGTGGTTGACCCATGGCGGTGTATTGGGTGAGGGTTCGGCCCCCTCGTCGTCGCCCAGGTCAAAAAATGCAATGAATGAGCCGTCTTGCAAGCGGAAAAAAATATGGGTGTAAGGGCAATACTCCCCGGTGCTGGGCACATGATCGCTTTGGATGATGTGGTAGAGCGGCAAGCCCAGGATGTCTTCGTAAAAGTGGCGTGTTTCTTCCGCATCCTTGGCGCGGTAAGCGTAATGGTGCAGTTGGTGGATGGGTGCCGGTGCCGGCAAGCTGGCGGACGGCAAGGGCATGGCGGTGGCCGTTGACATGGTGTCTCCTCGGATGGGCAACATTCAAGAAGGGCCATCCTAAGCCATGCCATGGCCCGCTGCCCACCCGGTCAGTCTGGGATTGGAGAATCAATAATTTAGATTTTGATGTTTGTATCAATAGGCAAACTCAATCAAGGGGATTGAAACAACCCATTAGACGGGCCGTCAACAATCCCTGTACCCTTTGCGGCCTTCGGCGCATGCTGTGCCGGAGTTTTTAACAACCCAAGGAGATTTCTCATGGCAGCACTCAAAGGCTCCAAGACGGAAGAAAACCTCAAGGCCGCCTTCGCAGGCGAGTCCCAGGCCAACCGCCGTTACTTGTATTTCGCAAACAAAGCCGACGTGGAAGGACAAAACGATGTGGCAGCACTGTTTCGTTCCACCGCTGAAGGTGAGACCGGGCATGCCCACGGCCACCTGGAGTGGTTGGAGCAGTGCGGCGACCCCGCCACGGGCTTGCCCATTGGTGCCACCCGCGACAACCTGAAGGCCGCAGTGGCTGGCGAAACCCACGAGTACACCGACATGTACCCTGGCATGGCCAAGACCGCCCGTGAAGAAGGCCATGACGAAATTGCCGATTGGTTTGAAACCCTGGCCAAAGCGGAGCGTTCACACGCCAACCGCTACGCCAAGGCTTTGGCCGAATTGGTCGATTGATCTTGCCTCAGCACTGAGAGTTGGGCGCTGGGCCTATCGGCCAGCGCCCCTCTCTGAGTTCTGACTTGACCTGAGAAGACTTCTTTCTCACCTCCCCACTGTTTGAAGGACAACACCATGGCACGCGAAGGCAGCCTTGAAGCACCCACACGCCATCCGCTGGATTGGCTCAACCCAGACTTCTACAACGAAGAGGCCTGTTTCAATGAAATGGAGCGCATTTTTGACATCTGCCACGGTTGTCGCCGCTGTGTGAGCCTGTGCGGGTCCTTCCCCACTTTGTTCGATTTGGTCGATGAAAGCCCGACCATGGAAATGGACGGGGTCGACAAAAAAGACTACTGGAAGGTGGTCGATCAATGCTATTTGTGCGATCTGTGCTACCTGACCAAATGCCCTTATGTGCCACCGCACGAATGGAACTTGGACTTTCCCCACACCATGCTGCGGGCCAAGGCCATCAAGTTCAACAAAGGCGATGTCAGCGCGGGCGAAAAATTCCTGGCTTCCACCGATGTCCACGGTCAATTTGCCGGTATTCCCATCGTGGTGCAAGCGGTCAATGCGATCAACAAAACCAAGGCCGCACGCTCGGTCATGGAGTCCGCCCTGGGCGTGGACAAAGAGGCTTGGTTGCCCGAGTTGGCCGACAAAAAATTCCGCAGCGCCGCCCCCAAAGCCAAATCCAAAAAAGTGGTGGATGGTGAAAAAACACCTGGCAAGGTGGTGATTTATTCCACTTGCTATGTCAATTACAACGAGCCTGGCATCGGCATGGACTTGCTGAAAATCCTGGACCACAACGACATCCCCTATGAATTGGTGTCCAAAGAGAAGTGCTGTGGGATGCCCAAGCTGGAGTTGGGCGACCTGCAGTCGGTCGATGCCAACAAAAAAATCAACATCCCCATCCTGGCGAAATACGCCCAAGACGGTTATGCCATCTTGAGCGCCGTGCCCTCTTGCACCCTGATGTTCAAACAAGAGTTGCCCTTGATGTACCCCAACGACCCAGACACCCAATTGGTCAAAGAGCACATGTGGGACCCGTTTGAGTACCTGATGGCGCGCAAGCGCGATGGCCTGCTCAAAACCGAATTCCCCCAAAGCCTGGGCAACATCAGTTACCAAATCCCCTGCCATGGCCGGGTGCAAAACATCGGCAAAAAAACCGAGGAAATGCTCAAGATGGTGCCCGACACGACCATCAACACCATTGAGCGTTGCTCTGGCCATGCGGGCACTTATGGGGTCAAAAAGGCCACCCATGCCTACGCCATGAAAATTGGCAAGCCGGTGGTGAAAGCCATGGCCACCATGAAAGACGGCAGCAAACCCGACTACATCAGCTCGGATTGCCCGCTCGGTGGCCACCATATTGCCCAAGGCTTTGAAGCCAGTGGCCAAGCCGTGCCCGAACTCCAGCACCCCCTCAGCTTGGTGGCCAAGGCCTACGGGCTGAAGTGAAGCGCAGCCCATTTCATTTGTTTGAAAGCAATCCATGCAACTGACCGGACACATCACCCCAGACAGCCTCATGACCCTGGAGGCCTACAGCAAATTTCGCAAGACCCACAAGGCCGATGTGCTGGCCCACCGCAAGCAGCGAACCCTGCATTTGGGCGACCACATCACCTTGCAGTTTGAAAGCGAAACCACGATCCGCTACCAAATCCAAGAGATGCTGCGCATCGAAAAAATCTTTGAAGAAGAGGGCATTCAGCAAGAGATCGATGCCTATGCGCCGCTGGTGCCCGACGGCAGCAACTGGAAAGCCACCATGCTGATCGAGTACCCCGATGTCAATGAACGCAAACGCGAATTGGCACGCTTGATTGGTGTTGAGGACCGCATGTTCATTGAGGTCGAAGGCCATGCCCGTGTGTACGCGATTGCCGATGAAGACCTGGACCGCGAGAACGACGAGAAAACCTCGGCTGTGCATTTTGTGCGGTTTGAATTTGATGTCGCCACCAAGGCGGCCATCAAAGCAGGTGCGGCCGTGAAACTGGGCTGTGACCACACCAACTACCCGGCGCACACACAGATCGCCGAGGATGCCTTGGCATCCCTGGCCGGCGATTTGAAATAATCGCGGGATGCTATTCCTGCTGTCTCCCGCCAAATCGCTCGATTACGAGTCCCCCTTACCGGCCATCCAACCCAGCGAACCGCAGTTTGTGCCGCAATCGGCCGAGCTGATGGCCACGCTCAAAAAGAAAACGCCCAAGCAAATTGCCGCGTTGATGGATTTGAGCGAAGCCTTGGCCCAACTCAATGCAGACCGTTACAAGGCTTGGTCGCCCCAATTCAGCCAGGCCAATGCCCGTCCGGCGGTGCTGGCCTTCAACGGAGACGTGTACGAAGGCCTGGATGCCAAAAGCCTGAAAACCAAAGACCTGAAATGGGCCCAAGACCATGTGGCCATTTTGAGCGGTTTGTATGGCGTGTTGCGCCCCTTGGACCTGATGCAGCCTTACCGCTTGGAGATGGGCACGGCCCTCAAACACGGCAAGGCCAATAACCTGTATCAGTTTTGGGGCGCTCAAATTGCCCAACACCTGAACGCACAACTGGCCCAGCAAAAAAATCCCATCATCGTCAACTTGGCATCGCAAGAGTATTTCAAGGCGGTGGACCGCAAGATTTTGCAAGCCCAGGTGTTGGAGTGCGTGTTCCAAGACTTCAAAAATGGGCAGTACAAGATCATCAGCTTTTTTGCCAAGCGGGCACGCGGCTTGATGGCCCGCTATGCCATCCAACACCAGGTCAAAACACCGCAAGACCTGCAAGGGTTCAACGTGGAGGGCTATGCGTTTGCCCCCGACGTCTCGCGGGCAGACCGTTTGGTGTTTCGCCGCACAGCCCCTGTTTGACGGCCGGCCCTTTCGCATGCGCATCAGTGCCAACCAGATCGAGATAGAGCTGGAAGACAGCGGCGAGCCCCATTTGCCTGCGGTCTTGCTCATCATGGGCATGGGCATGCAATTGATTTCCTGGCCGCCCGGCATGTTGCGCGCGCTGCGCCAAGCGGGGTTCAGGGTCATCCGTTTTGACAACCGCGATGCCGGTTTGTCCTCGCATTTCGACCATGCTGGCGTTCCCAATTTGTTGTGGCAAGGCTTCAAAACCCACTTTGGCTTGCCATCGCAGCCGGCCTATGGCGTGCAAGACATGGCCATGGACGCATTGGCTGTGATGGACGCACTGCACCTGCCTCGGGCCCATGTGGTGGGCATCAGCATGGGCGGGATGATTGCCCAGCGGCTGGCGCTGCTGGCACCACACCGGGTGGCCAGCCTGTGCAGCATCATGAGCAGCAGTGGCGCACCAGACTTGCCTTTGCCCGATGCCAAAGTTTTGCAGCTGTTGCTGGGCAAGCCACCACGGCCGGGCTTGGCAGCGGCGATAGACCACACGGTGGCGTTTTTGCTGTCGGTGTCCAGCCCCAGCTTTCCCCCGGATGTGGGCCTGCTCAAAACCTTGGTCACGGTCAGCCTGGAGCGCAGTTACCGGCCCGATGGCATTGCACGCCAAATGCATGCGGTGATGACCGATACCGAGCGGGCCAGCTTGTTGCGCCACATCACCGCACCCACCTTGGTGATCCATGGCAAAGCCGATCCTTTGGTGCCCTATGCCTGCGGGGAAGATACCGCTCGGCGCATTCCCCGCGCACGCTTGGTGGGGGTGGAGGGCATGGGCCACGACTTACCGCCGCCCGTGGTCCAATCCATCACCGATGCCTTGATTCCTTTTTTGCATGAACATCCCTGAACACTCGCAGTTGGGCAAAGTGTCCGCTTATGTGGACCAGTACGCGCCCGATTTGCTCTACCCCATCAGCCGATCCACCCAGCGCCAAAGCATCGGTGTGGGCGATAAGCCTTTGTTTGTCGGGGCCGATTTGTGGACCGCTTATGAGCTGAGTTGGCTCAATTTGCGCGGCAAGCCCCAAATTGCCATGGCCCGCCTGGTGGTGCCATGTGAGAGCACGCATTTGGTGGAGAGCAAATCCCTCAAGCTCTACCTCAACAGCTTCAACAATTCCCGCTTTGCCGATGCCAGCGAAGTGCAGGCCCGTTTGCAAAACGATTTGAGCCAAGCGGTGTGGCAGGGTGGGCCCGTGCGCGCCAGCGTGGGTGTGGGCTTGGTTTTGCCAGAGCAATTCGACCGCGAGCCCATCCACGAGCTAGATGGGCTGAGCCTGGATCGCTTGGACATCGACTGCGATCGCTATCAACCCGCGCCCGAATTGCTGCGCAGCGCCGATCATGAAAATCCAGTCACCGAAACCCTGACCAGCAACCTGCTCAAAAGCAATTGCTTGGTCACCGGCCAGCCCGATTGGGGCAGTGTGCGCATCAGCTACAGCGGGCCTCAAATAGAGCAAGGTGGTTTGCTGCAATACCTGGTGAGTTTTCGCAACCACAACGAGTTCCATGAGCATTGTGTGGAACGCATCTTCATGGACCTGTGGACCCACTGCAAGCCATCGCGACTGAGCGTGTATGCGCGCTACACCCGCCGGGGCGGTGTGGACATCAACCCGTGGCGCAGCAGCCATCCGGGGGTGTTGCCCGTTTCGGTGCGCACGGCGCGCCAGTAAAGCGGTTCAACTGGTGGTGTAACCCATCAGGTGGGGCAGCCACAGCACAATGCCCGGGAACACCGTCATGCACAGCAGCAAGCCCAGCAGCATGACCAAAAAAAGCCATCCTTCGCGCACCATTTCACCGATCGGTATGCCCGTCAATGCTTTGGTGACGAACAACAGCATGCCAAAGGGCGGGTGAATCAAACCGATCATCATGTTGAGCACCACCAAGACCCCAAAGTGCACCAGGTCCACGCCCAAGAGTTTGGCCGCAGGCAACAGCATGGGCACAAACACCAGCAGCAGCACCGACACATCCAAAAAGCAGCCCAACACCAAAAACAAGGCATTGACCATCAACAAAAACTGCAAGCGGCTCAGTTGCAAGCTGTCAACCCACATGGCCATGGCTTGCGGTACCCCCTCGGCGGTGAAGGCGTAATTGAGCATGAAAGAGCCCGCCAAGATGATGGTGATGACCGCACTGGCGCGGGCCGACTCCAACACCACCGCCCAAAAACGCCGCCAGCTGAGGGCTTTGAACACCCAGGCCGACAACACCAAGGCATGCAAGGCAGCCACCGCTGCTGCTTCGGTGGGGGTGAAAGCCCCTGAATAAATGCCGCCCAACAACACAATGGGCAGGGACAAGGGCAGGGCACCGCGGGCCATGATGTGTGGCCACATGGCACGCGGCACGGGCTCCTCACGGGGCATGTTGCGCTGGGTGGCGATGAAGTGCACCACGGCCATCATCAGCAGCGTCATGCACAGCCCCGGCAACAAGCCCCCCAAAAACAAAGCACCCACCGAAGCACCCGAGACCAGGGCATAAATCACCATGGGGATCGACGGCGGGATGATGGGCCCCAAGGTGGCACTGGCCACCACCACCGCCCCGGCGAAACCCCGCGTGTATTCAGGCTTGGTCAACATTTGCCGAATGGTCACCAAGCCCGGTCCAGCGGCATCGGCAATCGCGCTGCCACTCATGCCAGAAAACACCACGCTGACCAAAATATCCACCTGGGCCAAACCGCCGCGCATGCGCCCCACCAGCACCCGGCAAAAGTCAAAAATGCGCTCGCTCACGGTGCCAGCGTTCATCAAGTTGGCGGCAAACACAAACAGGGGCACGGCCAGCAGCACATAGCTGTTGTACAGGCCATTGCTCACTTGCTCGGCCACCAGGCCCAGGTCTTGGCCTTTGACCCACAAATACGCCACGCCCGACATCAGCATGGAAAAACCTATTGGCATGCGCAAGAGCATGCCCACGATCACCACGCCCGCCATGGCCATCAGTGCATGGCTCATGGTGTGGCAGAACTTTCTTCCAAGCCATGGCCGCGCAAGGCCTGGACCACGGCCCAGGTGCTGCGCCAAACCAAGGCCAGCAACAACAGCACGAAGGGAAAGAACACCCATTGGAACGACCAGCCCAGCACGGGCGTGCCTTCGCGGCGCATGAAATGCACATAGTCCCAACTGGCGGGCAAGGCCAACAAGGCCAAGCCCGCGATCATGCTGTGGCCCAACACCCGCATGGCTTGTCGGGTGCGCCGACCGGCGAAGTTCCACAGCAGGTCAAACACCACATGCTCGCGCTCGGGCACCATGAAGGCGCAGGCCCACAAAATGGCCCACAGGTACAGCACCACGGCCAATTCATCGGTCCAAGGCAGGGGCTTGGCAAACACGAACCGGGCGGCGATTTGGACCACGAAGACCCCAAACAGGGCCAAAAAAACAGCGCCTCCCAGGTGCTGGGCGGCGCGTGCCAAGCTTTTCATGCGTCAGCGGGTGTTGTTGATGCGCTCCAGCATGCCCTTGGGCCATACCTTGGCATAGTCGCTTTTGGCATAGGCCTCTTGCACCGACTTGCGAAAGGCATCGACATCGGGCGTGCTCACTTGCAAGCCTTGCTGCTTGAAGAAATCAACGATTTGCGCTTCTTCTTTGATCCGGTTTTCGTTGTTATAGGTGGTTGCGGCTTGGGCAGCGGTTTTGACCGCTTGCTTTTGCGCCGGTGTCAGGCTGTTCCAGGTCTTGCTGGCAATGGCAATGAACAAGCTGTCCACCAAATGGTTGGTCATCACCAACTGCTTGGTCACCTCATAAAACTTGGCGGCCCGCACCGTGGGCAAGGGATTGTCTTGGCCATCAATGGTGCCGGTTTTCAAGCCCATGTACACCTCGCCAAAAGCCAGCGGGGTGGCGGTGGCCCCCAAGGTTTCGCCCAGAAACAACCATTCTTTGGAACCCGGCATGCGCAGCTTGATGCCTTTGAGATCGGCGGGGGTGCGCACTGGGCGTGCTTCACGCAGATTGACCTGGCGGGTGCCCAGGTACGCAGTGGACAAAACGGTGATTTCCATTTTGTCGGCCACGGCCTTGAACAATTCGTCACCAATCGGTCCATTGAACACCTTTTGTTGGTGTTGCGGGTCGCGCACCACATAGCCAGCGGTGAAGATGGAGAACTCGGGCACCAGCTTGGCCATGTCAAAGGCTGAAACCGTGGTCAATTCCAGGTTGCCCCGCGCCATCGCAGCGGGTTCGGCCCCTTGTTTGAACAGCGAGGCGTTGAGGTGTATTTGCACATCAAACTGGTTGGGCGCGGCTTTGTCCAAAGACTCTTTGAACACCGTCCACATCTTGGCATGCCAATCATCGGGCACGGCAGGGGTTGAAATGCGCATGGCAATTTTGTTTTGCGCCAGTGCGGTCAAGGGCGCGCTGCACAGGCTCAGGCCCAACAGCAAAGCCGCCAAGCCGCGGCGTGTCATGTGATCAGTGCTCATGAAGTCTCCATGTCAATCGGTGGGGCGGGCATCGGTGCATGCCCGCCCCCTGATGTTAAGCGCATGCCAGCTGCCCAGGGCGTGCAGGCCCTGGGCCCTTACAATGCGCCCTCGTTGACCCAGGAAGCGTGGCAGAGTGGTCGATTGCACCGGTCTTGAAAACCGGCAACGGGCAACCGTTCGTGAGTTCGAATCTCACCGCTTCCGCCAATCATTTTGACAAGCCAGCACACCGATTCCGTGTGCTGGTGTGCGGTCAACCCAAGGTCAATTTGTACAGGCCCCGGACCATGAACCACAAACCCTTGCTGTGTTGCCTTGGCTTTTTATTCGCATTGGCATTCCCCACCATGGCCCAAACTGTCAGCGAACCGCCCTACACCCTGATCAAAAGCGAACATCCTTTTGAGCTGCGGGCCTATGCGCCCATGACCATTGCCGAAACCCATTTGGAAGGTGATTTTGATGTGGCGGGCTCACTCGGGTTTCGCCGCGTGGCCGGGTATATCTTTGGCAAAAACCAAAATGCGCGCGGCGAGAGCGAAAAAATAGCCATGACCGCGCCCGTGACCATGGAAGCCCAAAGCCAACAATGGCGCTTGCACTTTGTCATGCCCGAAGGCACGAGTTTGGCCAGCTTGCCCCAGCCTGTGGACAACCAGGTTCAATTGCGTGAACTGCCTGCACAGCGCATGGCAGCGGTGCGTTTCAGCGGGTTGACCACGGCCGCCAGCATCGCCAACAACACCCAGCGTTTGAAAGATTGGTTGACGGCGCAAAACATCGCTTTTGAAGACCGGCCTCAGGTGGCGCGCTACAACGACCCCTTCACCTTGCCTTGGAACCGGCGCAACGAAATATTGCTGCCTTTGCGTTGAGCCGCGACCGATGGTTTTTCGGCAAGGCATGCATGCGCTTGTCGTTTGAGATGCCTGTGCAACCATGACCAAGACGATTGCCGTTTTTTTGCACCACCCCACGTGTTCAACCGATTCGGTCAACGGGGTGCTGGCGGCTTTCTCGCCCATGGCCCGCATCAAAATATTCACCAAGCAAAAGGTGCTGGACGGTTTTTTTGACGATGTGGACTTGGTGGTTTTTCCGGGTGGGGATGGTGAGGCCACGGCCTTTCGCAGCGTGCTCAAGCCCAACTTGCCGGATGTGCGTGCTTTCATGCAGCGGGGTGGCAAATACCTGGGCATTTGCATGGGGGCATATTGGGCCGATGCCCACTACTTTGGTTTTTTGCGCAACACCCGGGCGGTTCAATACATCAAGCGACCCAAAGCCGATATCCGCTCCTCGTATGGCACCACGGCCGCGGTTCAATGGCGTGGCCAAACCCAGCGCATGTACTTCTACGATGGCCCCACTTTTTTGGGCGGCCCATTTGAAACCGTGGCCAGCTATGCCAATGGCGACCCGATGGCGATCGTCCAAGGCGCTTTGGGCTTGATCGGTTGCCATTTGGAGAGCCAGGCCCATTGGTACGGCAAAAAAATCATGCAAGCGCATTGGCACCACAACGCGCACCACCCCATGCTGTGGCAATTTGTGGCCGACTATTTGTTGCAGCGCCGGCAAATGCCTTTGTTTTGATCTGTCATGCCCCCGCAGCGCATGCGTTGACCACGCTGCTTTTTTGCAGCCCATCAACCGGGAGCCACCCCAGTGTGCTTGGTGTCACAATGTATTTTTACCCAGGAGAAAACCGTGAGCGATCAAGACACCATTGCACAAATTGAAACCTTGGATGCCAAGCGCGCAGCTTGCATTTTGGCGCGCGACTTTGCGGGGCTAGAGCCCTTGATTGCCGAAGACTTGCGCTATGTCCACTCCAGCGCCGTGTTGGAAAACAAGGCCGAATACCTGGCCAAACTGGCCAGCGGCCACTATGCCTACCGCTCGTTCAAAACCTTGCAGCGCGAAATGCGCGTGATCGGTGATGTGGTGTTGGTCAATGGCGATATTCGCATCGAGGTCGATGTCAGTGGCACACCCAAAGTGGTCAACAGCCGTTATTTGCAAGTCTGGGTCAAGCGCAGCGCTGGCTGGCAAATGGCTTCTTGGCAGTCGGTGCCCATGCCGCAGGCTTGACCGCCCAAGGGATCAAGGCTTTTTGTCTGGAATGGTGCCGGTATAGGGCACCATTTCTTGCGCCTGCATGCCAATGCTGTAGGCCGCAGGGTGCCGTTGCTCTTCCAGCAAATGGCCCACGATGCCAGGCGTGCGTGAAATGGCCGCGAAGCCCCGCATGATGGAACCAGGCACCCCAATATCGCCCAGCAAGGCGGCCATGGCGGCGGTGGCATTGATGGTGATGTGTTTGCCCATCGCCGCATCCACTGCCGCCGCCAAAACGTGCAGCGCTTGGACATGGGCACCCGCCACGCCTGCTTGTTCGGCAACGGCCAGCAATTTGGGGGTGCGCGGATCTTCCGGTTTGTGGTGGGGATGGCCAAATCCGGGCACAGGCTTTTTGAGGGCCCGGTAAGAAGCCACGATGTCGGCCGCGGCCTGGGCCCCATCGGGCGCGGCCATGATGGTTTCCAGGTGTTGGCCGGTGATTTCCATCACCCCGCCAAATTGGCTGCCCAAACCCATGATGCCGGTGGCAATGGCCGCTTGAATGGCTTCGGGCGAGGACATGTAGACCATGCGCGCACCCACGGTGGCGAGCACCCCGTGGTCGACCAAAGTCACCAAAACCGCATCGAGCACGCGCATTTGGCCGGGTGTCGGCATGCGGCCCAGGATGTGGAAGTAAATCATCTGGGTGAAATTGACCTCACCGATGAGGTCGCGCACCAGGTCTTTGCCGCGGATAGTGATGCCCGCTTCGTCAAAGGTGGAAATTTCGGTGTAGAGGTTTTGTGGCTTCATGGTGTGTGCTCAAGGCTGTGGGTGGGGTGAAGCAATGGCCCCTTCACGCAAAAAGGCATCGATGCGGTCGCTGTCAAACCCCAGTTGCCCGAGCACATCGCGGCTGTGTTCGCCCAAAAGGGGCGGTGCCATGTCGCTGGCCGATCGCTGGCCGTCGTAGAGCACAGGTCGCTGGGTGTTTTTCACCGTCCCTTGGGTGGGGTGGTGCAGTTCGGTGAACACGCCGTTGTGCAGCACCTGTGGGTCCTGTAGTACTTGGTCGATCGAGGCGATGGGGGCATGGGGAATGTCGTGCTGGGTCAGACAAGCTTGCCAATGGGCCATGTCGTGTTGGGCAAAAGCGGCTTGCAAGAGCTCGGTGAGTAACTCGTAATGGGTTTGGCGTGCCAACACGCTGGCGAAACGCGCATCGGTGGCCCACTCAGGATGGCCCACAGCGGTGGTGAGGTTGAGAAAAAATTTGTCCACCGATGCCAGGTGCAGGGCCACCCATTGGCCATCGGCACATTGCAAGGCATACGACTGCGAGGTGCGGGGTCGGCTGATCGGGCCGTGCACCTGTTCATCGGCAAAGTAAGCGGCAAAGGCCGATGCGCCAAAGGCGACCATGCTGTCGAGCATGGCCACTTCAACCCGCCGTCCCACTTGGGTGCGCCCGCGTTCAACCAAGGCACCCAAAATGCCATAAGCCGCATACATGCCGCTCACGGTATCGGCCACCGCAGGGCCCAAGATGCGCGGGGGCGTGGGGGCCATGGTTTGACTCAGGTAGCCGCTCAGTGCTTGGGCCACCGTGTCGTAGCAAGGCCGCTCCACATAAGGGCCCGTGGCCCCAAAGCCCGTGACAGAGCAATAGATCAAGCGGGGGTGGCGTTGGTGCACCGCCTCCCAGCCAAAGCCCAATTTGTCGAGCACGCCGGGGCGGTAGTTTTCCAGCAGCACATCGGCCTGGGCCAGCAGCTTTTCCAAAATATCTTTGGCATGCGGCGACTTCAGGTTCAAGGCCAAGCTGCGTTTGCGCGCGTTATAGGTCTGGAACTGCGAGCTGTACTGCGCCCCTTGGTAGCCCCTGAAAGGGTCACCCACGCCCGGTTGCTCGACCTTGATGACATCGGCCCCCAAGTCGGCCAGCATCATGCCGGCGCAGGGGCCGGTGATGAAGGTGCCCAACTCCACGACACGGATGTCTTGCAATACTTTGGTCATGGAAATGAAGGTTCAGGGTTGGTCAAACGCAACGGGCACCATCAACTTCGATGCACACCCCGCTGATGAAGGATGCTTCGTCGCTGGCCAGGTACAAGGCCGCATTGGCCACGTCAAGGGCGCTTGAAAACCGGCCCAGCGGAATGGTGCTCAAAAACTTTTGGCGCCGGGCTTCGTCCACCGGCCCACCGGCAAACTCGGCCGACAAACCGGTATCGGGATTGAACACAGGGTTGATGCAATTGACGCGGATGTTGTCGGGCCCCAACTCCGCTGCCAGCGATTTGCTGGTGGTGATGACAGCCCCTTTGGAGCCGTTGTACCAACTCAGACCCGGGCGGGGGCGAACGCCGGCGGTTGACGCAATGTTGATGAACCAGCCACCGCCTTGTTGGCGAAACACAGGAACCGCATGCACCGTGGAGAGGTAAATGCTTTTGACATTGATGGCATAGACCTGATCGAACTCGGCTTCAGAGACTTCCAAGGCAGGTCGGTTGCGGTGCGTCCAGCCTGCATTGTTGACCACCCCATGCAACCCTTTGCCGCGCGCTTTGGCAAATGCCACCATGCGCTCCCAGTCGGCACTGCGGGTGACATCTCCGGCACAGGCCCAGGCCTGCCCACCTGCGTGGGTGATGTCTTTGGTGACGCGCTCGGCGCGCTGCTCATCGATGTCATTGACGGTGATGCAAGCGCCTTGTTCGGCGAGTCGTTTGGCGATGCCCTCACCAATGCCATTGCCCGCGCCGGTGACCAAAATGGATTGACCTGTGACCCGCATCTGAAACCTTTCCTGGCAAGCCCACCCTGCTGGGTGGAGAAGGCTCAAATCTTCCCACAAGATGACAAGCCCAGGCGCTGGGGTTTGCCTGCCCCCAAGGGCGGTTTTCAGCTCTTGGGTTTGCTGCTGTTGAAAGACCAGATCAAGTTGAATTGCTTGTTTTTCACAAAGGCCAAGCAATCAAAACGCACGCTGGCGGAGGTGATTTTTTCGCAGGTGTAGGAGTTGGGCTGGATGCGGGCTTGGCAGTAAAGCCGCTGGTCTTTGGATGAAATGTCTTCACAAAACCGCGGGTTGTTTTGCTCGGATGCTTCGCACATCAAGCGCATGTCTTTGGTGGGCTTTTTATCGCAATCTTGGGCCTGGGCCGCTGGGGCAGACAGCACCGCTGCCCACAAAAAAAATTGGAAGAACTTGATCGCCATACCGCCTTGCAACAAAATTTAAGACAGCATTTATTTTAGTCACAAATTTAAACAAATCCCTCTGAGACAGGCGTTTTTCCCCCTTGAATTTCATGGATGAAAAAGTTTCAAAGATCGCGCGAAGATTTGAAATCGGGCGGGGGGCGAAGTTGTTCGGCCACACCGACTTTGATCTGCTGCACCAGCAAGCCAGTGGTCTCTTGCTGAAGGGTTTCCAGGCGCAGGCGAATGTAGACCGCCTGTGCTTTTTGCGGGTCGGCACCCGTCTCGGCCAAGGCCTGGGCCCACAAACCATCGCGGCGGATGCCTTGCTGCATCTCGCGCATCACCATGGCGTGCAACAGTTCTTGAGAGGGGGCAATGCGCATGCTGGTCTTTCTAGTGGGTGGTGTGGCGTGGGCCGAAGGACGGGATGAGTGCGCGGGCCTGCCGTCAGTGCAACTGCAAACGCTGGCGCAGGGCCAAACCGGTTTCATGGGTGCCCAGTTTGCCACCAATGTCGCGGGTGCATTCGCCAGCAGCGACGCACGCGCCCACCGCCTGTTCCATGGCCTGGGCCGCTTTCAGGTACTGGGGTTTGCCGCTGCGCGTGGCATGCCAAGCCAGCAACATGGCAGCCGACAACACCTGCGAAAAAGGGTTGGCCTTGTTTTGCCCCGCGATATCGGGTGCAGAACCATGGGCCGCTTGGCCCATGGCATGGTGATCACCTGCATTCAATGAGCCGCCCAGCCCCAAACTGCCTGACAACTCAGCGGTCAGATCGGACAAGATGTCGCCAAACATATTGGTGGTCACGATCACATCAAACCGCTCGGGTGCCCGCACCACGTGGGCCATCATGGCATCCACAATGAAGTCGTCCACCACCACATCTGGAAATTCTTTGCCCACATCGGCGCAGGCTTGCAAAAACAAACCATCGGTGATGCGCAGCACATTGGCTTTGTGCACCAGGGTCAATCGCTTTTGACGTTGGCGGGCCAATGCAAACGCGCTGCGGGCAATGCGCTCGCAGCACACCCGGGTGATGCGCCGCATCGATATGGCCACATCATCGGTGACCAAGAGTTCGCTGTGGCCCAAGGCCATGTTGCGGTCGGCATAAAAACCTTCGGTGTTTTCACGCACCACCACCAGGTCAAAGGGGCCGGTGAGGGTTTGGATGCCCGGGTAGGTTTTGGCCGGTCGGATGTTGGCGTACAAGTCCAGGTTTTTTCTGAAAAACTTGGACGGGTTGATTTCGCCCTTGGACTCGTCTTTGAAGTCGTAGGTGGCCATGGGGCCCAGCAGCAAGCCGTCGGCCGCTTTGACTTTGGCCAGCAAATCGGGTGTCACGGTTGCGCCATGGCGCTGCAAGCTGTCGTGGCCTGCGATGTCGTGGTGCAACTGCAAACCCAGGCCAAACAGTTGATTGGCCTGTTCCAGCAAATCCACGCTGACTTGCATGGTCTCAGGCCCGATGCCGTCACCCGGGATGATCACAATGTTCATGGCATTTCACTCGGCTTTGAGGTTGGCATCTTTCACCAGCTTTTCAAACTTGATGGCTTCGTTGCGCACGTATTCTGCAAATTCTGCTGGCGTGTTGCGCGGCACGCCGAGGTTGTCGGCCTCAAAGCGTGCGCGGATGTCGGGGCTGGCCATGATGGCATTGACCTCTTTGTTCAGGCTTTGCACCACAGCCGCCGGTGTGTCCGCCGGGGCAAACAAGCCGCCCCACAGCGTGTAGCTGAATCCGGGTATGGCCACTTCGGCCACGGTCGGGACATTGGGCAGCGAGGTCATGCGGGTGGGGGTGGTCACGGCCAAGGCCTTGAGTTTGCCCCCTTTGATTTGCGGCACCGCAGCCGATGCGCTGCTGAAGAACAGCTGGATGCGGTTGCCCATCAGGTCGGCCATCAGCGGGCCCACACCTTTGTAGGGTACATGCACCATGTTGAGTTTGGCCCCCACTGACAATGCCACGGCGGCCAAATGCCCCGGTGTGCCAGCGCCCACCGATGCGTAGCTGAATTCACCGGGTTTGGCACGCGCTTGTTGCAGCAATTCGGCCAAGCTGTTGTAGGGTGCATCGTTGGGGGCCAGCAAGACCAATGGGGCATTGCCGATCAGCACCACCGGGATCATTTCTTTCAAGGGGTCGTAGCCCAGGTCTTTCATCAACACCCGGTTCACCACGATCTCACCGGTTTGGCCCAAAAACAAGGTGTAGCCGTCGTTGCGTGCCTTGACCGCTATGCGGGTGCCCACCGTGCCAGATACGCCCGGCTTGTTGTCCACCAACACGGTTTGTTTGTACACCGAGGTCAAGCGCTCGCTGACCAAGCGGGCAAAGGTGTCGCCTTGTCCACCCGGGGCATAGGCCACGATGATGCTCACCGGTTTGGTCGGGTAGTCGCCCTCGGCGGCCATGGTGGGCGGCACAGCGAAGGCCATGCCAGCAGCCAGGAACATGGCGCAAAAGCTGCGCTTGGAAATCAGGTGGGCAAAGGATTTATGCATGTCAATCTTTCACAAATGCGGTCAAAGGGGAGTGGCTGGGGGCCTTTGTTCAGGCCAGCAATTGCCGTCGAATGGCCTCGGGGGTCATGACTTCCAGGGGCTCGCGCCCTTGGTTGGGGATGCCCACCTGAGTGGCATTGAGCAACATGGAAACCATGGTGTAGGTGCCGGAGACCACGATCAGGTCGATCACCTGCTGCTCGCCCAAGTGGTCCATGGCTTTTTGCCACAGGGCATCGCTGACCTGGTGGTTCAAGGTGATTTGCACGCAAAAGTCGTAGACCAGCGCTTGGGTGTCATCCATGTGTTGCGGTCGCTTGCATTGGCGCAAGTCGTCGGCAATCGACTGCGGTAAACCGGCGCGCACCGCAATCGGTTCGTGGGCCCACCATTCGTACTGGGCATTGGCCACCCGCGCTTGGATCAGGATGGCCAACTCGTTCAGCGCTTTGGGCACCGAGGTTTTGAAGCGCAGGTAGTCCAGCAGGTCAAAGCAACGCCGGGCCATCTCGGGGCTGCGCAGCAGCGCATTGTAAGGCCCACCCAAGCCTGCGCTGGAGACTTTCAAAATATCGTCTGCCAAAGGCCGCACCTCGGCGGGCAGTTGTTCGTAGCTGCGCAGGGCAAATCGTTCGCTCATGGGTGGGCTCCATCCAAAGTGTGCAAGGTTTGAAAAAAAGTGCGTCGGGTGTGGGTGAAATGGGGACGGCAGCGGCTGCTCCAATCGGTGGCACGCACGGCCAGCCATTCGGGCGAACCCATCACCTCGGCCGCGGTCAGGTCGTAGCAGGCAAACGAGCGCGGCCCATGGTCGATGTTGATGTAGCGCTGGGCGCTGATGCAACCGGGCACCCTGGCCAGGCCAGGCATGTGTTCTTGCGCATACCACTGGGCAATTTCCTCATCCCAACCGTCTTCGGGGTCGGTTTGTACCGTGTAGTGGGCATGGATGCTGGCATGCGCGCTGGCGCATTCGCAGTCCAGCACCCGCTGCAAGCGACAGGCTTGCGCCTCCAATCCCGCCCATGGCGACAAGCCGCTGGCCCAGCCTTGGGCCTGTTCTGCGCTGATGGGGGTGGCAGGGTCAAAGTGAACATAGACATGGGTCAAGGCTTGACCGTTTTCATCTGCAGCGGTGCAGGCCACGCGCACTTGCTTGGGCGCAGGCAAGCAGCCCCCCAAGGTTTGAGGAGGCGAAGCGGCTACCCAGGCTGCCCAAGAGGGCCCATCGCGCGAACCCAAATCGGCATTGACGCGCAACAGCAAACAATCGGTCAAGGCCATGCTCAATCGGCCTTGATTTTTTTATCGCGGATCACCCGGCTCCATTTGGCCAAGTCGTTTTTGACCAGGTTGCCCAATTCCAGCGGGCTGGTGGCCGCAGGCTCTGCCCCAGAGGCCACAATTTTGGCCCGCACGGCCTCGTTGGCCAGGGTGCGGCGCAGGGCTTGGTTGATGCGCTCAATGTCGGCGCTGGGTGTGGCCTTGTGGGCAAACAAGGCATACCAATTGTCCGAGTCCACGCCGGGCACCCCTGCCTCTTGGAAGGTTTTGACATCGGGAAACAAGGGGTGGCGGCGGGTCGATGCCAAGGCCACGGGCTTGAGCTTGCCGTTTTTGATGTGCCCGATCAGTCCCGGGATGTCACCAAAAAAACCATCGACATGACCGGCCATCACGTCGGTGATGGCGGGTGCAGCGCCTTTGTAGGGCACATGCACCAGATCGGTTTTGGTGGCATCGGCCAACAACTCCATGGCCAAGTGGGGCACGCTGCCGGTGCCCGAGGAGGCCATGGTCACGCGCTTTTGTTTGGCCACGGCGATGAACTCTTGCGGGCTGTTGGCCGGGTGATTGGGGTGCACCACCAACATCTCCACGTTGTTGACCACCAAGGAGACGGGGGCCAAATCGCGCACCGGGTCGTAGGGCAAATTGGGGTACAGACCGGGGTTGATGGAGATGGCGCCCACGCTGGACAACCACAGCATTTGCCCATCGGCCGGGGCTTTGATCAAGGCCTCGGCCGCGATCGCTCCGTTGGCACCGGCGCGGTTTTCCACCACCACGGTTTGGCCCAATTCCTTGCCCAGTTGCTCGCTGATGGTGCGGGCCACAAAGTCCACCGGACCACCGGGCGGAAAGGCCACCAACAGGCGGGTCACTTTGGCGGCTTGTCCCCAACATGGCGCGGCCAGGCCCAGGCAGGTCAGCAGGGCCACAGCGGTGAAGCGCAGGGGGTGGGTCAAAAAATTCATGGGCTTGCTCCAGGTGATGGGATGGGTGAGGAAATACGCCGGGTCAATCGCAGCGCACGGACATGCCGCCGTCGACCACGATTTCGGTGCCGGTGATGAAACGCGCTTCATCGCTGGCCAAAAACAACACGGCACGGGCGGTGTCGCGCCCGTCGCCCATGAAGGGCAAAGGAATGCGGGCTTGGCGCGTTTGCAGCAAGGCCTGTACATCGCCGCCCGCGCGTTGGCCCGCCAAGCGGGTCTCGACCATGGGGGTGTGCAACTGACCCGGCACCACGGTGTTGACCCGCACGCCTAGCTTGGCGTATTGCACCGCCACCACTTTGCCCAGTTGGATCACACCGGCCTTGGTGGCCGCATAAGCGACTTGGGCCGATCCCGTCCAGCGCATGCCGGAGGTGGAGGCGATGTTGACAATCGCCCCGGCCCCTTGGGCCGCCATGATGGGCAGCACATGCTTGCAGCCCAGAAAAACGCTTTTGAGGTTGTGATCGATTTGGGCATCCCACACGGCTTCGCTCATCTCCACCGGTCCGCCTGCGGCCGAGCCCCCCACGTTGTTGACCAGCACGTCGATGCGGCCCCAGTTCGCCATGGCCTGGTCAACGCAGGCCTTGACAGCCGCCGAATCGGTCACATCGCAGGCCATGGCCTGCAGGTTGCCCCCGCTTTGGCCGCTGGCCGCTTGGGCCAAGGCCACGGTTTCGCTCAGGTGTTCGAGGGAGCGGTCCAAGGCCAGCACCTGCGCGCCTTCTTCGACCATTTGCACGGCGATCGCCCGGCCATTGCCCCAGCCCGGGCCGACCGAGCCCGCGCCACTGACCACCACCACTTTGTTGATGAAACGACCCATGGATACTTCTTTCAGTCGTGGGAAAAACGGTACAAGGCTTGCGGGTTGTCCACCAATAAGCGTTGGCGCAGATCTGCATCGGGGGCCATTTGCCAAATCGCATTGACCAAAGCCCCGTCATCGGGCACGTGGGTGTGGTTGGGGTGTGGCCAATCGGTGCCCCACAGGCATTGCAAGGGAAAGCGCTCGACCAAACTGCGCGCCAGCCGCAAACCATCGGCATAAGGTGGGTTCGGGTCAATGCGGTCAATGCCGCTGACTTTCACATGCATGCCCGGTTGGCCCAGCAACTCGCACAGGGCCACAAAGTCGGCATGGTCAGGCCCGAGCCGCGCGTCCACCCGGCCCATGTGGTCGATCACCACCGGTACCGCACTTTGCGCCAGCACCGGTGCCAAGCTGTGCACCAAGCCCGATGCAAAGTGCACTTGCAAGTGCATGTCCAGCGCCGCCAAACGCCGGGTCAAGGCCAGCAAGGCCGGGGCTGGCACAGACTCGCCCAGGTGCGGCATGAAATTGAATCGAACGCCGCGAAACCCGGTGTCGGCCAAGCCCCGCAAAGTGGTGTCGTCCACGTCCACAGGCACCAAGGCCACCCCGAGGTAACGGCCCTGGCCAGCGGCAATCGCATCGGCCACCGCCCGGTTGTCCATGCCATGCACGGCCGATTGAACGATCACGCAGCGACCGATGCCCAGGAGGCGGTGCAAATCAAATAAGCGCTCCTTGGGCGCATCCACTGGGGTGAAGTTGCGGCTGCTGGCAAATGCAAAACGGTCGGCAGGCCCAAACACATGCACATGGCTGTCGCAAGCCAGCTCCGGCAAATGCTTATCCGGTCGAGAAGGATGGGGGTTGTAGGTCAGGGTGGGGTTGTGCATGGTGCCTCACTGTTGGGCCGCATTGTGCCGTTTCTCGGGCGGGTCAAGCGGTCCACCGATCTCCTTACTTAGAATGCGCCGACAGTGACACAATGCGCGCTTTTGCCAGCGTGTTCAAACCCAGCGATATGGGCCCCGCGTGCCCAACCCGATTCGAAAGCCCAGCATGATCAACAAAATCGCCGCTTCCGTGGAGGAAGCTGTGGGACCGATTGCCGACGGTGCCACCATCATGGTGGGAGGTTTTGGCACCGCAGGCATTCCCAATGAGCTGATCGAAGGTTTGATGCGCGTGCTGCAAGACAGCGCGGCGCGCGATTTGGTGGTGGTCAACAACAATGCCGGCAACGGCGAAACCGGCTTGGCCGCTTTGCTCAAAACCGGTCGGGTGCGCAAAGTCATTTGCAGCTTTCCCCGTCAGGCCGACAGCCAAATTTTTGACGCCTTGTACCGCAGCGGCCAATTGGAGTTGGAGTTGGTGCCCCAAGGCAATTTGGCCGAGCGCATCCGGGCCGCTGGGGCGGGCATTGGCGCATTTTTCTCGCCCACGGCCTATGGCACCGAGCTGGCCCGCAACCCCGACGGCAGTTGGCGTGAAACGCGTGAAATCAATGGCCGCATGCATGTGCTGGAGCACCCCATCCATGCCGATCTGGCTTTGATCAAGGCCGAGCGCGGCGACCGTTGGGGCAACCTGACTTACCGCAAAGCGGCACGCAACTTTGGACCGGTGATGGCCATGGCCGCGCGCCGCACCGTGGCCTCGGTGCACGAGGTGGTGGCCTTGGGTGAACTGGACCCAGAAACGGTGGTCACCCCTGGCATTTTTGTGTCCCAAGTGGTGCAAGTGCCGCGCGTGCAAACGCAAGGCGGCGGTTTCAAGGCATGAGGTCCCCATGACACATCAACGCAGAAGCAAAGACCAAATCGCCGCCTTGGTGGCCAAAGACATCCCCAACGGGGCCTATGTGAATTTGGGCATTGGCATGCCCACCATGGTGGCCAATCATTTGCCCGCTGGTTTGGAGATCATCTTGCACAGCGAGAACGGGATCTTGGGCATGGGCCCAGCCCCCGAGGAGTCGGCGCAAGACTTCGACTTGATCAATGCGGGCAAACAACCCGTCACTTTGCTGCCAGGCGGTGCTTTTTTTCACCATGCCGACAGCTTTGCCATGATGCGTGGCGGGCACTTGGACATTTGCGTGTTGGGTGCTTTTCAAGTCAGTGCCCAGGGTGATCTGGCCAATTGGCACACCGGTGAGCCTGGGGCCATTCCCGCTGTGGGCGGGGCCATGGACCTGGCCATTGGGGCCAAACAAACCTGGGTCATGATGGACTTGCTCACCAAGCAGGGCATGAGCAAAGTGGTGCCCCAATGCACCTACCCCATCACCGGCTTGGCCTGTGTCAAACGCATTTACACCGATCTGGCCACCTTGGATGTCACACCCCAGGGGCTGAAGTGGGTCGATGCGGTGGACGGTTTGTCGCGCAGTGATTTGGAGCGTTTGGTGGGTTTGCCCATCAGCGCTTGAGGTTCAATTTTTCAATACACATGAGGAAACAACATGGCTAACAAAGTAGGCTGGATTGGTTTGGGGCGCATGGGCGAGGCCATGGTCAAACGCTTGACCAAGGCCGGGCACGGTGTGGATGTGTGGAACCGAACCCGCAGCAAGGCCGAGCCCTTGGCCGAATACGGTGCCACCATCGTGGACCACAAACTGGACTTGGCCGCTTGCGAAGTGGTCTTCACCATGGTCTCGACCACCGATGACCTGAAAGAAGTGTTGTTTGCCCCGGGTGGTTTGGTCACCGGCAAAACCCTGCCCAAGATGGTGGTCGACAGTTCTTCCATCTCCCAAGAAGGTTCGGCCGAAGTGCGAACCGCCTTGGAAAAACTGGGTGTGGCCTATTTGTGCGCCCCGGTTTCGGGCAATGCCAAGGTGGCCAAGGCCGGCAAATTGTTGGTGGTGGCTTCAGGCCCGCGCCAGTTGTACGAATTGGCCGAACCCTATTTGCAGGCCATGTCGCGCAAAACCATGTGGGTGGGCGAGGGCGAGTTGGCCCGGGTGTGGAAGATCGCCCACAACACCATGTTTGGCGTGGTGATTCAAAACCTGTGCGAAATCACCGTCATGGCGGAAAAGGCCGGTATCCCGCGCCATTTGTTTTTGGAGAGCATCAACGACTCGGTGCTGGGCTCCATGTACACCCGCTACAAAACCCCAGTGCTGACCAATCTGACCTTTGACCAGGTCACCTTCACCCCCAAGTTGCTGCTCAAAGACATGGACTTGGGCATGGCAGCGGCCAAGGCCCAGGGCGTGTCCATGCCCGCCGCCGCTGCCACCCGCGAGTCGGTGGCGCGCATGGTGGGTCGCGGTTACGATCACATCGACTTTGCCGCTTTGCTCATCGAAACCGCGCGCGATGCCGGTTTGGAGTTGAAGTCGGAGAACAAGACCATCAGCGACGGCCTGGAGTCTTGAGCGTTTATTCAATCAATCAGGAGACCAATCACATGAACACCGCCAATGTTTTTGCGCGCCGCACCTTGATGGCATGGGCTGCCATGGGTATTTTGTTGTTGCAGGGCCAGGCATGGGCCCAGGCCTATCCCAGCAAGCCAATCAAATTTGTGGTGCCTTTCAGCGCGGGCAGCGCCACCGACATCGTGGCCCGCACCGTGGCCGATGCGATGGGCAAGTCCATGGGGCAATCCATCGTCATCGACAACCGCTTGGGTGCGGGTGGCACGATTGCGGCGGCCTTGGTGGCCAAAAGTGAAGCCGATGGTTACACCGTTTTGGTGCACTCATCGGGCCATGCGCTCAATGCATCCCTCTACCCCAACTTGGGCTATGACACCTTGAAGGACTTGACCGGCGTGACCACCTTGGCGGCCATCCCCAATGTGTTGGTGGTCAACCCCGCCAAAGGCTGGAAAACCCAGGCCGAATTGATCGCAGCGGTCAAGGCCAAGCCGGGTACCTTCAACTACGCATCGGCCGGCGTGGGCAGTGGCACCCATTTGAATGCCGAAATCTTTCGCCTGCAATCGGGTATCGATGCCTTGCACGTGCCCTATAAAGGCACACCCGATGCCATGACCAATGTGATCGGTGGTTCCAACGATTGGTTTTTTGCCCCGCTGGCCTCGGCCTTGCCCTTGATCAAAGACGGCAAATTGCAAGCCTTGTCGGTCAGCACCAAGTCGCGCGCCTCCACCTTGCCCCAAGTGCCCACCAGCATAGAAGCCGGTTTGGCCGCTTCCGACTACACCTTGTGGGTGGGCATGATCGTGCCCAGCGCCACCCCCGCTGCGGTGGTCAAGCGCTTGCATGAAGAGGCCCTCAAAGCCTTGGGCAGCGCCGATATCAAGGAGCGCATGGCCAAGCTCGGGGCCGACCCGTTCACCATGGCACCCGATGCCTTTAACGCTTATATCAAGACCGAGATCGATACCGCTGCGCGCATCGTCAAGGCTGCAGGCTTGAAAGCCAATTGATGATCAGCGCCTGGGCTGCAGCGGCATGAACCTGGTTTTTTTGGGCGTGGGCAAAATGGGTTTGCCCATGGCCAGCCACTTGTTGGCCGATGGCCATGCGGTGGTGGTGCACGATGTCGATGCCCAGCGCTTGGCCTTGGCCCAGTCGGCGGGTTTGGTGGTGGCACAAGACCTGGGCGCTGCCTTGGCCCAAGCCGATGGGGTGTTTTCTTCGCTGCCCCATGATGCCGCCCTGATCAGCGCTGGCACCTGGGTGGCCGAGCACCTGCCCGCAGGCCGGTTTTACCTGGACACCAGCACGGTCTCGGTGGCTGCATCGGCCGCCGTGGCCGAGTGCTTGGCCCCCAAGGCCTGCGACTATTTGCGGGTCACCGTCTCGGGCAACAACCACATGGCCCAAGCCGGCCAGCTGACCCTGATGGCCTCGGGCCCACAGGCCACGTGGCTGCGCGTGGCCCCCCTGCTCAAACGCTGGGGATCGGTGCAGTTTTACCTGGGCCCTGGCGAGCAGGCCCGCTTGATGAAGCTGGTGATCAACCTGATGATTGCCCAAACCAGCGCCATGTTGGCAGAGGCCTTGAGCTTGGGCCACAAAGGTGGCTTGGCTTGGCGGGATTTGTGGCAAGTCATTGGTGCCAGTGCGGTGGCCTCGCCCATCGTCAAGGCCAAGTCGGTGCAACTGTCGGAGCGGGATTTCACTCCGACTTTTACCGTGCCGCAAATGCTCAAAGACATTGATTTGATTTTGGCCGAGGGCGATGCCTTGCAAGTGCCGCTGCTGCAAACCGCCATCACCCGCCAAATGATGCAGTCGGCCCTGGCCCAGGGTTGGGCTGAACAAGACTACGCCGCCATCATCAAGGTGGTGGAACAATCCGCAGGCATTCACCAGGAGTAAACCGTGCGCAATTTGAACCAAGACACCATCACCCAGGCCGTGTTGGCCCGATTCGAAAACACGCCCGATCCCCGGCTCAAGGAAATCATCTTCAGCCTGGTCAAGCACCTGCACGACTTTGCGCGCGATGTGAAGCTGACCGAGGAAGAATGGTTTTACGGCATCCAATACCTCACCGCCACGGGGCACAAGTGCACCGATGTGCGGCAAGAATTCATTTTGCTCAGCGATGTGTTGGGCTTGTCCATGCTCACCATTGCGATGAACCAAGACAAGCCCGCCGGTTGCACCGAACCCACGGTGTTTGGCCCTTTCTTTTTGGAAAATGCGCCCCACTTTGAATTGGGTGCGGATGTGTCCAACGGCGCGTCAGGTCAAAAGTGTCTGGTGCGCGGCCAGGTCAAGGGCCTGGGCGGTGAGCCGGTGAAAAATGCCAAGCTCAATGTGTGGCAAGCCGATGACGATGGCAAATACGATGTGCAGTATGACAACCTGACGCAACCGCAAGCGCGCGGCATTTTGAATGCCGACGATCACGGCCACTTTCACTTCACCACCATCTTGGCCGAGGCCTATCCCATTCCGACCGATGGCCCTGTGGGCACCTTGCTCAATGCCACCAAGCGCCACCCATGGCGTCCGGCGCACCTGCACTTCATGGTGGAAGCGCCGGGCTACGAGCGGCTGATCACCCATGTGTTTCGCGACCACGACAAATACCTCGACTCGGATGCCGTTTTTGGCGTGCGCCAGTCGCTGGTGACCGACTGGGTCGAGCAAGCCGATGGCACTTACCTGATGGAATACGACTTCGTGCTCAACCCCCAGCGCTGATGGTTTGACATGGCCAAGCCCTCGGTGCGCAGTCTCTGGGGCATGGCCTTTGCGCTGTCTTTGGGGGCTGCCATATCGCTGGGCATGGCGCGTTTCTCGTATGCCATGCTGTTGCCGCCCATGCGGGAAGACCTGGCCTGGAGTTACACCCTGGCCGGGGCCATGAACACCGCCAATGCCCTGGGCTATTTGCTGGGGGCCCTGGCCTTGCCGCGCATGCTGCGCCGCTGGGATGCGGTCCAGGTGTTCATGGCAGGGGCTTTGTTGACCAGTGTGTTCATGGGGCTGAGCGGTTTTTTCGTGCAAGCCGAGGCCTTGCTGTTGCAACGCACCTTGGCGGGTTTGTTCAGCGCTTGGGTGTTTGTGGCGGGCGGATTGTTGGCCGCGCGGCTGGGGCAATTGCACCCACCCAGCGCCGGTTGGTTGCTGGGCTTGTACTACGGCGGCACGGGTTGGGGCATTATTTTTTCGGCGTTGACGCTGCCACCCGTGATGGCGCAGGCGCAAGCACTGGGCCAAGCCCATCCTTGGGCCTGGGCTTGGTGGTGCTTGTGCGGGCTGTGCGCCCTGTGCTGTGCGCTCATGGGGTGGCCTTTGTATCGTTGCGCTCAGTGGCAACGCGCGGGTTGGTTGAACCCACCGGCAGAAACTGGCGCGTCTGCGCCCAAAGCCTTTGCCTGGCCCGCACTGTCGTTTGCCCTGGTCGGCTATGGTTTGTTCGGCGTGGGTTACATCGGCTACATGACCTTTGTGGTGGCTTTGCTGCGCGAGCAAGGCCAAGCTGAAAGCGACTTGATGGTGTTTTATGCCCTGTTGGGCTGCGCCGTGCTGGTGTCTTCGCGCCTGTGGTCGGGCTTGCTCAACCGCGCCAAAGCCGGTGGTGCTTTGGCCACGCTCAATGGCTTGCTGGGCATGGCCACCATCGTGCCGGCGCTGACCCAGCACAGTGGCGCGGTGATGGCTTCTGGTTTGCTGTTTGGCGCGGTTTTTTTGTCGCTGGTGGCTTCCACCACCGCTTTGGTGCGGCACAACCTGCCCGCTTCCCAGTGGGCGGCGGGCATCAGCGCTTTCACCATTGTGTTTGCCCTGGGGCAAATCTTGGGCCCGGTGGGCGTGGGTTGGATCTCGGATGGCCCGGGCGGCTTGGCCCGCGGCTTGGTGTATTCGGCCGGGGCCTTGTGGCTTGGCGCGCTACTGGCGTGGCGGCAAAAGCCCTTGTGACCGGTCTTCTGGTGGCTGGTTTTGGCAGGCCAGCAAACCAGCCCACAACAGCAAAAAAAACTCGCCAATGCCTGCACCCAGCAAGGTGCTGTTGACCAAGCCGGTCAGCACTTCAATGGCCACCACACAGCGCAAGCACCAACGGGCATGCCAGGGCAGGGCCTGCGCGTTGCGCCACAACGCAAACAAAAAACCGATGAACAAGGCCAAGCCCACCCAGCCACTTTCGACCGCCCACAGCAAAAATTGCTGGTGCGGGTCGTTGGCCTGGGCAATCGTGCCCCCGTGGGCCACATAGGCCTGTGGCCAGCCGCCCACGCCATGGCCCACGATGGGTTTGTCGGCCATGGCTTGCACCGATTTGTGCCAGGCATCGATGCGAAAACCCATGGAGTTTTCGATTTTCAATGGCCCGGTTTGCAACTCCATCACATCGGTCTTGGCTTTGAGCCAGCGTTGTTGCATCCGCTCAGAGCCCAGGCCCACGCCCAAGGCCACCAGCACCGGCAGCAGCAACACGCCCCAGCGGAGGCGGCTTGGCAAGCTGCCCCACAAAATAAACACCCAAGCCAGCAGCATGGCCAGTTGCCCCGTGCGCCCGGTCACCACCAACAGCACATTGGCGCTGGCCAAGGCCATGGTGGTCCACAGCCAGAAGCGGCGCTGCGCCAATGGCCATTGATCGCGGAAATACCAAACCACCACCATCATCAAGCTACTGGTGATGGGTTGTTCAATCGTGCTGCTGAACACCACGGCGTTGTCGGGGCTCATGGTGGAGATGGCCCAGGGCAGGTGAAGGCCCAGCACCATCAGCCAAGAACTGGCCAATACAAACAGCTGCCCCAGCACCATGCATTGCAGCACCGGTTTGGCTGGCGTGCCAGCGCGCATCAGGTAGAAGGCGGCGGGCAACACCAGCCAGCGGGCGTGGCGGGCCAGCGAGGGCCATGCCTCATGGGCTGGTGCTGCGCTCCAGGCCATGGACAAGCCCATCCACAACAATGCCGCTGCGCCCCACCACAGGCTGCTGGGCCAGGCTTGGGCCCAGGTCTGCTGGGCAGCGGCGGCTTGGGACCGCTGCCGCACATCGGCGACGATTTGGGCCAGCACCACCAAGAGCAAAAACAGTTTGCCCAGCGAGACCAGGGCGGTGCCCAGGCTCACCGACAGGGCCAAAAAGCACAGGCTCCACAGCCTCAAGCGGGCCAAACCGGCGGTCATTCCAGCCGGTCCCTTTGGGCCAGTTTGGGAAACCAGCGCAGCCACAGGATGGCCACCAAAATGGTCCCCAATCCGCCGATCCAGGTGGCCATGACCGGGCCCAGCCATGCCGCGGCTGCACCGGACTCGAATTCGCCCAATTCATTGCTCGCGCCAATGAAGATGGAGTTGACCGCCCCAACCCGGCCCCGCATTTCATCGGGGGTTTCCAATTGCATCAGGGTCATGCGGATCACCACGCTCACGGTGTCGGCAGCGCCACTGATGGCCAAGGCCAGCATGGACAACCAAAAATGGGTGGACAAGGCAAACACGATCATGGCCACACCGAAAACGGCCACTGCGATGAGCAAAATATGACCGACCCGACGTTGCAAGGGGTGGGTGGTCAGCCACATGGAAGCGGTCAGCGCGCCCACCGCTGGCGCGGCGCGCAACAAACCCAGGCCCCAGGGGCCCACCATCAAAATGTCTTTGGCAAACATGGGCAGCAAGGCGGTTGCTCCCCCCAGCAGCACCGCAAACAAGTCGAGTGAAATGGCACCCAGCAAAAGCTTGTTGTGCCACACAAAACGCACCCCGGCCAGCACCGTGCGCAAAGTGGCCGCCTCGCTGGCCACCACATGCCTTTGATAGCCCAAGCCCCAAAGCAATGCACAGGCCAGCAGCATCAAACCCAAGCAAGTGGCATACACCGCACTCGCGCCGAGGGCAAAGATCAAACCACCCAAAGCCGGGCCTGAGATGATGGCCACTTGCATGCCCGAAGAATTAAACGCCATGGCCCGCGCCATCATGGCCTCGCTCACCAAGGCAGGCATCAGGGCTTGCGAGGCGGGCATTTGAAAAGCCCGCACCGCACCCATGACCAAGGCCAGCGCCAGAATAAGCTCTTTGCTGATCGCATCTTGGGCGCTGGCCCCCAACAACATGGCCGCCACCGCCGCTTGCACCACCGAGCAAGCCAAGATGATGTGCAGCCGATTGAGCCGGTCGGCCACATGACCGGCCCACAGGGTGAGCAGCAAAGCCGGTACAAACTGGTACAGGCCCACCAAGCCCAAGTCCCAGGCGCTTTGGGTGGTTTCATACATTTGCCAGCCCAAAGCCACCATCATCATTTGGTTGGCACAGGTGGTGGTGATGCGGTAGCCCCAGTAGCGCATGAAGCTGCGCTGGGCCCATAGGTCTTTGAATGCGTTGGTGTCCACCCGGCCAGCTTACCTTGTTTCCTTGGGCCCCAAATCTGGGGCCTGTCGCACGCGTTGTCGGGCGCAGGCGGCCACCCCGACATCGTCGAGCGCCCATTGGATCGGGGCCGATACCTGGCCCAAGGCCAGCCGCACAGCCAGGCGTTCACGCCAATCGGGCACCGGTCTTTGCAAAATGCCATGCACCCATGGGGGCAGGCTGTGGTGGGCCGCACGCACCACCCACTTCATCAGGCTTTGGTAGGGGGGCTCGGTGGGGTAATGGTCAAGCAGGTCCAGCACATAGCGGGTGCGCTCATCGCAGCGCAATTGCGGCAAATAGGCCAACAAGGCGCGTTCGCTGGCCGCTCGGTTGGTGGGCAAATCGCCAGCGCCCATGGCCTGGCCCATCAAGGCCATGTCGGCAAAGTATCGGTCTTGGTCATGGGCGGGGAGGGCCGGTCGCCCATGCACGTCATAAGCCCGCATGAAGCTGGTGCACTCGGCCAGGTGAACCCAGGCCAAGAGTTGCGGCTCATCGGCCCGGTAGGCCTGGCCTTGGGCATCCCAGCCTTGCACCTGCTGGTGGATGCGGCGCACCCGTTCTATCGCCTGCTCGGCCATCTCTCGCCCGCCATAGGTGGTGGCCGCGATGAAAAAAGCGGTGCGACCCAATCGGGCGGCCATGTCGTCGCGAAAACTCGAGTGGTCCCACACACCGGCCAAGGCGCGCGGATGCAAGGCCTGGACCACCAACGAGGCAATGCCGCCCACCATCATCGATAAAAAATGGGCATGCACTTGCCAGGCGCTGCTGTGGGGCCCGAGCAAGCCAGGGTCGCCCGCCGGTGTCAAGAAAACATCGGGAGTTTGGCGGGTGTGGGTCATCTCCCGCAGGCGCTGGGCGATGTGTTGTTTGATCAAAAGCATCAGAAATGGCCAGCGAAGGACTTCAAAAAAAAGGGGGTCATGCGCCTTCGCTTGGCAAGGGGGCAAGCATAGGGCTTGTGCGGCCCTGGTGCAGCCCAGCGCGGCCATGACCTGGGCTGCGGTATGCTTTCACCCCGTGAAAATCACGCACGCATTGATCCTGCTGTATTTCGGGTTTCTGCTGGCCACCTTGTGGTGGGGGCCGCGGTTCATACAAGGGCCTTGGCTGTTTTTATTGCGGGCGTTTTTCCCCAATTGGAAGTTCTTCCATGCGGTGGGCCATGAGCCGCGCTTGTATGTCCGGTGGTGGCCACCCAATACCCATGGTGACGGCCCAACGGTGGGCGACACCCCACCCGCATGGCAAGCGCTCTACCCCCGCCGCGCGCGCTCGGTCTGGGGTTTGGTGCACAACCCCTGGGTCAACTTGGCCTTGTCGCAGCAAAACCTGGTGGACCATTTGGCCCACGACCTCAATCACTTGGCACCCGAGGCCGATGCGCGCAACTTGGTGGCCTACAAGTTGGTCCAGGCCATGGTGCGGGTACATTGCCGCCAAAACGGGGGAGCACCCATGGGGGCGGTTTTTGAGTTTCAGATTCGGTTGGAGCGCTGCGACACCTCGGGTTTGGTCGAGTCGCACACCTTGCTGCCATCTGCCAAGGGGGTGGTTTGATGGGGCAGGCCTTGGATGGTTTGCAAGCGGTGCGCATGCTCGAATGCTTGTTGGCTTGGAGCCTGGGTCTCCAAACCCTGGAGTTTTTGCGCATCCACCGAACCGGCATGGTGGAGCGCATTTGGCACTGGCCCGACCAAAAAGCCGATGTGCCCGATCAGCCCGGGTGGCTGAAGGCGGCCTTGGGCTTTTTGTTCCAACCGGCCATCCACCAAGCCCATTTGTATCTGCGCCTGGCGGTGCTGCTGCACATGGCATGGCAGGGGTCTGGCTTGGCGCATTTTGTGTTTTTGTTTGTCAGCGCCGTGGTGGTGTTGATCCGCTGGCGCGGGGCATTCAATGGCGGCAGCGATTTCATGACCCTGGTGGTGCTCAGTGGCGGCTTGATCGCCCATATAGTGGGCGCATGGACACACCCTGAATTGGGCTGGCAGGCCGGGCTTTGGTACATCAGCATCCATGCCATCAGCTCGTATTTCATGTCTGGCTGGGTCAAACTCAAACATGCCCATTGGCGAAGTGGGCAGGCGCTCACGATTTTTTTAAATGGTGCCGTCCATGGCCCATTGCCGGCCGACAGCTGGTTTCGCAAGCCCTGGCTGGCCCGGCTGAGTGCCTGGAGCTTTATATTGTGGGAATGCGCCTTTCCTTTGGCCTTGAGCGGGCCGGCCCAGGCCCAGGCCATGTGCGCCGTGGCCGGCGTTTTTCACTTTTTGGTGTTTTGGTTTTTTGGGCTGAATCGCTTCTTTTGGGCCTGGGTGACCTGTTTTCCAGCGGTGATTTACTGCGCAGACTGGAAAATGAATATTTAAGATTTAATCAATTGCTATCAATTTCAGCAATTTCCAGGTTGAAAACCCTGATTTTTTTATCCGCTCAAGCCTTGGATTGTGCGGCCGATCAGTATTAAACTGCCCCTCCCAGAATTCAGGTCCCTTTCATGCAGTTCATGTGGGTATCCGGCCCGACCGGTACCGTTAAATCCATCTCCATCACAGCACGCAAGGTCATCTTGGCCACGGCGGGTGTGTCCGTGGCTTTGATGCTGGTGGGTTTTGTCATGTACTTCGTGGGTTTTCGCATCGCTGTGGAGTTCAGCCCCGACCTGGCCCGCAGCATGGGTGGGGTCACCACCGAAGCCGAACAGCAGCGCATGGAGGCGGTTTACCGCGAGCGATTGGACCAATTGCGCCAAAACCTGCATGCCACCGCGCAAGAGATCAAACAACTCGAAAGCCTGAAAAACCGCTTCATGGAGCTGGCCACCCCCACCCAGTTGCGCGACCGCTTCTTGAACAATGGCAAAAAAGACGATGGCCGCGGCGGCCCCTTGCTGCCCAGCCCTTTGCGCAACCTGTTTTTCCGCCAAACCCTGGACCAAGAGCTCAGTGGCACCATGCAAGACCTGATGCGCATGGATGCCACGGTGCGCGAGTTGCGCCAGGACTGGACCCAGCACTTGGAATGGCTGCACTCCCTGCCCACTGGCTTGCCCATCCAGGGCGACTTTCGGGTCTCCAGCGGCTTTGGCATTCGCAACGACCCGTTCACGGGTTTGCTGGCCATGCACGAGGGCCTGGACTTCACCGCGCCCACCGGCACCCCTGTGGTGGCAGTGGCCCCTGGCACGGTGACCCGCTCGACGTTTGAGGGCAGTTACGGTCAGGTGATCGAAGTCACCCATGCCGAAGGCTTCATGACCCGTTATGCCCACCTCAGCCGCCGCCGCGTGGTGGAAGGCCAGGTGGTCGAGCGCGGCACCCATTTGGGCGATGTCGGCAGCACCGGTCGGTCCACCGGCCCGCATTTGCACTACGAGGTGTACCGCAAGGATCGCCCTGTCAATCCCCTGCAGGTATTGCCCCTCAGCGCCAGCTGATCGGTTTGCTTGCCCCACCAGAGTCTGCACCATGTTTGAAAAGCTCAAAGACAAATCCATGATGTCATCGCAAGAGCGTTTTGACACCATCATTGGCCGCACGACCCAAATTTATGGCCGCTTGGTGCTGCTCGACAGCGTGCGCATCGACGGCAAGGTGGAGGGCAACATCGAGACCACCAAAGAAAACAAGGTCACCGTGGCGATCGGCCCCACTGGCGAGGTGTCGGGCGACATCACCGCCCACCGCGTGATGGTGGCGGGCAAGGTCGAAGGAAATATTTATGCGTCCGAGCGGGTGGAATTCCACAAAGACTCGGTGGTGCATGGCGATATTTCCTACGGATCCATCGCTGTCGAGCATGGTGCGCGCCTGTTGGGCTTGGTGATTCAAACCCCCAGCGGCGGGGGCAGCAGCACGGCCGAGGCCGACAGCGTGATCCGCACCGCCCAAATCGGCAAGACCTGAAGCCATTCAGGTGCGGTGGTTGCGCCACCACAGCCAGGGCATGCACCCCTTTGGCCACTGAGGCCTGTTGTATCAAAAGGAGCAAGGCATGAGCAAACCCGAACACGACGCGCAGTGGTATGACCGCATGTACAACAACCGGGCCATGGTGCCCGACTTTGGCACTTATTTTGAGCGCTGGGGCCAAGCCTCTGTCCAAGCCCGCCACCAAGCCTGTTCGACCAGCGTGCCCTACGGCACCCACCCGACCGAAAGCCTCGACATTTTTCCGGCCAACCGGCCGAATGCACCGGTTTTGGTGTTCATCCACGGCGGCTATTGGCGGTTTTTGGACAAATTCGACCACTCCTTCGTCGCGCCCCCTTTCCAAGCAGCGGGCTGCACCGTGGTCGTGCCCAATTACGCGCTGTGCCCGGCGGTGACGGTGCCCGACATCACCATGCAAATGGTGCGTGCACTGGCCTGGGTGTGGCGGCACATTGCCCAATTTGGCGGCGATCCCCGCCGCATCACCGTGGCCGGTCACTCGGCAGGGGGCCACTTGGCCGCCATGCTGATGGCCTGCGACTGGCCGGTGTTTGGCCGTGACCTGCCCAAGGACCTGGTGCACAACGCCATGTCCATCTCGGGCTTGCACGAGCTGGAGTCGGTGCGCCGCTCGCCCCTGTTGCAGTCGGGCTTGTTGCTCACCGATGAAGACGTGCTCAAAGCCAGTCCGGCTTGGTTGCCCGCGCCAGCACGCGGCGAACTGGTGTGCGTGGTCGGGGGCCAAGAGAGCGAAGAGTTTTTGCGCCAAAACGCATTGATGCAGCAAGCCTGGGGGTCAAAGCGCGTGCCCAAGGCTTTGGCCATGCCCGGGCGACAGCACTTCTCGATGCTCGACGCTTTGTGCGAACCCGACCATGCGGTTCACCGCATGGCCTGTGATTTACTGGGTGTCTGAGCAGCTCACATCAGCAGGTGTTCGCCGGCGTTGTCGCCGCCCAAAATCACGTAGTTGACCTTGCGCACATCCATCAGTTTTTTGCCGCCCGCATAAGAGATGGAGCTTTGCACATCCTCTTGCATCTCACGCAAGGTGTCGGCCAATTTGCCCTTGATGGGCTCCAAAATGCGTTTGCCTTCAACGTGCTTGTATTCGCCTTTGTTGAAGTCTGAGGCCGAGCCGTAATACTCTTTGTACAGCTTGCCATCGACCTCCACGGTTTGACCCGGCGATTCTTCATGGCCAGCCAGCATGGAGCCAATCATCACCATGGTGGCCCCAAAGCGCACGCTCTTGGCAATGTCGCCGTGTTCTCGGATACCGCCATCGGCAATGATGGGCTTGGTGGCCACCCGGGCGCACCACTTCAGGGCTGAAAGCTGCCACCCGCCGGTGCCAAAACCGGTTTTGCTTTTGGTGATGCACACCTTGCCTGGGCCAATCCCGACCTTGGTGGCATCGGCTCCCCAGTTTTCCAAATCGATCACCGCCTCTGGCGTGCCCACATTACCGGCAATGATGAAAGAGCCGGGCAGGTGTTGTTTGAGGTGGGCGATCATGTGCTGAACGCTGTCGGCATGCCCATGGGCGATGTCGATGGTGATGAAGTCGGGCACCAAGCCCTCGGCCACCAATTTGGCCACCGTGTCACGGTCGGCTTGCTTGACACCCAGGGAAATGGAGGCGTAGAGCCCGCGCGACTTGAAATCGCGCACAAAGGCGACATTGTCCAAATCGAAGCGGTGCATCACATAAAAATAGCCGTGCTGGGCCAGCCACTCGCAAATGCTTTCGTTGACAACGGTTTTCATATTGGCCGGTACCACTGGCAGGCGAAAACTGTGTTGACCCAGGGTCACGCTGGTGTCGCATTCGGAACGGCTTTCCACGCGGCATTTGCGTGGCAGCAGCAAGATGTTGTCGTAGTCAAAAATTTCCATGGTCCAAGCTCCAGAACAAAACGGATGGTGAGCGCTTGGCTTGGCTCCGGTTGCTGGCTGGGCGTGTGGCGCAGGGGGCGCACCGACCAAAAAGAAACCGGGCACAAGAATCTTGGGCCCGGTGGCTGATTCTATACGCCCTTGCCTACAATCCCGCCATGTCCTTGTCCAACGGGTCCTTAGCTGGGCCACCGAACGCCATCCCCCCCGATTCCCCCTTGTTGCAAGGCCTCAACCCCGAGCAACGCGCTGCGGTGGCTTTGCCCCGCGAGCATGCCCTGATCCTGGCCGGTGCGGGCTCGGGCAAAACCAGGGTGTTGACCACCCGCATCGCCTGGTTGATGCAAACCGGCCAAATCTCGCCCGCTGGTGTTTTGGCGGTGACCTTCACCAACAAGGCCGCCAAAGAAATGCTGACCCGTTTGTCGGCCATGTTGCCGGTCAATGTGCGCGGCATGTGGATCGGCACCTTCCACGGCCTGTGCAACCGGTTTTTGCGGGCCCATTGGAAGCAGGCCAATTTGCCCCAATCTTTTCAAATTTTGGACACCCAAGACCAACTCTCGGCCATCAAGCGCTTGTACAAGCAGTTTTCGGTGGACGACGAGCGGTTCCCGGCCAAACAAACCCAGTGGTTCATTGCCGCTTGCAAAGAAGATGGCTTGCGCCCGCCCGATGTCGAAGCGCGCGATGCAGAAACGCGCAAGAAGGTGGAGATTTACCAACTCTACGAAGACCAATGCCAGCGCGAAGGCGTGGTCGACTTCGGTGAATTGATGCTGCGCAGTTATGAATTGCTGCGCGACAACGATGCCTTGCGCGAACACTACCAGCGCCGTTTTGGCCATGTGTTGATCGATGAATTCCAAGACACCAATCGCTTGCAATACGCTTGGATCAAACAACTGAGTTCGCCCACCAGCGCGGTGTTTGCCGTGGGCGACGACGACCAAAGCATTTATGCATTTCGGGGTGCACGGGTGGGCAATATGGCCGATTTCGTGCGCGAGTTCGGTGTGCGCCACCAAATCAAGCTGGAGCAAAACTACCGCAGCCACAGCCACATTTTGGACAGCGCCAACGAGTTGATCAGCCACAACAAAGGGCGCTTGGGCAAAAACCTGCGCACCGACCAAGGCCCGGGTGAACCGGTGCGGGTGCACGAGTCCACCAGTGACTTTGCCGAAGCCCAATGGATGGTCGAAGAGATGCGCCAGTTGTTGCGCGATGGCCAAAACGGCGACGGCAGCCAAGGCGTGGCCAGCCGCAATGAGATCGCCGTGCTCTACCGCAGCAATGCCCAAAGCCGGGTGATTGAAACCGCCTTGTTCAATGCCGGCATGCCCTACCGGGTGTATGGGGGCTTGCGGTTTTTTGAGCGTGCCGAGATCAAACACGCACTGGCGTATTTGCGCTTGCTGGAGAACCCACGCGACGACACCAGTTTCATGCGCGTGGTCAATTTCCCGCCCCGCGGCATTGGCGCGCGCAGCACCGAGCAATTGCAAGACGCGGCCCACAGCGCAGGCTGCGCCCTGCACGATGCGGTCAGTGCGGTGAGCGGCAAAGCCGGGGCCAACTTGTCGGCTTTTGTGGCCAAGCTCGATGTGTTGCGCGAGCAAACCCAGGGTATGGGATTGCGCGACATCATCGAAACCGTGATCGCCCACAGTGGTTTGGTGGAGCACTACCAAGCCGAGCGCGAAGGCGCTGACCGGGTTGAAAACTTGCAAGAACTGATCAGTGCGGCAGAGAGCTTTGTCAGCTTGGAGGGGTTTGGCCGCGATGCGGTGGCCCTGCCGGTCGACATGGACACCGGTGAACCCGCCGATACCGGCGAGACCTTGTCGCCCTTGGCCGCGTTTTTGACCCATGCCGCATTGGAGTCGGGTGAAAACCAAGCATTGGCGGGCTCAGAGGCGATTCAACTGATGACGGTGCATGCGGCCAAGGGCTTGGAATTTGATGCGGTTTTTGTCTCCGGCATGGAGGAGGGTTTGTTCCCCCACGAAAACGCCTTGAGCGACCACCAAGGTTTGGAAGAAGAGCGCCGCTTGATGTATGTGGCCATCACCCGTGCGCGCAAGCGCTTGTACCTGAGCCACTCGCAGACCCGCATGCTGCACGGTCAAACCCGCTACAACATCCGCAGCCGGTTTTTTGACGAACTGCCCGAACATGCCCTCAAATGGCTGAGCGCACCAGCGCCAGGCCTCAACCCCGCCAGTGCCTGGGGCAGTTCACGCCAGCATGCGTCGGTATCGGCCCACTCCGATTGGACCGCTGCCATTGAGCCCCAGGCCAGTGCCAGTTCATCGGGGGCACACGCCTGGGTGCGCTCGGGTGTGCAGGTGTTTCACAACAAATTTGGTGAAGGAACGGTGTTGTCCTTGGAGGGCAGCGGCGAGGATGCCCGGGCGCAGGTGAAATTCGGCCGCCACGGTGTCAAATGGTTGGCCTTGGCGGTGGCCAAACTCACGCCGGTTTGACAAGCGCGGGCCAGGGATGCTGGCCCGAAACGGCGCTGGCCCATCAGGCCAAAACGTCTTCGCCCATGAAGCAGTCGCGAAAACTGAAATAGATCGAGCAGAAAAACATCGCCGCCAACAGCAGCATCAAGGGCATCAGCAGCAATTTGGCGGTTTCCACGCTGTCACTGATCACCGCCACGGCAGTGACCACCAAAGAGCCGATCAGGGCCGCGCCCGCCCAGCCCAGGACAAACACCGCAAAAGCACGCCAATTGCGACCACAGGCCACCGCACTGAAAAACAAACTTTTGGCCGGTGGCACGGCATACCAGTGGGTCAAGGCGGGGGCATGCCAAAACAGCAAAGACAGGGGCATGTACAAGAGCGTGCTCAGCCACATGGCCGATTGAACATCGCTTTGCATCAAGGTGTCCAGGTCCATGCTGCCACCAAACAAATAGAGCTTGGCAAATTGACCGCCATCGGACAAAGCGGCCAGTGCCAGCACGGCACAAAAGCCGATCGCATACATCACCCCCAGCACCGCCATGTGTTTGCGCGACTCCGGACCAGCCCGCAAGCCCAGCCACAGCAAGTGGGGCATGGGGAATTGGCCCCGATCGGCTTCGCGGGTGGCGGCCATCACGCCCAGGCTGGCCATGGGCAACAAGGCCAAGCCCAAAAAACTTCCCACGAAGGGGATCAGCGAACACAGGGACAGCAAACCCATGAACAAGAAAAACTGGCCCGTCATGGCCAGGGGTTGGCGCCAAAAGGTGCGCATACCCAGGCGCACCCAGATCAGGCCTTGTTTGGCCGGTAAGAGGTGCAGCTTCATGCGTTCAATGCCATGGGTTGGTGGATGCGTTGGCCCAGCACCCGTTCAAAGTGGCTGGGGTCATGGGCTTGCAGCATGCTGGCCTCGCGCGGCAGGTGGTAGTCCCACAAGCGGGAAATCCAAAACCGCAATGCGGCCGCGCGCAACATGGGGTTGAGCAGTTGCCGCTCGGGCGCTTGCAGCGGTCGAACCGCTTGGTAGGCCGTCAACAGGGCATCAAAACGGTCAGCGTCAAAAGCGCCACTGTCGAGGTCAATGCACCAGTCGTTGAGGGCCACGGCCACGTCAAACAACCACGCGTCCACCCCGGCAAAATAAAAATCGAAAAAACCGCTCAGTTGTTCGCCGTCAAACATCACGTTGTTGCGAAACAAATCGGCATGCACAGGCCCGCGCGGCAAGGCGCGGTAGGCCGATGAAGCGGCCACATGGTTTTGAAAGGCCAACTCGCTGGACAGCAATTGGTTTTGTTCTGGGCTCAGGTGGGGCATGACGATGGGCGCGGTCTCATTCCACCAAGGCAGGCTGCGCAAATTGGGTTGGCTCATCGCAAAGCTGGCACCGGCCAAATGCATGCGGGCCAGCATATCGCCCACGGCCTGGCAATGGCTTGCGCCGGGTTGGAGTTCGCTCTCACCGCGCAAGCGCTCGACCACGGCGGCTGGTTTGTCGCACAGGGTGAACAAAATGTCCCCTTGCGCATCGGCCTGGGGCATGGGCACTTTGATGCCTTGTGCCGCCAAATGCTTCATCAGTTGCAGGTAAAAAGGCAACTGCGCATGGCTCAAGCGCTCAAACAAGGTCAGCACAAAATCACCTTGGGTGGTGCTGGCAAAGTAATTGGTGTTTTCAATGCCGCCGCTGATGCCTTGCAAAGACACCAAATCACCCAGTTGCAATTGCTGCATGAGTTGATCGGCCTGCTGCTCAGAGACCTCGGTGAAAACGGCCATGGGGGAGGGTGTGGTGTAGGTGCGAGAAGTGCGGCATTGTACAAACTGGGCCATGGCGGCCCACACAGGCACAATCTCAGGCATGCAAGACACACCTACCCTGTTGCTGGTCGACGGTTCCAGCTATTTGTACCGTGCTTTTCACGCCATGCCCGATTTGCGGGCCGATCGCAATGACCCGACCAGCCAAGCGACCGGGGCGATCCGGGGCATGGTCAATATGCTGCAAAGCCTGCGCCGCGAATACCCCACCCACCATGCGGTCTGCGTCTTTGATGCCAAAGGTCCCACCTTTCGCGATGCCTTGTACCCGCAGTACAAGGCCACACGCTCACCCATGCCCGACGATTTGCGCAGCCAAATCGAGCCCATCCACCGCTTGGTCCGGTTGCTGGGCTGGCCGCTGCTCGATGTGCCCGGGGTCGAAGCCGATGATGTGATCGCCACCTTGGCGCACATCGCTGCTGCTCAGGGCATGGATGTGGTGGTCTCCAGCGGCGACAAAGACCTGAGCCAGCTGGTCAACGAGCGCATCACCATCATCGACACCATGAACGGCAAAAAACGCGATGTGGCCGGTGTGACCGAAGAATTTGGGGTGCCCCCCCAGTTGATGATCGACTACCAGACCTTGGTGGGCGACACCGTGGACAACGTGCCCGGTGTGGCCAAGGTCGGCCCGAAAACCGCTGCCAAGTGGCTGATGGAATATGGCTCTTTGGAGGCGCTGTTGGCCCGTGCCGATGAAATCAAGGGCGTGGCCGGAGAAAACCTGCGCCAAGCGCGCGATTGGTTGCCCACCGGCAGACAACTGGTGACGATGAAAACCGATTGCGACTTGCAAGCCCATGTGCCTGGTTGGCCATCTTTGGACGGTGTGTTGATGCAAGCCCCTGACGAGGCGGGCTTGGTGGACTTTTACCAGCAATACGGCTTCAAGGGTTTGGTTTCATCGCTGGCAGGCGGTGACAGCAAAGACACGCCCAAAAAACCGGTGCTCAGCAGCGGTGTGGGCGAGGTGGGGCAGTTGTTTGATGTACCCCCCGCCACCGAGGTGGCCCAGGTTGCGTGCGACACCGTGATGGATTGGGCCAGCTTGGATCGGTGGTTGCTGAAAATAGAACAAGCCCCTTTGGTGGCCTTGGACACCGAAACCACCTCTTTGGAGGAAATGCAAGCGCAAATCGTTGGCATCAGCCTGTGCGTGCAAACCGGAGAGGCGGCCTACATCCCCCTGGGCCATAACGCGGCCGATGCGCCCACGCAACTGCCTTTGCAGCAAGTGCTCGAGCGCCTCAAGCCTTGGCTGGAAAACCCCGCCAAACACAAGCTGGGGCAGCATGTGAAATACGACCGCCATGTGCTGGCCAACCATGGCATCGAGGTGCAGGGTTTTGTGCACGACACCATGCTGCAAAGCTATGTGCTGGAAGTGCACAAGCCCCACGGGTTGGAGAGCTTGGCCTTGCGGCATTTGGGGCGCAAAGGCATCTCTTATGAAGACCTGTGCGGCAAAGGCGCGCACCAAATTTCGTTTGCCCAGGTGGAGGTGGGCAAGGCCGCGCAGTACGCCTGTGAAGATGCAGACTTCACCCTGGCCGTTCACCAGCGCCTGTGGCCGCTGTTGCAGGCCGATGACAAGCTGAAGTTCATTTACCAATTGGAAATGGACAGCAGCGAAGCGCTCTACCGCATCGAACGCAATGGTGTGTTGATCGACGCGCCCACCTTGGCTGCCCAAAGCCACGCCTTGGGCCAACGCATCATGCAACTGGAACAAGAGGCCTATGTGATAGCGGGCCAGCCCTTTAACTTGGCTTCTCCAAAACAATTGGGAGAAATATTTTTTGACAAGTTGGGTTTGCCCGTCATCAAAAAAACCGCCACCGGTGCACGCAGCACCGACGAGGAGGTGTTGGAAAAACTCGCCGAAGACTACCCCCTGCCCGCCAAAATTTTGGAGCACCGCTCCCTGTCCAAGCTCAAGGGCACTTACACCGATAAATTGGCCCAACTGGCCAACCCCCGCACCGGCCGGGTGCACACCCATTACGCCCAAGCCGTGGCAGTGACCGGGCGCTTGTCCAGCAACGACCCCAATCTGCAAAACATCCCCATCCGCACGCCCGAGGGGCGCAAGGTGCGCGAGGCTTTTGTGGCACCCGCCGGTCATGTGATTGCCAGCGCCGATTACAGCCAAATTGAGCTGCGCATCATGGCGCACATCAGCGACGACCCGGCCTTGCTCAAAGCGTTTCACGAGGGTTTGGACGTGCACAAAGCCACAGCGGCAGAGGTGTTTGGCTTGACCCCCGACACGGTGAGCAGCGAGCAGCGCCGCTATGCCAAGGTGATCAACTTCGGGCTCATTTACGGCATGAGCGCTTTTGGGCTGGCCAAAGCGCTGGGCATTGACAACACCGCCGCTAAAAATTACATCGAGCGCTACTTCCAGCGTTTTGCCGGGGTCAAGCGTTACATGGACGAGACCCGCGCCCAAGCCAAAGCGCGCGGCTATGTGGAAACCGTGTTTGGCCGGCGTTTGTATTTGCCCGAAATCAATTCGCCCAATGGCCCGCGCCGGGGCGGGGCCGAGCGCGCCGCCATCAATGCGCCGATGCAAGGCACGGCTGCGGATTTGATCAAGCTCAGCATGGTCAAGATCCAGCAGGTGTTGGATGCGGAGCAACGCGGTATTCGCATGATCATGCAGGTGCACGATGAGTTGGTTTTTGAGGTGCCCGAATCCCAGGTCGATTGGCTCAAAACCGAAGTGCCGCGCCTGATGGCCGAGGTGGCCCAGCTCAAAGTGCCCTTGCTGGCCGAGGTGGGTATCGGGGCCAATTGGGACCAAGCCCATTGAAAGTCAAACCATGAACACCACTTTCCCCGCCCCTTTGCTGGAACATGTTTGTGACCTGGCCGTGACCATTGCAGCCCCCGTGGAAGTGGGCATGACCCCATCGGGTTTGCGCCGCATGATCCCCATCACCGGTGGCACCGTCACTGGCCCCTTGCTCAACGGTCGGTTGTTGCCCGGTGGCGCAGACTTTCAACTGATCTTGGGCCATGGCACCCAGGCCCACTTGGATGCCCGCTATGTGATGGAACTGAGCGATGGCTCGCGGGTGTTTGTGCAAAACACCGCGCTGCGCGTGGCCTCGGCCGAGAATTCTTTGCGCCTCATGCGTGGGCAGCCGGTGGACCCACAGTCGGTTTACTTCCGGTGCCAGCCACGGCTGGAGGCCACCAGCCCCGATTGGGCATGGCTCAATGAATGCCAGTTCATCGGCACGGGCCAGCGTGCGCCCGATGGGGTTTTCTTGAGTTTTTACAAAGTGGTCTGAGGCCTTGGGGACAGGCCAAGCCTGACTAGGCCGGATGCGTTTGGTGGAGAATGGCTTGTCACTTGTTGTGAGGAAACCCAGATGTCTTTTGCTTATGTCATTGTGGAGATGCAAATCTCCGATGCCGAACAATACAAACACTACATGGCGGCTGCACCCGAGTCGATCAAGGCCGCTGGCGGCGAGTACTTGGTGCGGGGCGGCCCGTTGGAAACCTTGGAAGGCGAGTGGCAACCCACGCGATTGGCCATGCTGCGTTTCCCCAGCTATGCGGCTGCCAAAACCTGGTACGACGGCGAGATGTACCGCGCCGCGCGGGCCAAGCGCGAAGGGGCCACGGCCTTTTTCAATGCGGTCCTCGTAGAAGGCGTGGCCGCCCCGGTTTGAAACGCTGGGGTGACCAGCTTTTATGCCACTTGGATGACGATTTTTCCAATGTGCTGGTTGGTCACCATGTGCGCTTGCGCCTCGCTGATCTGGTCAAACCCAAACACCTGGCTGACCAAGGGGCGCATTTGTTCTTGGCCCAGCAGCGGGGCCAGGTCGCGGGCCATGGCTTGAAAGCAAGCCACCCGCTCGGCCATGCTGCGGGTGCGAAAGGTCACGCCAATCAGGTGCAAACGCTTGAGGGCCAAGTCGTCGAGGTTGATGTCGCCGCCCATGCCGCCCAAGCGGCCGATTTGCACCCAACGACCTTTGATGGCCATGGCCTGCATGTGCTCGCTGATGGCACCACCGCCCACCGAGTCCAGCAGCAAGTCCACACCGTGATCGGGTGCAATGGCCTGAATGCGATCGGGCAGTGATTCGCGGCCCAAGTCCACCAAATGGGTGAAGCCCAGGCCCGCCAAATCGGCCAATTTTTGCGAACTGCGGCTGCTGCCGATGATGGTGCGCACACCCAAGGCCCGGGCAATTTGGGCCGCCGCCATGCCCACACCCGAGGAGGCCGCATTGATCAGCAGCACATCGCCGGTGGACACCTGGCCATTGGTGACCATGGCATCGTGGGCGGTCATGTACACATTGGGAAAGGCCGCAGCCTCGTGCCATGACCAATGCGCGGGCTTGGGCATGACCAGGCGGTGGTCAACGGCCAAAAATTCGGCATTGGCTCCGCTCACGCAATGGCCCATCACGGCCAAGCCTGTGGCCATTGATACACCTTCACCCACGCCCACCACCTCGCCGGAAAACTCGACCCCACAGGGGCGTGGTTCACCGCTTCGATGGGCTTTGCGCGGTCCGATTTCGCCCCGGTTGATGGCGGTCGCTTCAATGCGAACCAACACCTCACCGGCTTTGGCTTGGGGTTTGTCCACTTCATTGATTTCAATTTGCCCGCCCAGCTCGGGGTGCGCGTGAATGAGGGCCGCTTTCATGGGTTCTCCTGTAGCCTGTGTGACGGTTTGGATGCGCCACAGTCTATATGATGGTTTGCAAGCGCAGGGGCCCGGAGCTGATCTGGGCCAGCCATTCATCACCAAGGAAGTGCCATGTTGAAGGTTGCTGTCATTGGGGCCGGTGCCGCTGGTTTGTGCGCCGCCAAGCATTTGAAAGCCCAAGGTGTGGCGGTCACCATCTTTGAGATGGGCAGCCACATGGGGGGGCTTTGGGTTTATGAAAACGACAACGGATTGAGCCCGGCCTACCAGTCCTTGCATGTCAACAGCGAAAACCGCGTCACGGCCTACGCCGACTTTCCGTTCCCCAGCGACGCGCCACTTTACCCAGATCACCGGCAAATGAGCGCGTATTTGCGCGCTTACGCCGAGCATTTTGATCTGGTCAAACTCATCCGTTTTCGCTCACCGGTGGAAGCGGTGCAAGCCGATCCTGGGCATGGTGGGCCGTCTTGGTATGTCACCGTGCGCGACCAAGACAAAGAGCGTTTTGATGCGGTGGTGGTGGCCAGCGGTCACCAAGGCGTGCCCTTGCACCCGCCGTTTGCCAAAGACTTTGCGGGCCAATACCTGCATGCGCATCAATACCGTGAGCCCGAGCCTTTCAAGGGTCAGCGCGTGCTGGTGGTGGGCATTGGCAACAGCGCTTGTGACATTGCCGCCGATGTCTGCACCCAGGCGCAGTCAACGGTGATTGCGGCGCGCTCACCGGTGTTGCTCATGCCCCGCATGTTTTTGGGTGTGCCCACCTCGCGGGTGTTGGCCAAGGTTGAAAAACCCTGGATGCCTTGGCCAATCCGGCGATTTTTCCGGACCATGGTGTCGCGCATGGCGCATGGCACCATGGAGCAATGGGGCTTTCGCACCCCCACCCAGCGCACCCACCCGGCGGGCCATCATTTGCTGATGGGGCATTTCGTTTGGGGCCGCATCAAGGCCAAGCCCGGCATCGCATCCATCCAAGGCCACGAGGTTCGCTTTGACGACGGCACGGTGCAGTCGTTTGACAGCATCATTGCGGCCACCGGTTACCGGGTTGATTTGCCATTTTTGCGGCCTGAGATGTCGCCGGTGGAAGGCCATTGGCTGCGCTTGTTTCACCGGGTGGTGCATCCCCAGCAGCCGGGCTTGTTTTTCATGGGTTTTTTCAATGTCAGTGGCGGGGGCAATATCCGCATGATGGACGACCAAGCCCAATGGGTCGCCCGTTTGGTCAATGGCCAATGTGGATTGCCCACTGTCGCCGAGATGAACCATGCGATTGACCAAGAGCGCCAGACCATTCAACGCTTGTATCCCAACAGCCCGCGTTATGGCTTGGAATTGGACCCGATGGATTACCGACGACAACTGGCGCGGGTGCAGCGCATCCCTGCCAGACCTTGAACCAGTTGCTTTGAAAGCCAAGCCATGAACACAGATATTTTGTTGCGTGTGCAAGACCACATCGCCACCTTGACCTTCAACCGGCCGCAATCCCTCAACAGCCTGAGCCTGGGTTCGATCCAAAGCCTGCTGCAACAACTGCGTGACCTGTCGGTGCGCCGCGATGTGCGCGCCTTGGTGCTCACGGGTCAAGGCCGTGGTTTTTGTGCGGGCTGGCAGCTCGACATGGACCAGGTGCCAGGCATTGAGGGCGAGTCGCTGGGGGTGCGCCAGTCCCATTTGATGGCCGAATACTTCAACCCGGTGATCGAAGCCTTGAACGACTGCCCCTTTCCCACCTTGGCCGCTGTCAATGGCGTGAGTGCGGGTGCCGGTGTCAGCCTGGCCTTGGCCTGTGATGTGGTGATCGCCCATCAAAGTGCATCGTTTGTCATGACCTTTGCGCCGCGATTGGGCCTGATCCCTGACCTGGGGGCGACTTGGAAAATGCCCCGTTTGGTCGGCTGGGCCCGCGCCCAAGCCACGGCCTTGTTGGGTGAGCGCATCAGCGCCGATCAAGCGGCGCAATGGGGCATGATTTGGCGCGCCGTGTCCGATGCTGACTTTCAAAGTGCCGTTGCCGAAACAGCCAGCCGCTTGAGCCTGGGCCCACCCGGCATTGCCAAAGAAGTCCGTCATGCGCACCACGCCGCACAAACCCATACCTTGGCCCAACAACTGGACTTTGAGCGCCAACGCCAGCGCGTGTTGCTCGACTCGCCGCATTTCTTGGAAGGGGTTGCGGCTTTTGCCCAAAAGCGGGAACCCAAATTCGGTTGAAACCGTGGCATCTGGCCATGCATGGATGTCTTTTCGATTGATTCCTAGGGTTAACCCTTTGATTTGAGGTTTTTTGCGGCCTTGTTTGCGGGAAAGTCCTGATATTTGGTCCAACCTTTACTATTTACAAATCTTTTGCAGACTCTAAAGTTGTCCCCAATCAAAGCAACTGACATGATCGATCTCACCCCCGTTTTTGTCCCCAAAGCCGCCGATGTGTTGGCCGAGACCTTGCGCGAGCAAATCCTCAATGGGCGTTTGGGCGTGGGTTCTTTGCTGCCCAACGAGCGCGAGTTGTCCGAGCGGGCAGGTCTGTCGCGCACATCGGTGCGTGAGGCCTTGCGCATCTTGGAGGTGGAGGGTTTGATCGCCACCCGCACCGGGCGCAATGGCGGCTCAGAAGTGGTTCGCCCCACCAGCGCCACCTTGGAGCGATCGATTGGCATCTTCATCCGGGGCCAAAACATCCGCAACCAATCGGTGCTGGAGGTGCGCGAGGCGATTGAGCCGCAAGCCGCGCGTTTGGCGGCTTTGAACCACCAGCCAGACGATTGGTTGGCCCTGGTGCAAGCGCACGACAAATTGCGCCATGCCGGTGAAGATATTCCGGCTTTTTTGCAGGCCAATTTGGATTGGCATGTGAGCGTGGTGCGGGCCAGCCACAACGAACTGTTGATCGCTTTCATCGAGGCCATTTCCAGCTCGGTGTATGCGGCCACCGATTTGGCGGGCTTCAATTCCGTGGATGTGCGCCGCGCTGTGGGTGAGGCCCACCAGCGGGTGATGGATGCGATTGAGGCGCGCCAGGCCGATTCGGCCGCGCGACGGATGGGGCGGCATGTGGGCGCTTATGTGCACAGCGTGGCCAGCCGAGAGGATGTGAAACAAACGGCTTGAGCTGCGGTGTCGCAGCCCCGGCCGTGGGATGGCAATAACAAAACAGCAAGGGCGATCGGCCCTGAGGAGACAACATGGCGGGGATTGTGGGCATTGATGTCGGTGGGACTTTCACCGACTTGTATTTCTCAGGGGGCGCAGGGCAGCCGCACCACATCTTGAAGGTGCCGTCGACCCCGCATGACCCGTCGGTGGGGCTGCTCCATGCTTTGGAAAAAGCCAATTTGCACCCCCATTCGCTGGATGCCATCTTGCATGGCACCACCATTGCCACCAATGCGGTGATCGAGCGCAAAGGGGCTCGCTGCGCCCTCATCACCACCCGTGGGTTTCGCGATTTGTTGGAATTGGGTCGGCGCGATCGGCCCCAAATGTATGGTTTGGAGGGGGTGCACGAACCCCTGGTTCCGCGTGATCTGCGTTTTGAAGTGGATGAGCGCTTGGACCATGAAGGGCATGTGCTGCGCCCATTGGACGAAGCAGGCTTGCGGGCCGTGGCCCAGGCTTTGATGGAACTGAAGGTCGAGGCGGTGGTCATCTCCTTCATGCATGCCTATGCCAACACCGCGCATGAAGACCAAGCACGTGCCCTATTGGCCAGCATCAACCCCGCTTGGGAGTTGGTCACGGCCACATCGGTGGTGCGCGAATACTATGAATTTGAACGCACCAGCACAGCCGTGGTGCAAGGCTATTTGCAACCCTTGGTGGCACGCTACGCGCGCAATTTGGCCGACAAGCTCAAGGGTTGGGGCTACGAGCGCGAAGTGGCCATCATGCAGTCCAACGGCGGCGTGGCACCTTTGCGCCAACTCAGCGAGCGGGCGGCCTACATCGTGCGTTCGGGTCCGGCCGCAGGTGTCACGGCTGCTGCGCGGATTGCTGCGGAGTCGGGTTTCAGCCATGTGATCACGGGCGACATGGGCGGCACCAGTTTTGATGTGGCCGTCATCATCCATGGGCAACCCGAAGTGGCCGAATTGACCAATTTGGACTTTCGCATTCCGATGCGCTTGCCCATGATCGATGTGCACACCATCGGTGCGGGCGGGGGCAGCATTGCCCATCTGGACCGGGGCGGCATGCTGCAAGTGGGGCCGCGCAGTGCTGGGGCCATGCCCGGGCCTGTGGCGTATCGCCGGGGTGGGACAGAGCCCACGGTGACCGATGCCAATGTGGTGCTGGGGCGCATCAACCCAGAGAGCCGCATGAATGGCGACGGCACCACGCTGGACGTGGAGGGTGCCCGTGCCGCTGTGCAGCGTTTGGGCGCGCAATTGAACCTGGGCTTGGAGCAAACCGCTGAGGCGGTGTTGGCGGTGGTCAACCAACGCATGGCCGGTCGCATGCGTTTGATGTCGATTGAACGCGGATTGGATCCACGCGACTTTGCCCTGGTGGCGTTTGGCGGGGCAGGCCCTTTGCATGGCGGTGCGCTGATCCGCGAAGTGGGCGTGAGCACCATGTTGGTTCCCTTGTACCCCGGTGTGTTGTGCGCCTTGGGTTGTGTGTATGCCGATTTGCGCTATGACTTGTCGCAAACCGTGGAAAAACGGGTGGCAGGCATGGACGCGGCAGATTTGGCCGACATATTGGCACGCCAACGCGTGCAAGGCCAAAAGCAACTCGACGAAAGCCAAGTGCCCATCGACCACGCATCCCTCACCCATGCGGCCGATATGGCCTATGCCGGACAAATTCATTCGCTGCGGGTCAACATCCAAGCCGACTGGCAGCCTGCACAACTTGAACAAGCCTTTGTGGCTGCCTACCAGGACAAATTTGGCAACACCTTGAAGGGCATACCGGTGGTGATCGTCAACTTGCGCACCATTGTGGTGGGCACCCGTGCCAGCATCGCCATGCCCACCATGTCTGCCGTGGCCAGTGGCAGCCAGCCCCAGGCCGCCAGCCACCGGCCGGTGTACTTTGGTGGATGGCACGACACACCCATTTACCGCCGCGAAGCCTTGGCCCCGGGCATGGCCTTTGACGGCCCGGCCATCGTGGAACAAAGCGATACCACCACCGTCATCGAACCCGATATGTCGGCCACGGTGGATGTGCATGGCAACCTGCTTGTGAAAGTGAAATGATCATGGATCCAGTCACCCTGGCCGTTGTGCGCGGCAGCCTCGAACAAATTGCCGATGAGATGGATTTGCACCTCATCCATGCGGCCATCTCGCCCATCATCTCGGAGACCAACGACTGCGCCAACGGCATATTCCACCCGACCACGGGCGAAACCATTGCCCAAGGTCGCTACGGCTTGCCGGTCTTTTTGGCCTACATGCAATTCAGTGTGCAGCACATCATTGGCTTGGCCAATGCCCAAGGCGGGTTCAAAGAGGGCGACATCTGGATCATGAACGACACCTACTTGGGTGGCAGCCATTTGCAAGACGTGCAATTGGTGGCCCCCATTTTTGTGGGGGGCGAGTTGTTTGCCGTGTTGGCCACCACGGGTCACTGGATGGACATTGGTGGCAATGTGCCCGGTGGCTGGGGGCCCAAGGCGACAGAAATACACCAAGAGGGCATCGTCATCCCGCCGGTCAAGTTGTATGAGCAAGGCCGTTTGAACGAGGGTTTGCTGGCCATGTTCAAGGCCAATGTGCGCTTGCCGATGGAAATTGCAGGCGACCTCTCGGCCATGGTCAATGTGTTCTCGGTGGGGCACCGTGGGGTAGAGGCCTTGGTCAAACGCTATGGCGCGCCGGTGTTGTCGGATTGCCTCAATGAAATGATTGCGTATTCCGAGCGCCAGATGCGCTCGTACATTGCGGAAATCCCCGACGGCACTTATCGCTGCGAGGATTTCTTGGACAACGACGGCATCGTCGATCAACCCGTGCCTGTCAAATTGGCCATCACCGTCAAGGGCGATGAAATGCACTTTGACTTCACCGGCACAGGGCCGAGCACCACCGGCCCGATGAACATGTCGCGCAACACCACCTTGTCGTCGTGCTACGTGGCCATCAAACACATCTTTCCGGACGTGCCAGTCAATGGCGGCACATTTCGCCCCATCAGTTTCACCTTGCCCGAGCGCACCTTGTTGTCGGCCCAGTACCCCACGGCATGTGGCGGCTATCTGGAGCCCATGGGTCGGGCCATTGATGTGACCTTCGGTGCGCTGGCCCAAGCCATTCCAGAGAAAGTGCCGGCCGCCTTTTTCGGCACCATCGGTGTGGTGGCCATCAGTGGCACCCACCCGCGCAGCAAAAATTATTTTGTCGGTGTGTTTCCCTACCCTGGCGGCTATGGGGCCAGCAAGGCCAGCGATGGATTGGTCAACGGCACACCGCCGCAATCCATGGCCAATTTCATGTCATTGGAAATGTCAGAGCACCGCTTTCCGGTGCGCTTTGACCACTTCAGCGTGCGCGAAGACTCCGGCGGTGCCGGTTGGCACCGGGGTGGTTGCGGCACGAGTTATGGCTTCACCACCTGGAGCGATTGCGTGGTCACCGTCTTGGGAGACCGCGCCGACCATGCCCCATTCGGGGTGGGCGGCGGTGGGCCAGCCTTGGCCAATGTGGTTGAGTTCGATACCGACGGAAAAACCTGGCGGCCACCGTTTCGCAGCAAAGAAGACAAGCGCGCCCTCAAAGCGGGCGACCGCTTGCGGGCCAACTCACCCGGCGGCGGTGGCTATGGCTCTGCCCTGGCGCGCGACCTAGATGCCGTAGAGCGTGACCTGAACGGCGGCTACATCAGCCGTGAAACCGCTGAGCGCGACTACGGTGTGGTGATTGCCCAAGACCGCACCCTGGCCACCGGCACCCACCGCTACACATTGGACAGTGCGGCCAGCGAAAAGCGGCGCAAAGAACTGGCCCGTTCCAACAAGTAAATCATTCCAACGCCATTCACAACAAGGAGAATCAAGATGCACGACCCGACAGGCGCCTGGGAGCTGCCCCAAGAACTGGTGATGCTGCGCGAGACGATTCGCCGCTTCATGCAAGAAGAGGTCAAGCCGGTGGAAGACACCTTGGAGCACGATGCCTACACACCGCCGCCGGCCCAATTGGCCGACTTGCAGCGCAAGGCACGCGACCTCGGCCTGTGGCTGTTTGAAACCCCCGCCGAAAACGGTGGTGCTGGCCTGAACCTGCTGGGCCAGTGTGTCGCCGCAGAGGAAACGGCCAAGTGCCGCATGGGGGCGTACATCGCGGGTTGCGGTGCATTTGGTTTTGACCCACCCAATGTCATTTGGAAAGGCACCGAGCACCAGCAGCGCTTTGCCCGCAAAGATGTGGCCAATGGCACCAAAGCATTTGTGGCCATCAGCGAGCCCAGCGGTGGTTCTGACCCAGGTCGGGCCATCCAAACCCGGGCCGAGCGCAAAAGCGATCGCTATGTGATCAATGGCACCAAGATTTGGATTTCCGGTGCCGGGATGGCCGATTGGGGCATCGTGTTTGCCCGGGTTGGCGAGAGCAAAGGGCGCGACGGCATCACCAGTTTTGTGGTGGATAAATCCAAGCCTGGTATCAGCCTGTCCAGGATCCCGGTGATCCGCTCGTATTCGCCGTATGAAGTGCACTTCAACGATTACGAGGTGCCGATCGAGGACCGGTTGGGTGAAGAGGGCAAAGGTTTTTCGTTCGCAGAGGAGTGGTTGGTGCATGCCCGCCCGCCTTATGCAGCGGCCACGATTGGCATTGCCCAAGCCGCCCTGGACATTGCGATGGACTGGGCGCGCCAGCGCAAAACCTTTGGCAGCCATTTGGCCGACAAGCAAGCCATTCAGTGGATGCTGGCCGACTCCGAGGTCGAGCTGCGCGCGGCCCGCTTGCTGGTCTACCAAGCCGCTTGGAATGCCGATTTGGGGCGCGACATCAAAGTCGACGCATCGGTGGCCAAGGTTTATGGCACCGAAACCGCAGGCCGCGTGGTGGACCGCTGCATCCAAATTTTGGGTGGCATGGGCGTGGCCCAAGAGTTGCCCTTGGAGCGTTGGTACCGCGAAATGCGCATCAAGCGCATTGGCGAAGGCCCGTCAGAAGTGCACCGCATGGTCATCGCGCGCGACATGCTCGGCGCATTGCGTGCTTGATCACCCCACCAGGAGCAACACATGTCAATTGATTTCAATGTTTCAGACGAGGGCGTGGCCCTGATCACCATCAACCGCCCCGAGCGGCTCAATGCCATGGATGCCGAGCACTATGCGGGTTTGTCCAAGGCTTGGATGACGGTGCGCGACGACCCCGCCATTCGGGTGGCCATCGTCACCGGTGCGGGGGAGAAGTCGTTCACCACGGGTGCGGACATCAAAAGCTTCATCACCTCGCCCACGCCCATGTCGGAGATGTGGATGACCCAAGCCGATCAATTGCTCAACCGGGGTTTGGAGGTTTGGAAGCCGGTGATCTCGGCCATCAATGGTTATTGCTTGGGCGGTGGGGTGACCTTGATGATGGCCACCGACATCCGCATTGCAGCCACCCATGCCACATTCAATTTGGCCGAGGTCAAACGCGGCGTGATCGCCGGCAATGGCGGCACTCAGCGCATGATGAGCCAGGTGCCGTATGCGATTGCCATGGAAATTTTGCTCACCGGTGACACCTTTGACACCACCATGGCCGAGCGCTGGGGCTTGGTCAACAAAGTGGTGCCCATGGCCGAATTGCTGCCCACGGCCTATGCCTATGCCAAGCGCATTGCGGCCAATGCACCGCTGGCGGTGCAAGCGGCCAAAGAGCTGGCGATTCGCAGCCGCGACATGGATTTGCAAACCGGTTTGCGTTGGGAGCGCATGGTCGGGCGCATCTTGCAAAACACCGAGGACGTGGGCGAGGGTGCCAAAGCCTTTGCCGAAAAACGCCCGCCGCAGTTCAAGGGGCGTTGAGATGAGCCGCCCGCTGCCCTTGGATGGCGTGACCGTGGTGGACCTGGGTCAGATCTACAACGGCCCGTATTGCAGCTTTTTGTTGGCCATGGCGGGTGCCCGCGTGATCAAAATCGAAACACCCGGCGGCGAGCACCTGCGCCGGCGCAGCGTGGTCGGTGGTGCGGCCGTGCCCTTTGCCATGCTCAATTCCAACAAACACTTTGTGACCTTGAACCTCAAGAGCGCACGCGGCAAAGAGCTGTTGTTCGAAATGGTGCGCCGGGGCGATGTGGTGGTGGAGAACTTCGCCCCCGGTGCGATGGAGCGCTTGGGCGTGGGCTACGAGCAGATGCGGGCCGTCAACCCCCGCATTGTTTATGGTGCGGGCTCGGGCTATGGGCGCAGCGGCCCCAACAAAGACTATCCGGCCATGGACCTGACGGTACAGGCCATGGCGGGCATCATGGACATCACCGGATTTCCAGATCGCCCACCGGTCAAGTCAGGCCCTGCCTTGTGTGATTTTTTTGGCGGCATCCATTTGTATGGCGGCATCATGACCGCCTTGTTTGAGCGCGAGCGCACTGGCTTGGGCCGCTTGGTCGAGGTCTCGATGCAAGAAGCGGTTTACCCCTCGCTGGCGTCCAACTTGGGCATGTACTTTGGCAGCCAGGGCCAGGCCCCGGCGCGCACCGGCAATCGCCATGGGGGCATGGCCGAGTCGCCCTACAACGTATACCCCACCCAAGACGGATTCATCGCCATCATTTGCGTGGGCGAGGTGCATTGGAAGTCTTTGCTCAAGGCCATGAAACGCGAAGAACTGCTCACCGATCCGCGCTACAAAGATTTGAAGTCGCGCGTGGCCCACATGGACGAGATCGATGCCTTGGTCAGCGACTTCACATCGCGCTGGCACAAGCAAGCCTTGTTTGACGAGTTGATGGCCCACCGGGTGGCTTGCGCGCCCGTGCGCAACCTCGATGAAGTGGTCAATGATGTGCACATGCATGAGCGCGGTGCCTTGCAGTGGGTGGACCACCCCATGTATGGCCGCTTGTGCCTGATGAACTCGGCCATGCGTTATCAAGACAGCCCGCCTTTGGCCCTCAAGCCCAGCGGTGAGTTGGGTTGCGACAACCGCACTGTGTATGGCGATTGGTTGGGCTTGTCGGCCCAAGACATCGACCAACTCGAAAAAGAAGAGGTGATTTGATGCGTGAAAAAATCGTGATCGCAGGCATTGGCCAAACTGCATTTGGCAAGCTGGCCGGGCGCAGCACCTTGTCGCTCAACATCGAAGCCATCCGCATGGCGTTGGCCGATGCCGGTGTGGACAAGGGCGAGGTCGACGGCTTGTTCGTCAAATGCCCCACTTCCAAATTTGAAATGATGTATGGCCAAAAGCTGGCAGAGTCCTTGGGCATCGTGCCGCGCATCGGCGGTGTGTGGGACCAAGGCGGTGCCAGCAATGCCAGCATGATTGGCTACGCAGCCATGGCGATTGAGGCGGGTCAATGCGAAATTGCCATCATCGCCTTGGCCGACAACCCGGCCACGGGCACCCGCCAAGCCTACGAAAAAGCTTGGGGCGAGGACAGTATTTTTGGTTGGTTTGGCACACCAGCGGGTTACGCCATGATCGCGCGCCGCCACATGGGCGAGTACGGCACGACCAGTGATCAATTGGGGGCGATTGCAGTGGCCTGCCGCAAGCACGGTGCCCTCAACCCCAGGGCCCAGTTGCGCAAGCCTTTGACCTTGGAGCAGTACCGCGAGTCGCGTTTGATCGCAGCGCCTTTGCGCCGCGATGACTGTTGCCTGGTGTCTGACGGTGCCGCAGCCGTGGTGGTGATGAGCGCACAACGCGCACGCCAACTCCAGTTGAAGCATGCCGTTCCCATTTTGGGGTTTGGCCAAGGCCAAACCTCATGGGAGGTGGCCCAGCGCGCTGAACTCACCACCACGGCGGCTGAAAAATCAGCCCACACCGCATTCAAGATGGCGGGGCTCACACCCAAGGACATCGATGTGGCCCAGCTTTATGACTGTTTCACCATTGCACCCTTGATGACGTTGGAGGCCTATGGGTTTTGTCCGCGTGGCAAAGGCGGGCAGTTTGTCCAAGGTGGACGGATTGAAATCGGTGGCGAGTTGCCCATCAACACCTCGGGCGGTTTGCTGTCGGAAACCGGCATGCCGGGGCTGCAACTGGTGCTCGAAGGCGTGCGCCAAATGCGCGGTCAAGCGGTCAACCAGGTCAAGGGTGCCCGCACCTGTGCCATCAGCAACCAGGGCGGCATCATGCACACCCACTCCACCCTGATATTGGGCCAAGCCTGAGGACAACACCATGGACGACAACAGCATTGAATCCCTCGCGCCCGAACGCGATGCCATCAACAGCCCTTATTGGGACAGCTTGGCCCAAGGCCGCTTGACCTATCAGTGTTGCAACGCCTGTCACAAAGCATGGTTGCCCCCGCGCAGCGAATGCCCGGGCTGTTTGTCCGATGACTGGGCTTGGAAAGAGGCCAGTGGCCATGCCAAGCTCATCAGCTGGGTGGTCTACCACATCGCCTATCACAAGGCTTTTGAAAATCGCGTGCCCTACAACGTGGCGGTGGTGGAATTGGCCGAAGGCCCTCGCCTGATCAGCAACGTGGTGGGCATTGAAGACCACGAGGCTTTGGTGATTGACCAGCCTTTGCAGTTGTGCATCGAAACCGAAGGCGGCGTGGCCTTGCCACGCTTTGTGCCAGCTTGATGGCGGCTTGGGGTATGCACTTGCTGGTTTATCCCATGTGCGAACCCCTTCCCCAGGTTCATCATCGTTCAACGACAAGGAGACATCCATGATCCCACACGGCTTGAAACACGCGCTGTCGCTGGCTTTGCTGCTGGTGTGTTCGGTGCACGCTTGGGGGCAAACGGCTTTTCCTTCGCGCGCTTTGCGCATCGTGGTGCCCACCACCCCGGGCAGTGGCTCGGATGTGACGGCGCGTTACTTTGGTGAGCAAATGGCCGCAGCCTTGGGTGTGGGGGTGGTGATTGAAAACCGGCCCGGCGGCAACGGCATCATCGCTGCGATGGCGGTCAAGCAAGCCCCGGCCGATGGTTACACCTTGTTTTTGGGCACCAACACGCACTTGGCGGTCAACCCCATCGTGATCAAAGACCTGCCCTACGACCCGGTGAAAGACTTCAAGCCCATCACCGGTTTGGCCCGGGGCATGATGATTTTTGTGGGCAACCCCCAATCCAAGATCACCAGCTTGGCCGATCTGGTCAAGGCTTCCAAAGCCCAGCCCCAAGGTTTGAGCGTGGGCACCTATACCGCGGGCTTTCATTTGTCGGCGGCTTGGTTTGCCAGCGAGGCGTCCATTCCGTTTGTCAATGTGTCCTACAAAGGTGCGCCCGAGGTCTTCTTGGGGCTGATGGCCGGTCAACTCGAATGGGGCGTGAGCGACCTGATCGCGGCCATGCCCCAGGTCAAGGCGGGCAAGTTGCGCGCCTTGGCGGTGTCGGGTGAAGCGCGCCACCCCGATTACCCCGACATCCCCACCTTCAAAGAGTTGGGCTTTCCCAACTATGTCAACTACACCTGGACCACTTTGTATGTGCGGGCCGAAACCCCAGAGCCAGCCACCCAAAAATTGGTCGAGACTTTGCAAAAAATCATGGCCACCCAGGGCACCAAAGACTACATCCGCTCGATTGGCTCTGACCCGCTGAATTTGCAAGCCAACGACATGCGCCAATTCCAGCGCACGGAAACCGAACGCTTCAAACGCATTGCCGACGGTGCAGGCATTCGCCCGCAGTGACAAACCCAGGCGCACGCGCATGAAAACCACCACGGAACCCACCCGCACGCATTGGCGCGATCGCGCGGTGGTGGTCACGGGCGGCGTGCGCGGCCAGGGTGCGGCCTTGGCCGGTTTGCTGCTGCAAGCCGGGGCACAGGTGCATGTGTTGGACAGCTTGCCACCAAGCGACCCAGCATGGGACGCATTGGCCCAGGTGGCTGATCAAAGTGCAGGTCAGCTTCACCCGCACCCGGGTGATGTGGCCAACCCGCAGGCTTGGGCTGCACTGGCCCAATACCTGGGGGACCAGGGCCATCCCTTGGGGGGGCTGGTCAACAACGCTGGCATCACCGGCCCGCGCCACACCGTCACCCACACCGTGTTGGCCGACTGGCAGCGGGTGTTGGATGTCAACCTCACCGGCAGCATGTTGGGCATTCACCATTTGGCACCGGGCATGGCCGAGGGTGGATCCATCGTGAACGTGTCCTCTACTGTGGGCATGACGGGTTATTACTCGGCGGCGTATTCGTGCAGCAAATGGGCATTGCGCGGTTTGACCCGCAGTGCGGCGATGGAACTCGCGCCCAAAGGGGTGCGGGTGAACGCGGTGATGCCCGGTGTGGTCGATACCGACATGATCCGCAACCACCCGGCATTGGTGCAGGCTTTGCAAACCACCATTCCCATGCAGCGCATGGCCAGCAGCCTGGACATAGCGCAAGTGATTTTCTTTTTGCTCAGCCCAGCAGCGGCCTACATCACCGGGGCGGACATTGCCGCAGACGGTGGGGTCACAGGCGCGGGTTTGTATTGGCCGGTTGGGCAAGCGGTGGGGGCGCTGGCATGAGGCTTTCACAGGGTTTCAAAAAGCTTTGGGGGGTGACGTTACCCAAGGCGGTACAAGGCATCACGTCAAACGGTATCACTTTCAAAAGGAGACAAACATGTTGAACATCAAACGACGCACTTGTGCGGCATGGGCCATCGCGGCTGCTTTCGCGGCCTCGCCGGTTTGGGCGCAGCAAACCCTCAAGATTGGTGCGATCAATCCCTACAGTGGCCCGATGGCTTTGTATGGCAACGAGGTCACCCGGGGCTATGAATTGGCGGTGGACCAAGTCAATGCCGCGGGCGGATTGCTCGGTCGCAAGGTCGAGTTGGTGCGCGGCGATGCCAGCACGCCCCAACAAGGCATTGCCATGGTGGAACAACTGGTCAGCCGCGACAAAGTGGACCTGTTCATGGGCACCTACTTGAGCGGTATTTCTCTCACCGCCAGCGACACCGCTTTGCGCTACAACAAAATTTATTGGGAAACCAATGCCTTGGCGCAGTCGCTGATTGACCGTGGCTTGCCCAACTTCTTTCGCAGCGGCCCGGACGGCGGCACCTTTGCCGCCACATCGGTGGCCACGGTTCGCAACCTCGTGGCCCCAGCCATGAAAAAGGAACTCAAAGACCTGAAGATTTGGCTGGAGCACGAAGACTCGATTTATGGCACCTCGATTGCCGAGGCCCAAAGGCGCCAACTCGAAGCCTTGGGTGCCAAGGTGGTTGGTGTGGGTGCCCATTCGGCCCGCACGATTGACCTCAATGACACGGTGTTGCGTGCCAAGCAAGCGGCCCCTGATATTTTGATCAACACCGGTTATGTGCCGGATGGCAATTTGTTGTTGCGCACCGCCCGCGACCAAGGCTTCAAACCCGGTGCCATCATTTTGGTGGGCACTGGCGATACGCCCGAGACCTTGCAGGCTTTGGGTGCCGCCTCTTTGGAAGGCATTTTGGTGGTGGGCTATCCGCGCAACGACATCACCGAAGCCTATGGGCCGGGCAACAAAGCCTATTTGGCCGCCTACCGCGCCAAGTACAAATCCGACCCGGTGGCCCCCCAAGGCATGACGGCTTACTCGGGCGTGCAAATGCTGTTCGAAGCGATTCGCCAAGCCGGTAGCGTGGACCCCGAGAAGGTGCGCGCCGCTGTGGCCAAACTGGACAAGCCAGAAAACTCTTATGCCTCGGGCTATGGGGCCAAGTTCGACAAGAACATGCAAAACGTGCGGGCCTGGGTCACCACCTCGCAGTGGCAAGGCGGCAAGATGGTCACCGTTTATCCCAACAACGCGGTGCTGCCTGGTGTCAAGCTGGGCAAGTTGGCCCGTCCTTGATCGGCGGCAAACCCCTCGGGGTTTGCTGTCGCGCATGCACGGACCCATGGCGAACCATGACCTGAAAGCGACGCATGAGTGATTTGATCAACGTGTTGGTGTTTGGCCTGTTGCTGGGGGGCATTTATGGCCTGGTCAGCATTGGCCTCAATCTGATTTTTGGCGTGGTTCGCATTGTCAACTTTGCCCAGGGTGAGTTGGTCATGCTGGGCATGTATGGCAGTTATTTCGCGTACAGCCAATATGGTTTGAGCCCCTATGTCTCGGTGTTCTTGGTGGCACCCGCGGTGGGCTTGCTGGGCATGGCGATTCAGCGTTTGGTGATCCAACCCCTGCACAACGAATCGAACATGCAAATCTTCGCCACTTTTGGCCTGTTGATGATGTTTGAAAACATCATGCTCATGATCTCGCGCGGTGAGGCCAAGAGCATTGGTGGCGATGTCGGTGCCGAGGTGGTCACCCTGGGCGACATGAAGTTCAGTTTGGTCCGGGTGGTCACCTTGGTGGCGGTCACCTTGATCACGATTGGGCTGCACTTTTTTCTCAGCCGAACCATGATGGGCAAGGCCATTCGCGCCGTCACCCAAGACAAGCGCGCGGCGCGCACCATGGGCATCCATGTCGAGCGCACCTATTTGTTCACCTTCGGCATTGGTGCCGCACTGGCTGGCATGGCCGGTGCCATGCTCACACCAATTTACTCCATCACCCCCACGGTGGGTGGCAACTTCATCTTGGCCGCTTTTGCGGTGGTGGTGCTGGGGGGCTTGGGCAGCGTGTGGGGGGCTTACTGGGGCGGCTTGATCGTCGGCGTGGTTGAAGCCCTGGCGGGTTTTTACATCGATCCGGTGTTGCGCAGTGCCATCTGGTTTTTGATTTTCTTGGTGGTGTTGGTGGTCAAACCAGCCGGCTTGCTCGGGCAAGTGGGCGCAGAAGAGGTGGGTTTCCGTGAACAACATTGAATCTGATCCACACAGCCCTTCATCGGGCCAAGGGGTGATGGCCAGCACCAACAAGGTGCTGATGACCTACCTCATCTGCATGGCATTGGCTGCCTTGCCCATGTTGCTGCTGGCCGACGACGCGCACTGGCTCAATATCTTGGCCTTCACCTATTTGATGGGCGGTCTGGCGGCCGCTTGGAACATCATTGGTGGCTTTGGCGGTCAGTTCTCTTTGGGCCACGGTGTGTTTTTTGCCATCGGTGCCTACATGACCGCACAAGGGGTCATCCGCTTTGGCTGGTCGCCGTGGTTGACCATGTTGCCCATCGCGGCCGTGGCCGCCTTGGTGGCCATGTTGATTTCGTGGCCGACCTTTCGCTTGCGGGGCCCGTTCTTTGCCATTGCCACTTTGGCATTCAACGAGGTGGCTTTTGTGTTGGCCAACCACTTTGATTCCTTCACCGGCGGCCCGCGCGGCCTGATGATTCCCTTCAAAGCGGGCTTTGCCAACATGATTTTTCGCGATCGTTGGCAATACGCGCTGCTGATGTTTGCCTTTGTGGCCTTGGTGGTGGGCATCAGCGTGTGGTTGCGCCGCTCGCGCTTGGGCTACTACCTGCTGGCGGTGCGCGAAGACGAAGACGCGGCACGCGCTTCGGGCATCAATGTGTTGTCGGTCAAATTGCGCGGCATGGCCATCAGTGCTTTTTTGACCGCCATGGGCGGGACCTTGTTCACCATGTATTTGCGCTTCATTGATCCGCCGACCTTGTTCACCTTGCCCGAGGTGGGCGTGAAGTTTGCCTTGTTGGCCTTGATCGGTGGCATTGGCACGATTGCCGGTCCATTGTTGGGCGCAGCGCTGATCGTGCCGTTTGAAAACACCTTGCGCGCCGAGATGGCCAATGCCTTGCCAGGCCTGAACTTGGCGGTGCTGGGCCTGCTCATGGTGTTGGCGGCCTTGTTCATGAAGCGCGGCATTGTGGGTGCCTTCGAAGACGCCCGCAAGCGCTGGTTGGGCCAGAAAGGGGACAAGCCATGAGCCAAGCCATGTTGCAGGTCAAAAACGCGAGCAAGCATTTCCTGGGCTTGAAGGCGGTTGACGAGGTGTCGCTGTCGGTGTACCCGGGCGAAATCGTCAGCATCATCGGCCCCAATGGGGCGGGCAAAACCACGTTCTTCAATTTGCTCACGGGGCAATTGGCGCCCACCAGTGGCGAAGTCTTGTTCGAGGGCAAAGCCATCAACCCTTTGCCACCCCACGCGCGGGCGCGTTTGGGCATGGGCCGCACCTTTCAAATCTCCAAACCTTTGATCGCTTTGACCGCCTTGGAAAACGTGATGATCGGTGCCTTCTTGCGCGATGCCCCTTTGTCGGTGGCCCGCGACAAGGCCATGCTGGTGTTGGAAAAAGTCGGTTTGGCCCGCTTGGCCATGCGCCGTGCGGGTGACTTGACCTTGAGTGAGCGCCGTCGCTTGGAGGTGGCCCGTGCCTTGGCCTTGCAACCCAAGATCATGTTGCTCGACGAGGTGATGGCCGGTTTGAACCAAAGCGAAGTGGGCCAGGCCATCGAATTGCTGCAAGGCTTGCATGCACAAGGCCTGACCTTTTTGATCATCGAGCACAACCTCAAGGTGGTGCGCGCGTTTTCTGAACGGGTGGTGGTGCTCGATCGGGGCCGCCACATTGCTGAAGGCAGTGCCGATGAAATCCTCAACTCGCCTGCTGTGATCCAGGCCTATTTGGGCGATGGCCACATGGGCAAAGGCGGGACCGATGTGCAACCCGGCTTGGCCGCCACAGGAGAGCGCGCATGAGTGATGTGTTGAATGTGCAAGGCCTGCGCTCTGGTTACGGCGAATTGCCCGTGCTCGAAGGGGTGTCGCTGCATGTGGGGGCGGGTGAGATTGTTTCGGTGTTGGGGGCCAATGGTGCGGGCAAGACCACGCTTTTGCTCACCATCAGCGGCCACTTGCCCGCGTTTGGCGGTGCGGTTCAATTCGATGGCCACAACATCTTGGGCATGCCAGCGCACCAAGCCGCCGAAAAAGGCCTGGTCATGGTGCCCGAAGGTGGCCGTTTGTTCCCGTTCATGACGGTGCTGGAAAACCTGGAGTTGGGGGCCTACCACCCGATGGCCCGCGCCCGCATGGCGCAAAGCCTGGACGAGGTGATGGGCTTGTTCCCCATCTTGGCCGAGCGGCGCGGTCAACTCGCGGGGCGGCTCTCCGGCGGCGAGCGCCAAATGTGTGCCGTGGCCCGGGCCATGATGTCATTGCCCAAATTGCTGATGCTGGACGAACCCTCTTTGGGCCTGGCCCCCATCATGGTGGACAAGGTGTTTGACATGGTGCGTGCCTTGGTCGCGCAAAAGGGCTTGTCGGTGCTTTTGGTCGAGCAAAACGTGGGCAATGCCTTGCATTTGTCGCAACGGGCTTATGTGCTGGAGCATGGGCACATTGTCAAGTCGGGTGTGTCGGCAGACTTGCTCAACGACCCGGATGTGCAACGCTCTTACATGGGTTTGTGATCCATGGCGCGACCGGCCAATGCCATTTGCAGTGTGGGCGCAGGCGCGGGCTTTGCGGGCGACCGCATCGATCCGGCGCTGGACCTGGTGCGCTCGGGTCTGATCGACACCATTGCCTTGGAATGCTTGGCCGAGCGCACCTTGGTGCCTGCCATCAAGGCGCGCACCGACAACCCACAAACCGGTTTTGACCCCCGCTGGAAGCGCCGTTTGGGCCCCTTGTTGCCATTGGCCGCCCAGCATGCCTGCCGTGTGGTGTCCAACTTGGGTGCGGCCAATCCGCGCGCTGCGGCGCATGCCATTGCAGGTCTTTGTCGCGATTTGGGTTTGCCACCGCAAAAGGTGGCGGCTGTGGTGGGCGACGATGTGATGGGTTTGCAAGACCGAATCCAATGGGCCAAGCCTTGGCACGGTCAACTCATGGGGGCCCATGCCTATTTGGGCAGCGAGCTCATGGCGCAGGCTTTGGCGCAAGGCGCACAGGTGGTGGTCACCGGGCGGGTGGCCGACTCGGCTTTGTTTGCAGCGCCTGCGCGCATGCAACTCCAAGACACACAGCATGCCTTGGCCGGGGCTTTGGCCGTGGGCCATTTGCTCGAATGCGGTGGCCAACTCACGGGTGGCAATTACGAGCCCATCGGTGGCGCGGACAAACCGCCGCCCTTGAGCGCCGAGCAATACGCCCGTTTGGGTTACCCATTGGCCCATGTGTATGCCGATGGCACAGCCGACATCACCGTGGTGCCTGGTGCGCCTGGCTTGGTGGATGCGCTCACCTGCACCTTGCAGCTGTTGTACGAGGTGCACGACCCGGCCCACTACATCACACCGGACCTGATCGTGGATTTTTCCAACATCCAATTTGAGGTGACGGGGCCCCAAAGTGTGCGCATGCACGGGGCACGCGGCAAAGGGATTCCGCCCATGCTCAAGGTGGCGGGTTTTGTCGAGCAGCCAGGTGTGTTGGCCGATGTGGAAATTGGTTTTGCCGGAGATGGTGCCTGGGCCCGCGCCCAGTGTGCCGCCGAAGTGCTGCGCCTGCGGCTCGATGCGCTGCCCGCCCATGCCTGCCAAATCGACATGGTGGGCATGGACTCGGTGTTGCGCGGCAGTGCAAGGCCTGCGGTCGCGCCACCGACCGAATTGCGCGTGCACATCAGTGCCGCTTGTGATGATGCGGCCACCGCCCAATGGGTGGAGGACGAGGTTTACGCCCTGACCTTGAGCGGCCCAGCCGGGGGGTGCAGCGTGCGCAGTGAAAAACGCCCTCGCTTGGCGGTGGTCGATGGTTTGATCGATCGGCAGTGGGTGACCAGCGAACTGGTGTGGGGGCAGGCATGAGGGTGGGCGACGTGGCCAGCGGGCGCAGCGGTGACAAGGGCGACATGCTCGACCTGAGTTTGGTGGCATGTGACGGCGCACATTACGACATGCTGCGCCAATACCTCACCCCCGAGCGGGTGCGTGCCATCACCGCGCCGTGCTTTGATTCACCCGTGGTGCGCTACGAAGTGCCTGGCCTGAATGCCCTGAAATTTGTTTTCGCGCAGGCCTTGCCCGGCGGTGTGTATGCGTCCATGCATGCGGGTTTGCATTGGCAGAAAGCCGCCATTTGGTTGCTGCTCGACCACCGCATGCCCCACCTGACAGGAGAACACCATGCGTCAGTGGGATGACACCTGGCCCGCCCTGCGCCAAGAAGCCCACCACGGTGACCGGGTGGTGACTTGCTTTGCCCAGCGCTTGCACCGCTTGCACGATCTGCTGACCCAAGCCGTCCAACGCAACCCCGATGGCGTGGCCTTGGTGTGCGATGAACAACGCATGACCTACCGTGGCTTGGCACAGGCCAGCCAGCGCTTGGCCGGGGCCATGCGCGCCCATGGTGTGGGCGAGGGTGACCGGGTGGCTTTGTTGCTGGGCAACCGCATTGAGTTTGTGGTGGCTTTGTTTGCGGCCACCCAAATTGGGGCCATCACCGTGCCTTTGAGCATTCGGGAACAAAAGCCCGGCCTGGCCTATGCCTTGTCGCACTGTGCCGCCGTGTGTGTGTTGCACGAGGCCGAACTGGCCGATTTGTTGCCAGCGCCCAGCGAAGCGCCAACCTTGCGTCACCGGGTGGCCATGTCAGCCTGCGCGGGCTCGGCCCTGTATGCCGATTGGCAGGCGCATGCCCCGTTGAGCGATGTCACACCTGTGCAAGAAGAAGACACCGCCGTGATTTTGTACACATCGGGCACCACCGGGCGGCCCAAGGGGGCCATGCTCACCCACTTGAGTTTGGTGCATTCGTCCATGCACTACCAAGTTGCCATGGGTTTGGGGCCCACAGACTGTTCGGTGGCCACGGTGCCCTTGAGCCATGTCACCGGCTTGGTGGCCTTGATCACCACCTTGGTGTTGTGCGCGGGCAAGCTGGTGGTGATGCCGCAGTTCAAGGCCCCGGCTTTTTTGCAATTGGCCCAGCGTGAGCGCATGACCCACACCTTGATGGTGCCGGCCATGTACAACCTGTGCATGTTGTGCCCTGAGTTTGAAGCCATCGACTTGTCGAGTTGGCGCGTGGGTGCTTATGGGGGTGCGCCCATGCCAGTGGCATCCATCGAAAAGCTGGCGCTCAAAATGCCACGCCTGATGTTGATGAACTGCTATGGCTCCACCGAAACCACTTCACCTGCCACCTTGATGCCCCAGGGCGATACCGCCGAGCACAACGACACCGTGGGCAAGCCATTGGCTTGCGTGGAAATGCGGGTGATGGATGCCCAGGGCTGCGAATTGCCCGCAGGTGAAATGGGCGAAATTTGGATCAAAGGCCCCATGGTGGTCAAAGGCTACTGGGACAACCCGCAGGCCACTGCGGACAACTTCACCGCAGGCTTTTGGCATTCGGGCGACCTGGGCTCCATCGATGCCCAAGGTTATGTGCGGGTGCACGACCGCATCAAAGACATGATCAACCGGGGTGGCTACAAGATTTACACGATTGAGGTGGAAAACGCTTTGTACGAACACCCCGACGTGCTGGAGAGCGCCGTGGTGGCCAAGCCCTGCCCGGTGCTGGGCGAACGGGTGCATGCCTTTGTCACCCTGCGCCAAGCGGGTACCACCGAAGCGCAGTTGCGCGACCACTGCGCCCAGCGTTTGTCCGATTACAAGGTGCCCGAATCCATCACCTTGTCCACCACGCCCTTGCCGCGCAACGCCAATGGCAAACTGCTCAAACGCGCTTTGCGCGACCAACTCATCCAACCCAGCACGGCATAGAAAGACGCAACCATGTCCAACCATTGCACCTTCAACAACTTGGATGAACTGCGCCAAGCGGTGGGCCAAGAAGCCTTTGTCACCGATTGGGTGCTGATCGACCAAAAACGCATCGACCTGTTTGCCCAGGCCACCGATGACCCGCAGTGGATCCATGTGGACCCGGTGCGAGCGGCCCAAGAGTCGCCCTTTGGCTGCACCATTGCCCATGGTTTTTTAACCCTGTCTTTGCTCGGGCGCTTTTACGACCAGCACATGGCCTTGCCCTTTTGCAAAATGGGCATCAACTATGGGCTGAACCGGGTGCGCTTTACCAACCCGGTCAAGGTCGATCGCCGCGTGCGCGGCCGCTTTGTGTTGGCCCAGCTGGAAGACATTGCGGGCGGCGTGCAAATGACTTTCAAAGTCACCATTGAAATAGACGGCGAAGAGCGCCCCGCTTGCGTGGCCGAGTCGGTGGTGCGACAGTACTTTGAAGCAGCGATGTGAAAGGGAGCAGCCCATGAATCAAACCCAACGGGTGGCCATCGTCACAGGCGGTGGCGGTGGCGTGGGCGCGGCCACGGCCCTGATGTTGGCCCAGCGCGGCTACCACCTGGCCATCACCTACCAACGCAACCCCGACAATGCCCAGCAGGTGGTGAACGCATGTCAGGCGCTTGGTGTCGAGGCCTTTGCCATGGCCGTCAATGTGGCCCAAGATGCCGATTGCAAAGCCTTGGTCCAAGCCACCCAGGCGCGCTGGGGCCGCATCGATGCCTTGGCCAATTGCGCGGGCACCACCACCTTTGTGCCCCTGACCGATATGGATGCGGTCAATGCCCAAGACTTCCAAGACATTTACGCGGTCAATGCCATTGGCCCATTCCAAATGGCCCGCGCAGCGGCCAAGCACATGGTCGATGGCGCGGCCATCGTCAACGTGTCTTCGCTGGCGGCTGAGACCGGGCGCGGCAGCTCCTACCCCTATGTGTTGTCCAAGGCCGCGCTCAACACCTTGACCATCAGCTTGGCCCGCACCTTGGCCCCCAAAATCCGCGTCAATGGGGTCATGCCCGGCATGATCGAGGGCCGTTGGATGCGTGACGGTTTGGGCGACGCCTCTTACGAGCGGGTGAAAAAAGATTTCAGCGACCTGTCTGCGCTGGGCAAAATCAGCCAGCCTGAAGACATCGCCCGTGCCGTGGTGTGGCTGCTCGAACCCGATGCGGTCATCACCGGGCAAATGCTCAAGGTGGACGCGGGCTTTACCTTGGGCCGCGACCGCAACCAAAGCCGTTGATTCACTGCACACCAAAGGAGACTTGCATGAAACACACCCCAACCCTTGCAGCCTTTGTGCTGTCCTTGTTGAGTGCCTTGCCCACGGCACAAGCCCAAGAGTGGCCCAACAAGCCGGTGCGGGTGGTCACCGCCTTTGCGGCGGGCAGCGCCAGTGACATCTTGGCCCGCATGGTGGCTGAGGACTTTCAAAGCCACTTCAAGCAAAGCTTTGTGGTGGATAACAAACCCGGTGCATCGGGCATCATTGCCGCCGAAAACGTGGCCAAGTCTGCGCCCGATGGCTACACCTTGTTTTTGACCACCAACACGGTGCACTCGGCCAATCCGTATTTGTTCAAAAAATTGCCCTATGACCCGATCAAAGACTTCAGCCCGATTGGCCGCTTGGGTTATGCGCCCTTTGTGTTGGCGGTCAAGGCCGACTTCCCGGCCAAAAATGTGCAAGAACTGATTGCGTACGCCCGCAAGCCCGAGCACAAAGCCAGCTATGCCTATGGCAACAGCACCGGGCAGGTGGCGGGCGCGGCATTTAATTCACTCACCCGCTTAAACGCTTCAGCCGTTCCCTATAAAAGCACGCCACAGGCCTTGACCGATTTGATCGGCGGGCAGGTGACCTTCTTGTTTGTGGACTTGGCATCGAGCCGCCCGCATGTGCAGTCGGGCCGGGTGCGGGCACTGGCTTTGAGTGCCGAGC
>JACCEC011087091.1_pt1 | contig 68651 bp, 60 predicted proteins | sample 7450121 | NCBI WGS metagenome assembly JACCEC01 (sample SAMN15323455, study PRJNA562643) | freshwater metagenome | isolation source: river surface water | place: USA:Blue River Watershed | collected 2017-08-18
AAACTACACTACGCACCTCCAAACAGCGAAGCCCACATCCGTACAACAGAACGATTAATACCTTGTGTTTAAGCAAAGTACCCCCTTTGAGCATCAACCAAACTTCCTGCTTGCTCAGCACAACGGGTAGTTTATAATCTTTTTGTATGGCAGGTAAATGAAGATAGCTATAAGGAAGTTCTTCGGTTTTTAACAGAAAACGAAGACCATCAAAACGGCGAATTAATTCCTGAAAACCAGGCACTTCTCTAATGGTGTGATTGATGAGCGTATTTTCCCGTAGCTCATCAGCATTCTTTTTTTTGTCATGCTAAATTTTAAGTTTAAATTGGCCTTAAAATTAACCCTTTTGTCCGTTACCTGAAACCATGACGAAAAGACCGTAAAATGACAAATAACGTAGAAACAGAACTAAAAGAATTAATACTTGACGAAGACTTTACAAGTTTGCAAAACCTTGTGAACGAAGAAGTCAATCTGATGGACATTTTGCGTGTATCACACAAAGAATTGCAGCATTCCAATTTTTTGGCTTGGTTTTTTAACCCAACTGAAAGCCATAATTTAGGTGACTTTGCTTTGAAAGAATTTATTAAAATATACTTCAAAGAAAACCAATTTCAGAATTTAGGAAATGAAACAGGCTTGTCTGTTTTTGACTTCGTTCAACTTGACTTTGACGATTTAGAAATTAGACGAGAGTATAAAAATATTGACCTTATTTTTATTTCACGCAAAAATGAATTTTGTATTGTAATTGAAAATAAGATTTATTCGCCAGAGAAAAAAGGACAACTTGAAAAATATAGGAAACTTATTGAAATCGAGTATCCCGACTTCAAACATAAAGTCTATATCTACTTATCGCTTTATGACCAGCAAATATCAGAAAGTGAGCAAGATATTTATGTTCAACTAAATTATGAACACATTATAAAACTAATTGAACAGGTTATTTCAAGTCAACGACTAAAACTTGCTGATAAAACTCGTTTTGTATTTGAACAATATCTACAAACATTAAAATCTATGCTAAATAAGAATGAAGAAATAGAAAAAGTTGCTCAACAACTTTACAAAAAATACAAATCAGCATTTGACCTTGTTTTTAAATATTCCGTTCCAACCGACAGTAGTGAAATCTGGAACAAAATTCAAAACCTTGTTTCAAGCGAAAAATCTATACGACCTTTTCAAAGTAACAAAACATATATTCGTTTCCAACCAAACTATTTATATGACAACTTACAAGCACTAAAAGACTATGGACTTGTTTCACAAACAGACAACCTTACAGACAATTGGATGTTTATTTTTGAGTTCAATTTAAGAAATAATCAAGTTACGTTTGATTGTAAAATTGGAGTTGGTGAACAAGAAGCAAGGGAGAAACTTTACAACATTTACAAAAAACATAATGACGTATTTACAAAGGTTGTAAAGGCAAACGGACTTTTAAGACCTCAATGGCACCAGGCATTTCAAAAGCAAATATTAACTAAGACAGACATTGAAAAATATTTCGAAAATGACAGTAACGACATTGAACAATTAATTGAAAAGCGATTTAGAGAACTTGTTGACAAAGATTTGCCCAAAATTATTGAACGACTAAACGAAGAAATCAAGAAAGCCAGCTGGTAACAGGCGTTTGGCTCAATGGCGGGTGAAGTGGTTGAATGAATATGGGCTGTTTGGGTCTTTAAAATCTCACTTTTTACGGGTATTTTTGTATTAATTCTTTTGAAAGGTGAGCTATGAAACAAAAGTTGACGGACAACAAAGACGTACGACAATTACCCTGATTTATCACAGTAGAGCCAACCCATAAACAACAAAAAGCTATCCTTTTGGGACAGCCTCTTGTTGTTTTTAAATTCCCCTTCAGTATTAGGCCATTGGATAGCCCTCTAGTTCTTTTAAGCCCGATTTCAATTCATCGTCGGTCAAGAAATGGTCAGAGAGTTTGCCATCGAAATAGTCCATGTACGCCTGCATGTCCAAGAAACCGTGGCCACAAAGGTTGAACAAAATCGTTTCAGATTTACCTTCTTCTTTGCAACGCTGCGCTTCTCTAAATACCTGCGCAATGCCGTGCGTAGCCTCAGGTGCAGGGATAATTCCTTCAGCTTTGGCAAACGCTATTCCTGTCTCAAAGCACTCCAACTGCTGAATGGCATTGGCTTCGATAAGGCCATCTTTCAACAACTGCGAACACAATACCGACGCCCCGTGGTAACGCAAACCGCCCGCGTGAATAGCCGCAGGGCGGAAGTTATGACCCAAGGTATACATCGGCAACAGCGGCGTAAAACCAGCCGAATCGCCAAAGTCGTACCGGAATTCACCCTTGGTAAGCTTAGGACACGAAGCAGGTTCCACCGCAATGGCGCGCACGTTTTTACCTTCGGTGAGGTTTTTGTGTAAGAATGGAAACGAAATCCCTGCAAAGTTGGAGCCACCACCCAGCGGTGCAATGACGACATCGGGGTAATCGCCTGCTTTTTCCATCTGCACCAAACACTCTTGGCCAATGATGGTCTGGTGCATTAATACGTGGTTCAGTACGCTTCCGAGGGCGTACTTGCAATTTTCGTCCTGAACGGCACACTCAATTGCCTCCGAGATCGCAATTCCCAAACTTCCTGGGGTATCGGGGTATTGTTCCAAAATCTTCCGTCCTGACTGCGTTAGCTCCGAAGGGGAAGGGAAAATTTTGGCCCCAAACGATTCGATGAGGGCTTTACGATACGGTTTTTGGTTGTAGCTGATACGCACCTGAAACACTTCGCACTCAATGCCAAACATCTGACACGCAATGGCCAAGGCCGTTCCCCACTGCCCTGCGCCTGTTTCGGTGGTAATGCGTTTTACGCCTTCCATCTTGTTGTAGTACGCCTGTGCCACCGCGGTGTTGGTTTTGTGGCTACCCGATGGACTTACGCCTTCGTATTTATAGTAGATTTTTGCGGGCGTGTCCAGCATTTTTTCCAAGCGATGCGCACGGAACATAGGTGTTGGACGCCACAGTTTGTAGATTTCGCGTACTTCTTCTGGGATTTCGATGTATCTTTCTTGGGATACTTCTTGCTTAATTAGCTCCATCGGAAACAAGGGAGCCAAATCGCCTGGCCCTACAGGTTCTTTGGTAGCGGGGTGCAAAGGCGGCAGTGGCTTATTAGGCATATCTGCCTGAATATTGTACCAGTGTCTTGGGATTTCATCTTCGTTAAGTAGGATTTTGTATTGTTTTTCCGACATGACTTAAGGAATTAACGTGATTAGGAATATGAACCTCTAAACTTAAAAAGGATTTTCCCGACCTGCAACGACCTTTATCGAAAAATTTTGTAGAAACCCTCCCGAAAGTTCTGTTTTAAGCTAAATACGCTGTAAGTAGGTGTTTGAAATTACCTTACATCATTCTGTTTGACGGCAGCCGACCGACCGCCTGGAAGTAATTAAAACTAATTTTGCGCAATTACTTACCAAAAAACAACTTCAAAGGGGGTAAAGCTGATTGAATTAGCCTTACCCCCTTTGAAGCACTCGTCACTTAGGTCTAGAATTTAATTCCAGCACTCACATAAAATGTTCGCCCATCGGCCGGCATAAGACCTGGCCCTGGATACCCTCCTGCTCGCCGTGTAAAATAACGTGCATCAGTCAAGTTATTAACCCCCGCTTTGACGTTATAATGCTTCAGAAATTTGAAACTTGCTGAGAAATCTTGTACTTGATAAGCAGGGATACTCCCCGTTGTCGCAGTTGCATTGGGGGTCTCAGTATTGCTTGCATCAGCGTAGGCTTTACCAATATCACTTAACTGCCAAGTAGCTGAAAACCCTCTTTTTGAGTATGTTATTCCAAAACGATTAATAGTACGTGGTGCATTTTCTACCCGCTTACCCGCCAAGTTACCTTCAACCACCTGACCATTCACCACCGAAGTCGTTTTGAAATCGCGGTATGTGGCGTCAATGTAAGCTACTGATGCAAAAATACTCAAATAGCCCCATTGAGACTGCTTAAAAAATGCCGTAATTGGATCAAACTCCACATATCCCTCTACGCCCTGACTCACCGAACGGCCTAAGTTAGTTCTAAATTGGTACCGTTGTCCAGAGGCATCTGTTTGGGTAATTGTCCCGATACGATTATTGTAATTAACATAGAAATAATCTAGGTCAAAGTTTAGAAAATTTCCCACCTTACCACGGTAACCCAAGTCAAAGTTATACCCACGAGCATCTTGTAAGTTTTCATCAATAATATCCGACGTAGCAGGCGGGGTCAAATCCGAAATCAACACAGGGCGGTAAGCCTGTGAAATATTACTATATATCTCCGACTGAGGTGTTACATGGTACTCAAGTCCAGCACCTAATAGTAAAAATTGACGAGAACGCGAGATAGGATTCAACAAAACAGGTGTGTTGTTGGAGAGACCAAATTGCCCTTCCATCGTTGACCGAATGCTTTCAATTCTAGCTCCAGCTGTCATCAAAAAGTGTTTGTTGAAGCGAAAAATATTTTCTACAAAAGCGGCATTATTGATGTTGGCAAAATCAAGGTTTCTAGGGTAATTACCTTCGGCAAGTTCAAAGTCCATTTTGGTTCCATTGGAGCCACGCCCCTGCTGTTTACGGTCAATTTTTCCCCGAAAATGCCGAAGCCCTGCGGCCAATGTATTTTCTTTACCCCACCATTTATAGTCCGTCAAGAGGCGTACCTCAGCTCCCAACGTAGTATAAAAATCTCTATCCACTTGACGCGTCGAAGTCAGGACATCGGTTTCAGTGATAGGGCGTACATTCCCAACGCTGTTACGTTCGGCAATGGTCGAAAACCCTTTGAAACTCAGTTTTGCCTTTGGGCTAAAAATATATTCTGCATTGATGCTCGGAATGAACCAAGGTGTGCTGAACCAGTTGCGCGAACGAAGGCTTTGGCGCGCATCGGCCTTAAACTGCGCATCTGTCAGGCCACCCGCTTGCTGAATTTCGGTCATCATATAGGTAGCTTCTGCGCCAATTTTCAGTTTGTTAGACACGGCATAACTCAACTCTAGGTGTGCATGGTCAGTAGTAAATCGGCTATCTTGGCGCCAACCGTTCCCCAAACGTTTTTGGTAGTAAGTGGTATAACTAAGGCGCCCTTCCGTCCCTCCAACGTAGTTGAAGGTACTAAATAGCCCATTGCTGCCCGTCGTGTTTTGCGACTCCACCGTTAGACGAGTTGAAATATCGGGCTTGCGTAAAATAAAGTTCATCAACCCTCCAAACTGCGACCCGTATTGGAGCGAAGAAGCCCCTCTTACAATTTCTATTTTATCGACAACTTCCATCGGAGGCGTATAATACGCTTCAGGATACCCCATCGGGTCAGGCGTAATGTCATAGCCATTCATACGGGTATTGAACTCCCACGATCGATTAGGGCTCAACCCCCGCGATGCAACTCCTAGTTGTACTCCTGAGCCATCATTTTCCCAAACGCTAATGCCTGGCGTACGGGCAAAAATCTGACGGCTGTTGTTCATCGCCAAGTTGGCATTAAGATTATTAAGTACAATCAGCTCATTTTTTTTAGTGGCATTAATAGTATACCCTTCCACCTCTGCCAAGTGTTCATTCCCCCTTACGCCTCGGCTCGTTACCACGTGTACATCTTTCAGGGTATAGGTTTCTTCTTCCAACTCAAATGCAAGTGTTTTGACTTCGTTCTCTTTCAGCAACACATTTGTTTCCTTTTTAGCAAATCCTACACTTGACACCAACACTGTGTACGCCCCTTCTTTTAGACCTTTAATTACGAACTCCCCATTGGCATTGGTTTGCACTCCTCGCACGGTACCCTTCAAGGTTACATTCGCGCTCACAACAGCCCCCGTCAATTTTTCAGTCACTCTTCCATTGATTACTGCTTTTTGTGCCAAAACTACTTGACTCACCCCCACCCAACTTAGAAGTGTACAAATCCAATATTTCATAGCCAGATTAGTTTAATTATAGACTAATTATAAATAACGATGTAAAGGTAACCTCAAACAATCAAAAGAAACAAGCATTATTTAGATTTATTTTAAATACAAATAATGCTCAAGTAACAGTCTGTTAGTCGTTAATCGTTATTTTTTGGTTTTAAATGTCAGATTATCAGTAAAATAGGCTTATTTCTGAAGTGGAAAATACTAGAAACTAACTTTGTTAGATTACTGATAATATAGTAAATTACTAACAGGTAGATGGATACTGTAGTGCTTAGTAGATTCTAATTTTTTGATTCGAGTAGCCCCATTCCTTCCATCCATGCTTTACAACCCTCGGGCCAATGTTTGACCGAACCTTTTTGTTTTTTACCTAGCCCAAAACCATGTCCACCGTTTTCATACACCAAAATAGAAGCAGGGATTTTAAACTTCCGAAGGGCATCGTAATACATTAAACTGTTCTCTACGGGCACACCTTTGTCGTCGGTGGCATGTACCAAAAGCGCAGGAGGCGTTTTTGCGCTTACCTGCTTTTCGCTAGAATAATAGTCTATTTGTTCGGCAGAGGGGTTTTTACCCAACAACAACTCAAATGAACCTGCGTGTTTGAAAGGTCCCGAACTAATGACAGGGTATATCAAAATCGAAAAATTGGGTTTACAGATTTCAGCATTCGGAAGATTTGTCAGTCCTGTCATTAAAGGTGCTGATTGCCAATGTGTACTTACCGTAGACGCCAAATGCCCTCCCGCAGAGAAGCCCATAATGCCAATGCGATTGGGATCTACTTTGTACTTGGCGGCGTTGGTACGAACCAACTGCATGGCTTTGAGCGCATCTTGCAGCGCTACCTCGTGTTTATTAGACCAAAGTGCATCGTCAGGTAAACGGTATTTTAACACAAAAGCCGTCACTCCAAAGCTATTAAACCACTGCGCCACATCTACTCCTTCGTGGCCAGATGCCTCAATGCGGTAACCTCCTCCTGGGCAAATCACCACTGCTGCCCCCGTTGGGTTTTCGGGCATATAAACCGATAGCGTGGGTAAAACGATATTACTAATACGCAAAACGCCGTCATTTCCGACTTCAATTTTCTCCTGAACGGTACGGTTTTTTAAGTCATTGGGAATTTGTCCATCGGGCCAAAGAGAAATGACGGTTTGCGAATGCGACATAGTACAACTGAAAAAGAGAGCGATTATACCAAAAACAAGACGCAAAGATAAGATGGATTTCATGGGGTTGTGTTTTTTCATTCGAGTTTACTATTGCTTTAAGTTTCTTTTAGGATGATTTCTACTCATATGTAACAAATATCACTCTACCTCTCAGTTTTACTACCGACCTTTGTACCATACATTCACCATCTTAACCATCACAAAGCCATGTTTAGCTTTTTCAAAACCAAAAAAAATTACGAAAATGTCAATGCTAGTACGTTTAAGCAATTGATTTCTGAAACTCCTAACGCCGCAATCATCGACGTACGCACAGCGGCAGAAGTTCGTTCAGGGGCTATCAAAGGAGCTGTCAATATTGATTTAATGAGTATGGACTTCCAACAAAAAATTGCTAAATTAGACAAAGCCAAAACGTATTTTGTATATTGTCGCAGTGGAAACCGAAGTGGTAAAGCTTGCCAAGTAATGGGCGATATGGGCTTTGAAAAAGTTTATAATCTCTCAGGAGGGATGATGAGTTGGCCATATTAGGCAAGTTGATAAAGACCGAGAGGCAAAAAGTTCAAATACACATTTTTAACAAAGAATAATCAAATGCCTACACTACTTAGAAATTGGGATTTAATGCGGATACTACGCATGGGTATGGGTCTTTGGCTCATCTACTCCGCCTTTGCCGACCGTCAGCCTTTATTAGGTCTAATGGGAGGATTGTTTGCCCTTCAAGCAGTACTAAATGTAGGTTGTTGTGGTGCAAACGGATGTGCTTCACCCAACTATCGTCAATCAAAAACATACTCTCACGAAGAAACTGTTTATGAGGAAGTTAAGTAAAATCAATTGGGCATGGATTGGCGCGGGTATTGGTGTCATTGGAGGCTATTGGTATTGGAAAGAAATTGGCTGCGTCACCGGTACCTGCCCTATCAAATCGCAGTGGCAAACCATGGTTCCGTATGGAGCAATATTAGGCTACTTAGGGGCAGACTTAGTGCAGTCTGCATGTAAGAATAGAGCAGATCTATCTTAAGCGCCAAAGTACGCATTAACTACTAACAACCAGCAACTTACAAAAAATATATTAAAGTCATGCAAGCAAAACAAGAAACATTCAAAGAAATTATCAATGGAAATGCCCCAGTGGTTGTCGATTTTTTTGCAGAATGGTGCGGTCCTTGTAAAATGATGGCTCCAATTTTGAAAGATTTTGCAACACAAATGGGCGACCGCGTACGGGTCATTAAAATTGACATCGATAAAAACCCCGCAGCGGCTCAAGCCTACCGAATTCAAAGTGTACCTACTCTTATTGTGTTCCAAAAAGGGGAACCCGTTTGGAGGCAGTCAGGGGTAGTGCAAAAAAAGCAGTTGGAGCATGTTGTCAATCAATTGCCTCGTACTTCTCACTAATATCGTTCATAACTGGAACCATAGTTATCATCGCTTGGGTAGTTGCAGTTGTGTTTACTCTCACTAGTTTAGTGAGCTTTTGCCCGCTTTATACCCTATTTGGTTTTTCAACCTGCTCAATAAAAAAATAATTTACTTTACCCTTTTTTGTGCACCTGCTCTCAAATATTTGGAGCAGGTGTTTTTTGTTACAATCTTTTTTATCGTATATTTGCGATATAAAATACAATATAATGGCAATTAACCGAAAACTGGAATTTGCAACCGATGAAATAGCTTTAGCTGATTTGGCCAAAGCTATTTCCCACCCCGCACGAATCGCTATTTTAAAAATTTTAGCCCAGCAACAAAGCTGTATTTGTGGCGAAATTGTAGAAGGGCTTCCGCTCGCCCAAGCTACTGTTTCACAGCACTTAAAAGAACTGAAAGCGGTAGGACTTATCAAAGGAACTATCGAAGGAAAAACCTCTTGCTACTGCATCAACTGGGAGATTTTTAACCAATTTATCGCTCGTTTTGGGGTATTTGCTGATTTAGCAAAAAACGAATCTTGCCAATCACAATCGTGCTGCTGAAATCGGTCAGACGACAGTCAGACCGTAACCTAACCTTGCATTCGTATGACACACAAAAAACTCTCATTTTTAGACAACTACCTCACTCTTTGGATTTTCCTAGCCATGCTTATAGGCGTAGGCATTGGATACTTTTTCCCAAAATCGGAAGAATTTATTAACAGTTTTAATGTAGGTACCACCAACATTCCGTTAGCTATTGGCCTTATTTTAATGATGTACCCACCTTTGGCCAAAGTCCGCTACGAAGAACTTCCCAAAGTATTTGCTAATGGGAAAATTCTGGTCCTTTCATTGGTTCAAAACTGGATCATTGGGCCTTTATTAATGTTTGGTTTGGCCGTTGTTTTCCTACCCGACAAACCCGAATATATGACGGGGCTAATTATGATTGGTATTGCCCGCTGCATTGCGATGGTGATTGTCTGGAATGACCTAGCCAACGGCGACCGCCTCTATGCCGCAGGGCTGGTAGCATTCAATAGCATCTTCCAAGTATTATTTTACTCGGTGTATGCTTGGGTGTTTATCACGGTACTGCCCCCTCTTTTTGGTTTAAAAGGGTACGAGGTCAACATAACGATTGGAGAAGTAGCACAAAGCGTATTTATCTATCTCGGTATTCCGTTTTTATTGGGCATTATTTCTCGTTATGGTCTTACGGCATTAAAAGGCCGTAGTTGGTTTGAACAGGTGTTTTTGCCTAAAATCAGTCCCATTACGTTGGTCGCTTTGCTACTTACTATTATCGTCATGTTTAGTTTAAAGGGACAGCTGATTGTTCAAATTCCGCTTGACGTAGTTCGTATTGCGATTCCACTGACTTTCTACTTTGGCATTATGTTTTTATCAGCTTTTTATCTTTCCAAAAAAGCAGGAGCCGACTATGCAAAAGCTACTTCGCTTGCTTTCACTGCCGCAGGAAATAACTTCGAGCTTGGTATCGCCGTTGCAATCGCGGTATTTGGTATCAATTCAGGGGCGGCCTTTGCCGCAGTTGTTGGACCACTCATCGAAGTCCCCGTATTGATTCTCTTTGTTAATTATGCCCTCAAACAAACCCATAAATTTAAACCATGAAGCCCCCACTTAAAACGTATTTTGACTCACTCCATCTCGCCGAGGTATCCGTTGAACGCCAAGCTGTTTTACAGCCACTGGTCGACTATATCAGTGCTAAAATAATCAGTCAAGACCCTATTCATTTGACCTTTATCTGTACGCACAACTCCCGTCGCAGTCATTTAGGACAAGTGTGGGCACAAGTGGCAGCCGCCTATTTTGGCGTTAAAAATGTTAGTTGTTTTTCTGGAGGGACAGAAACCACCGCCTGTAACCCTCGTACAATTGCGGCTTTTGAGAGAGCAGGTTTGAAAGTAACAAAGACTACCGAATCTGAAAACCCCATTTATAAAATCAGTTTTGATGCTTCGTCGCAACCCATCATAGCTTTCTCCAAAGTTTATGACCAAGCCCCAAATCCAAGTCAAGGTTTTGCTGCTATTATGACTTGTGATCACGCCGAAGCCAATTGCCCTTTTATTTCAGGAGCAGAAAAGCGCCTTCCAATTATGTACATCGACCCCAAGGTTTCGGACGATACTCCCGCAGAAAGCGCTACTTACGACGCCCGCTGTCGGCAGATTGCAAGGGAAATGAAATGGGTCTTTGACCAGGTCAGACGATAGTCAGACCGACGACAATGAGCCTATATACTCCAAGTCTGATTCTCACTATCTTCACCAGCGTGACTTATAAAACAAGCAATAGTCTGAATTTGACCAAACTTCAACTATTCACTGTATGCAAGTTTTAGCCGAACGCCTGTATCATGTATATAATACCAAGTTATTTCCGAGGTGACCAATGTCACAGTTTTTTATTTGAAAGCAGCGCACTTTTGTAACACATTAAATATCTACAAAAATGGCAGCTTTTTTCTTTGGTGTTGTTATGTTACATTTGTTAGTGGGCTTCGGCTGGGTATTGTACAAAATTGCGTTTCCGAAAAAAGATTCTAATTAACTTTCATTTATGAAATCGGTACTTGCGGCAGGATTTTTATTTGTGATAGCTGTTATTACTACGGCTTTTCAGCCTAGTTCTCAATCTCCTATTGACTACCGAAAACTTGGAGACTCCCTTAGCCTACAAGCGCAACAAGTGCTTGTCCGTAATTTACTAGGGGCGATTCAAAAAGGAGGTTCCGACTATGCAGTTGATTTTTGCAGCGAGCGAGCCATACCCCTCACCGACTCGTTATCAAAGAAGTACCGTGTTCGTATTCAGCGCATTTCATCAAAAAACCGCAACCCTAAAAACGCAGCGTCGCTTTTTGAACGCAAATTGTTGAACTTATTTGCTTCGGCTAATTCTCCCAAAGATACTCTCCTCCAAACCCCAAAAGGGGCGATTTACTACAAACCGATTCGGATAGCGATGCCTACCTGCCTCCAGTGCCACGGCGACCCCAAATCGGAGATTAAATCCACGACACTTTCAACCATCAAGCAAAAATACCGCTTCGACAAAGCCACAGGTTATGCTCTCAACGACCTCCGTGGAGTTTGGAAATTGTCGTTTGAGGAATAAAACCCCTTCAGCTTTCTCTTACCTTTTATTTACTCAATGTGCGGAACTTCCACCACAATTTTACTCAAAAGACTGTATTCATATAGAACATGAATACACCGCTTTACTTGCTTTAATTATGTTAAAGCCAAAAGACGGTTTCCCCCGAAATTTAGACAGGCATGATAGAGGACACGGGAAGTAAAAAAAAATAACCTATTGCTAAAAACCAAAAAGTGTAGCTTCCATGAGGTAGCTACACTTTTAACTCTTAAACCCTAACCTAACTTCAATATTTTAATTAAACAGTTGCTGCTTATGACTTGGCTGCCTGGGTAGCATTTTTTGCGATAGTATATACTACCAAACCAAAGCCAATTTTGTTGATAGCATCGGCAATGTTATACGCTAAATCAACTGGTGAACTTTTGGTCAAATCTACTCCATCTACGAAACCGCTCAATAGATTGCCAGGAAGTAACATGTAGCCAATAGGATAGATAGCCCAGCCTACGAGGGTAAACCAACGTAATACAGCATAACCATCTTTAACTGCTTGGCTATCAGATGAAGCAGCTACCTTCGAAGCCTCTCCCATGTATATTTCATAAATGATAGCGGCCCATCCAACGGTCGAAATAACCCCCCAAAGTACGTTTGATTCAGGACTCACTGCCTCTCCGATGTATCCAGCAACTAACATGACAATTGAACCCAACAAAAGCCGAACAAGCATGCCGCTTTTTGCACCTGCTGGACGCAAAATAAGATAGTACTCAATACACATTAATGGTACAGTCAGAGTCCAGTCAATGTATCTAAACTGGGTAGGCGACGTGTGAGTTTCGAGCCATACGCCTCTCATGTAAAAATAATGCACCGCAGCAATAAACGTGATTAGAGCGGAAACAAGCAAGGAGGTTTTCCACTTATCGGCTACTGTACCGCGTTCGACAATAAAGAAAATAGAAGCAGCTAACATAGACATGTAGCCAGTAAAAAATGTAAACCCGATGTAATCACCTGCGGCGAGCGCACCGTCTAATAAAATGTTTAGGAATTCCATGAATGAAAATGGATTTAAAGGTTGAAAAAAAAGTTTAGATTTAGTTCGTAGGCTTTAGGTTATGTTTATAAAAGAAAATATTTGTGTATTTTGTTTAATATTTTGTACACTGAAAATTAAACAAAAACAAAAAACACAAAATGTATATACTTTAGAATACAATAAACAAAGAATTGACTTGAAAAAATACAAAAAAAATAATTTTATTATATACTTTTATAGTAAGCAGTAACAGCTTTAATTTTCAACAAAATAGAGTAAAAATTGGGCATAAAAGTGTAACAAATTCATAACGAAACGGATATTTTTATTTCTATAAACTAAATTTTTTTAAATTAATCACCAACTTGCCTGAGGCCTACCACTCTCTTATTGGCGAAAACAACTACTTTATGGTCAAGTACATAAATAGGGACAGGCGTAAGTTGGCGAAGAAATTTGTACGTTTATTGATTGGATACTGACGTTTGTTTTATCACCGACCGAATTACAAAGAAACTTACCAATGCCAGCAGAACATAAAGTAAGAATGGTATTTCTAACATACGACTTATCTGGTACCCCGTATTGTGAAAAACTACAAATAGTACCATAAACAAATAAAGAAACGGCGAAATGATTTTAATAATTTTCATATTTTTTCTATTTATTGGTATATTTATATAAACAAGTCATTTTCTATTTTGTTTAAAAAATTTTCTATAAAAGTTAAACAAATATTTTAGGAATATATTCGTAGCCTCACTCCAGTAAAAGTATGTCCCTTACTTATGAACTACTCCGTACAAACGATGCATTACGAATATGTGAGGGAGCGTGATTAACGATAGTAATATGAAAGCTTCGCTTATTACAAAACCTCTGTAATAAACATAGATACCAAAACTAGTCAAAGCCAATAGGCCAAAAGGAAACAATGCCTTTATAAATTCCAAAAGTGTACCTTTTTGAGTTGTTTGAAAGTAAATCAGTTGGTATTGGAGGGATTGCAGCGAATGCCATAAACAGAATACAACAATAAACCCAAACAATAAAGGGGTAACCCAATACCAAATAGTTATTAAAATCCATTGCAATGCGTAACGCCTAAAATTTTTAGGTTCGTAATACGCCAACACTGACAAATACGCGAACGCTAAAAAAATCCCAATACGCCATCTCCACAATTCGGTCAAAACTACTTCTTTACTGCCACTGTTTATCATTGCACTAAAAATAGCCATAGCTTCTTCCCAGTGAATAATAACAGGAAGCGCCAATAACCAAGTACCCCATAACAAAGAAGGGAGATACCAAACGGAAATATTTTCAAAATTTGACTGACCGAAATGGTGAAGTGAAATAATAAAAAAGATAAGTAAAGCAAAAGTAGGAGCCAACCACCAAATAGCCAAATACCCCCCCATTACGCCTAAATAGAGTGCTGTAAACTTGACTAAACCTCCTCTGGTAGTACTTTGACGATACAGATGGTCATTGGCTCCGTGGGGAATCCCAACACTACATAACAGCATTCCGCAGATGATTGCTTGTGCCGTCTCATTCCAGTCAGCCCATAAAAAGAGTCCGATTAGTAAAGCCTGTAATAATCCCTGTAAATTAAACAGGACAGAATGAATGTATTTCATTAATTGAAGCAATAAGATAGTAAAGAACGAAGGAATAGTCGAATGGGTAGACGAAGGAAAATAAGTATTTCTTCCAAAATAGTCGTTTCTTCGTCAAGAAATCGTAAAACACGAGTTATTGGCTGAGTCTCGAATAGCCGTTGAAATACCGCTTTTCCCCTATGGGGAGAACTGTACAAAATACGCAAAAGCAGGTGATCATAGAATCTGAATCGGTTTAGTCTCCGCATTGTAGGTAAGGGTTTTTGTTCTCTAAGGGCTTTTGCCAGCGCCTTTCCATAGTTTTGCATACGCTTAAACCCGTAACCCGTAGTAGGCTTAATAGCCCCCCCTAAGGTTCCAATATAAATTACTCTTGTTTCAGCCTCTAAATACTTACGCCTCACATCAAACTGAGCTGTCATTGGAATATTTCCATGCTCTTTTTCAAGAATATTGAAATCAATATTCTTTTTCTCTAAAAACTCTCTTAAAAGTATTTCTGCTTCTTGATATGTAAGCTGGTTTTGTCCAAATCGTGTTATTTCTATCAATGCTTCCGAAGCCGAAAACGGCAATTCGTAGATAAACTGAGTACTGTTTTGCTGTGGAATATCAAAACACATCAAAGTAGCACATGTATCATCAAAGATGGGACTTGAGGTTTGCAAACGCCAACCAACAAAAGACTGCCATAAGAAGGGAGCGTTCTTTTTTCTTTCTTTTTGGCTTAGAAAATCAGAGAGTCCATCAGTTAAATTTTGACCTCTTACGGGCAATTGAGTTGATAAAAATACTTGACTGCTGTACCAAGACGTATCTACAGTTTTTACTAAAACCCTGTGAGACTGCACTTCAATTTCTGCGACTGTCAAAGTATACCAAGTAATGTTAGCGCAGGTGGCTAATTGCTGTTTTATACTCTTATAAAAGTCTGCACTACGAATATGATAATATGAATAAGGCAACAAATCATTACGAGATAACAAATTATGGGGGTTATAAATTGAATTCCACGACTTGCTCACCATCACATTGGGTTGGGGACTTGCTACTTCCCAATAGCACCATGTTCTATCGTTATGCTTTGACGCATCACTTTCCACTATACATAACGTCAAGTTTTCCAACAGTCCTTCTTCAAACAAGGCCAAAGCTAACCAAAGCCCCGAAGCACCTGCCCCCACAATTGTAAAATCGAAAGATGAAGCTGGGGGTGCTGAAATAACCGATTGAAGTTGGATTGACATGTAGATATTGTAAGGAATATAAATTATAATATATAAATTATAACTTTTCTTTTTTTGTTATTGTTTAAAATAATAAATTACTCGAACGATTAAATAGTGAGACTTTCTTTGGTATTTCTTGATTGTTTTTTGTCAATCATATAGTTATTTAATTCATTATCAATGAATTAAATAACTATATGATTGACAAATGATTCTGAAGTAATGCTATAATTAAAGTAAAAAGACAGCTTTCGTTCGACGTCAACTCCACCAAAAATGCTATTGTCGGCCATAAATCCGATGTTTTCTCAATAATTAGTTTGGTATTGCCTTCGTAGGTGTCAATGCATAAGCGGTACCTTTTCCATTCTTATCGTGTAATAGCGACTAACGGGCTTTCGATAAGGTTTAACAAAAGGAAATTATTAACTTCGCAGCCTTTTCATTTGTAATACTTGAAAAGTTTTTAGCTTTAAAAAATGAGCAGAACCATCGATATTAGCAATCGCCGCGCTTCGTTTGAGTACTTTTTTCTCGAAACCCATACCGCCGGGATTGTCTTGACTGGCACCGAAATTAAATCCATTCGCGACGGAAAAGCCAACCTCACGGACGCCTATTGTATTTTTCTTGACAATGAACTTTATGTGCATCACTTGCACATTTCTCCGTACGAAAAAGGGACGTATGCCAACCACAACCCCGTACGAGACCGTAAATTGTTGTTACAAAAAAGAGAGCTAAAAAAACTAGCTGCCAAACTAAAAGACCAAGGGTTGACGATTATTCCGACGCGCCTTTTTATCAATGAAAATGGTCTTTGTAAAATGGAGATTGCCCTTGCCAAAGGGAAAAAACTCTACGACAAACGCGAATCCATCAAAGAACGCGACCTCAAACGAGGCCGTGGGGAGGAATAAAACTCCTTTTACTATTTTTTGTACCCTCAAATTTGACATTCGATACCATGAGTAAGAAATACACCGTCACGGCGGCCCTCATCTACGCCAACGGTCCTATCCATATCGGTCACTTGGCTGGTTGCTATGTACCCGCCGACACTTATGTGCGTTATTTACGTGCCAAAGGAGCCAACGTTGCCTTCGTCAGCGGAACCGACGAACACGGAGTGCCTATCACTATCCGTGCTAAGAAAGAAGGGATTACTCCCCAAGAAGTCGTTGATAAATACTATACCCAAATCAAAAAATCGTTTGCTGATTTTGGGATTTCGTTCGACGTGTACTCTCGCACCAGTTTGCCTGTCCACCACAGCACATCGCAAGAGTTTTTTAAGACCATTTATGACAAAGACGGTTTCATCGAAGAAACCAGTGAACAGTATTTCGACGAGGTAGCTCAGCAGTTTTTAGCCGATCGTTACATCGTTGGAACGTGCCCCGTTTGTGCTAACCCTAACGCCTACGGCGACCAATGCGAGCGTTGTGGAACTGCCCTGAGTCCGATGGAGTTGAAAGAACCCCATTCAACACTTTCGGGGTCGAAACCCGTCTTGAAATCGACCAAAAATTGGTACTTACCTTTGGACAAAATGCAACCCGAGGTAGAAAAGTACGTCGGAAGCCATACAGAATGGAAAACCAACGTTTTTGGCCAATGCCAATCGTGGTTGAAAGAAGGTTTGAAGCCCCGTGCCATGACCCGCGACTTGGATTGGGGTATCAAAGTACCTATTGCCGATACCGACGGAAAAGTGCTTTACGTGTGGTTTGAAGCGCCGATTGGTTACATTTCGGCCACCAAAGATTGGTTGATTCAGAAAAATGGCACCGATGCAGGCTGGGATTCATGGTGGAAAAAATCAGAAAACGACGATACCAAACTCATTCACTTTATTGGCAAAGACAACATCGTGTTTCACTGCATCATTTTCCCCGCTACGCTCATGGCGATGGGAAATGAGTATTTGCTGCCTGATAATGTTCCTGCCAACGAATTTATGAACTTGGAAGGCGACAAAATTTCAACTTCGCGCAACTGGGCCGTGTGGTTACATGAATACTTGGAAGAACTTCCTGGAAAGCAAGACGTGCTTCGCTACGTGTTAATTGCCAACGCTCCCGAAACTAAAGACAGTGAGTTTACGTGGAAAGACTTCCAAACCCGCAACAACAGCGAGTTGGTAGCTATTTACGGAAATTTCGTGAATCGTGCCGTTGTCTTGACGCATAAATACTGCAACGGTTGTGTACCTGCTCTAGGCGAACTGACGGATTTTGACCGCGATACCCTTGCTTCGTTGGCCGAACTTCCTATTAAAATTGGGGAAGCACTCGAAAACTACCGTTTCCGAGAAGGTTTAGCGCTATTGATGGATTTGGCGCGACTAGGCAACAAATACTTGGCCGAAACCCAACCTTGGCAGGTTATCAAAACCGACGCCGAGCGCGTAAATACCATCATGCACGTTGCGCTTCAGATTGTCGCCAACTTAGCGATTGTCAGCGAACCTTTCTTGCCATTTACGGCCGAAAAGTTACGCAACCAATTGTCAATTAGCCACCAAAAATGGGCAGACGCAGGCAAAAACGACTTCCTATCGGAAGGACAAGCCGTTGGCGAAGCCTTCTTATTATTTGAAAAAATTGAGGACTCAGTCATCGAAAAACAAATACAAAAACTGCACGACGCAAAGAAAATGAATGAATTAGTCACCAAAACCGTCCCTGAGCTCAAAGCAACGGTTCAATACGAGGATTTTGCTAAATTAGACCTTCGTATTGGTACCATTTTGGAAGCCGAGCGCGTACCGAAAAGCGATAAATTATTGAAGTTTTTGGTGGACGACGGCTTTGAAAAACGCACGATTTTAAGCGGAATTGCTAAGCATTTTTCTCCTGAAGAAATGATTGGTCGCCAAGTGACTTTCATTGCCAACCTTGCTCCTCGTAAAATTATGGGACAAGAATCCAACGGCATGATTCTTATGGCCGAAGACCGTGATGGAAGCCTTTCGCTCCTCGAGCCTCACAAAAACGTGTGGGCAGGAGCGCCAATTTCGTAGCCAACTTAATCGAAGTAACTAGGAAAACCTACGAAAATGAGTCATTTTTGTGGGTTTTCCTGTTAAAAGTTCTTCCTGACATTGGGGCTTCCTCTAAAAAAACAACTCTAAAAGGCAGGGAAAACCAATATTTAGTACTAGTTTTACAAACAGCATACCGATATCTATTGTTTTTGTAACTTCACATCTTACAATTGTTCTAGACAATTAATCTAAGCCGCGACATCGTTTTACGTTAATTCACTGGTAGGCCAACATTTCAAGTCATTTTTTTACATTAAACACTACCAAAAACCAACGTCATTTATGAGCGGATCCAAGATAACATTTGGCAAAAAAGAACGAGAAAAGAAAAAATTAAAGAAACGTCAGGATAAAGAAGGGAAAAAAGAAGAACGAAAAGCTAATTCTAACAAAGGGAAAGCCCTAGAAGATATGATTGCGTACGTTGATGAATATGGCAATCTTTCGGATACTCCCCCAGTGCCGATGGCTGAACGAAAGCCATCCAAGGTGCAAGATTACTCCCAAAGTGAATTAGGCGACGAAAAGGAAGCCCCAACGCTCTCCATGCGTGAAGGGGTTGTTAATTTCTTTAACGAACAAAAAGGCTACGGTTTTATCACGGATAAGAAAACAAAGAAGAGTATTTTTGTACATATTCATGCACTCAAAGAACCTGTTATTCAGGGAGATAGAGTGCAGTTCAACGTTGAATCGAATCAAAAAGGGTTAAATGCCATCAATGTTAAAAAGCTAGCTTAGGCTTTGCAAGGCCAGACCTATAAGGTTTCAAAAACCTTATAGGTCTGAAAAATAAAATTATCCAATAGCTTCTACTGGACTCGGAAGGCGACCAAAACGTTTAAGAGTCGATACGTGCGACTTGAGCGCTTCCCCAAATGAAGGATTTTCTAAGTACACAAGACCAAATTCAGCGGCTGTTTGCTTGACAATAGGTGCAATTTTTGGGTAATGTACATGACAAATTTTAGGAAATAGATGGTGCTCAATTTGGTAATTAAGCCCGCCAATGTACCACGACAACCACGCATTATCAGGCGAAAAATTAACAGTTGTTTCCAATTGATGAACTGCCCAATCTTTGGCAATCGTGTTATTTTCTTCCACCAACGGGTGTTGGGTTCCTTCGACCGTGTGAGCCAATTGAAAAATGACTGTAAGTAATAAGCCTGATGTAAAGTGCATCAGTAAAAAACCCAACAGAACCTCCTGCCAAGGAAGATGAAAAGCCCAAATTGGCAGGCCCAATAATATACCAAAATACAGCACTTTCAAGAGAATAAGGTCTATCAGCATTTTCCGATTATCGGCAGCCGAATGCGAGTTAACGCCCGAACGTATGAATGAAACATACTGATTAAAATCCTTCAAAATTACCCAGTAGAGCGTCATCAAGCTATAAAAAAAGAAGGCGTATATCCATTGAAACTGATGAACCGACTGGGCAACGGCATGAGGAGAAAGCTTAACGACACCTCGATCACGGATGTCTTCGTCCATCGGAACGACGTTGGTATAAGTATGATGCAATAAATTGTGTTGCCATTTCCAGTTGGCTACGCCTCCCCCTGCAAAATAGATGGTGTATCCCAACCATTTGTTCACCTGCGGATTTTGAGAGTAAGCACCATGATTGGCATCGTGCATAATGCTCATTCCGATACCAGAAATACCCAAACCCATTAAAAACCACAGAAATAGACTAATAGAGAAGCGTGGTTGAACTGTCAAAAAAATCAAAAATGGAACAATGTATAAACTCAGTAAAACAATCGTTTTAATTACCATCCGTTGGTTAGCATGCCTCGAAATATTGTTATCAACAAAATACTGGTCAACTCGTTTTTTCAATACCGAAAAGAAAAGGCTCTTTTCTGAAGCCGAAAATTTCACTTTTTCCTTCATCCTTGGTTTAAATTATTAATATACGGTTTAAGTCGAATCGGTTAGTCATCGTTGACAGATAGAAGCGTCTGGAAAATGAGGTTAACTCACTTGTTCGTCACTAGGAACAATGAGGCGACTCCCGTATTTTTCTTTTTTCAACGCAAGCAATTCACTATCGAAAGTGATACTGTAACTTCTAACGGGATCTGCTACTAGGCAGGTGATAAGTCGAGAAGAGTCTTTTTGACTTTTTCCAACATTGCGATTTTTAGCCATTTTGTGTAGTTAAATTACTTATTGCTAGCAATGTTGGGCTTTAGGAGAAAAGCTATTTTAAACATTTTTACTATCAATACAACTTTTTTACTATTTTCAACCAAAGGTAAGATTTATTTATAATTTTCCAATAATTATTTTTACCAAAAAAATCAACTTTGGAGCCGTTTGTGACCATATTTCTGATAGGCTAGTGGGGTTTTGGGTCATGAATTGAGGTTTTTGGCTCTCCTCCGCCTTTTTTCACTTAATGTCTGTCGGGTAACTGTGTAATTGTAACATTTGTCTGATGTTTTGTCTTAATTTCGATTGGACGCTTTCTGTGGCGATTTTTTGACTATTGTGTTCAAATCTACTATTTCCTTACCAAGTTGTAAAGAAGTATCTCGTTCGTGTCTTTGTATTATGGGGCTTCTCGCTTTTCATTTTCTCTTCTAAGGCTAGAAGCCTCGCAATAGTGAGTACGAGAAATACGCCCGTACTATCGTGCATCGGCTAAAAAGCGTACTTTTGTCGCATCTAGCAACTTCCTAATTTAGTACGCATTCACTAATGAAAAAACCATCATTTTTACTCAGTTTTTTGGGCGTTTTGTTCCTTCATTTCACCCTTCAAGCACAGCTAAAACACCTTTCTCCTACCACCAACTTCCCTGCTCACCCGCGAATCATGCTGCTGAAAGGGGAAGAAAAAGAGATTTTAAAAAATGTTTCTTCGGATAAATACTGGGCAAAACTCCACCAAGGCATTGTGACGGAGTGCGACAACATGATTGCTCTTGAGCCCTTGCAACGAATACAGATTGGACGGCGGCTGTTGGACAAATCGCGGGAGGCATTGCGTCGAATTTTCTACCTGTCGTATGCTTACCGTACCACCAAAAACCCCGCTTACCTAAAGCGAGCAGAGACCGAACTGCTGACCGTGGCGCAGTTTTCGGATTGGAATCCTTCACATTTTTTGGATGTGGGCGAAATGACGATGGCCGTGGCGATTGGCTACGATTGGCTGTACTACGACCTTCAAAAAAGTTCGCTGCCCATTTTGCGAGATGCTATTTTGAAAAAAGGTTTGGAACCTTCGTTGGATGCCAAGTACAATAGTTGGCTGAAAGCATCACATAACTGGAATCAGGTGTGCAATGCAGGCATGACTTACGGCGCATTAGCGATTTTTGAAGATAAACCCGAATTGGCTAAACAAATCATCGACCGCGCCATCGAATCTATCAAACTCCCGATGGAAGACTACAACCCCGACGGCGCTTATCCCGAAGGATACAGCTATTGGGGCTACGGTACGAGCTTTAACGTGTTGTTTTTGAGCGCTATCAACCGCGCTTTGGGCAGCGAATTTGGATTGTCGCGGGGGCGTGGATTTTTAAATACGGGCAGTTATGTGCAACAAATGGTCGGGACGTCGGGCAAAACCTTCAACTATTCCGATGCGGGAAGTGGCTCGGGCGGGCTTAATCCTACCTTGTGCTGGTTTGCCGAACGTACCAACGATGCCTCTTTGTTGTTTTTACAGAAAAAAGCGTTTGAAAATTTATCTCCTTCCGTTACCAAAGATCGTATCCTTCCTGCGGCGTTGATTTGGGGGAAAAACCTGAAAATCAGCACGGCTCCTGCGCCAAGTGCATTGATATGGGTGGGGCAAGGCAAAAACCCCGTCGCGCTTATGCGGACTTCGTGGGTCGACCCTGAGGCCATTTACGTGGGGCTAAAAGCGGGGTCGCCTTCGGTCAATCATGGGCATATGGACATTGGTTCGTTTGTGATGGATGCCTTGGGCGAACGTTGGAGCATGGACTTTGGAATGCAAGACTATGAGTCGTTGGAATCAAAAGGAGTGAAATTGTGGGGACGAGAACAAGAGGCCGAACGCTGGCAGGTGTATCGGTATAACAACCTGTCGCATAGTACGTTGGCTTTCGATAATGGTTTTCAACTCGTAGACGGCTACGCGCGAATCACCAGCGTTACCCAACGCCCCGTGTTTTTGAGCGCCACTACGGATATGACATCGGTGTACCGAAATGCAGTGGCAGCGGCCAAGCGTGGAGTAGCGATTATCGACCAAAAATACGTGGTGGTAAAAGACGAAATTACGACTTCTGACAAACCAACGGTACTGCGCTGGGCCATGCTGACACCTGCGGAGGTACGAATAGGTACCAACAGTAGCGCTGAATTGTTCCAAAACGGGAAACGAGTGCTGCTCAGAGTCATGGAACCCGCTAGTGTGACCCTTAAAACGTGGTCGACGCAACCTACCCACGATTACGATGCCCCTAATCCTGGCACAACCCTTGTGGGTTTTGAATTGACGCTTCCTTCTAATACCTCTCAAATTATTAATATTCAGCTTATTCCCGACGGTATTTCGGTGAATGACGATACCAAAATACCGTCGTTGAAAGACTGGAGGAGATAAGAAGCCCTATTCTATCACAACCCCCAAACTAATGAAAAACACCTTTTTCTACGCCATTGCATTTACCGTTTTGTGTTTGTCATCGCTGCAATCACAAACCCTCAACCAAACCGACGACGGTTTTCGGGGTATTTGGTATCATATTGGTAAATTAGACAACGAATACGTCCACAAATACAGCGGAGGATTGGGAACTTACCCCTCTAATCACAATCCTTTTGCAGTGTATAGTATAAAGGTAAACAAAACGTTTTTTTGCTACGGAGGGGCTTCCAAAGCTTCCAAACCAAGCCTTTTACACGAAATCGCCTTTTACGACCACCAAACGGGGCTGGTTTCAAAACCCACCATCGTACTTGACAAAGCCACCGACGACGCCCACGATAATCCCGTCTTGAACATCGACGCCCAAGGCTATATTTGGGTATTTTCGACTTCGCACGGGGTAGAACGCCCGTCGTATCTTCACCGCAGCCGCAAGCCGTATGACATCAGCGCATTTGATAAAATAGAAGCTACCTTTGTTAAAAATGGTCAAGAAACGGCTTTTACTAATTTTTCGTACTTGCAAAGCTATTACCAAAAAGGCAACGGTTTTTTTCACTTGATGACGCATTACGAACGGGGAATATTAAAGTACGGTGCTAAAAAACCGCGTCGCACGATTGGCTTTATAACGAGTTCGGACGGGGTCAAGTGGTCAGAAATCAAGAACATCGGCACCATTCAGGAAGGGCACTACCAGACCAGTGGACAGTGGAAAAACAAGATTGGAACTTCGTTCAACATGCATCCTGATACCGAAAAAGGGGCAGGACTCGACTATCGAACGAATTTGTACTACGTAGAAACCTCCGATTTTGGTAAAACGTGGCAAAATGCAGGGGGGCAAACGGTTCTGTTGCCGTTGGCTACGCCTCAAAACAGGGCATTGGTCAAAGAGTATCAGTCTTTGGGATTAAATGTATATATCAACGACGTGGCTTATACTCCCAAAGGCTATCCTGTTATTTTGTACGTCACCAGCAAAGGCCCAGACCCTGGCCCAGCCCAAGGCCCGCATACGTGGCAGGTGGCTTCATGGAATGGCAAGGCGTGGGACATCTCTACCGTAACCACTTCGGACCACAACTACGACATGGGTTCGTTGTACATCGAAAGTGGCAATCGTTGGAAAATCATTGGCCCCGCAGAAGTAGGGCCTCAGCCTTACGGAACAGGCGGAGAGGTGGGCGTGTGGGTGAGTAATAACCAAGGAAAAACGTGGCAAAAACAACCCTCTTTGACTCAAAATAGCGTCTATAACCATTCTTATGTGCGTAGGCCGGCCAATGTTCATCCCGATTTTTACGCATTTTGGGCGGATGGGCACGCACGTCAGCCGTCGGAATCGGCCTTATATTTTGCCAATCAAAAAGGAGAAGTATATCGCTTACCTCGCCAAATGACCACGGAAATGGCGAAGCCCGAACGGGTTTTTCCTCATTTGTCACCTCAACGGAGTAGAGGTCTAACACCTTCAGAGAGGGTTGGGTTGTGAGCAACCCGACTCACGAAGAATTACTGCAAAATTTGAATCACATTAACGGGACAAGCCGCCGCTGCTTGTTGATTCTGAGGGAGTTCGTCTTCCGAAAGCGAAATTTGATAAACCCCTTTTTTCTCTTTGCCTCCTAACAACACGGCCTTCCCGTCTTTTTTTGACATGCGCCAGCGCTCAAATGCAATTTCTACGCAGGCATTGCAGCCGATGCAGCGGTTTCGGTAGTGAAAGACTTTAAACATCGCTGCTCACTACTTTATAAAGTTTATCCGAAGGTCTGATTTTTTCAGGAATCCGAATCGCCACGGTGTTTCCTTTGATGGCTTTGTCTACTGATGTCCCCGAACCGAGGCGAATTTCTTCGACGGTAGTCTCTACGTAGCCTGTTGTGGGGCCTGTTACAATGAGTTTGTCACCCACTTTTACGTCGTGACTTTCGAGGACAAATTCCCCCACACCTACGCGTTCAAAATACTTGACGCCTTTGCCAATGTAGAGTTTTTTCTGGGTAGCTACAGAGCCGTATTGGTTGCTCCATTCTCCCATTTTACGTCCCAAATAATAGCCATCCCAAAAACCACGGTTGTAAACACTGCTGAGGCGTTCTTTCCAATCTTCGATTTTGTCAAGGGTATAAGTATCGTTTTCGATGGCGTCTACGGCTTCGCGATAGCATTGGGTGGTGGTATAAACGTAGTCAGCGGCGCGACCGCGTCCTTCAATTTTGAGCACACTTACGCCTGCATCAATGATTTTGTCCAAAAAGTCAATCGTACACAAGTCTTTGGCCGACATGATGTATTCGTTGTCGATTTTGAGTTCGATGCCTTCTTCGTCAGTCACCACGTACTCACGGCGGCAATTTTGGATGCACGCACCACGGTTGGCTGAGGCATTGTGGGAGTGCAAACTCAAATAACATTTGCCCGAAACAGCCATGCAAAGGGCACCGTGAGCAAAAATTTCGACCTGTACTAAATTACCCGACGGCCCCGTGATTTGGTTACGATGAATGGTTTTGACGATGTCGCCCACTTGCTTGAGGGTAAGTTCACGAGCCATCACTACCACGTCGGCGTAATCGGCGTACAGTTCTACCGTTTCGATGTTGGTAATGTTCGATTGGGTCGAAATGTGCAATTCCATCCCCTTTTTACGGCAATAATTCATCACCGCCAAGTCGGAGGCAATCACCGCCGTGATACCCGCTTCTTTGGCTTGGTCGATGATACGACGCATGAGCGAAATGTCGTGGTCGTAAATAATTGTATTTAGGGTAATGTAACTTTTTACGTTGTGTTCTTTACAGACGCGTGCCACTTCAGGCAAGTCATCTACAGTAAAATTATTGGTTTGGCGGGCACGCATATTGAGCTGTTCCACACCAAAATAAATCGAATTAGCACCTGCTTTTATGCCAGCCATCATTGATTCCCACGAACCAGCAGGGGCCATTATTTCGATAGTTTGCTTTGCTTTCATTTGACAAAAATTGAAATTGTACAAATCGGCCACAAAGGTAATGTTTTTGTCGGAACCATTAAACAGCTCACTCTAAGGTAAACTAGAAAGACGATGCACTGTCCCCAATTGTTGTTAAGGTTAGCACATCGGTTTCACGGTCTGAAAGCGGCGAATTTAAGTTTCGTTGAAACGATTTTAGCCAAATCATCTTTGATGGCTTCGTTGTCTTCAATAACAGTAATTGTTGTAACTTTTATTATTATACGTTTTTGTTTGGTTCTTTATGGTAGCCGTCGGTCGAAGACCAACAAACACCTTTTGTCTTTCCGACAAAATGGCATAAAAGTCAATATTTCATTAAAAGTCGTCAAAAATCTTCCACCGTGCTGTCAATACTTGTCGTAATTTTGGACATCTAACTTGGCAAGAGTTCCATACAAAAATTTATTATGAGCAAGATTACGATTGTAGGAGGGGGAGTAAGTGGCCTTTTTTCGGCCTACTACCTTAAACAGGCAGGGTATAAAGTGGTCATCATCGAGCAGGGCAATCTCAGCGATGGCTGTTCGTTTGGCAACGCGGGTATGATTGTGCCAAGCCACATCGTACCATTGGCACAACCAGGTATGATTGCCAAAGGGCTTCGCTGGATGCTTAAATCGACCAGTCCGTTTTACGTTAAACCACGTTTGAGTTGGGAATTGATGCGTTGGGGAATGTTGTTTTGGAAACATTCGACCGAGGAACACGTCGAACGCTCGATTCCTGTTTTGAGAGATATGAGTTTGCTGAGTAAGCAATTATTTCAAGAACTTGCCGCTACCAATGAGTTAGATTTTGGATGGCACGAGCGAGGGCTGTTGATGTTATACAAAAACGCCGATACTGAACATGAGATGGCCGAAGAAGCTTCGATTGCCAACAAAGCAGGTATCGTAGCCGAAGTGCTTGATGGTCGCCAAGTGCAAGACCTTGAGCCTGAGGTGAAAGTGGATGTACGAGGTGGGGTGTTTTATCCCGGTGATGCTCACATCACGCCTAATTTGCTCATCAAAAATTTGGTAGCGTATTTGAAATCTAAGGGCGTGGATTTTTACGAAAACCAAGAAGTGACAGATTTTGAGAAAAATGGCAAAAAAATAACCGCCGTCGTGACTCGTACGGGTAAGTTTGAGGTGGAAGAATTGGTGATAGCGGCAGGAGCGTGGTCGCCTGTGTTGAGTGAGAAACTGGGCATTTCGCTACCATTGCAAGGTGGGAAAGGGTATAGCTTTATGCTAAAAAATAGAGCCAATAACATTCAGGTCCCAGCCATTATGTTGGAGGCGAGAGCAACGGCCACCCCCATGGGAAGCGACTTACGTTTTGCAGGAACGCTCGAAGTAGCAGGGACAGATTTGAGTATTAATATGAACCGAGTTCGGGGAATTGTGCAAGGAATCAATAATTACTATCCCGAAATAGAAGTTGAGCTTCCTGAAAAAGAGAAGGTTTGGAGTGGATTGCGTCCCTGTTCACCCGACGGGATTCCGTACGTTGGTCGAGTAGAACGTTTTGATAATCTCACTCTTGCCACGGGGCATGGGATGATGGGAGTAAGTCTCGGACCCGCTACTGGCAAACTCGTTTCGGAGATTGTGACTCATGAGTCGACAAGTTTGAATATGCAGCCTTTTGCCCCTTTACGATTTTCTTAGGAGTAAAAAAATGCCCTAACTTCCCGAAAATACTAACTTTCGGGAAGTTGAAGCCGATTAATTATTAGTATGCGGCATCGATTTCTTCTTTTCCAAATAAAGCGCCCACTGTTCGGGGGTCAATATTTTTTGGTATTTAGCTTCCCGTTCAGTCCACCACGAGTCCACCAACTTGCGAATATCCTGTAATTCTTGCTGTGTAGGGCGAGTGTTGGCGTGGGTTTTCATAAACGCATCTTGGTAATCGCTCATTCGTAAGCAATAATCAAGGTTGACGGTTTCGACCGAAATAGTTTGGTCTTCGTTTAGTTTTAATTTCTTTTTCATCCACTTCGTTTGGTCTTCAGCAATTTTATCCGAAGTGAGTGGTTTTGGCGGAGGATTAGGAGTCTGAGGGAGTCCGCTTCCGTACCCTCGTCCGTAGCCACCGTAGCCGTATCCGTATTGGGCCATCGATTTGGCGCTCACAAAAAGGGCTGCCACGAGTAGTAAAAGCTTAATTTTCATCGTAATCGTTTTTAAAAAAGTGACCGAAAAGTACGTGTGTTCGATTTATTTCCAAAAATAGTACGTAAAAAAGAAACGTGTTGTATTTCTTCTACTATTTCTCTTAGGCAAGGAATTTTAGCTAAAAAATGTCTTTTTTGTACAAATCCTTGATAATCTTGCCAGACCAAACTACATTTGTGCCTTTAATTTGTACAATTCTTCGTGAAAACACCGAACTGCGCTTTTTTTCGACATCATCATTTCCACGCCTGCGGGCGAGCGTAGATACTTATTCCTTACGCATGATTGACGGATAGAGGTCGTGCGTAGTCTTTTTCCTAAGTTTTTCACTTGTATTTAATGGTTTCATGCTTGTCGGGTAAAGACAAAAACGGAGCCTGCACCCACTGTTAAACACAAACAATTCATGTTACGTATTGCCATTCAAAAATCGGGACGTTTAAGCGACGATTCCATCAAGTTATTTAAAGAATGTGGTATCCGTTTTGAAAGCGGTTCGACGGGTAAACTCAAGTCTCTTTCGACGAATTTTCCTGCGGAGTTTCTTTTTCTTCGCGATGATGATATTCCAGGCTATGTCGAAGATGGCGTGGCTGATTTGGGTATTGTGGGTGAAAACGTACTCGTTGAGTCTAGCAAAAACGTACGTGTTGTTCATCAATTAGGCTTCTCAAAATGCCGCCTATCGTTGGCTATTCCTCGCAGTACACAGTGGAACGGTGTTCAAGACCTTCAAGGACGTGGTATAGCCACCTCTTATCCACGTATTTTAGGAAATTATCTCCAAGAACACGGAATTAAAGCCGAAATTCACGAAATCAGCGGTTCGGTCGAAATTGCCCCAAGTATTGGTTTGGCCGATGCCGTTTGCGACATCGTTAGCTCAGGTAGCACGCTGTTGAGTAATGGATTGAAAGAAGTGGAAGTGATTTTCAAATCGGAAGCGGTCTTAATCGGAAATCAGAAGTTGCCGGACGAAAAACAAGTAATTTTGGAGAGCCTGTTGTTCCGAATCAATGCCGTACAAGCAGCTCAAAGCAACAAATACATTGTACTTAATAGTCCCATTGAAGCCATTGACCAGATTGCATCGTTACTTCCAGGGATGAAAGCGCCTACAGTGGTTCCTTTAAAAACCGAAGGTTGGGTGTCGCTACATTCGGTTATCAATGAAAACGATTTTTGGACCAACATCGTTAAAATTCGTGAAGCAGGGGCCGAGGGAATCTTGGTGATTCCGATTGAAAAGATGATTTACTAACAAGTTTCAAAACGAGTTATCTGTCACTATGCAAATTATTTCTTTTCCTAAAAAATCAGACTGGCCTGCTTTGTTGGCACGACCAACGCAAAGCATTGCCAATATTGAAAAAGCCGTAGTGCCTATTTTGGAGAAAGTCCGTACCGAGGGCGATGCCGCTATTAGAGCATTGACGTTGCAATTTGATAAAATAGCCCTTGATGATATTGCTATGCCCCAAACCACGATTGACGCTGCCGAAGCAGCCCTCTCGGCGGAGTTAAAAGCGGCGATTCGCCAAGCCTATCAAAACATCCAGACTTTTCACGAGGCACAACACCAACCCGTACAGAAAATCGAGACGATGCCTGGGGTTACGTGTTGGCGCAAAAGCGTGGGAATTGAAAAAGTAGGTTTGTACATTCCAGGAGGCTCAGCCCCCTTGTTTAGTACGGTGCTGATGCTCGGTGTACCTGCCCAATTAGCAGGCTGCCGCGAAGTAGTTCTTTGCACTCCAAGCGACCATCCTGCTATTTTGTACGCGGCTCAGTTGGTGGGAGTAACAAAAATATTCCGAGTAGGAGGGGCACAAGCCATTGCGGCGATGGCCTACGGAACGGAGTCGGTACCGAAGGTGTATAAAATTTTTGGACCAGGGAATCAATACGTGACGGCGGCTAAAATGTTATTGGCCAAAGAAGGTGTTGCAATAGATATGCCTGCGGGGCCATCTGAAGTAGCGGTATATGCCGATGCTACCGCATTGCCGTCGTTTGTAGCGGCCGATTTGTTGTCGCAGGCCGAGCACGGCGCCGACAGTCAGGTATTGTTGGTATCGACGGACAAAAAGTTTTTAGCAGCAGTCAACCTTACTTTATCAACGCAGTTGGAAGCTTTACCGCGCAAGGAACTGGCGCGCCAAGCGATTGAAAACAGCAAGGCGATTTTGGTCGAAACCCAAGAAGAGGCCATTGAATTGCTGAACGAATACGCAGCGGAACACTTGATTTTGAGCGTTGATAATGCCGAGGCAGTGAGCGAACGGATTTACAACGCTGGCTCGATTTTTTTAGGAAACTATACCCCCGAATCGTGCGGAGACTATGCGTCGGGTACGAACCATACCTTGCCCACCAACGGTTACGCGCGGGCATACAGCGGTGTTTCGTTGGATAGTTTTGTGAAAAAGATTACGATTCAGTACATTACCCCCGAAGGGCTCAAAGAACTTGGTTCAATCGTGGAAGTTATGGCCGAAGCCGAATCGCTTCAAGCGCACAAACGTGCGGTGAGTTTGCGATTGAGTAGTTTGAAATAACAAACGATGGTTTGTTCGAATGCCAGTCAAATCATCGATTTTATGCAATTAAATAAGTTAATCTACGAATTTCAATGAAGTGGGTTGCCACTTTTAATACAATGACATTTGATTTAGCTTCGATTCTTCGTCCACACATTTTGAATTTGGTGCCCTATTCTTCCGCTCGCGATGAATATACGGGCAAAGAAGGGGTATTTTTGGATGCCAACGAAAACCCGTACCAATTGGTCAACGGGCAGCATTGGAATCGCTACCCTGATCCGTACCAATGGGCTATTAAGGAAAAACTTGCTCCTATCAAAGGGGTTCGTCCTAGTCAAATATTCTTAGGAAATGGCTCTGACGAACCGATAGATTTGCTCGTTCGGGCTACTTGTACCCCGCGCGAAGATAATATCCTTATCATGCCGCCTACTTATGGTATGTACCAGGTAAGTGCAGATATTAATGATGTCCCCGTTATAAAAGTTCCTCTGACGCCTGATTTTCAGATTAATACCGAGAAAGTGTTGGCAGCTGTTACGCCAAATACTAAAATTGTTTGGATATGTTCGCCCAACAATCCCAGCGGAAATTTGGTAAAAAAAGAGTCCATTTTGGCCATTTTGGCTAATTTTTCGGGATTGGTAGTGGTGGATGAAGCCTATATCGACTTTGCGGAACTTCCCGAAGGTTCTACATTTGCGGAAGCTTCGACAGTCTCTTTTACCAACGAATTAGACAATTACCCCAATCTTATCGTACTTCAAACGTTTTCTAAAGCGTGGGGGTTGGCTTCGTTGCGTTTAGGGATGTGCTTTGCATCGGAAGAAATTATCAAGGTATTGAACAAAATCAAACCGCCTTACAACCTTAGCGGTGCTACGCAGGCGATTTTGTTGGAAGCACTTGATTTTGTAGAAACTAAAAATCAGTTAGTGAAAGAAATTTTAGCCGAAAGAGACAGGTTAGCGCAGGAGTTGGTTGCCATACCTACGGTGAGGCATATTTACCCTTCAGATGCTAACTTCTTATTGGTTAAATTTGAGAAAGCCAAGCAGTTGTTTGATGATTTAATTGAACAAAAAATCATCGTCCGCGACCGTTCAAAAGTGACATTGTGCGAAGATTGCTTGCGTATTACGGTAGGAACGAGCGAAGAGAATAAGGTACTTTTGGAAGCGCTAAAACAATTAAGCAATCGTTAAAATCCATGCAAGAGTTTATTAGTGATGTTTCGAAACAATCGTTTCCTATTACTGATAAAGTAACGGGGAAATACATTACAGGCTCCCTGTACGATTTTATTCGTTCGGAACATCCTGATTTTACCAAAGAAAGTTTATTGTCGATTTCTGAACTGAATGGATTGCGACAGAAATATATTTCGAGTTGTTTGATGAAGGACAACGAGCAATTGTTAAAGTTGCAAAAAGATTTTACTAAGTCGTTACACAAGCTACAAAGCCTCACTAAAACAGTTGAAGAAACAGATTTTTCGGATTTAACATTGGGGCAACGTGTTGCGGATAAAGTGGCTACTTTTGGGGGTAGTTGGACGTTTATTATTTCGTTCGGCTTTGTTATAACGCTATGGATTAGTATCAATTCCTGGTTGTTATCTATTAAACCGTTTGACCCGTATCCGTTTATTTTGCTGAACTTGCTGCTGTCGTGTTTGGCGGCCTTACAAGCTCCTGTGATTATGATGAGTCAAAATCGACAGGAAGAAAAAGACCGAGAACGCGCAAAAAAAGACTTTTTGATTAATCTAAAGTCTGAATTAGAGATTCGGTTATTGCACGAAAAAGTCGATTATCTAATTATGCACCAACAACAAGATTTGCTTGAAATTCAGAAAATTCAAGTCGAGATGATGGATAGCATCATTCAAAAAATAGAGAAAATCAACCAAACATCAAACCCATGAAAAAAGCTATTTTTACGCTCTTCTTTGTGCAATGCCTTGCGTTTGCTTCGCACGCACAATACAACAATTGGGCCATTGGATTTCAATTAGTTGAGCCCTCGGGGCTCAATGTTAGAAAATACTATGGCGATAACAAGGCGTTGGATGTTTCGTTTGGGACGTATGGACTTTTCTACGGCCGCGACCGCAAATACCGTAAAGGTTTTTACCAAAATGCGGGTTTTTCATTGCGTGTAAATCACCTTTGGCATACAGCTTTGTTTAAAAAAGAACAGTTTAGAGCGTATTATGGGTTTGGGGGACAAATCAACTCACGCCGTTATTATTTTGATTCTAGAAATTCGCCAGGCACAAAAGAATTTACGAATTCCATTTCTCTAGGAGGGTCTGGTTTGGCAGGAGCTGAATATTTTGTTTCCAATAGTCCTTTGTCTTGCTTTTTAGAAACAGGGCTATATGTCGAGTTGCTTCCAGGTATCTTCTTCGTGCATCCTCAAGCGAGTTTAGGGGTACGGTTTAATTTTTAGCCTGATTGAGCCATCTAGGTCAGACGGTAGTCAGGCCTAGATAAGATAAAAGTTTAATAAGTAGTCGGTCTGACTATCGTCTGACCTATAGAACCTAGCGAAGACGGAGTTTAAGCTTGGCAATTTCTGAAGCGGGGGCTTCTCGTTCGTATAAAATTTTATATGTGGCTTCGGTGATGGGCATTTCTACCCCGTATTTCTTATTCATTTCATAAATGCTGTTGACGGCATAGTAGCCTTCGGCAATCATTTTCATTTCCATTTGAGCAGATTGCACACTGTATCCGCGCCCAATCATGTTACCAAACGTACGATTACGGCTGAATTGTGAGTACGCTGTTACGAGTAAGTCCCCCAAATAAGCAGAAGCGCTTAAATCACGTTCTCGGGGGTCAACGGCATCGACAAACCGTTTGATTTCTTGCATGGCATTGGACACCATAACAGCTTGAAAATTGTCGCCGTAGCCCAGTCCGTGGCTGATACCACAGGCCAATGCCACAATATTTTTCATTACAGCCGCGTATTCTACGCCGTACAAGTCAACGAGTGGGTGCGCTGTGACGAAAGAGCAATTCATGAGTTGGGCAAAATCGGCAGCACAAGCCTCGTTGGTAGAAGCGATAGTCAAGTAGGATTGTTTTTCTAAGGCTACCTCTTCGGCATGGCACGGACCTGCAATGACGGACATTTGGTCAATGGGAACGTGAAACTGTTCCTCTACCCAATCGGTCACTAAAATGTGCCGTTGAGGAATCATGCCTTTGATGGCCGAAACGACCCTTTTTCCTACAAAATGCCTCGGAGTTAATGCCGCCAAAGGCTCTTGGACAAAAGCGGCTGGAATGGCCAGAATTACATAATCGGCGCCGTTGAGCGCATCCGTAATTTTGGCAAATGTTTTTACTTTGCGCGAACTGAGGCGCACATCACGCAGATAATCAGGGTTATAGTGGTATTTTCGGATGTGTTCTAAGGCCGTACGGTCGCGAATCCACCAACGAATTGAGACGTTGTTTTCAGAAAGAATTTTAATAATAGCGGTGGCCCAACTGCCTCCACCTATTACGGCGATTGATGTCATTTCTTGGGGTATTAGTTCCTTCGTTTGTGGCGCAAACTTGCGAAAAAACTCTCAGCTTTGCACGGTTATCCCCAACTTTCACCTACTTCTCACAGCCGCAGCCCTTCGCACATCCCGACTTTTTGGGACTGAGTTCTTTATGAATTCGATTTCCCACGTATCCTACTGCTCCCATAAAAAGTAAGCCAATCAAGATAGTTTCAAGCATGGTGTAATTAGTATTGGTTTTGGAGAAAATGATGTAAATAACTTTCGTAAAAAACGCCTTTTTGCGTAATTGCGTTCCATACGACCCTTTTGAACCTCACTTTTATGAAAACTACTGTCTCTGAAGCCGTTTCGCTTCGCCCTTTAGTAAGCTTACCCGTGATTGTGGCTGCTTTAGGCTACTTTGTGGATGTATACGATTTATTGGTTTTTAACATTGTACGCGTACCCAGCCTCAAAGACATGGGGCTATCGCCCGAGGAAGTGTCACTTTTAGGTGGGAAAATCTATAACTGGCAGCAAGCAGGACTACTTGTTGGAGGAATTTTGTGGGGGATTTTGGCAGATAAACGTGGGCGCTTATCCGTTTTGTTTGGTTCCATTATTATGTATTCATTGGCCAATATTTTGTGTGGCTTTGTTCAGTCGCCTGATGTGTACGCGCTTTTGCGTTTTGTGGCAGGTGTGGGGCTGGCGGGAGAACTTGGCGCAGGACTTACCCTGGTGGCGGAGATTTTACCCCAACGTTTACGAGGGTATGGTTCGTCGATTGTAGCGAGCGTAGGGTTGCTAGGGGCTGTAGTAGCATTTTTGACCAATAACTTATTCGATTGGCGAACGACCTATTTTGTAGGAGGCGGTTTGGGGCTAGTGTTGTTGCTTATGCGAGTAGGATTATTAGAATCTGGCATGTTTGAAAAAGCCAAAATTTTACCCTCAAAACGAGGAAGTATGCTGTCGTTTTTTACCGATGCTTCACGGTTTTGGAAGTATATGCGTTGCATTGGAGTAGGGGTACCCACCTATTTCGTCATTGGTATTATAGCCACCTACGGAAATGAATTTGGCGCAGCGCTGGGTGTTCAGCCCGATATTGTAGCAGGCAAGTGCGTCATGTACGTATTTATTGGAACGGTCATTGGGGATATGTTCAGTGGTTTGTTGAGTCAATGGCTTCAATCGCGCAAAAAGGCTATTGGAGTGATGACAACCATGACGCTAGTTGGAGTCATTGTGTACTTGTACGGTGGTATCCAAAAGGCAAGCTCTTTTTATGCACTCTGCGGCGTACTTGGTTTCTCTATCGGTTACATTGCGATGTTTTTGACTGCCACTGCCGAAAGTTTTGGAACCAACCTTCGGGCGACTGCTACTTCTACGGTAGCCAACTTTGTTCGAGCGACTACTTTGTTGACGTTACCGTTGTTTCAAACGCTTAAACCTAGCTTGGGCGTCATTACCTCCGTGTCATTGGTTGCAGTACTTTGTTTTTTGATTGGGTATGTTTCCCTGTATTTTATGGAAGAAACGTTTCATAAAAACTTGGATTATGTCGAATAAAAAAATCGGGCGGTTCATCAAAGACCCGCCCGAATGTTTTCAGGCTGTTAGAACTATCAAAAAATGATGTAGGATTACTGAATAACTTCCCCTTGGATACTGAGCGTAACAGTACCGCCTTCAGCGTTTGATTCTACGGTAACGGTTTTGTTGAACGACCCCGCAGCTGCAGCATTAAAAGTGGCTTTGATGGTTCCAGAGGCTCCAGGCATAACAGGTTCTTTGGGGTATTCTACGCCCGTACAACCGCACGAACCATAGGCTTTGCCGATAATCAAGGGAGCTTCGCCTTTGTTGGTAAACTTAAATTCAGCAGAGACAGGTTTCCCTTGCTTGATTTTTCCAAAGTTGTGATTGGTCTCTACCCAGCCAAATGCAGCCAACCAAACGTTAGCAAAAACGAGGGTAGTTGCAAAGAAAATCGTTAGAGCGGAGAGAAAAGTTACTTTTTTCATGGTAGTATGTCTTATGTTAAGTGAATAAATGTGCTGTCGTTTGACGATTCAAAAGTACTTGCTCATTTTTGTAATAGCTGTTAACAAAAACTCAACGTTTGTTAATGCTTTGTTAACAGAAAAAAAGAACCCAAAAAAAGCCTATATTCGTAGGTAGTTTTCTGCTTATATTGCCGATATTGCTTATTTTATCCATAAAACGTGCGTAAGCACTATGTCAAGAAATACAATTCGCCTTTTGGTCATCTTGTCAACTTTATCCATTATCGGGGTGATTATCACTCAGATTTACTGGGTACGTAAGGCATTAGACATGCGCGAACGTCAATTTAACCAACGAGTACACGTAGCCCTACAAGAAGTCGCTGACGATTTATCAAAACTCAACGGGGTCATGTTGCACAATAACCCTGTCGAACAACTTTCGTCTAACTATTTTTTAGTCAATACTAATTCAATGGTTGATCCCGCCTTGATAGAACATTATCTCAAAAACCGTTTTCAACAAAATGCCATTGTTAGTGACTTTGAAGTAGGGATTTACGATTGTGCTAGCAATAAAATGTTTTATGGGGTCGCACTAAGTACCCGCAATGATAAAAAGAAACCTACTCAAACAGCCAACTGGCTTAAATCGAATAAGTACCCTTATTATTTTGGAGTACGTTTCCCTTCTCAAAACATGTCGGTAATTAGTGATTTGAAAGGGTGGATAGGCTCGTCGTTTTTGGTGTTATTGGCCGTTAGTTTTTTTGGTTATGCCCTGTTTGTGATTTTACGCCAGCGTCAATTGACCGAGGTGCAACGGGATTTTATCAATAATATGACACACGAATTACAGACGCCTATTGCGACGATTCGGATTGCGGCTGATGTATTAAATACCCCTGCTATTAAAGAACAACCTGAACGCCTAACAAAATATACCTCTATTGTTAAAGAAGAAGCATTACGCCTGCAAAACCAAGTAGAAACGGTGCTGAATATGGCAAAAGCAGAGAAAAACTCGCTGCCCTTAACCATAGAATGGATTGATGTACATCAGATTATCTCTTCGTTGGCCAATAAATATGAAAATAATCTGACACTCCATCTCAACGCAACTGAACCCTATATACATGCTGACCGTCTACACTTGTCAAATGCCGTTAGTAATTTGATAGACAATGCGTTTAAATACACTCCCCAAAATCCCGATATTCATTTGGAAACTATTACCCAAAATGGAAATTTGATAATAACGGTGCGGGATAATGGCATTGGAATTGCTCCCGAATATCATCGAAAGGTATTTGATAAGTTTTATCGAGTTTCGACAGGAAATATCCATAACGTCAAAGGTTTTGGTATTGGATTGAGTTATGTTCAGCAAATTGTCAAAGCGCATCAGTGGAAACTTGATTTGAAAAGCGAAATCGGAAAAGGAAGTGAGTTTAAACTTAAAATTCCCCTGAAGAAAGCCTAAAAAACCTTGGTTAGCGACTGCCTTCACGAGGTTTTTAGAAACCTCTGGTTTGGTTGTGAGCAACCAAAATGACCAGTAAATAAACCCAACCAACGACAAATAATAGAACCATGCCCCGCATTTTATACGTGGAAGACGACCCAAATCTCGGATTTGTTACTAAAGATAACCTCGAATTAAATCATTACGAAATTGTTCATTGCGTGGATGGACAAGAAGCACTTGAGACTTTTTTGGAGCAGCAACCGTTTGATATGTGTGTCTTGGATGTGATGCTTCCCCGACTGGATGGGTTTACGTTGGCAACAAAAATTAGAGAACAAGATAAACATGTACCTATCCTGTTTTTGACCGCAAGGGCATTGCAGGAAGATAAATTACACGGACTGCGAATTGGTGGGGATGATTACCTGACCAAACCGTTTAGTATGGAAGAGCTAATGCTCAAAATTGAAATATTTTTGCGCCGTAGTCAGCGAACAGAGGCCAAAACTGAAAAAGCGGTTGATAAACAGCAAATGCCAGTGGGAAAATATGTTTTCAACTTTGATGAACTATCCCTCCAACTGGCCGACAATAGCCATACCCTGACGTACCGCGAAGCTGAAGTGCTCCGATATTTGGCTACTCGACCCAACGAAGTCATCAAACGCGAAGACTTACTCAAAGCCATTTGGGGCGACGATGATTATTTCATGGGCAGAAGCCTCGATGTGTTTATGTCGCGCTTGCGTAAGTATTTGTGTGATGACCCTGCTGTCAAAATTGAAGGAATTCATGGAGTCGGGTTTAGGATGAGATGGTAATACGTAGATGAGATGGAAACTAAAAATACTGGAAAGTGTATTTGTTTGGCTTTTGCTAAGTAGCGTAGGGTAGTTCAGGCAATTCTAAACTTCACATTGATGCCACCCCTTGGCGTGCGCTGCTGTTGACGAAGATGTATCAGGTATTGGCCCTAAAGACTAGCTATGTGCAAATGGAGGTACTGAACGTGCCTAACTCTTCAGGACAATGGGAGCGGTTTGTTGGAAATTAAAGCCATAGCCACCGATGGTAACGTGCGCTTTAAGTGCAAATTAGAAGGTAGTTATTGGGTTTGTAGTGTTTACTTAGAGGTTTTTGGGCTTACTTTTTCAAGCGTTTCAGAGATACGAAACTTGACAATTTCGGAGATAAGTTCCATCGGTAAAGGTTCCTGCAATGGAAATTGAATGGTGCCTTTGGAAGTGATATAACCCGTAAGCTGTTCTTCAAAAGCTTGTACTCCCGATGCACCAGGAAACAAACTGATGTGCTTTTTGAAAGCGGCATAGTGAACCACGTTTTTTCCTTTTAACTTAAAGGTAGGAATTGCGTAGCTGATTATTTCCTGGGCTTCAGGCATCAATTCTTGGATCGAGACTTTAGAAACATCGGTTATCATCAATAGGTTTTGTGCAAGAAAAACTGGGAAAAGTTACGGAAAGAAATTGATAAAAGCAATACTGTATGTTGTTACATTCAATTTAATGGTAGGATTGTACAAAATGGTTTTTTGCAAACAGGGGAATAACCCTTAAATTTAGCCTTTTCAACCCTCTAAACAAACCATGATTTTCACCACCAAATCCCACATTTCACTCTTTTTTCTGTCTATTCTTGCCTTTTCGACTTGCTTGGCACAAACCCCGAAAAAGACGTCAGGAAATCCTATCTTTGATGGCTGGTATGCTGATCCAGAAGCCGTTATTTTGGGAAAAGAATACTGGATTTTTCCAACATTTTCGGCTAAATATAAAGATCAAGTTTTTTTAGACGCGTTTTCATCGAAGGATTTGGTCAATTGGGAGAAACACCCGCGTATTATTGACACTTCGGCCGTTAAATGGGCCAAAATAGCCATGTGGGCTCCGTGCATTGTTCCTAAAGACAATAAGTATTTTCTCTTTTTCTCAGCCAATGATATTCAAAGCTCCGAGCGTAAAGGATTTGGCTCTAACAACCCCGATAAAGACGATAAAATCGGCGGTATTGGCATTGGAGTAGCTTCTCGCCCCGAAGGCCCTTACAAAGATTATTTAGAAAAGCCACTCATCAATCAGTTTTATAACAAAGCTCAGCCCATCGACCAAGCTGTTTTCAAGGATAAAGATGGCCAATATTACATCATTTATGGAGGCTGGGGGCACTGTAACATTGCTAGGCTAAAAGATGATTTTACAGGACTTGTACCGCTCGAAAATGGGGAAATAGTGAAAGAAATTACTCCAAAAGGCTACGTAGAAGGACCGATTATGTTTATCCGTAATGGTAAATACTACTTGATGTGGTCGGAAGGGGGCTGGACAAACGGTACCTACAAAGTAGCATACGGGGTAGCTGATTCGGTATGGGGGCCTTTTGAGAAAAAATCAACGATTTTGGTGGCGGACGAAAAAGTAGCAACGGGTGCGGGACATCATTCGGTTATTAATATCCCCAAAACCGACGATTGGTACATTGTTTATCATCGCCGTCCTATTCCTAATAAAGACCGCGACCACCGTGTGGTATGTATTGACCACTTGTATTTCAATGAAGATGGCTCCATCAAAGATGTGAAAATGACTTTTGAAGGGGTAGAGAAACGGAATTTGAAAAAGTGATTTTTAATTAAGAATTAGGAATAACGAATTAGGTAACGTCTGCTCTTAATTCCTAATTCTTTTGTTATTCTTTAAAAAATACTCTTTTGACGCGCTCGCTGATACCAGTAAGGATTTCGTACGAGATAGTTCCAATGAGCTCTGAAAGCTGGTAAATTGGTAGGGCTGGGCCAAAAATGAGTACTTCATCGCCTTCTTCTACGTTAATCCCTGTTACGTCTACCATCGTCATATCCATGCATACATTGCCTACCACTGGGCATAAAGCACCATTGATAAGTACTTTTCCAACACCTTTACTGAATCGACGGTCGTAGCCGTCGGCGTATCCAATAGCAATGGTTGCAATTGACGATGCTCGTTCTAATACTCCTTCTCGACTGTAACCGATGGTTTCGCCTGCGGGTAAATGTTTCACTTGCGACACCACCGTTTTAAAAGTGCCAATTTGTTGCAATAAGCGTTGTTCTTGGCGGTTTACTTCTACGCCGTACAGCCCAATTCCTAACCGAACCATGTCAAGTTTATAATCGGGGAAACGTACGATACCCGCCGAATTAAGAATATGCCGTAACGGACGATACCCTAAGGCTGCTTCGAGCTGGGCGGTTCCTGCTACAAAACGGTCGTATTGTAAACGCGAAAAATCATTATGAACGGCTTCGTCTGCCCCAACCAAATGACTGAAAACGGAGGCTACTTTCAGCGTAGGATACTGAGCCAAACGTTCGATAAGGTGAGGTACATCGGCATCGGTAAATCCAAGGCGGTGCATGCCCGTGTCGAGTTTAATGTGAATAGGGAGGTTAGCCGCCGTGGGATTTTCGTTGATAAATTCGAGCCATTCGGCTAAGATTTTGTGGCTGTAAATCTCAGGTTCTAATTGAAACTCTAGTAATTTGTCGAAGGTCGAAAGCGACGGGTTCATCACCATGATAGGAAGCTCAATCCCATTTTGGCGAAGCGTCACTCCTTCGTCAGTATAGGCAACGGCTAAGTAGTCAACACGATGAAATTGTAATAGTTGGGCCACCTCAGCACTGCCACTTCCGTAGGCAAATGCCTTCACCATGACCATTATTCGGGTGTCGTTTCCTACCCGATGACGGTAAAAGTTGAGATTGTGTGTGAGGGCATCAAGATTAATTTCAAGCACTGTTCCGTGTACACGTTGCTGTAACCGGTGCACAATACGCTCAAATTGAAACGGCCGTGCTCCTTTGATAAGTAGTAGGGCATCTTTAAAAGTATCAGAAGTTAGGCTTCTTAAAAAGTCAGAAGTCGTTGCGTGATATTCGGCAGGTACGGTAATGAGGTGAGCGTTTCGAGCAAAAGCCTCTCCAATAGCCACGAGTTTTTCGACACCTTTTTGTTGCAAGAGGGTGTTGATTTGAGCATACAGTTCTTCCTCTTTTTGTCCTGTTTGGAGCAAGTCCGAAAGGATCACCTGCTTGTGCGGGCGTTGTTCTTGCTGACTCAGAAAGTTAAGAGCGATGCTAAGTCCAACTAGATCGTTGTTGTACGTATCGTCGATGAGGTAACATTCATTGATGCCTTCTTTGAGCTCAAGACGCATCGAAATGGGTTTTAAACGGGAAATTCGCTGGCGAATTTCTCCCGATGGGATGCCCATTTGAAGCATTAAAATTAAGCAATGAACGAGATTTTCGACCGAGGCATCGTCGATGAAAGGCACTGAAAATAGTTGATCATCAAAGCGTTCGATGCTAGATTTCATTACGATATACGTCTGAGTAGCGTCTTTATGCCAATCTACTTTGACTGTACAGGTATCCGTAGTTCCCCAGCTGATTAACTCACAGGTAGGGTTGACGGGCTTAAGTATGAGACGGATTTCTTCGTCGATATCGGCATAATCAGCCCGATAAATCAGTTGCTGACTTTGGGTAAAGAGCCGTAACTTTTCGGTAACTTTCTGTTTACGACTGCGGAAGCCTTCGTCGTGTGCCGAGCCAATGTTGGTAAAAATGCCAATGGTAGGGCGAATGATTTCTTGCAAAGCCTTCATTTCGTGCGACTGTGAAATGCCTGCTTCAAAAATCCCAAGTGTATGAGAATTATTAAGTTGCCACACAGAAAGCGGGACGCCGATTTGAGAATTGTAACTTTTGGGGCTTTTGGCAATTCGATAATCGATACTCAATAATTGACTTAGCCATTCTTTGATAATCGTTTTACCGTTACTTCCTGTAATTCCAATCACAGCTATATCAAACTGGGCTCGGTGACTTTTGGCTAACTCTTGTAGGGCTTTGATACTATTTTCAACTTCCCATATTTGGGCATCTTCAAAACTATCGAGCTGTTCCAAAAGAGCCTCGGTAAGTGCTTTTTTTTCAACTACAAACTGGCGAACTCCTTTTTGGTACAAATCGTTCAGGTATTGATGACCATCGTGGTGAACTCCTTTGATGGCAAAAAAGAGCGTCTGCTGTGGGAATACCAATTGACGGCTATCGGTCAGCAAATAGGTGGCCGAGGTTTCAATGGGTGTGTGTAAGAACGTGGTGGTTGTCATTGTAAATTGAGAATAATCGTGCGCCAAAATTAATGTTTCTCCACGAAGTTTTGTAATGACATTTTGTATTCAAAACAGGCCTTTTGCCGAATAATCAAAAACTGGTTTTCAAATACGTTTTTTGATTACCTTTAGAGGCAAATACACTTTACCAAATGTTGCCTGAGCATTACCTATCTACCAAAGATGCTACGCTCGCGTTTATCATTGAAGCTACGCCTAATTTTAAAAAACAGACTGGAACCAAGATGTTTACTTGGCGTTATTAGAAAGTATTGTTTCTTAGCAAATTTCGGTAAAAGCAGCGGACTCAATTTTTGCCCGTTTTAGAGCGTTATTTCCCAACCAATACCCTCATCCTGACCTTGCGTATTTAGATACCCTTACCGACGAAGAAAATGGACCGTCCCGATATTTTTCCAATAGATGATTTGGTGATTCGCCAGAAGATGATAAAAGCTTACCAATTGACCGATATGCGTTTTCGGAGGGGGCTTCACTGTTTTCATTAGTAGCCTACTTTTTGACGGGGCAAAATAGGTATTTAGGTATTGCAGGAGGCTTGGTCTTGTTTTTTTTGAGCCAAGTTCCGACCCCAAAAGGCTTATTTTCGGAAGTTCCTTTATCGCTTTTGGAGGAATCAAAATAGAATGACCCCGATGCCGAAGTAACCGAAATGACCCTGAAGGATTAAAATTGTTATTATTTTTGCCACGCTATGGCGCATCGTATAACTTCATCTACTCCCACTAAACGTCCTCTGCCGCCCTTGGGTTGGGCTATTATAGTAGGACTTTTTCTGCTCATTGGAGGAGGAATCTGGTATTATACTTGCCTGAATATCAATCAATGGCGACATGTTTCGAAGTTGGGGATTCGCCTACCGATGAAATTTCAAATTCATGGAATAGATATTTCTAAACACAATGGCCGTATCAATTGGAATGACCTTCGTACGATGCGATTTGAAGGCATTCGTTTGCAATTTGTGTACATCAAAGCCACAGAAGGGACATCTTTGGTGGATAGAGATTTTAAATCTAGCTGGCAAAAAGCAGATGAAGTAGGTCTTTATCGAGGTGCTTATCACTTTTTCATCCCTTGGAAAGCACCTGAACCTCAGTTTGAAAATTTCAAAAAATTGGTGCATCTCAAGCGAGGTGATTTACCTCCTGTATTGGATTTTGAAATTGGTACCAATGCCTACACTCGCGAACAAGTAGTGGCCAATGTAGCTACGTGGCTTCGATTGGCTGAAAACTACTATGGTGTTCGTCCCATCATTTATACCAATGCTGATTTTTACCGACGATACATCAAAGGAAATTTAGATAATTATCCACTCTGGATTGCTGATTATTCGGGTTGGACCCTCGACCGCTACGACGATAGGCGCATTCATTTTTGGCAACATTCAAAAAGCGGCTACGTCAATGGTATTCGTGGTACGGTCGATTACAATGTTTTTTTGGGGGAAGTCGAAGATTTAAAGCAACTTTGTGTCAAATAACGTCCATTTTTTCTCATGCTTAAAGTCCGACAAATCGTTCGTAATTACGGTAATTTGCTTGTTTTAAAAGGAATTGACCTTAATATCCACCAAGGCGAATTGGTGACTATAGTGGGCGCATCGGGAGCTGGAAAAAGTACGCTGCTACAAATTGTCGGAACGCTCGACCGCCCTGATAAAGGGGATGTTTGGATAGATGGTATAAACGTATTTTCCCTCAAAGAGAAAGAATTGGCAGCGTTCCGAAATCAAAAAATAGGCTTCATTTTTCAGTTTCATAACCTTTTTCCTGAGTTTACAGCCCTCGAAAATGTGTGTATGCCAGCCTTTATTGGGGGAAAATCGCCTGAAGCTACCATCAAGAATCGGGGAAGCGAATTGTTAGAAATGTTGGGTCTCAAAGACCGCATGCAGCACTTACCCTCACAAATGTCGGGAGGGGAACAGCAACGGGTGGCAGTGGCTCGGGCGCTTATTAATGACCCTGCCATTGTGTTTGCCGACGAGCCAAGTGGAAACTTAGACTCAAAAAATGCCGAAGAATTGCACCAGCTTTTCTTCAGACTCCGTACTGAACTCCGTCAAACGTTTGTCATTGTGACCCATAACGAACACCTAGCTGACCTAGCCGACCGTAAATTAGAAATGGTCGATGGCCTCCTTCGTTTGTAACTTTTTTGGGTTAAAAATGAACTTTTATTGTTCATTACTCAGCTGAAGCATTGCTTTGCGGATGGCCTCGTTTTTGCGTTTACGTTGCAATACAATAGGGGCAGCCATGCGTTCTTTGCAGTCAAACGAAGGGCAGCGTTCACACGTTTCGTTGACTTCACGTTTGGGAATGTCGACGTTGTTCAAAAACTTAATTTTAGCACGTACATTCTCATCCAAGCGAATACCCATTGAAACACTTACGTTTAGATTAGGGGTTGGTGACATGGGCTTGGCAAAAGCTACCACAAAATACTCGTCTTGGGTATCCATATAATGCGAAATCTGCATTCGACACAACGTATGATGGTATTGCCCTTTGGATTGTAAATCAGCGAGTTCTTGTAAAATCGTTAGTGCAACCCAGCGGCGGCAGTAGTGCTCATCTCGAACCGTGTGTGGGTTATGTTTACGAGCAATGTGCATTTCTTTGGTCAGGTCGAAGCGATTTTGGCCCGCAAAATTATTGAAACGCAAAAAGAACAACTGACTGATACCAAAGTACTTAGGGAGAATGTTGCTGAGTCGATAGCAGAAAGACTCGGGCGTGCTGTGGAAATAGTCAATGAGTTGAACGAGGGCTTCGCCATCAAATTGGGGTTGGTCAAAAAAGTGGCTTAGTTGCTGAGCTAGCACCTTGCCTTTGATGATGATTGCACTCGCAAAATAAGATGCTTTATAGTTATTAAGAAGTTGCTCAAACGACTCTGCTTCCACTAAGTGGGTGGTATTGAGGCGGTTTTTGAGCTTCATGTATTGGTAGCCTAATTCTCGACCGTAAATAAAAGCGCGCTGGTTGGCGTCGAGTTGAGGACTTACTAGTAAGCGTAATTTGTCGCCTTGTGGAACGAGCATCGACCGAATACCGATGAGTTCGGGGTACTTTTTTTCGTCGATAAACTGAATTTCGTAGGGGTAATTTTTAACCAACAAATCCGCCAAATACTTATCGTTCAGAATCAATTCTTCGGGAACTTGGTAGTGGGCCAAAAACTGTTCGGCTTCTTGTTCTAAATCTTCAAAATAATTGTCGTACATCTCTTGGTACGTACGCAAAGCCGAGAAATAAAACTGCTCAACCGACATGTTGTAATTGCGGGCAATTTCGATCAGCGTTCCGATAAAAGCGCTGAGCTTTGTGGGGGCATCGGAGAGCATTTCGAGCAAGTCAGCAGGGTCGATACCAAACAAATCTAAAGGAAGTTCAGTGAGGATATTTGACTGCAGAAGCTCCGAAATGGGTTCTAATTTCTTGCTGAGTTTAATCGAAACCAATGAATCATAATCGACTTCGAGGGCGCGGGCAAGGGCAATTATTTTATCGGATTTAGGGTACTTTTTCCCTTTTTCAATTTCGTTGATGTAAGAAATAGATAGCCCCGTTCGCTGTGACAAATCGCTGAGAGATAGAGATTTGTCGAGGCGAAGTTGTTTTAGTTTTAGTCCAAAAACGAGGCGAATATTATCTTGGTTCAGTGGCACTGTATGAGCGGATGAGTAAAACATGAGGAACTTGTAAGCCTTGGCTTCGTCTTCCTGTTGATTGATTCGGGTAAATTTAGCACTTTTTCTTTAATCGCCATAGCCGCCGCCCCCTGGGGTTTGGATGCAAAGCGTATCGCCCGCATCGACTTCGATGCTGCAAATACCCGCTAAGACTTCTTGCGTTCCGTCGGTACGAGTCAGGGTTTGTTGCCCCACTTTGCCGTCTTGCCCTCCTGCCAATCCGTAAGGAGGGACAACGCGGTGTTGGGTAATGAGCGTCACGCGCAACGGGGCCAAAAAATTAACTTCTCGGATAATTCCATCGCCTCCTTTCCAACGCCCTTCTCCGCCCGAATGCTCACGGATAGCGAAGTTTTTGAGACGGACAGGGTAGCGGCGTTCAAGCTCTTCGGGGTCGGTGATGCGGGTATTAGTCATGTGTTGGTGAACGGCAGAACGCCCGTTAGCTCCGTGGCTTGCACCCGTACCGCCGCAGATGGTTTCGTAGTAGCCAAAGTCGCTGTTTCCAAACAAAAAGTTGTTCATCGTCCCTTGGCTAGATGCCGATAACTCAAAGGCTTTGAGCAGGGTATCTACTAACCGTTGACTGACTTCGGTATTGCCCCCCACGACGGCGGGGCATTCGGAGGCTTCGTCGCTAAAAATGGGATGTAAAAAGCTGTTTTCTGGCAAACGAACCTCTACTCCTTGCATTAAACCTTCGTTAAGTGGGATATTTTTATTGACTAGCAAACGAAGCACGTACAAAATAGCGCTGTAAATGATGGAGATGTTGGCGTTGAGGTTGTTAGGGTGGCAATCAGAGGTGCCTGTGAAGTCAAACAAAATCCCTCCCTTAGTGTGTGGTTGAACCGAAACCCGAATCGTATGCCCGTCATCTAGCGATTCGGACGCTTCAAATACGCGATTTTGAAAGGGTAAAATAGCTTGTTGGAGGGCTTCAAAAGTGTTATTTTTTAGCAATTTCATGTATCGATGTACCTTCGCCAATCCGTGCAGTTCAACCAGCTGTTGTAGCGCTAATTCGCCTGAACGAAGGGATGCCAAAGCGGCATTAATGTCGGCAATATTTTCGGTTAAAGCACGGGTAGGGTAGGGAGCTTGCGTAAATAATTTTGATAATGTATCCCACTGAATTTCACCACTTTTAACCAAATGCGTTGGCAATAAAACAACCCCTTCTTCTACCAATGATGTTGCATCGGGAGGCATAGAGCCTGGTGTTTTTCCACCTATTTCGGCGTGGTGGGCGCGGTTGATGGCATAGCCGATAAGTTCGCCTGCGGGGGTAAAAATCCCTGATAAAAGGGTCACATCGGGCAAGTGAGAACCGCCGTATTTGGGATGATTAGTAATGATGACATCACCTACGCCAATGTTAACTTTCTCGCGAACAAGCCGTGCGCAAACGCCCAAACTCCCTAGGTGCACAGGAATATGCGGGGCATTGACCAACAGCTCAGCATCGGCATCTAACAACGCACACGAAAAATCAAGGCGTTCTTTGACATTGACCGAGAAGGCGGTTCGTTGCAACTGAGCGCCCATTTCCTCCGCAATCGCCATGAAACGATTAGTAAACAGTTCTAAATCAATGGTTTCGCTTTGGGCATCAACGATGTTGTTTCGTTGGCCTACCAAAGTGACCACAACGTCCGCGGTGGGCGTGACGATAGCCTGCCAACCTTCGGGGATAAAACTGGTAGAAGTAGTATTGAGCAACACCGCAGGCCCCAAAAAGTAATCCCCTGATTGTAGTTGATTCCAGTCGTAAGCGGAGTATGTTGTTTGGTGAATGGGTTTAGCAAGTTGTTGTAATTGAGCGGTTTCGATTGGCGCTTGGATGGTAGCTTTTTCCGAAACGATAACTTTGATGCTTTCTACCTCAAGGGGCAGGTTGTTGGGGCAGTAGCCAAATAATCGGCGGTATTTATGGTAAAAATGTTCTTCAATTTCGTTCAAAGTAGGGGTGTTCTGTGCAGTAACTGCCACCTCTATCGTGCTTTCTTGGCCTTTAAAACGTAAATACAACAAAGCGAGTGTATTTTCTTTATCAATCAGTTCCGTGCCGTCTTGCTGGAGAAGTTGAGTACCTTGTTCAGTGAGGTGGGCCAAACGAGTAAAAAGCGATCCATAAATTTCGGTTAAAGGTAAAAGAACTTGCTGATTAACAATGCGTTGAGTGGAAGCTTGCCCCATACCATAAGCACTTAGAAGCCCTGCATCGTAGGGCAGAATGACGGTTGAAATACCGAGAATTTCGGCCAACTGGCAACCGTGTAATCCACCTGCCCCCCCAAAAGTAAGGAGCGGGTATTCTTTGGGTGAAAAACCTTTGGCGACCGAAATACGACGGATAGCCTCGGCCATTTTTTCGTTCGCAATTTGTTCAAATCCCCTCAATAATTCTTCTTCCAAAATCGTTTGTTGGGTTTTTGCAAAAATCTGATGTTGAATATGTTGGAGGGCGTCTTTGGCTTTGTCAATCCGAACAGGAATCCCAAAACGAGAAGTGTCGAGTTTGCCTAAAAGTAGGTTGACGTCTGTGATGGTCAAGGGGCCTCCAGCCCCGTAACAAGCAGGGCCTGGGTAGGCACCTGCACTTTCGGGGCCAACGCGTAGCTGATGCCCGTCGAACGAACAAATGGAGCCACCGCCCGCCGCTACAGTTTCGATTGCGAGGGTAGGATTGTGGAGTTCTAAGCCTTCAATTTTGGTGATAAATTCTAAATCCAATTTTCCGTCAAAACGTGCCGTATCGGTACTGGTGCCTCCCATGTCAAAGGTCAAACAGCGCTCAAAACCAAGGCGTTTGGCGATGGCTGCCGCACCTACCATCCCCCCCGCAGGGCCGCTTAGGAGGCTGTCTTTGGCCTGAAAACTTTCGGCGCTTACCAAGCCTCCCGCGCTGGTCATTACTTTAATCGTTTGGTTGGAATGATGTCCGTTTTCTTGGTGAAAGGAAGCGATAATGTTGTTTAAATAATCCGAAAGAATCGGTTGTAGGTAGGCGTTGACGAGGGTCGTTTGGGTGCGTTTTAGGTAATTAATCCCCGCGTACAAATTGGTAGAAGTACTTACATAGCGGTGGCCTTGTGCCAAAAAATGGTGTTGGATGGCTTGTTCGTGTGCTGGGTTTCGGTAGCTGTTTAGAAAAGAAATAGCAATGGATTCACTAGTGTCTTGGGTAGATTTAGGTAGCGTAATAGGGGCTATTTCAGTGCCTGAGGCATCGAGCCGTTCTTCGATTTCCACTACTTGATGGTACAAAAGCGTGGGGTCGGGAATGGCAATTTGAAACAAATTAGGGCGTTGTTGCGTCCCTATTCGGAGCAAATCTTTGAACCCTTTAGTCACAAAAAGGGTCACTTTGGCGCCTTTGCGCTCCAAAAGAGCATTCGTACCTTTGGTTGTTCCAAGCCGCATTGATAAAGGCGGAAAAAGGGCATTGAGCGCGGTTTGAGTAACAATCCGCGTTGCTAGTACGGGTGCTTCTTCGTGGGTGGTAATCTCAAAATCGACCGCATCGCCTTCCCAAAAGAGGTCATGGGAAAGCGTGAGCAGATTTCCCTCCACGGCTCTGATGTTTACAAAATCGGCTTGCCCAATGATTCGGAAAGAAAAACCAATAATTAATTCAGGTGGAAATGTCCAAGTCGAGGAAATTTGGATTTGCGAAGAGGCTACTTTTTTTTCAATACGCCCCCGTAAAAAACTACTACTGAGTACTTTGGTGCGGAGGAGATCTTGAGAAGGAGTAAGCGCAAGGCAGTCGGTAAAGGTTCCGCCTGTATCAATCCAAATGTGCCACATAGTGAGGGAGCTGAAGGATTAAGCCGTCAGGGCTTTTATGATTTCTTTTAAAGCTTTGAGTATTTTGAAAAGGTCGTATAGGTGTTCGGTAGTAGCATCGTAACCTCTCGAAATACAATAGAATTTTTCTTGTAAAACTAAAAAATACCAATCTCTACCCAAAATTTACCAAACTGAAAATAGGGCCAATAAAATGCAGGCTCAAATCTTGTTCGTTCCACGAAGTAACGTTTGTGGTAAGGAGTTGCTGAAAAATGGGCAAGGTTAATGTTTCTGCTTGGGTTAATTCCTGAGTAGTACCTCCATTGAACCAAGTATCTAAAGTGTCGAGCTGGTTTACTTGCCTCAACCCAAAGCTTTTCTCAAGATAGACCAGTGTACAATCCCCCAATGACTTTTCTTGTGCTTCCATTTTATTTGTATCGAAAGTGCTTAAACAAAGTTACAGCTTTCTCATTTTCGTTTGCGGTTAACTTGCCCTTGCGTGAGCCAAAGAAATAACACCGTAACGCTCACCAAATAAATTACATTGCGGGAGTCGACCAGGCCACGCCCCAAATCGGCGTATTGTTGGTCGAGCGAAATCCACGAAATGGGATAGGCCATTGAACCCCAAAAATCAAGCTTGGCAACGGCCCCTATGCCCGCAAAAAGTAAGAAACTGACAAAAACACCAAGCACAAAAGCAACGATTTGATTGTCACTTAACGACGAAGTCCATAAACCAACGGCGACGAAAACCGCGCCCAACAGCAACAACCCAATGTAAGAACCAAACACTGCTCCAGAGTCAATGTTGCCTACGGGATTGCCCAGTTGATACACCGTGATGTAATACAAAAGGGTAGGAGCAAGGGTGAGAATGATTAATACCCAATCCGCTAAAAACTTGCCAAGTACTAAATTCCAGTTGCTCAGGGGTTTAGTGAGTAATAATTCAATGGTACCATTTCGGAACTCTTCTGCTAACGACCGCATCGTAACAGCGGGGGCAAGAAAGAGGAGTACGAAGGGGGTAAGACTAAAAAAAGAACTTAAGTCGGCATAACCGTAGTTCAGGATGTTGGTATCGGGAAACACCCACATCAAGAGTCCCACGGCGGTTAAAAATACCGCCATTACGATATAGGCCGTAAGCGAGCTAAAGAAGGCGTTGATTTCTTTCTGGAAAATGGCAAACATTTTTAACTAATTACGAATTGGGAATGAGGAATTACGAATAGAGACCCTTTTGTTTATCCGTGTGCTACACAGATTTGATACAGATTGTTATTCAAAATCGAGAGGTTTATCTTTTTTCATAATGGCCGAAACAATCAAAGAAATGATAAATCCTAAAAGGATGGCCATAAAAATACCAAGCGCGAAGGTGATGCCAGGCGTTGAAAATTTGGAACTCATTTCTATTGCAGCATCAATCTGGGTATCATCCATACCGCGGTTTTCTAGGTCTTCTCGAGTTTTATCAAGAATTTGTTGGCGTAAGGTAGGGTCCACAAACTCGTTGTAAATGTAGTTGTAAACACCTGCCAAGAAACCACCAATACCCGATAGTAACGCGCCGATGCCAAGACCTTGACCATAGGACATAAAACCGCCATTTTGGGAGCGAAACTCTTTCATGCCCATGACCATTGCAAGAATTGGGATGATAGTTCCCATCCAAGCTAGGCTAGGGTTGGTTACTTGTCCAGTTACATAAATGATGGTTGTAAAAATCATTGAACCTACTCCTGAGATAACGCCCCATTTGAGGGCAGTGCGTGCGGTAGTAGTTTGTTGTTCCATAAAGCAGATAGGAGGTTAGTAGTTGCGGTTTGTTTAATCTTGAAGTTTACGTTTTAATTCAAAGCTTTGTCCTAAGTACAAACGGCGTACTTGCGGGTCGGCGGCAAGTTCTTCGGGGGTTCCTTGCTTCAAAATTTTGCCTTCAAACAACAAATAGGCACGGTCGGTGATAGACAGGGTTTCGGATACGTTGTGGTCGGTGATAAGAATCCCGATATTTTTGTATTTCAACTTTGCCACAATCGTCTGAATATCCTCCACGGCGATCGGGTCAACCCCCGCGAAAGGTTCATCCAATAAGATAAACTTAGGGTCAACCGCCAAACAGCGGGCGATTTCCGTCCGTCGACGTTCTCCTCCCGAAAGCACCATTCCTTTGTTTTTACGAACGTGATTTAGGCTAAATTCCTCGATCAGTTCTTCACATTTGGCTTTTTGCTCGGCTTTCGAAAGGTTCGTCATTTGTAAAACGGCAATAATATTTTCTTCAACCGTCAACGAACGAAAAATGGAGGCTTCTTGTGCCAAATACCCAATTCCTAGGCGGGCGCGTTTGTACATGGGCAAATCGGTGATTTCCTTGTCGTCGATAAACACATGTCCGCTATTGGGTTTGACAAGGCCCGTTGCCATATAAAATGAAGTGGTTTTACCAGCCCCGTTTGGTCCCAATAACCCAACAATTTCTCCCTGTCCCACTTGGTAGCTGACGTTGTTGTTGACAAGGCGTGAACCGTATTTTTTTATTAAGTTTTCTGTTCTAAGAATCATAAGCAAGAGTACACTTTACTTACTAATTGGTTCAATTTTCTTCGAATCGTATGTCTTTCAAGTACAACTGTAACGTTGTCTTGTCGCGAAAGGTATTTTCTTCGATGGTATAAGCAATGGAAAAAGGCTTGCCCGACATAAGTTTTGGGTAAAAATCGACCATTCCGAAGCCAATCGCGGTATATTTGGTGGAGCCTTGCGGGCTAGTCTGAAATACTTCCAATTTTAAATGCTTTTCCTTCATTAGCGTTGGATTTCCGCTCATTTTCACTTGGTGGCTTGCAAATACGGGCGTCATGTTTTCGGGGCCAAAAGGCGCCATTTGTTTGACAATGCCGTAAAATTTGGGTGTAATGGCGTTGAGGTCCAAATCCATGTCAATTTCAACCAGCGGTGTCAACTGTTCGGGACGAATGCGTTCGCTGACGATGTCATTAAACCGTTTACGAAACGCATCCACGTTTTCGACAGGTAACGAAAGCCCTGCTGCAAACGTATGACCACCAAATTGTTCCAACAAATCTGAACAAGCTTCGATGGCTTCGTACACATCAAACCCAGGTACCGAACGAGCCGAGCCGGCGGCTTTTCCGTGTGAATTGGTAAGAATAACCGTTGGACGGAAGAAATGCTCGATGCAGCGACTTGCAACAATCCCTACGACCCCTTTGTGCCAATCTTCTTTGTAAAGAACCGTGCTATTGGCCGCCAACATCCACTCGTCTTCACGAATCATATTGAGCGCCTCGTCAGTAATGCTTGTGTCAAAATTACGGCGGTCGCTGTTGTGCTGATTGATTTCTTGAGCAAATGCCTCAGCTTCTTCTTTGTCTTTTGATAGTAGCAATCGAACTGCCTCTTTCGCGTGGGCAATTCGACCTGCGGCATTGATGCGAGGGGCCAACCCAAAAACGACACTATTAATGTCGAGTTCGTTTCGTAGCCCTGCTAATGCTACGAGGGCATTAAGTCCAGCTCGTTTATGTTTATTGAGTTCCTTAAGGCCAAACATAGCCAACACTCGATTTTCGCCTGTAATGTGTACAATATCAGCGGCAATACTCACAACCAGTAAGTCGAGTTGTTGAAATAGGGCTTCCTCGTCGCCTATGCCTTGTTTGCAAAGGGCTTGCAGAAGTTTAAACCCAACCCCGCAGCCCGTTAGTTCTTTGTAAGGGTATGCGCAATCTTCGCGCTTTGGGTCAAGTACCGCCACGGCAGGCGGAAGATTATGGTCGGGACGGTGGTGGTCGCAGATGATAAAATCAATGCCACGATGCTTGGCTTCTGCTACTTTATCGGCCGACTTGATGCCGCAGTCGAGAGTTACAATCAACGTTACGCCTTGTTGTTCGGCATACTCAATTCCTTGCCACGATACTCCATAACCTTCGGTATAGCGGTCGGGGATGTAGTATTCGAGTTGCGTATAATACTGACGAAGAAATCCGTAAAAAAGAGCGACAGAGGTAGTACCATCTACGTCATAATCACCGTAAATGATGATTTTCTCGTTATTTTCAAATGCACTCAATATCCTTGCTACTGCTTTGTCCATATCCTTCATTAAGAAAGGGTTATGAAGTTGCGAAAGGGAAGGTCTAAAAAAATTTTTGGCTTCTTCGAAGGTAGTTATACCACGCTGAACAAGGAGTTGCCCCAAAAATGGATTAACATTAATGGATTTGGCAAGGGCTTCCGCTTGGAGCTGTTGCGATTCAGAAAGTGTTGTTCGGTATGTCCAACGTTTGGTATTCATAGCTTGCAAAGTAACGAAAATATAGTTAATTCCGTTTAGCTACCCTAGAATCAATTCCGAATTGTTTAGATATTTTTAACATACACTTGCCAAAATACCGAAGGGTCTTTACATTTGCTATGCAATGAATCCTGACCTTAAAAAATACCTTGCGCGACTCGCCTACCTTCGTAGCGCTTGTTCTTTTGTTCCTTAATGTATAAGGTATTGCTTGCCTTTGGGCAATTGTTTTTCTTCCCAATTTTATTCGACGCAAGACGTTCTAACCTTTCGGATTAGACCCATAATTGCTAGTTTTTTATTTACATATTTCATCCAAAAATCAACAAACTATCATGCAAAATGTATTAATTATTGGCTTGGGGAAAGTAGGCTCATTGGTGGCTACTTTGCTTTATAAGCGTTTTAATGTCAAAGGTTTAGATAAAAAAAAGCCTAGCCGAAGTTTTGCTTTTGACGTAATTGAAGGCGACGTGACCGATGAAGCGTTTATCGAACGTACGTTGACGGACTTCGATGCTGTGGTCTCTTGTATGCCCTACAATCTCAACTTACCCATTGCGCGGGCTGCGTACAAAAACGGCATTCATTACTTTGACTTGACGGAAGATGTTCCAACTACGGCGGCTATTAGAGAAATGGCTGAAACGCACCGTGGAATTATGGCTCCTCAGTGCGGACTAGCGCCAGGATTAATCGGAATTGTTGGAGCCGATTTAGCTAGGCGTTTTGAACGTTTGCGCGATATTGAACTTCGGGTGGGGGCATTACCAAGGTATCCAAACGGATTGTTAGGGTATTCGTTTACTTGGTCGCCAGCTGGAGTTATCAATGAATATATCAACGATGCGGAAGTAATTCATAACGGCGAACGCAAAATGGTATCGTCGCTGGATGGAATTGAGGTGATTAACATCGAAGGACAAGAGTTTGAAGCCTTCAGCACATCAGGAGGGTTGGGAACCATGTGCGAAACGTATTTAGGAAAAGTAGATACCCTCAATTATAAGACCATTCGTTACCCAGGTCATGCTAAGTTGATGCGGTTTATGCTGTATGAGCTAATCATGAAAAATAATCGACAACAAATCGAAGAAATTTTGACGGCAGCCAAACCTCCTGTCAAAGAGGATGTGGTATATGTATATGCTGTAGTAGAAGGCTGGCAGGCTGAAGGTTTGGCGCGGGAAGAGTTTTATCGTGCTTATCATCCCATCGAAATTGATGGTGTGCATTGGCGGGCTATTTCGTGGACAACGGCTGCTTCGGTGGCAGCAGTGGTAGAAATGGTGACCGACGGGACGCTTCCAAACAAAGGGTTTATCAAACAAGAAGAAATACCTTTTGAAGCCTTTTTGGCGACTACCAATGGTAGCTTTTTTAGGAACAATTAACCAGTGCGCTTTGAGATATCCGATGCTTATGAGGCTAAAAATGACTGGTAAAAATTAACCAAAGAGCAATTCAAAGAAGAAATTAAAGGGTTTTATTCATGATAATTCACCACGGTGGGCAAGCGATTTGTTATTTGCGCCTAAAAGGGGTGACTCATACGTAGGCTGGTAATCGTGGGGAGGAGGCTCATTACGATGCTATTGGGGGGGACTTGTTATAATCAAGCTAAGGAAGTAAGAAGTAAGGGACTTGGAGCGATGGCTCTGAGCTTGTGTTGTTAAGTGTTTAACTTAGAGTATTTTATAGCATTTTTACCAATGTAAAAAGAGAAGTAATAAATCTTTTGAAAAAAATTCCAACCAAAACATCGCTTGTACACATTTTGCCAGTGGTACTTTACTACTTTCCATTTATTTCCTGAGCGATTTTTGGGATGAATTCGGTAGCAAGCGAGGGGAGTGGGAATCCCATAAAAAGTAAATGATGTATGTTGTAGTGTTCGAATCCACAATGCATAATCTTCCTGGAAAACAAAGTCAGTTGGAAACAATAGCTTCCCTACTGTTGAGCTGTCGTACATCACTGTCAGACAACCAATGGGATTATAATAAAACAAATCACGGTAGGTTACCGTTTTTGGAGCCTGTATTACATACGGATGTATGCTGCCGATATGATTGACAATTTGGTAGGAAGTAAAACTTAATGCGCATTTAGTGGTTTGCATAAACTCATATTGAGTACTTAACTTGGAAGGTAGCCAGTAATCGTCGGCATCCAAAAAAGCAATGTACTGACCCGAAGCGTGTTGAGTGGCCCAATTACGCGCACCCGCCGAAAATAACTTCTGAGTTGCTTTTATGAACTTAATTCTTGGGTCTAACTGGGCGTAACGTTGGGCAATTTCAGCAGTAGTATCTGTCGAAATATCATCTACGATTAGCATTTCCCAGTCTTGAAACGTTTGGGCAAGAACTGATTGAATGGCCTGTTCAAGGTATTTTTCACAGTTATAGGCTGCCGTAATAATTGAAATCATTTTCTAAACAGTAGGGTTTTCGGTGAAGACAGCTTCGGAATCGTAAATGTAAATGTAAGGAACAGCTACAAAAACAAGTAAGACAATGAAGTTGAAGTAACTGCACATGTAAGTACTGATAATCGTATAAATGAAACAAAGGCACAATCCCCGATAAGTAGGATTGTCAAACTGTTTTTGAAAATGATTTATTTTTTTTAAAGTTGTTATATAAAACCACATAAAAATCCCAAACCCCCAAATGCCAAACTCGGAAGCTAATTTAGCAGGTAAAAATTTGACAGTAAAATGGGGGTCGTCGATTTGCATTCGGCTACTTAATAGGTTATTGTTGAGCATACCTGGAAAATGCTCTGCCATTAGCTGCGGAAAAATATAATAAAAACTTTCGCCACCTGTTCCTGAAAATTTAGAATTACTGAGTGATAAAAAACCTAATAACGGAGTTCCGAATCGGTCAAGAAACGAGTAGTCTTCTTGTAACCAAAAAATAAGAGTATCCATGTTAAAGTTTTCTAATAGGTTTCCTATAAGATTTAAGCGCTGTAATGTATAATCAACGAGGAAATAATCTTTCAGGAAATAAATAGCACCACCTAGAAAAAGTACAATTCCTAGGTTCGAAAAAAGACGCCTAAAATTAACTTTGGTACAGGCAAGCCCATAAATCAAAAGGGTTAGGATGAATGCTATATAGCCAATGGACGAATTAATAAAAAGGAATAAAATAAACAAAGTGACAAGGTAGATACGCCTGAAAATTATGTTTTCTTGATAGAATGAATAGACCCAAAAAAGTACAATTAATACGTAGGTAGCCGCATGAGAGGCTTCAGTAGTGGTAAGTTGAGGGCGATCGAGTAGTGGACGATAACTAAATAAATTAGTGAAAAAATTGGCAACTGACATGGGCAGAAACCCTTGAAGTGCAAAAAATTGAATATAACCGATGCCTATTGGGAGAATTGAAGATAAAATGAGGCTATAGGTAAGGATTCGAATGATTTCGGTTGTAGAAAAGCGTTCGAGCAAGCCCTTAAAAAAATGTCGACACGTTGTAATGGTAACTACTGACAGCGTTCCTGTGATGCAAAACTTGAATAACCCGCGAAAATCGTGGTATTCAAAGTAGGCTTTGGAGAAGGTGAATAGTATCAGGACTAGAAGCCCTAGCCATAGCCGTACTTCAAATACAGAAATGCTTCTTGATGTTATTTTTTGCAATACCCAGTAAATGAGTAAGATAACTGTAGATAAGGGGCGATTTTCGTTGTTGAGGGGTAATAAAGGGAAACCATCTACCGAAACAAAAAGAACCGCCCACACAAATAGTTTTTCTAGCTGTGTAAGTTGAGTTCGCAAAAAATAGATTTGGTAAAATAGCTCTCTCATTGGTTCAAGGTTAACTACCAATTGCCTTAAACGTTCGGACGATAATGGCTCCTAAAGTGACTAAACGCAAATACCACGACTTGCTCCATGAAAAGTAGTGCTCAATTACCCGCCAGCGTTCGATATTGCTTTTACGTATCCCTTTGGTGGTAAAACCTTCGTACATAAAATTGGCCAAATAGTAGGGAGTCCGTACAAACACTTCGGGAGATTTTGTCCAAACTCTCACATAAAATTCGTAATCACTTACAAAGCGATAGGTAGTATCATAGTTTCCAAAAGTGCGATAAATATCACGCCCAATGAGCGTTCCTTGATGACAAATTCCGTTTTTTTGGTTGAAATCAAAGGTGGCTTGTCGATATATTTTTTTCGTGGTATTAGTGAAAAATACGATCCAATCGCAACAAATGATTTTATTGTGTATTTGGCCGTTGGCGTTCTGAACCATTTGAGCAATAGCGTTTGATTGAAGAAAATCACCCGCATTCAGCATTAAAATCGACTCACCCTTTGCCATTTTTACGCCTTTGTTCATGGCATCGTAAATACCGCTATCTTTTTCACTGACCCACTTGGTGATATTTTTTTCATGTTTTTTTATCAAATCCAACGTTCCGTCGGTTGATACCCCGTCGATAATAATGTATTCGATAAAGGGGTAAGTTTGACCAGCCACGCTTTGGATAGTTGTTTCCAGGTGCGCCTCCGCATTTAGACAAACAGTGATGATAGTGATCAGCGGGGAGGTATTTTTAGTAAAAGAGGGCATAAAGGAAAGAATAGCAAATTGGCACAAAAATAAGAGATTTTGCTTCCTAGAACTTACTTTATGGAATATCCGACTGAAGTTCGTACACTTTTATTGCATCGGTTTTGGGTTTTCGGTTGGGAGTTCGGTAAGTAGTAGTGATAGATGCGGAATTTTGATAGATGACTTTGCCGAGCTTATAGTTTTTTTGCTGCATCGAGAGATGAGCGGTTAAATGATGGCTGTCAAATTCTAAGGCATAAATGGAGGAGCAATTGCATACGTCTAGACTATCCTTAAATATTCGCCTGGGAGAATGAACAAGATTTAATCGCTCTTGAGTGTATAAACAGGCCGTTGGGGGCAAAATTTTATCAAGTTTCATGTAGTCATCGTACAAGGGTAAATAACGACGATAAAAGCTCTCTCGCTGACTCAGGCTGATGGGTAAAGGACTCAAATTGTACAAATATAGGTAAGTGAGACCTAAATACGGAAGAATAGCTGAGGCAATGATTGACCATTTCAGGTAAAGATTAGTCTTTCTTAGTACCCAATTAGGAAGAGATAGGAGGTTGGCAATGAAGAAACTCAATGGTAAATTCCCCCAAAAGCGGGGGCTGTACAAGAGGTCAAATTTGTATAAAACCAATAAAAATACCGCGAAAATAGTGTACATCTTAATTTTATCTCTCAACGGATACCGACTCCAGCCAAAGCTTAAAATGCTCACCAAAACTAGGTGTGGAAAATGCAAGAGCGCCGCTTGAGTATGTTCCAAGAAGGTGGGAGTATTGACCACCTCGGCTTGCAATGTTGATGTTAACAAATGCCTGTCAATGATTTGTGTATCAAAGTATTGTGATAAAATTAGCCCAAAAGGAGAGTGAGTCTGATAGTACGTCCAAATGACTATTGGGGAGTAAAAAATGAGCGTTGGGGCAAATAATAAAAAGAGATTTGAAAAAGAGAACTGCTGAGTTTTGTAAAGCTCAAAAAGCATTGCAACTGCTAGCAAAGCTGCATAAGGTGCCAGCGACATTTTTGCACCTAAAATTGCAGGAAGCAGTAATCCCATTCCACTTATAATACTTCGGATGGATTGCTTTTGGGTAAGTTTTGAAAAGTTTAATGTGAGGTAAAAAGCAGTAAAACTAGCTAAATCTCCAAAATGATGACTACCTGCCGAAGTGAATACCAAGCGATACATCCCTAAACAGCTCAATGAAATACCTACACACATCCAAAAAATAGGCACTTTTTCTTCGAGCATCCATTGGTAAACACTCCATAAAAATAGACTGAAAAGGCAAAAACTAACCACGTTGGGGGCATCAGAATACCCCAAGCCTACAAGCGGTACTTGCGAAAAATTATAGAGTAAGTGAGGAGGAATGGCCGCCTCCCAAGGCTGACGATAGAAAAATAATCCACCGTCGGTAATGATTCGTTGGGCAACAAGTTGGTGGTAAAAAAGTTCGTCAATTTTTGTGGAAGGAAGTACTGAATAGATTAAAATGGGGACTAAACATCCCACCATACATCCCCAGAGCCATTGGCGGTAGGTAAGGCCAAACCACTTAGTATTGATGGAAGTGTTTTTGGGGTTGCTCTTTTTTTTCGTTACAAATTGAATAATAAAGGGGTAAATCGTATAAAGTAGCCCTAAAAACAATAAAACATAGAGGAAATAGAGGGTAAGAGGCATAATCCAATGCCCAAAGGAGAGGAGTTGAACGAGCAGACTTAACCCTAAAAACCCCAACAGAGTAGCGAAAATTTGCCGTTGAGGAGTGGGATAATTAATAGGTAATAGGTATAATAATGCTTTACCCAAACCATGCACTGCTCCAAAAAATGCAACTCCCATCAGGAAGTTGCTAAGAAAAAAGTAATGGCTGAGGTAGTGAAAAGAAGGCATTGGAATTTATTCTTTACGCGCAATAAAACTGTACAATTTACCTGATAAACGTTCTTGTCGGTACATGAGTGCTTGCCAAGCGATAGCTATCGGCCAGGACTGTTCAGCAAAGGTAATCCCTATTTTTTTTCTAACGAGGTCGGCCAACCTCTTTTTATTCCACGGGTCGTAATTAATGACCGATTGAGAAGGACTGAGTTCTTGTAAAATAGATAAGGAGGCTTGCTGAAACGCCGAACGGTAGTCTGAAAGCGTAAACGCATTTTCTCCCCCATAAAATTGGTGTAGAGGATGTTTCTTTAAAAATACGAGTTTGTCTTGTTCATTTTTTATGACATGGTCGCGGGTGGTGACCATAATTCCTTGAGGGACAAGCACCCGTGCACCTTCGGTAATAAACGTAGGCAAGTCGTGTGCATGGTGCATCACCTGCCGTCCATATACAATATCAAACGATTGATTATCAAGAGGAAGTCTTTCGCCGAAGGCTTTAATAATAGTGAGCGAGTCGATTCCGTAAATGGTACATAATTCTTTAATAGCCCCACTCCCTACCATAGGGCTTGGGTCAGGTTCAAGGGCTGTCACTTGAAAACCCTCCAATGCAAAGGCAATACTTGCAATGCCATTGCCTGCTCCAATATCGAGTAGACGTGGTGCTGATTGTGGGCAATACGTACGAAGCAGACTTAATGTTTCATTGAACTCTGCACTTTGACGAAATCGTTCCACATTAGTACGTAAATCGGGTAAAATGTAGGTATTAGCTACAATTTCTGCATATTCTGGCGTATTTTGGATGAATTGAATGGTTTCGTGCCAAGTCATAGCTATTTACAAAAACTTAATTTTATTGAGGGCAAAGAAGGTCATTTTTAATAACAACCAGCCGTGTTTAAAACGCGATATGTTGGTTTCGCCGTAGGTTCGTGCACGGTATCGAATGGGTACTTCAATGAATTTTAGATTGAGTTTGGCTGCACCAAAAATCAAATCAAAGTCCCCGAATGGGTCAAAATCCCCAAAGTAAGAGCGATTAGCAGCGAGTTTAAGGTAATTTTCGCGCGTCATTACCTTCGTTCCACAGAGGGTATCCTTTAGACGTTGCCCCAATAACCATGAAAAAGCAATGCTAAAAAATTTATTTCCCAAGAGGTTGAGGGTTCTCATGGCTTCTTTTTCCATTGGATAAACAAGCCTCGTTCCGTTGATATATTCTCCTTTTCCTGATGCAATGGCTTCAAAGAATTTTGGTAAATCTTCGGGCGGGACGGTCATGTCAGCGTCTAAAATCATCAAGACATCTCCAGTAGCAATACTGTATCCTTTTCGTACGGCATCTCCTTTGCCCTTTCCTTCTTGCTGTATCCATTTGAGGGGGGCTTTGTCTTGGTAGAGTTTACAGACCCGCTGTATCTCGTCCCAGGTATCGTCGGTCGAATTTCCTTCTACAAAGATAATCTCGGTTGCTTTTCCCATCTTGGGCGTTCGCTGCACCAGTGCCTCAATATTTCCTTTTTCATTCCGTGTAGGAATCACCACACTCACAGTGATATCTTCGGCTTTTTTGAAAGGAGTACGAATACTCCGAGCTACCAAGAAAGTAACCAATCCGAAGAAGTTGAACAGCGGCAAATTAACGACGTATCTGTTTAAAAACCACGAAATAAGCGGCAGATAACGAGGAAAGATAATTTTCTTAGTTTGTCGAACTACGTCAAAATTAGCCAATGTCAATAAGTTAGCAATGTCGCTAATATCCAGCCAGTTTTGGCGTTTTTGGGGCATTTTTAGGCCAATTATTTCGGCAAAACGCAAGAAAGGAAGCCAAAAAAAATTGGTATAACTAATGATAATTCGAGTATGTGGGGCACATACTTTCTGAACTTCCTCAAACACCTTTTGGACGTCGTTGAAGTAGCCGATAGTGTCGCTAATGACTACAAAATCAAAGGTGTCAGTAAGCTGAAGCTCTTCGGCATCCATTTGAAAATACTGGAATTGCCCCCGATGTTGTCGGGCATAATTAATCATTTCTTTTGAAGAGTCAATCCCTACGCCTTTACTAGGGTGAAGTTGTTCTAATAAATAGCCTGTACCGCAGCCTATTTCCAGAATAGACGATTGGGGAGGAATAACAAATCGGAGGTATTGAATAAGGCAGGTATAATAGTAACGATTTCGTCGTATCCACTTTTCGCGTTCTTCGCCACTTATTTGAAGTGTTGATTGTACCATACAGAGTCTGCTAAAATCAAAAATTGAGGGTGTGGTACGGTGATGTACCCCTCTTTTTTGGGGAAAATGTATTTTTTATTGGTGTTGAGGTCTTTTTTCTCGTAAATATACAAATATGGGCGGGTCAAAATACGCAAATCAAAACTCCATTCGTTGGCATACACGTTTTGAAATACGTTTACGTACTCGGCTGGGCAAACTATTTCGCAGCCTTTGGGCAGACGCTGTGCCAAATCATACAAAGCTTTCGCGGGGCTTTTTACGTAGGGCTTTATTCCTGCGCGGTTATGTTGCACAAAGAGAAGGTTTTTTTTGATACTGAACATCTGTCCGTGGATTGACGAGGCATTGCTGACGGCCATAGGTGTAATAAAATACTGAAACAGCCCTGCCCATAGCAACCATTCCCGTTGATTGTAATGAGGTTGGAAATTGGCTTCGGTGAGACGAATGCACATTAAAACGTAGCAGCTCATCATGTATGCCCACAAACTACCCACACGGGCTGGGTAGCGAATACTCATGTTGGGCTCGGGGAAGTAGAGTAACCCCTCGATGTAAAAAACAGCCAGTAATACAAAACAAAATCCTACAAATACTACTATAATGGCACGGGGCTTGGGTAAAACTCGCCACCACGGTACAAAAAATAGATAAGCTGCTACTAGGGTCACACTCGAAAAAAAGGCAACCAGCCCTGTGTAGGCAATGGTCAAAAGAAACGAGCCTTTCTTTTGGATGAGTAAAATCGCTTGCCCTAAACGGCTAGGATGCGGGCCGTTGAGGTAAGATAACCACCACATACCAAGCCCAAAGATGAGTAATGAACTGCCTATGATGAGGTAATTGTTACGGTTGAAAACTAAACGCTCCCAACGCTCGTTGGGGTTTTTAATAAAAGATGAAAGGACAGAGGCAAATAATAATACTCCACAAAGAAGTACAATAGCGGTTTCTTTAATAGATAAAATCAACAAGCCCCAAATGACAACTTCTACCCATTTTCGACGGGCTAAGCTGAGTGCGAAAAGCCCTAAAAGTGGCAAAAAATATTGCTCAGGATGCCATCCATAGTTGTCTAAGTACACATGATAGGCAATGGGACCTACGGAAAAAAGGAGTATGATAAACCAATCGTTGTACCAAACTCGTGAACGAATACTACAGTAAAATTTGGCCAAAAATGTACCTAGTAGGCCAAGATAAATCAAAAAAAGGCCGTAGAGCCCCGTAAATTTGGTGACAAAGCCCGTTAATAATATGAAATAATAGTTGTGGTGAAGCCAGTGAGAACCGTAATAGGTGTCAAATAAAACGGGGCGCCCTTCCAACCAACCGCGACTCAATTGGAGCGCAATAAGGCCATCGACAAAATTTTCATTGAGGTACTGAAATTGGTAAACTTTCAGATAGAACCACCCCAAAAGAACCGCAAAAGGGAAACCAATAATCAGGTAGTTGGGTAGTTTGCGGAAATTAGACCAAGGCATTGGGACAAGAACTTAGAGAAAGTAGCGAATGTAAGCGTTAATTCTCAAAAATTTGTACAAAGGTCTGGGCAAAAGTTGAAATTCGTTGCTCGAAGTCGTCAAAAGTTGCTTTAGGGGTAACCCGTTTGTCCAAAAAATCTTCCATGAGCTGAATCAGCCCCTCAACATCGTCGGGAGAAAAATAAAAACCTCGCTCTTGCATCTGTTCTTCATGTACATCTATGTCGGACAGGATAAGCTGTACTTGAAGAGTTTTGGCGTCTTCCACAACTGTACTCCAGCCTTCAAACTTACTTGGCTGCACTACGGCCATGGACTTACTCATCAAAAATAACTGGTGTGCACGAGGAATTACTCCTAGAAACCGCACATAGTCAGTTAGCTCTTTTTCGGTAACGAAGTCTTTCAGTCCTTGAACAAAATTAGTTACCTTATAATCTTCTTCTTTTCCCGTAAATACCACTAAAAAATCACTTCGTCGCTGTTTAAGCACTTCCAACGCCCTCAAAACAACCCAATGATTTTTGTGAATATAAAACTGGTTTGATACGATAAAAAAAGGCCTATTAACCTGATACAGCTCGGCTATCTCGTCAAAAACGAGATTTTTGGGGCGTTCGACTTGAGAAACAAAGCGTAAAATGTGTACGGGAAGTTCTTTTGGAACTTTGTAAAAACGCTGAAGGTGATTAAAAGCATCTTGGCTTGAAAGAACCAAAGCATGAGTCCGTTTTAAAAGCCGTTTTACGCGTAACTCTCTGAAAAATATGTTGATTTTGGAGAAATATTCTGGATAAAAACGATGCTGAAAATCAGGAAACCATGAGACTACTTTGCTATGTAGGGCTGGTTTACCTAGTGGAAAATCCATGAGTGGATAAATTCCTCTGAGTTGATATTTTTCAATAATGTTACCAATAAAAAAGTTTTTTCTGGTCAACCAAGATTTTACGTAATTGAGATAATTGTTGGCAGGGGCTTGGTGGTAAATGTAAGTTACATAGGGGTAACTAATGAGTTCGAGTGAACTTTCAACTTTATAATCGTAAAAAACAAAAATGTGAGGACGATGAGCATCAGGAAGACTTTGAAGCGAATTGATAATATTGATGAGGTAATAATGCCCTCCAATCCAGTCAGCTGCAAAATAGGTAAATAAAATTCCGATGCGTGTTCGATGTGCTAACTCCATTCTTTCATTTTTTTACAGGCCCACGGGTAAGTCATACATTTTGGCTAGTATATCTTTCAATGCGTCTTCGATGGTAAAAAAAATCTGAGTATTAAATTCACTGAGCACCTTTTGGTTGTTCCCAAATTGACTGATACGGTCGTATTTTCGCACTTTTTCGGGGTCAATATCAATTGTAATTGGCTTATTCATTAACACCCCAATTTTCTGAACAATTTCTTCCACTGAGTATTCGACTGATGAACAAACGTTAAAAACTTTCAACCCTTTTTTAGGCGCTGATATTGCCATAAGCATAAGCAAGTTTGCAGTATCCTCAACGTGGATGTAATCACGGCGGCTCTTGATATTACCAAGTTTGATGGAAGCTATGGGTTCTTCTGGATCAATTTGTCGTAAAATATCAGGAATCAAATGAGCGTTTGGGTCGTTGGCTCCTATGGTATTAAATAATCGTGCAATACATACGTCGGCAGTAGTTCGTTGTTGAAAAAAGCGAATCTGCTTTTCGTTGGTAAATTTAGATAAAGAGTAGTTGTCAAAGGGGTCAACGGGGGTTTCGCCTTCGTTTAAAATAGGGTAATCAGGGGAATAAACGGCTCCTGTGGACGCAAACACCAACTTTGAAATACGATGTTTTTCCATGGCGAGAAGCAAATTTTCCGTGCCAATGACGTTTACATCTAAAGCGTAATTGCGTTCAATTTCACAGGTAGGTACATGGTGAATCGCGGCCAAGTGCACAATGCAGTAGGGTTGGCACTCGCCAATGATTTCATCTAAAGCAGCAAAATCACGAACATCCACATTGTAATTGACTACATTGGGTAATTGAACAAAAGGCAAATTACTGGTTAAATTGTCAATCACAACGACTTGAAAGCCGTTTTTTGATAGCTTTTGCACTAACCGACTTCCGATAAACCCCGCTCCTCCAGTAACCAGTATTGTTTGCTTCATTAGTAGAATTTAAAAAATCGCAATTGATAACTATTGACAGACAGACATTAACTACGATTATGAGGCGCGTTTAATCGCTCCAAATTCTGAAGAATATCCTGAGTGTAGGTCAATTGATTTGCAAATTTAGCAGTTGAATTGGATAAAATTGTTTTTTGAAGAGATTCATTAGTGAGTACTTTTACACTATTTTCGATAAACTCACTCCAGTCATCGGGTTCAAGGCTATTTAAAATGACAGCATTCACCATATTTTCTCCGTAATTAGCTATTTCGCCTACGTTCCTTAAAAAGCATAATAAGCCTGTCTCCATAGCTTGTACTGTCGAAATCGACATCCCTTCATAATCGCTCATTAGGACGAACGCATCGTAATTTGAAAGCACTGTCTGTGTTTCTTCAAAAGAACACGAACCTCTATACTTTATAGAGGTATTGAGTGCTAGCGAATCGATTTGACTTTTCAAGGTATCCCAAACTGAATTATCTGGCCCAAATATGTCAAGTGTAACTTGAAGCTTTTTTTTATGTAATTCATTAATAAAATGAATTATTAAATCTAATCTCTTTACTTTTGATAATCGACCCAAAAATACAAATTTTGTAACATTTGTATTTTTGAACATATGTGACTTTGCAAAAAAATGACTTAGCAAAAAACTTATTTTTACAATATTTTTTTTTGAACGATTATAAGGAGTAATAAAGTTTGATGTAGCGTCAGAGTCAGTCCATATTTCACTAGCAATTTTTATCCCTAGTAAGATTCCCAATTTATCAAAAAAATGAGCAAATTGAGCACTATGCAAAAAAATTACTGATTTCTTTATGGGTACGAAAAAATTTAAAATAAAGTGGAAAAGATGAGCTTTCCATAATGAGGAAATAACAATATCAAAAGATGATTTCTTTTTTAGAATATAAATAAAATTAATTATTCTACTTATGGAATTTATTTCTAGTGTATTTTTTATTATTTCTGGACTTATCTTTGATAAGACAAGTGGTTTAATTGACCCAATACAAACAAGTGTAAAATCATAAGATTGATTGAGGGATTCTAAGGAAGAAAGTACAGCCGTTTCTACCCCACCTATTTCTAAATTATGAATTATATGTATTACTTTTTTTTTCATTAATCTTGAGTAGAACTATATTCCGATAAAGTGCCAATATAAGTAATATAGGCACATATAAACCA